>JADMIO010835458.1_pt1 | contig 14153 bp, 12 predicted proteins | sample 8958161 | NCBI WGS metagenome assembly JADMIO01 (sample SAMN16585339, study PRJNA669376) | soil metagenome | isolation source: Crop rotation soil | place: USA: Cullars Rotation, Alabama | collected 2011 | reverse complement strand
CTTTCCCCGAAGAGGTCGCCGGCGCCGGTGGTGTCGTCGACGTGGGCCACGGGCTCGGCGGCCACGCCGACCGTCTCCCGGCCGTCGGAGGCGGCGGCGCCGGCCGCGCCCCGGGTGACGGCCACCACCGACGACGTCTTGGTCAGGGCGGCCAGCGCCGCCTCCAGCGTGGCCTCGCCGGTGATCTCCAGCGCCTCGGCCTCGTTGCCCAGCAGGATGTCGACGTCGGGCAGCAGAGCGGTGAAGGCGTCGCGCTGGAGCGCCACCCACGACGGGTCTGACAGCGTCAGCGCCACGCGGCGGCCCGCCCGGTGGGCGGCGTCGACCGCCGCCGCCAGCGCCCGCTCGGCGCTGGGCAGCCCGACCAGGTAGCCCTCGACGTAGGTGATGGCGGCCGACGCCACCAGGGCGGCGTCGACGTCGCCGGCGGCCAGCTCGCCGGCCACGCCCAGGTAGGTGTTCATGGTCCGCTCGGCATCGGGGGTCACCAGGATCAGGCAGCGGGCGGTGGGCGGCCCGGCCGTTCCCGGGGGCGTGGTGTACACGACTCCGGTCGAGCGCAGGTCATGGGTGAAGATCCCGCCGAGGTCGTCGTCGCGCACCTTGCCGACGAAGGCCGCCCGCCCCCCGAGCGACGCCACGCCGGCGGCCGTGTTGGCCGCCGAGCCGCCCGAGACCTCGACGCCGGACGGCATGCTGGCGTAGACCGCCGCCGACCGTTCCAGGTCGACGAGGGTCATCGTGCCCTTGACGAGGCCCTGGGAGGCGACGAGGCCGTCGTCGCAATGGGCCAGCACGTCGACGATGGCGTGCCCGACGGCGACGACGTCGAGCGTGGGTTCGGGGGCGGCGTCCATGGACCGGGACGCTACCCCCGGAAGCCTCAGCTCGTGATCTCTTCCCGGCGCTTGTCGAGGGCGGCGATGAAGTCGGCGTAGGAACGGGCGAAGGCATCGACGCCTTCCCGCTCGATCGTCTTCGTGAGGTCGTCGTAGTCGACCCCGGCGCCGGCCAGCCCGTCCATCACGGTCCGGGCGCCGTCGACGTCGGCCTCGACGGTGTCGGGCTGCGGGTCGCCATGGTCGTGCAGGGCCTCGATCGACGCCGGCGCCAGCGTGTTGACCGTCTGGCGCCCGACGAGCTCGTCGACGTAGAGCGTGTCGGAGTACGCCGGGTTCTTCGTCGACGTCGAGGCCCACAGCGGCCGCTGGACCCTGGCGCCGCGCTCGGCCAGCGCTTCCCACCGGGCGCCGGAGTGGCGCTCCCGGAAGAGCTGGTAGGCCAGCTTGGCGTTGGCCACGGCCACCTTGCCCCGCAGGGGGTGGCCCTCGGGCAGGCGCCGGTCGGCCTCGGTGTCGACCCGGGACACGAAGAACGACGCCACCGAGTTGACCGTCGAGAGGTCGCCGCCGGCGGCGGCCAGGCGCTCCAGACCGCTCAGGTAGGCCTCGATCACCTCGCCGTAGCGGACCAGGGAGAAGATGAGCGTCACGTTGATGTTGCGGCCCGAGGCGATCATCTCCTCGATGGCCGGGACGCCCTCCGGGGTGGCTGGGATCTTGACCATGACGTTGGGCCGGGCCAGGCGCTGGTGGAGGTCGCGGGCCTGGACGATGGTGCCCTCGGTGTCGGCGGCGAGGTCCGGCGCCACCTCGATCGACACGAACCCGTCGGCGCCGCCGGCGGCGTCGTGGGCCGGCCGGAGGATGTCGGCGGCAGTGCCGACGTCCTCGATCAGCAGCTCCCAGCCGATCGCCTCGCTGGAGAGCCCCTGGCGGGCCAGCGAGCGAATCACGTCGTCGTACTCGTTGCCGGCCGAGATCGCCTTCTCGAAGATCGTCGGGTTGGAAGTGACGCCCCGGATCCCGTCCTCGTCGATCATCCGGGCGAGGTCGCCACCGTCCAGCAGCGATCGACGGATGTTGTCGTACCAGGGGCTCTGCCCGTAGTCGTTGAGCCGGGCGATCGGTGACTGCGCGGTCATGGCTGCTCTCTCCTCTCGGCACTGGCCCCGCCGAAGCCGGGCGGTGTACGCCGGCGGTGGGCGCCGGAGCCCAGCAGGACCCGGGCCCGGTCGACGACGCACTCAGGGGTGAAACCGAGCTTCTCCAGGGCGGTGGCGCCGGGGGCCGACGCCCCGAAGCGGTCGAGGCCGATGGCGTCGTCGGCCCACCGCTCCCACCCCAGGGTGGCGGCCGCCTCGACGGCCAGGGTCGGCACCTCGGGGGGCAGCACCGCCGCCTGCTGGTCGGCGGGCAGGAGCTGGAACAGCTCCCAGCATGGCATCGACACGACCCGGGTGGAGATCCCGTCGGCGGCCAGCCGCTTCTGGGCCTCGACGCACACCGACACCTCCGAGCCCGTCCCGACGAGGACCAGCTGCAGATCGCCGGGCTCGTCGACGAGGACGTAGGCGCCCCGGGACACTCCCACCTCAGCCCGCTCCGCCGTGCCCTCGAGGACGGGCAGCTTCTGGCGGGACAGGATGAAGGCGCTCGGCCCGTCGCCGTTGACGTGGATCCGCCAGCACTCGGCGGTCTCGTTGGCGTCGGCCGGGCGGATGACCCGCAGGCCGGGGATGGCCCGCAGCGAGGCCAGGTGCTCGATCGGTTGGTGGGTCGGCCCGTCCTCGCCGAGGCCGACGGAGTCGTGGGACCAGACGAAGCACGTCCGGGCCTGCTCCAGGGCGGCCAGGCGGACCGAGCCCCGCATGTAGTCGGAGAAGATCAGGAACGTGCCGCCGAAGGGCAGGATGCCGCCGTGCAGCGCCATGCCGTTCATGGCCGCGCCCATGCCGTGCTCCCGCACGCCCCAGTAGATCTGGCGGCCCTTGCGGTCCTCGGGGGAGAAGACCCCGAACCCCGACAGCTTGGTGCCGGTGTTGCCGGTCAGGTCGGCCCCGCCCCCGACGAGGCCGGGCACGAGGCTGGCGACGGCGCCGAGGGCCTCGGCGCAGGCGGCCCGGGTGGCCACCTGCTCACCGGCCGGCCACGAGGGCAGCTTCTGCTCCCAGCCGGGCCGGCCCCGACCGGTCAGGCAGGTGTCGTACTCCTCGGCCAGGTCCGGCTCGGCCGTGTGGAAGCGCTCCACCCGCCCCCGCCAGGCGTCCCGCTCCGGGGCGCCCCGCCGCCCGGCCTCCCGGTAGAGGGCGAGGACGTCGTCGGGGACCCAGAAGTCCTCGGCCGGCATCCCGAGGATCTCCTTGACCCGGGCCACCTCGTCGGCGCCCAGCGGCTCGCCGTGGGCCTTGGGCGAGTCGGTGAAGTTGGGGGAGGGGTACCCGATGTGGCTGCGGAGGATGATGAGCGTCGGCCGCTCCTCCTCGGCGATGCCCTCCCGCAGCGCCGCCTCGAGGGCGTCGGTGTCCTCGGCGACCTCGCCGGCGTGGACGACGTGCCAGCCGTAGGCCTCGAACCGCTTGCCGGCGTCGTCGGTGAGGGAGATCTCGGTCTTGCCGTCGATGGTGATGTGGTTGTCGTCGTAGACGTAGACGAGCCGGCCGAGCTGGAGGTGGCCGGCCAGCGAGCCGGCCTCGTGGCTGACGCCCTCCGACAGGTCACCGTCGGAGCAGATGGCGAAGATCCGGTGGTCGCACACGTCGGCGCCGAAGCGGGCCCGCAGGTTGGCCTCGGCGATGGCCATGCCGACGCCGTTGGCGAACCCCTGCCCGAGGGGGCCGGTGGTGACCTCGATGCCGGGGGCGTGGCCGTGTTCGGGGTGGCCGGCGGTGCGCGACCCCCACTGGCGGAACTGCTTGATGTCGTCGAGTTCGAGGCCGAACCCCGTCAGGTAGAGCATGGCGTAGAGCAGCATCGAGGCGTGCCCGGCCGAGAGGATGAACCGGTCCCGGTCCGGCCAGCCCGGATCGGCGGCGTCGTAGCGCATGATCCGGGTGTGCAGCACGTGGGCCAGCGGGGCGAGGGCCATGGCCGTGCCGGGATGGCCGGAGTTGGCCTTCTGGACAGCGTCCATCGCCAGTCCCCGGATCACGTTGATGGCCCTGGACTCGAGCTCGTTCGCCATGCGCGCCCTTCTCTCATTGCCCGGCTGGATCACTGAGCCAGCCTACCGGCGGACCCTCGGTCGCCCTCCTTCGTGGCTACCCGCTGGCGCGGCGGTCACACATTCCCCTTCGGGAGTGTTTACGAGGTGAAGAGGGCGAGGCTGGCGGTGAACCCGTGGAGGAAGTTCCGGGGGCCCACCGGGCCGAGTTCCCCAGCGCAGAAGCACCCCGCCAGGGGGAGCGGGCCGAGGAGAGACTCCACCACCCCGGCGTCGTGGTCGGCCTCGCCGAAGAGGCGCTGACCCCGCCCGTTGCAGGTGAAGAGGAGGGCGGCGTCGGCCTCGGCGGCGGTGAGCAGATCGCGCAGGTCCTCGTCGGCCGAATCGGCGTCACGCACCTGGAACTGCACCGTCCGCCCCACTGCGATGTTGTCGCCCACGGCGATGGCCCCGCTGCGCTGGTCGGCGCCGACAACGCCCCGCACGAGGAAGTCGCCCCGGTTGAACTCCAGCCTCGTCTCGTCGACCACGCAGCCGATCTGCAGGCCCCGCCGCATGAGTTCCCGCTCCTCGTCGGTGGCGGCGGTGGCCGTCTCCTGGAGGCGTTCCAGGGCGGGCTTGCCCCCCAGCTCGAGGATGAAGTTCCGGTCCGACTTGGTCACGACGTAGGGCTTGCCCACCGGCCGGCAGCCCTGGGAGACGACCGTGCGGACCCCGACCCCGCCCGACAGGACCGCCCCCACCGCACCGGCGTCGGTGATCGTGTCGTCGACCACCAGCCGGTTCCCGCCGGGCTGCATGGCCGCCGAGGCCAGCCCCCCGATGATCTGGAGCTTCGGCAGATCCTCGTTGACCCGCTCGAGGAAGGCGTCGGCCGGAAACGTGAAGGGGTCGGCCAGCAGCAGCATGGTGCCGTCGGGATGGTCGGGCCAGCCGATGAGCGACGGGCCGTCGGGGGTCGGAACGACCTCGAGCCGGACGGGCGTCAGCAGCGTGGCCGGGAGCCGGGCGGCGAAGAGGGAGAGGGCGGGGGAGTCCTCGACCTCCCGGCCTCCGCCGATGATGGCTCCGGCCGTCCCGCCCATGAGGACGGTGGGGTCGAGCAGGCCCCGGACGGAGGCGGCGACGTCCTCGAAGGCCCCGACGTGGTGGGGCGACGAGAACAGCACCACGAGGTCGGGCCGCTCGTCACCGAGGCCGTCGAGCACCTGCCCGACGGCCTCGCCGACCGCCTGGGTCGGTACCGGATGCTCAGAGAGCCCGAAGGCGTACACGCCTACTGATCGTAGGCGCGGTGCATCGTTTCGACGTCCCAGGTCTCCAGCGTGCGCTGCTCGGCCCGCCACTGGCCCTGGCCCGAGCACATCGTGGCCTGGGGCTCGAACTCACCGCTGGCCTCCACGCACTTGGCCTGGGCCGAGGCCGAATCGGCCTGCGTGACCGGCACGTTGTCGATCTGGTCGAGCGTCTGGGGGTGGTAGAAGACGAGGGCGTGGCCCAGCTCGTGGGTCATGGTCGAGGCGATGTCGACCTGGGCGGCGCACAGCCCGCCGTTGACGGCCCGGAAGGTGCTGCCCGAGCAGTTCTGCCAGTTCGACGTGGAATTGTCGTCGCCGGCGTACCAGTCGTTGCGGGGGGCGATGCGAATCTGGACGGCCCGCATCCCGTAGGCCACCGGCTTGCGGTCGGGGCAGACGCCGATGTTGGTGGTGAAGGTCGTGTCGCCGGCCCGCTCCAGGTACGTCTCGCCCAGCACCTCGCTGGTGTCCGAGCCGTCGAGCGCCCGGTACTGGATGGCGATGTCGGCCGGCGCGCCGTCGGCCACCCGCACGAGGTCGCCGCCCCGCCGGGAGGTGCGGAGCACCCCGTCCCACCGGACGATGGCCTCGTTCAGGCGGTCGCTGGCGGCGGGCGACGGCAGGGGAAAGGCCGTATCGACGGCCACCGTGATCGTCTTGCCCGCCGGCCACAGGCAGCTGCTCCAGCCGAGCTTGTTGTCGGGGATGGTGCCGGCGCTGGCCGCCGACGCGGGGAGGGCCACGCCGGTGAGCACGAGGAACGCGACGAGCCACCGGCGGGCCCGGAAGCGGGGGGTCGAACGCTCCATACGCCTGATGAACGACCGGAACGTCCCGTCATGACGCAAATTGTCGGAATTTGTCGACAAAATCCGGTTCGTCACCCAGATGGCCCCTCAACGACAACGACATCGACCGATCGCGGCCCGTGGACGCCGACGGTCAGCACCAGCTCGAGGTCGGCGGACCGGGACGGGCCGCTGACCCAGACGAGGTTGGACGGGAGCGCACGGCTGTCAGGCACCGGCAGCACGCGACCGAGGGCCTCGGCCAGGTCTTCCACCATGGTGCCCTCGAACGCGAGGCAGATGTGGGCGGGCGGCACCAGGCTGGTGGCCCGGGGCGCCCCCGGCCCGCAGGCGACCCCCACGCTGCCGCTGGCCGCGGCGGCCGCCACTGCCCCGGTGACCCCCACGCCCGCCTCAGCCAGCCGCTCCCTCCAGAAGACGTCGTCAGGGGTCAGCACGTCGAGCCCGGCGGCGGCCACCCGCTCTGCCACCCCGAGCTTGTGCATCACCGGATCCCCGGTCGACACGGCCACGGCGGCGCCGCCGGCCCGTTCCCGGGCCAGGGTGACCAGCAGATCCAGCGCCTCGTCGGCCGGGAGCGGTCCGTGCGCCCGCCCCCCGACCGCCGTGAGAACCTCGGCGAACCGGGTGAAGAGATCGCCGCTCATGCCGTTGCTCCGGCGTCGAGGGAAGATCTCGGCCGCAGGGAAGGCCCCGGCCCGACGGCCGGGGCTCGGCTCACCATCCCTCCTCGTTCCGGGCGGCGAGGCGCTGGCGGAAGGAGCGGGGGGCGGGGAGGGGGATGTCGCGGCCTTCGCCCCAGCCTCTGACCAGCGGGGTGTTGCGGATCAGGGCGGAGGGAGTGAGGTGGCCGAGGCGGCGGGCGGCGCCGGCGCTCAGGCGGTAGCCGGTGGGGGAGGCCCACAGGCGGGCCCAGGCCTCGAACCCCAACCGGCGGGCCACCCGCGCTCCGGGCTTGGTGTCCGACGGGCGGCCCGGGGCGTCGCCGGCCACTCCGACGGGGGCGGCGACCTCCGGGTCGTGGCCCGGCCAGGGTGGGGCGGGCGGTACGGCTGGCCCCGGACTCCGGAGGTCGGCGCGGAGGCGGACGAGGAGGTCGGCGAGGGGGATACCGACGGGGCAGACCTCGCTGCAGGCCCCGCACAGCGAGGAGGCGTCGGGGAGGTCGCGGCCTTCGCTGCCGCCGGACAGGAGGGGGGTGAGGACGGCGCCCATCGGGCCGCTGTAGACGGCGTCGTAGGCGTGGCCGCCGATGCGGCGGTAGACGGGGCAGACGTTGAGGCAGGCGCCGCAGCGGATGCAGCACAGCATCTCCTGGTAGGGCGTGCCGAGCAGCGACCGGCGGTTGTGGTCCAGGAAGACCACGTGCATCCGCTCCGGGCCGTCGGTCTCGCCCGGCCGGCGGGGGCCGGTGATCATCGACACGTACGTCGACAGGCGCTGGCCGGTGGCGGTGCGGGTCAGGAGCGGCAGCATCACGCCGAGGTCGGCGAAGCGGGGAAGGACCTTCTCGACCGGCATGACGGCGACGTGCACCCGGGGCAGCGAGGTGCACATCCGGCCGTTGCCCTCGTTGGTGACGAGCACCAGCGTGCCGGTGTCGACCGTCACGAAGTTGGCCCCGGTGATGCCCATGTCGGCGGCCAGAAACTTGCCCCGCAACGTCTCCCGGGCGAAGGCGCACAGGGCGGTGCGGTCGTCGGGCAAGGGCCGCCCGGCCGTCTCGGTGAACAGCTTCGCCACCTGGGGCACGGTCTTGTGGACGGCCGGGGCGATGATGTGCGACGGCATCTCGTGGGCCAGCTGGATGATGTATTCGCCGAGGTCGGTCTCGACCACTTCGATGCCGTCGGCCTCGAGGGCGGCATTGAGGTGGACCTCCTCGGTGGCCATCGACTTCGACTTGACGGCCAGCTTCACGCCTTCGGCCTGGGCGATCTCCAGGACAATACGCTGGGCCTCGTCAGGCCCGGCGGCCCGGTGGACGGTGATCCCCAGCGACTCCAGCTTGGCCTGGAGCCGGTCGAGCCAGGTGTCGAGATCGTCGAGCACCTCCCGGCGGATCGCCGCCCCCCGGCGGCGGCGCTCGATCATGTCGGGGTCGGTCCGGGCGGCCGTGCCCTCGGCGCCGAGCGCGGCCGTGACCTTGGCCAGGGCCGTCTGCAGGTTGGAGTCGTCGATGGCCCGGCGGGCCCGGTCGGCCAGCGACAGGTGGGCGGCGGTCGCGGCGTGGAGGCTCATCGCAAGGCCCGCGCCAGCAGCTCGGCGACATGGACGGGTTCGGGGCCCTGGCCCGTCCGCCGGCGCCGCCCGGCCAGATGCAGGAGGCAGCCGGAGTCGCAGGCGGCCAGGTAGCCGGCACCGGTGGCCGCCGCCTGGGCCAGCTTGTCGTCGGCCATCGGCGCCGAGATCTCGCCGTGCTTGGCGGCGAAGGTGCCGCCGAACCCGCAGCACTGCTCGGGCTCGGCCATCTCCACCACCGTGGCCCCGGCCGCCTCCAGCAGCCGGCGGCCCGACGACTTGAGGCCGAGGACCCGCAGGCCGTGGCAGGCGTCGTGGACCGTGACGGTGACGCTGGGGTCGAGGGGCGCCGCCCGGGCGATGTCGTCGGTGGCGCCGAGGCGGTCCACGAGAAACGACGTCAGCTCGTAGGTGCGGGCGGCCACGGCCTCGGCCCGCTGCGCCCAAGCGCCGTCGAGGATCCGGGGATACCAGTGGTGCACCATGGCGGCGCAGGAGCCCGACGGCGTCACCACCGCCTCGTAGGGCTCGAACACCTTCACGAAGTGGCGGGCGAGGACGGCGGCCGCCTCGGGCTCGCCGGTGTTGAGCGCCGGCTGGCCGCAGCACGACTGCGCCTCGGGAAAGCGGACCGTGCAGCCGGCCGCCTCCAGCAGGCGCATGGCCGCCACCCCGGCGTCGGGGGCGAGCTGGTCCACCAGGCACGTGACGAAGAGCGCAACCTCTTTCCCCATCCGGGGCAGAGTAACTCTCTCGGTAGCATCGCCGGGATGGCATCGCCCACCGTGTCCGTCCTCTTCGAAGCCGAGGCCTGGTCGGAGGACGCCGTACGCTTCCTGGCCTCCCTCGAGCGGCACTGCGGCGGCCGCCAACCCGAGACCGTGAAGGTCTGCCAGCCGTCCGGCGCCGGGTACGGCGCCGCGCACAACGTCGCTCTCGGTGAGGCCACCGGCGCCGTCGTGGTCATCGTCGACACGTCGTTGGAGCTGACCGGCGATCTGCTCGGCCCCCTCGTCGCCGCCCTCGACGATCCCGACGTGGCCGTGGCCGGGCCCTTCGGGCTCGCCACGAGCGATCTCTGCGACTACGAGGAGCGCACCGCCGGCGACGTGGCGGCGATCCAGGGCTACTGCCTGGCCGCCCGCCGGGCCGACCTCGTGGCCATCGGCGGCGTCCAGGAGGCGTTCACCTGGTACCGCAATGCCGACATCGACGTGTCACTGCGCCTGCGCACGCTCCGGGAACCGCCCGTCCGCCGGGCCGTGGCCGTCGGCGCCGAACACTGCATCCGGCACACCCACCGCGCCTGGGAGTCCACCCCCGAGGCGGAGCGCCCGGAGCGGAGCCGCCACAACATGGGCATCGTCCACGAGGTCTTCTTCGGTCGCGGCGACCTGACCGTGGGCTAAGCGGTCTGCTTCAGCTTGACCTCTTCGTGGCGGACCTCGGCCTGCTTCGTCTTGAGCAGCAGGCGGATCAGCCACCAGCCGGGGTCGATCTGGCCCCCGGCCAGGGAGAAACGGGCCGAGGTCGGCGCGGCGTGGTGGTTGTTGTGCAGGCCCTCACCGCCCGAGATCCAGGCCAGCCACTGGTTGTTGGTGGCCAGGTTCTCGTACGGCCGCTGGCCGTAGGTGTGGCCGATGGCGTTCACGGCGGCGCTGATGAACAGGTAGACCACGGCGTGGATGCCGGCCGCCAGCAGCCCGGCCGCGGGGCCGAGCACCAGGACGAGGAACGTGATGCCGAAGGCCAGCCCGGCGAAGGCGTGGTCGAAGAACATCCGGTCCCAGCGGTCGGGCGGGAGATCCCGGGAGTACTTCGTGACCGTGACGCCGTCGCGGATCGTGTCCCGGTACAGCTTCACGTTGCCCAGCTGCACCGCCCAGAAGCCCAGCACCACCGGGCTGTGCGGATCCTGTCCGGTATCCGAGAAGGCGTGATGCTTGCGGTGGACGGCGACCCAGGCCCGGGGAGTGATCCCGGTCATGGTCCAGATGACGAATCGGAACACCATGGCCACCGCCGGCCGTACAGTGAGCGAACGGTGGGCCAGGACCCGATGGAGGTAGACGGTCGTGGCGAACACCGACAGCTGGGTCACCAGCGCGGCCGCCAGCAGCGTACGGGCGATGGGCATCGGGGCACGGTACCCTACCGACTAGTCGGTAGGCAAAAGAGGGGGAACGGTGGCTTATGCGGTGCCGGGGCGTACCCTGGGACAGCCATGAGCGCCCTGGCCAGCCCCGCGCCTTCGACCCGGGCGATGATCCTGGCAGTGGCGACGCGCCGTTTCAGCGACCAAGGCTATGCCGACACGAGCCTGAACGACATCGCCGATGAAGTCGGAATCCGCCGGCCCAGCCTGCTGCACCACTTCCCGTCCAAGGAGACCCTGTACCGGGCGGTGATCATGGCCGCCTTCTCCGACTTCTTCACGCTGGTGGAGGCGGCGGTGACCGGCCCCCGGGAGGGCTGGCCCCAGGTCGAACGGGTGCTGGTGGCCGGGTTCCGCTTCTTCGAGGAGCACCCGGAGTTCGTTCGGCTGGTGCGCCGGGAGGCCATCGAGGGTGGGCCGATGCTGTCCGACGAGCTGGCCCAGTCGCTCCGGCCGCTGTTCGAACGGGCGGTGGGCTTCTTCGAGCGGGAGATGGACGCCGGCCGCCTGCGCCGCTACGACGTCCGCCAGCTGCTGCTCACCGCCTACGGCGCCATGCTGTCGTACTTCTCCGACGCTCCCCTGATCGCCGCGCTGGTCGACGGCGATCCGCTGGGGGCCCCGGCCCTGGCGGCCCGGCGCCGCCACGTCATCGACCTGTTCCGGGCGGCTCTGGAGCCCTGACGTCCCACGACTGGCCGTCCTTCGTATCGGTGACGGCCACCCTGAGGGCCAGGAGGGCATCGCGCAGGCGGTCGCTCTCCGCCCAGTCCCGCGCCCCCCGGGCGGTCTGGCGAGCCTCGAGCAGTTCCGCCGCCCCCGGCGGCAACTCCTGGTCCGGGACGGTGACGGCGTCGAGGAGCCCGAGGCCGAGGACCCGGTCCCAGTCCTGGAGGAGCGCCGCCTTCTCGGCCGGGGCGACGGCGTCGTCGCCGGCCACGCCCCAGACGGCGGTCAGGGCCCGGGGGAAGTCGAGGTCGTCGAGGACGGCGTCGCGGAAGCGCAGCTCCCACTCCTTGGCCGCCGGCGACCCGGCCGGACCGGCGGCTTCGCCCCACTCGGCCAGCTGCGCCGCCAGGCGGGTGCGGGCCTTCCCGGCCGCCGCCAGGGCGTCAGGGGTGAAGCGGAGCTGGCGCCGGTAGCGGCTGGTGAGACACAGATAGCGGAAGTCGAGCGGGTGGTGGCCCTCCTCCTCGAGGCGGTCGAGGGTCCAGACGTTGCCCGACGACTTGGCCATCTTCTGGCCGGAGAAGAGGAGGTGGTCGCCGTGGACCCAGGTCGTGACCACCGGATGGCCGAGCGCCCCCTCGCTCTGGGCGATCTCGTCCTCGTGGTGGGGGAACGTCAGGTCCACGCCCCCGGTGTGGACGTCGAAGCGTTCGCCCAGATAGGCGATCGACATGGCCGAGCACTCGATGTGCCAGCCGGGGTAGCCCTCGCCCCAGGGGCTGTCGAAACGCACCACCCGCCGGGGCCCGGCCGCCTTCCAGAGGATGAAGTCCGCCGGGTGGCGCTTGTGATGGTCGACGGCCTCGAGGCGGTGGCCGGCCCGCAGCTGGTCGAGCGAGTTGCGCGACAGGCGCCCGTAGCCGGCGAAGGTGGTGACGTCGTAGTACACGGTCCCGTTGTCGACGTAGGCGTGACCCCGCTCCACCAGCCGGCCGATGAGGTCGAGCATCGGGGCGATGTGCTCCGACGCCCGGGGATAGACCTCGGCCGGGACGATGTTGAGCCGGGCGGTGTCGCGGTGGAACGCCGCTTCGTATTTGGCGGCGATCTCCGCCGGCGCCAGCCCCTCGTCGGCCGCGGCCAGGAGCATCTTGTCCTCGCCCCGGTCGTAGACCTCGTCGGTCATGTGCCCGACGTCGGTGATGTTCATCACCTGGCGCACGGACAGGCCCGTCCAGACCAGCGCCCGGCGGATGAGATCGCCGAGCAGGAACGAGCGCAGGTTCCCGATGTGGACGGGCCGGTACACGGTGGGGCCACAGGAGTACATCGACACGGTGCCCGGTACCAGAGGCCGGACCGGCTCCACCGTGCGGGTGAGCGTGTTGTGGAGGCGCAGCATCGTCGCCCCCATCACATCACAGCGGGCTTGCCTCCGGGGAGTCGCTCCCGCCACAGGGTCAGCCGGAGAACGGCGAGGCCTTTGACGGTCCGGGGGATCCGGGCGCCGATGGAGCTGCGGGCGGGGCGCCTCTCGACGACCTCGACGGGGACCTCGGCCGCCCGCAGGCCGGCCCGCTCGGCCCGGAGGATCAGCTCGGTGTCGAACAGGTCGGCGCCGTTGTGGCAGTGGCGGGCCAGCGGGGCCATGGCCTCCCGGCGCATGGCCTTCACGCCGTGGGTGTCGGACACGGTGAGGCCGAAGCCGTAGCGCAGCATCGAGGAGAAGACGCCGGTGATGAGGCGGCGCTGCCAGTTGCGGGTGTCGGCCGACCCGGCGCTGCGCTTCGAGCCGACGACCACGGCCGGGCCGTCGGGGGCCTCCACCAGGGGCACGGCCCGGTCGAGGAAGCCGAGGTCGCAGAAGTCGACGTCGAAGTTGACCACCACATCGCCCGAAGCGGCCAGCAGCCCGGCCCGCAGGGCCCGGCCGTAGTCGGGCTCGGCCAGCGACAGCGCCCGCACCTCCGGATACTGCTCGGCCAGCCGGTTGGCGATGGCGGCGGTGTCGTCCTTCGAGCCGTTCTCCACCACCACGATCTCGAACGACCGGGGCCGCTCCCGCAGGCCGGTGGCCACGTCCCGCACCGATTCCTCGAGCATGTCCGCCTCGTTGTGGGCGGGCAGGACGACGGTGAGGGCGGGGGGCACGCCGGTAGGCTACCGACACCGTGAACCCGCCCGGACGCCGCCCGCTCCGCGGGACCGTGCTGCTGGCGGTCCTCTCGCTGGTGTGCGCCGGGCTGGCGCTGCGTCCGACCGGCAGCGGCGCCGCCGTCGACACGGTGGCCCGGCCGCTGTGGACCCCCGACCGGCTGCCGGCCCTCCTGGCCGAGGCCCAGGGCACCGTCGACCTCGGCCGGGCGGTGGACCAGCTGCTGACGGGCGCCGGCGTCCGCAGCTGCGTGGCGGTCTACGAGGGGGAGCGGCCCGTCCTCCTCCGCCGGCCCGACGACACCCTCACGCCGGCCTCGACGCAGAAGCTTCTGGTGGCCACCGCCGCCCTCACCGTCCTCGGCCCCGACTTCCGCTTCGAGACGAAGCTGGTGTCCGACGCCCCGCCCCACGACGGCATCGCCGGCAACCTGTGGCTGGTCGGCTCCGGCGACCCGACGCTGGCCACCCCGGAGTACATCGCCTGGCTCAAGAGCAAGCCCCGCTATGAGCTGCGCCAGGCCACCCCGCTGGCCGCCCTGGTCGACGGGCTGGCCGCGGCCGGGATCCACACGGTGACGGGCGGCATCGCCGGCGACGACTCCCGCTACGACCGCCAGCGGGCCGTCCCCACCTGGAAGCCGGTCTACGTGGCCGAGAACGAGGTCGGCCCGCTCTCCGCCCTGGCCGTCAACGACGGCTTCACCCGCTTCGAACCCCCCGAGCAGCGCGCCTCCGACCCCGCCCTCCACGCCGCCGGCGAGCTGACGCGCCTGGCCGGTGCGGCCGGCGTGGCCGTGGCCGGCCCGGCCGCGTCCGGGAAAG
>JADMIO010634657.1_pt1 | contig 14157 bp, 10 predicted proteins | sample 8958161 | NCBI WGS metagenome assembly JADMIO01 (sample SAMN16585339, study PRJNA669376) | soil metagenome | isolation source: Crop rotation soil | place: USA: Cullars Rotation, Alabama | collected 2011 | reverse complement strand
GACTTCAAGTCACGTGAATTCCAAGCTTCGGATCCCACTGTGCTGGAAAGATAAAAGATGAATTGTTCATTTGCGATTCCTGGTCTGCTGAAACATTGCAACCTTCAATCAAACAGGTGTCGGGATAATTTCCTTTGAAATGACATGTATCGATCAAAATTTTATCAATGTATCCTTCATGTGCGAGCCTCACGATAACCCAATCCCTGTTGTTTGGAGTGCGGTTGCGTTTAGTTTCCCATCCATCACCCATATTCACACCTCTGCCCGGCATGATGAGATTGTCCATATGAGAAAAGAACATGTCGTTACACAAAATCGATTTGGCGCCATTCACTGCAGAGGCAAGATCTACAGTTTCATTTTCATCAACCAAACTCCAGTCTTTAAAAACTTCGCCATACACTTTTAATCTTGCTACACCTCCGTCAGGGTAAATATTGAGACGAAGGTGAGTAAAAATATTCCGGTTAGTAATGTCGTAAAAATTTTGAGAACCGGGTTGCAGCGGCGACTTAGAAAGTATCTCTTCCCACACTGCTTTTTCAATATCCAACTTTGAACCCGGTTCAACATAGCAGGCTTCAATCGAAGCATGCGGCGGGTGATTACCGAGGAAATGATTGGTATCAATATCAACTCCATGAATTTTTCCTGAAGTTGCAAGTTGAATGACACACCAGTCGTGACCTGGGGTTCTCTTTCTTCTCGATTCCCATCCATCCATCCATTTACCCCGATCGGTATATTTATCAGGAATAAAAATTCCACGCCCCGGCTTCAGCAGGTTTTCTTTCTCTGCAAAAAAGTCATCACTGCATTCAAGTGCTTTGCCACCAAGCCTTTCAGCCGCCAGGTCCGTGAGCTTTGTATAGGAAGGTTCAGTCATTATTAATGGGTAGTTTTGATGCTAGATCCTCGATTTTGGATCCTCGATTCAAAATTCGTGCAATTCGTGTAATTCGTGCTAAAAATTCGTGATACAGTTCTATAGTTCATGCAATAATATTTTTCCCGCATTTAATTCCATTTTGCCGTTATTAAAAACTTTTTCTCCAGCCAAATAAACCTGTTCAACATTCCCAAACAACTCTTGATTCAGGTAAGGAGTTACTTTATGTTTATGATGAATAATATTTTCCGTGACTGTAAACTTCCTTTCTTCATCCCAAATAATAATATCGGCATCATATCCTTTTTCGATCTTGCCTTTATTGAGTCCAGCAAATTCTGCCGGGTTTTGAGATAACCATTTTGCAATATCATTTAAACTACACCCGCGGCGTTTTGCTTCAGTCCATAATACGGGTAATGCAAATTGAATGGAAGCTATGCCACCCCATGCTTTCATAAAGTCGCCACTCTCTAATTGTTTTAATTCGGGAGTTGCAGGCGAATGATCTGTTGCTACAAAATCTATTATACCGGCTTTCAGCGCCTGCCAAAGTTTATCATTGTTTTCCTTCTCACGAATTGGCGGCGCACACTTGAATTGGGTTTGTCCATACTTCATTTCTTCTGCAGTAAAATATAAATAGTGCTGCGCTGTTTCAACAGTAAGTGGCAGACCTTTTTGTTTTGCTTTTATAATTTGTTCGATAGAATCAGAAGAAGACAAGTGAACAATATGAGTTCTGCAATTAAATTCTTCGCACAACCGGATCATCAACGCGATTGCATCATCTTCCCATTCCCTTGGCCTTGAATGAAGGTAGTTTTCGTATGACTGCCTGTTGCCTGTTTCCCTTTGCTTATTGTCTGAAAGCTCGCAGTGAACAAGCAATGGCAATCCATACTTTGCGATTATTGGCATTACCTTCCGCAGATCATCTTCAGTAACATTCGGAAATTCATCAATACCCGAATGCGTTAAAAATGCTTTGAATCCGAGAACGCCTCTTTCTATTAGCGGCTCAATATCATTTTCATTTCCCGGTATCACTCCTCCCCAAAAACCACAATTCACATGAAGTTTATTTTTTGTTGCTGCTAATTTTTCCTCAAACGCTTTTACCGTTGTGGTAACAGGAGAAGAGTTGAGCGGCATATCAACCAAACTTGTTACTCCTCCTGCCAAAGCTGCTTTGGTAGCTGTATCAAAACCTTCCCAGTCAGTTCGCCCGGGTTCATTAATATGCACATGCGGATCAACCACTCCGGGCATTACAACTTTATCGCCTGCATCAATTAAATTTTCATGATCTGCAAAACCGTTAATCACATCTTTGATCTTTCCATCGTCTACTAAAACGGTCGCATCTCTTATGTCATTTGGTGTAATAACTCTTCTACTATGAATAGCAAGACTGCCCATGATTTTTTTTCAAGATTAAAATCAACCGATAAAAATAGAAAACAAAATTCTAAATTGGCAGATTATCATAACAACTGAATGTTCAACATAGTTCTATTTTCCCTGCTCGCACTCATATTGATCTTCGTGATCATTATGACGTACAATTTTCGAACAGTGGAAAAAGAACATGAAGAAAAAAATGACTCACTGAAAGAAAGAGTGGTTATTTCCCAGGGCTTTGTTTACACGGCTTTGGTACTTGTAATTATTACGTTGCTCATCTGCGTTTATCTTTCTTTAAAAGGTACAGTGTGGGAAGGCCACATGATGGAATGGCTAAACATAATCATCCGCCTGATGCATATTACTTTCGGCATCGCATGGATCGGGGCTTCATTCTATTTTGTTTTTTTGGAGAATGCTCTTAACCGCACTCAGAATATCCGTGATGAACTTGCCGGTGACCTTTGGGCTATTCATGGTGGCGGATTTTATTATCTCGAAAAATATAAGAATGCGCCCAAGACAATGCCAAAGCATCTGCATTGGTTCAAGTATGAAGCTTATTTCACATGGATCTCCGGTTTCAGCCTTTTGTTCGTGGTATACTATTTTAATGCAAAAGGTTTTTTGATCGATGACAATGTACTCAAGCTTACGTCGCTGCAGGCGATTAGCATTGGTATCGGTTCATTCATCGTTGCATGGATCATGTATGACCTTCTTTGCAAAACTGCACTTGTAAAAAAGGGAGTTTGGTTTGCGGTGATCGGGTTTATCCTTGCAACGGGTTTCGCTTATTTCTATGCAAGTGTGTTTAGTGCAAGAGCTGCATACATCCATTTCGGTGCGATGATAGGAACGCTTATGGCAGCGAATGTTTTCTTTGTGATCATTCCTTCACAGAAGGCAATGGTAAAAGCTGCAGGGGTTGGAAAGTCGCCCGATCCTGCATTGGGTAAACATGCCGGCTTGCGAAGCCTGCACAATAATTATTTCACTCTGCCGGTATTGTTCGTGATGATAAGCAATCATTTTCCCAGCACGTTTGGCTATAAATACCCGTGGCTTATCCTTGCTATCATTTCTTTAGGAACAGCGGGTGTAAAACATTATCTCAACCTTCGTGAACGTGGTCAGCAAAGTGTTTGGGTGATGCCTGTTTCTGTTCTTATTCTTCTTGCTGCTGCTTTTATTTCTGCTCCATCAAAGCCCGGCGCATGTAAATCGGATATTGGTTTTACAGAAGTAAACAGGATCATTCAGCAAAGGTGTGTTGCCTGTCATTCAGCAAAACCTACCGATGATGTAATAACTGCGCCGCCGAATGGAGTTACGTATGACATGCCGCAGAATATTGTTAATCTAAAAGATAAGATCATGCAGCGTGTGGTACTTACCAAGACAATGCCGCAGAATAATAAAACGAACATGACCGAAGATGAACGCGATATTATTCGCTGCTGGATTGAGCAGGGAGCCTCTTTGAAATAGTTCGGAGTTCAGAGTTCGGAGTTCGGAGCCACTGGCCTTCGGTTGTGAAGGTCACGTATAACGACCGTCTTTATACTTGTTGATCTGCCTCGACTCCGAACTCCGAACTCCGAACTCAACTCGTCCACACAATCCGCCCTCTTGCCGATACATTTGCTAAATATTAGCCCTTATACATTTCTTTGTGTATGCATCCGAACGGAAGGGACATTATTTTTCACATTGCGGGATGGCTGTTATTTGTCAGCCTGATATTTGGATTTCTTGCTGAAGGTCCGGGTGGTGGAAATGTGTTGTCAATATTCACAACGAATTGCCTGATTTTTTTTGCTGTCTATTTTTTTGTTTTTTATTTTAATTCAGAATTCCTGATCCCGAAATTATACCTGCAGAAAAAGTATCTCTATTATTTTTCGATCGTCATTGCGATGCTGATCGCCGTTTTCTTTATTAAACCTTTCGATAATTTGCTTTTGCACGGACCTGGCGGACCTGGAGGACCCGATGGCCCTGGCGTTCCTCCGGCAGGACGACGTGGCCCTCCTTTGATAGATATTACGAGCATAGTTCTTTTCGTCATGGCGATATCACTCAGTTCGGCGATTCAAATAATAAAGCAATGGCAAAATATTTTGCAACGTGCCTCCAGGGCAGAGGCGGATAAAGCCCAGGCGGAGCTTTCATTTTTAAAAGCACAGATCAATCCCCACTTTTTATTCAACACACTCAACAACATTTATGCATTGTCAGTAACCAATAATGAAAATACTTCTGTGTCTATTATGAAGCTCTCGAATATCATGCGTTATGTAACTGATGAGGCAACTGAGGATTTTGTTTCACTCGAAAGCGAAGTTGAATGTATAAATGATTACATAGATCTCCAACGTATCCGGCTCAACAAAAATGTATATGTAAATTTTTCCGTTTCGGGTGAACTTGAGCATAAACGCATTGCACCCTTAATATTGATGAGTTTTATTGAGAACGTTTTTAAATATGGTGTGAGTAGCCATGAGCCTGCAACCATCACTATAAAAATATTTGCCGAAGAAAAAACGATCACGTTCTACTGCCAGAATAATTTATTTACAACGCAAAGAAGGCAGGAGAGGACTGGCATTGGTATAGCCAATACAAAACAAAGGTTGCAGTATTTGTATCCCGACAAACATTTTTTAAATATAACATCAGAGAACGGCCACTTTACCGTTCAGCTTACGTTGCAATTATAACCTTATGCAGATAAAATGTGTTGCCATTGATGACGAACCATTGTCGTTGCAATTGATAGAAAAATACGTTTCAAAATTTCCCGCCTTAAAACTGGTGCATACTTTTGATGATGCAATTTCGGGCGCTGAATATTTGAGGGCAAATAAGATCGATCTCCTGTTCATTGATATCAATATGCCCGACATTACGGGAATAGATTTGGTAAGGGCACTGGATGAAAAGCCAATGACGATCTTCACTACAGCTTATAAAAAATTTGCAATAGAAGGTTTTGAGCTTGATGCGCTGGATTACCTGGTGAAGCCAATTCCATTTGTGCGGTTTGAAAAGGCGGTGAGTAAAGCAATAGCCTTTTATCAATATAAAAATTCACCACAGCCGGTGGAGGAAGAAGCATTGTTTGTAAGATCTGAGTATAAGCTCGTACGAATCGAACTAAAAGATATTGAATATATAGAAAGCGTAGAAGATTACATCAAGATCCATCTTACGAATGAAAGGCCAGTCCTCTCATTAATGACATTGAAATCTCTTCTTGAAAAATTACCCGAGGCTAAATTTAAAAGAATACACAGGAGCTATATTGTGCCTGTAGCTAAAATAAGATCTGTTACTAACAGGAAAGTAAAACTTAATTCTGTTGAGCTTCCCATCAGCGATAGCTATATTGCTTTTGTAAATGAATGGATGAAGAAATGATGTGCAGATGTGCAGATGTGCTGATGTGCGGATATGCAGATGTGCAGATGCAGGAAGCGTCTTTCAGATTTTAAATCGGAAGTTGCCCTCTTGATTTATTCGTGATCATTCGTGTAATTCGTGACAGAAAAAAAACCCCGTCACTTTTTGCAAAATAAAAAAGATAGTTTTATTTTTCTGCCCTGATCCGACCCTCCCCGCTGACCGGCACCTTCAATTTTTTTAATCATTTAAACCCATTGTATGAAGAAACTATCTGTTGTTCTCTTAATTGCAATTATTTGCGGTTCATTTTTTTTAACTCAATGCAGTGACAGTAGCAGTGATGGCCATTCAGGAAAAGACACCGTATTTGTGGGCGAGAGAAGTAATGGCGGTTGGCCAAGCCAGGTGAAATGGGGCGAACATCTTGTAATGAGTATGAGTTGCGGCGATTGCCACACGCCAAAAAAAATGGGGCCGATGGGTCCTGAAGATGATAGCAGTTTATTGCTTTCGGGCCACCCGGCAAAAATGCCTCCACCGGCTGTAAATCGTAAAGAGATGGAAGGAAAAGGACTGGTTGTTACCAGTGATCTTACCGCATGGGTTGGCCCATGGGGTGTTTCTTATTCAGCCAATCTTACTTCCGACACTACCGGCATCGGGATGTGGAATGAAGACCAGTTTGTATATGCCATCAGGAATGGTAAGCTAAAAGGCCTTGCTGGCAGCCGGTCGCTTTTGCCGCCAATGCCATGGCCATCATTCAAGAATCTTACTGATGACGAACTCAAAGCAATATTCTCATATTTGAAATCGACAAAACCTGTGGTGAACATGGTTCCTCCGCCATTGCCTCCGGAGAGTGCACCTCCGCATTAAGATGTTTGTAAAAATCTTTATATCCCTGCTGATAATTTCAGCAGGGATTTTCTATTTTTTGAAATGCTGATCTTCTTCTTTACAATATTCCACCAGCGTCTTAAATAACTTCTCCATCGTCTCAATCGTAGTATGAATATTTACAGGATTAATCCTGAACCAAGTCTTGCCTTTGAGTTCTGTTGTAGCAAACCAAAACTGCCCTTCCCTTTCAATTCGTGCGGCAACATTGATATGAAGCTTAGTAAGCTGCTCATTCGTTAATCCATCTCCTTTGTAGCGGATACAGATCGCAGACATCTTTGGCTGAGTAGCTGATTCAAATTCTTTGCTGTTTGTAGCAAGCTCATGCAAATGATTTGCCTGTGCAATATTATTATCAACCCATTTGCCAATTTGTTCTTTACCATAATGCTGAAAACTCATCCAGACTTTCAGACTGCGAAAACGTTTTGATTGTTCAAAGCCGTGAACATAAAATTGATAACGTTCATTTTTTCTATCGCTCTTATCCGTAAGATATGCGTGCTGAATGCCGAACGACTTTGTAAGCCTGTCGTGATCTTTTACAAGCACTGCGCCGCAATCGAGTGGTGCGTAGAACCATTTATGCGGATCGATGGTAACTGAATCAGCAAGCTCCACCCCTTTCAGCAATTTTTTATTTTCATCACTCAGCAACATTCCGCCTCCATATGCTGCATCCACATGAAACCAGCATTCTTCGCGAACTGCAATACGATGCAATGTTTCAAGATCATCTACAGCACCAAGATTGGTAGTGCCACCAAGACCGATAATGCACAAAGCTTTTATTCCTTCGGCTTTGTCTTTTGCGATGGCATCTTCCAATGCATCGATCCTTACTTTGAAATTTTCATCTGTAGGTAAAGCCCGCAAATAATTTCGGCCAATGCCAATTGCATCCACAGATTTGTCTATCGACACATGCCTCTCTTCTGAAACATAAACAGCCCACTTTCCCTGCACACCTTCATATTGCGCAACATCTTTTGTTGTATGATCTCTTGCGAGTTTGAGCCCAATAAAATTTGCCATCATTCCACCACTTGTAAGATTCCCGCCGGCTTTGTTGTCATAACCAATAAGATCATTCAGCCAGCGAATAACACGAAGCTCCATCGCCGTTGCAGAAGGACCAATTGTATAAGCGCCGATATTCTGGTTTAACGCAGAAGCAAGGAGGTCCGCTAATATTCCTGCAGGATTTGGTGAAGGTGTTATCAGTCCCATGTAACCGGGGTGATTAACATGAGTACAGTACGGAACTAATTTTTCATCCAAAATTTTTTGAATTGATTCCAGCGATTGAGGATGATTCGGAATTGTTTCATCAAACTGGTCGTGCAGGAATGCCGGTTCTACATCGGGAAAAAGCGGTTTGTTTTCAAGTTGCTGTAAATAATCAGCAATGTAATCGATCATACTGTGACCTGCCTTGCGGAAATCTTCGTATTGCATGAGAAGAAATTTTTTGGTAAAGATGAAGGAAAAAAATTATGTACCCGGCTGCGGGAATTCTATTTTAGCTTCATTAGCGTCGCACTCTTGTGCAGTATATCTTTATTGAACAAAGTCCATCCGGTCTCAAAGTAGTTGCGTAAACCGGGTCTTAATAATCTATGTTCAACCCTTCGGGGTTGTCAGGTGTCCCCGTTTAATCGGTGTTCCCCGGGTTTCACCCTGCGCTATTAATATTCAACCCCCATCGGGGTTGGAAGGTATCTTCGTTTATACTCCTGTCCCCACGTTTCACCCAGCGCTATTAACATTCAACCCCTGCCGGGGTTGTCAGGTATCTTCGTTTATACTCCTGTCCCCACGTTTCACCCTGCGCTATTAACATTCAACCCCTGCCGGGTTATGCAGTATCCATGTTTAATCGGTGTTTACGGGGTTTCGCCCAACGCTATTAATATTCAAGCCTATCGGGGTTGTGTGGCTATAACAACAAAAAAAAGCTGCAAGCTTCAAGAGTAATCCCCTTGTCGCTTGCAGCTTGTAGCTAACCCATGATTGATGGCACTTAAAAATATTTTTACTGCCCAGCTCCTCTTTGCGCTACCGGTCTCGGCTGTGGCAATTCTTTCCTTGGAATTTTTTCATCCCTCATCGCGGCATTGTAAACAAATGCGGCTACAATAGTTGCCATTTGTTTAAGGTCATCTTCATTCAGGTGATCATATACGTCCATATTACTGTGGTGAGTGCGGGTATCATATTCCATTGGCTCCTGAATAAACTGGAAGCCTGGCAATCCAACGGCATCAAAGCTCTGATGATCTGTTCCGCCTGTATTGCTTATGGTAACAGTTTTTGCCCCAAGGTCATTGAATGGAGCAAACCATTGCTGGAAAATAGATCGTGCCGCTTCATTGCCCTGCAAATAAATTCCACGGATCTTTCCTGTTCCATTATCTACGTTGAAATAAGAAGAGAATTTTTCGTGAGCCGGCAACAACTTCATATCTGCAGGATCGGCAAAGGTCTTCTTTACATAACCTCTCGAACCGAGCAACCCTTCTTCCTCACCACTCCACAATGCGATGCGGATAGTTCTCCTCGGCTTCACGCCGATAGTTTTTAAAATTCTTACTGCCTCCATCATCACCATGCATCCTGCAGCATTATCAGTAGCGCCGGTACCGCCCTGCCATGAATCAAGATGGCCGCCAAGCATTACAACTTCTGCTTTTAATTTGCTGTCAGTTCCCGGTATTTCTGCAATCACGTTATAACCTTTCAGATCTGCAGTCTGGAATTTTGTTTGCACGTCTACATCAAGTTTTACAGGCATATTATTTCTAAGTAACCTTACCATCATCATGTAGTCTTCATACTGTAAAGCAAGATCCAGGAAGTTCGCAGGGTCTTCAACCTTATAACTTCCACCGCCTTGCACGAAAATGGTTCCATCATGATTTCTCGGACTTGTACTTACAATTGCTACTGCACCTTCCGATGTAGCAAGCAAACGCAATCCAGCAAGCATTGCCTGCTGCGCTCTCAGTTGCCCAAATTGTCCTCTTCTTCTGCCCTGACCAGTGGTATCTCCAGGCTGTTGCTGCTGCCTCGGTGGCTGCGGCTTCGCTTTGTCCATAGTGTCGAGTTGCGCATCAGTATAACGTTCAGCATCGGCTTTAAAACTCATATTATATTTGTCAGTACGGTCAAGGATCAAAATCTTCCCTTTCAATTTTCCACGATATGCGTCCAATCCTGCAGAATCCTTTGCAGTAATAAGCATTACTTCTGCGCTACGCAATCCATTTGTTCCGCCGGTCCATGCTTTTGGATATGCTTCTAAAGTTTTATACCATGGTGAGGTCATTGCCACATAGCATTTTTGGAGCTCCCATCCTTTTCCAAAATCACCCCATGGGTCGAGCATTGCATTTGATAAGCCCCATTGTGCCAATTGAGTTTTTGCCCAGTTGGCCGCTTTCATAAAGCCGGGAGAAGCGGTAAGGCGCGGACCGTTAGCGTCTGTTAGGTGAAAAGCAATATCCATCACTTTCGAATTTTCAAGCCCTTCTTTCCTGATTTGCTGCATTACATTCTGATCTATTTTTTCAGTTTGTGCAAAAATTACAGGCGAGATCAACAGGAAGAAAAGTGACAACTTAAATAATTTCATGATCGTAAAATTTGAGTAGTTTAAAAACGTATTTGTAAAGAAGTATAAAGATAGGAAAGTGAATTAAATCACGATTTCATCATGATCATTTCGCTTGAGAGTATTTACCAAAACAATTTTGCAGCATTCTGTAAGACGCTTGAATCCTTTTTCTTTTGCGGATATCTCCCAGCTCTTCATAAAGATGTGGCGGGCAGATGGAAGTATCATAATCACTTGGTTGATGTCGCTCTGCGATTTCGCTTGTTTACTTCTGAGCCATTTTTTTATAAAGTAAAGTAATACAGGGCTTAGAAGAAAATACCACGTGAGGATTATCAGTACCGAACGAAGAAGGATCTGAATTACCACCTGTGACGGCATTAACGGATCTCCGATCTTAAAATATGATTGGATAAATAATACGATGAGCAGGATCCAGATAATAAGAAAAACAGTTTTCACTTTTGTTTTGCGGCGCTTGCGTTGTTCACGCATTTCTTTTTCCTGTACTTCATCGCTGGGAATTAAATATTCTTCATGGAAAATACTCCACGATTGGGATTGCCATACGATGCTTGCAGCAAACGAACCAACGAGTAATCCTGCAACTGCATGAATGATAATATAGCCAACAGCTACCATCACGCTGTAATTAGTGAGAACCGAATCGCCAGTTATCTTATGAATAAAATCATCAACGGCTTTCCAGAAATGAGTTCCATATAAAATAGTTAAGACTACAATTCGCTGCACTGCCGACTCAACTAAGGCAAGCATTCCAAGTAGTACGCACGAGATACTATAAAATTTAAGATTGAAAAAAACCAATTGCCCTGCAAGGCCCTGGAATAATAATGCGAGGTATGCGGAAGGGCCCGTATGCGGGCTCAGCATGAGTTTGAATATCGCTACAATTATAGTGGCTCTTAAAATTGCACCCTTAACGGGAACGTAGTAAGCAATGAGGCAAATGCAAATAACAGCGCTGCCAGCGACAAGAATACCTGTAAAAGGTAAATGGGTAGCGTGTAAAATTCCACCTAACACAGCTTCACATAAAACCCAGAGAGCTATGAGACGATAATAGATCTGCTTATCAAATAAATCCGGGGGTCGGTTCATTTATTCAATTATACTAACTTTAGTTACACTAAAGTAAAGTTAACTTGATTAAATTCATACTAAATGAAAAAGAAATTAGCACGAACGAGCCGCCGGGTTTACCCCTGCTTGATTTCATCCGTTACCATCAACATCTCACAGGCACAAAAATAGGGTGCAGGGAAGGTGATTGCGGAGCATGTACTGTGCTGGTTGGCGAATTAAAAAATGGAGAGCTTGACTATCGCTCCGCAACCTGTTGCCTGATGGCTTTGGGAAATGCGCAGCAAAAACATATTGTAACGGTGGAAGGTGTAAGCCCCAAAGTTTCTGCTCAGGTGGTTAATGGCTTAAACCCTGTGCAGCAGGCTATGAGCGACGAAGGCGCAACACAATGTGGCTTTTGCACTCCGGGATTTGTTGTATCGTTTGCAGGATTTTGTTTAAGCAAAAATGAACCTACTTACCAAAATGCAATTGCATCTGTGAATGGAAATATCTGCAGGTGCACAGGTTACAAATCAATTGAAAGAGCTGCGGGCCGGGTAAATGAATTAATGCAGGCGAGAAAAGGCGGAGACGCTGTGATGTATGCAACCATTCAAAAATTATTGCCGCAATATTTTAATTCAATAAAAGAAAGATTGATCGCTCTCCGTTCGCAAACGAATGGAGTGACAACTATTTCCGGTTCAAAATTTTTAGCGGGAGGAACTGACCTGTATGTCCAGCAGCATGAACAGATGGTGGAGGCTGACATAGATTTTTTATTTGATAAAAAATCGCTGAGAGGAATCTATAAAGAAGGAAATAAATGTGTGATCGGTGCTTCGGCGACTGTTACGGACGTCATCGAATCAAAAATTTTTCACGATCATTTCCCGGAAATATTCCGGTTCATAAAACTCATTTCTTCAACACCTATCCGTAATATGGCGACCATTGCCGGCAACTTTGTAAATGCTTCTCCGATCGGTGATCTCACCATTTTCTTTTTAGCTCTCGATGCAAAAATTATTCTGAATAACGGAAATAAAACAAGGGAGTTGCCACTAAAAAAATTCTACAAGGGCTATAAAGATCTTGATAAAGCGCCGGAGGAATTCATTGAAAAAATTTGGTTTGAATTGCCGGGAAAAAATTCATATTTCAATTTTGAAAAAGTAAGTAAGAGAACCCATCTTGACATTGCAAGTGTAAATTCTGCAATACAAATTGAATTAGATGGAGAGTTGATAAAGCGTGCTTCATTATCTGCAGGAGGTGTAGGGCCAATTCCGATGTATCTTACTAATGCTTCCGAATTTTTAAAAGATAAAATTTTGTCAGAAGAAATAATTTCCGGCGCAATCGAAATTGCACAACGGGAAATATCACCGATCAGTGATGCGAGAGGTTCTGCAGAATATAAAAGATTATTACTTGGTCAATTGATAAAGGCACATGCCCTCTGTCTCCCTAAAGGGAGGACTTAGGTGGAGATTCATTTTAATGTCCGCAGCATTCTATTTGATGAAAGAGATGAAGAAAAATATAGAACTTCAAAAAGCCCCTTTAGGGGTTGGGGTATGAAGAACATTGATTCATACACACATGTACGGGGCGAATCCATTTACCTGGATGATATTCCATTGCAGCAGGGAACCTTATTCGGTGCGGCATTCGGGTCGCCGCATGCACATGGAAAAATTCTTAATCTTGATCTTTCAGAAGCAGAATTGATGGAAGGTGTTGTAAGGATATTCACTTACAAAGATATTCCCGGACGAAACCAGATAGGAGGCATAGTGCCCGATGAACCTTTGCTTGCAGAAGATGAAGTGCATTTTGTTGGAATGCCGGTGGCTTTCGTTGTTGCAACTTCTGCGGACATTGCATATGCTGCTGTTAAAAAAATAAAGATCGATATCGAGCCCTTGCACATCATCATCGATCCGAGAGAAGCCAAAGAAAAAAATGAATTGATCCTTCCTCCAAGAACTTTCAGGTTGGGCGATGTTGATTCTGCATGGGAACAATGCGATTATATTTTTGAAGGCATCGCTGAAACGAACGGGCAGGAGCATTTATACATAGAAACACAAGGAGCATATACAATTCCTCTCGAAAATAATTTTATAAAAATTTATTCTTCCACGCAAGGCCCTACTGCTGTACAAAGACATATGTCTGTTGTGCTGGGAATTCCGATGCACCAGCTGGAGGTTGATGTAACCCGCCTTGGTGGCGGTTTTGGCGGTAAGGAAGACCAGGCAACATTGTGGGCGATATTATGTGCGCTTGCAACGTATCATCTGAAGAAGCCTGTAAAATATTCTTTGCACAGGATGGAAGATATGCGGATGACAGGAAAGCGAAATCCTTATTCGTCTGATTTTAAAATTGGTTTGAATAAAGATTTAAAGATCCTTGCATACGAGGCCACCTTCTACCAAAATGCCGGGGCTACAGCAGACCTTTCCCCGGCAGTTCTTGAGCGCACTTTATTCCACTGCACCAATTCTTATTTTGTTCCGAATGTAAAAGCGACCGCGTATTGTTGCCGCACAAATCTTCCATCCAACACGGCATTCAGGGGGTTTGGAGGTCCGCAGGGAATGTTCGTGATCGAATCTGCTATTGCAAAGGCTGCAGATCATTTGGGAATTCCTGCTTCCGAAATTCAGCAAAAAAATTTATTAAAAAATGGCGATGAATTTTCATACGGACAAAAAGCAGAAAGCGAAGCGAACGAGTGCTGGCAGGAAGCTGTTGATATATATGAGGTTGAAAAATTGAAAACTGAAATTCAAAAATTCAATGCTGAAAATAAATTATACAAAAAGGG
>JADMIO010634656.1_pt1 | contig 14158 bp, 10 predicted proteins | sample 8958161 | NCBI WGS metagenome assembly JADMIO01 (sample SAMN16585339, study PRJNA669376) | soil metagenome | isolation source: Crop rotation soil | place: USA: Cullars Rotation, Alabama | collected 2011 | reverse complement strand
GACCAACGTTCCGCTTGCGGATCTGGTGGGCGGCAAGGCGTGGGTTGCTTTCATCTACGACGGAGCGCCGCTGCACCCGGAGCACGGAGGCCCGGCAAGATTGCTGGTACCGCATCTCTACTTCTGGAAGAGCGCCAAATGGGTGCGTGAGCTACGGATGATGGACGAGAACGTTCCCGGCTTCTGGGAATCGCTCGGCTACCACATTTATGGAGATCCCTGGCGCGAACAGCGCTACGCGGGCGACGAGTGACGGCACCGGCTCCGACCCGAATTGCGTGGCGGCTGGGCTCAGTTGCCGAAGTGATCCCGGAGACTTCACGAACGCGTACTGTAGTGCTCGATGTCCCACAGTGGCCAGGCCATCGCGCGGGACAGCACGTGGACGTCCGGCTGACCGCGGACGATGGCTATCAAACCGAGCGCAGCTACTCCATTGCGTCGCCACCCGAAGATCAACGTCTTTCACTCACTGTCGAGCGACTCGAAGAGGGAGAGGTCTCGCCCTACCTTACCGAGGAGCTTCGCGCCGGCGATCAACTCGAGATTCGCGGTCCAATTGGTGGGTATTTCGTGTGGGATGCTTCGCTTGGCGGTCCGTTGTTGTTGATCGGTGGCGGGTCGGGAATCGTTCCGTTGATGGCCATGCTTCGCCATCGCGAGATCGCGCTAAGTGCCCGCGGCATGACAGTGCGACACCAGGTGCCAGCTCGGCTTCTTTATTCCTCGCGGCGCTGGGATGACATCATTTATCGCGACGAGCTGGCGCGACTCACAGCGAATGATCCCACCGTCGAGGTCTTCCATACCCTCACTCGCGAGCAGCCCGATGGTTGGAAAGGATTCAAGCGCCGGATCGACCGGATGATGCTTTCCGAAGTTGCCTGGCCGGCCTCGGAGAAGCCACGAATTTTTATCTGCGGACCGACCCCGCTGGTTGAATTAGCTGCCGCAACACTTGTAGAGCTTGGCCATCAGCCAGCCCTGGTTAAAACGGAGCGATTTGGGCCGACTGGCGGCACGACATAAGCAGCGAACTAAAGGAGACTCTGATGAAACCAGCGAAGAAGAACCCGATCAAGAGAGCTCAGCGCGTCGACGGAAATGCTGCCGGTGGATTGTTTGCCGAATTGTTCGCGCTCGATCTCACCGGCGCCCGCGCAAAATGCGCTGGCTGCGGGACGGCAGAAATGGTAGGCGCCCTGTTGGTCTATGCTCACGGAATGGGGATGGTTGCGCGCTGCCCGCACTGCGAGGCAGTCGTAATGAGAATGTCCCGCACACCCACTCACATCTGGCTGGACGCTCGGGGGGCGACATCGATTGCGGTCACTGCTCCTTGATGAGCTCGTTTGTAACAAAGTCCTTTGTTTCCTTGACGGGTGGCCATCCCGTCGGGAAATCATGGTTATACACCTTAGCAGGAGTGTCATATGAGGGCTGACGACATCACACACCCGAAGCCAACGATCGTGTTGATTCACGGTCTTTGGCTAACTCCAAAAAGCTGGAAGGGTTGGATCGACCGCTACCAACGAGCAGGCTACAACGTCATCGCACCGCCGTGGCCAGGTCTATCCAGTGATGTCGAAGCAGTGCGCCACCATCCCGAAGTGCTCAAAGGTCTGACTATCAAGAAGATCGTCGATCACTACGAGCGAATCATTCGCGTGATGGAGAGGCCTCCGATCCTGATGGGACATTCATTCGGCGGACTCATCGTGCAACTTCTTCTCGATCGCGGGCTCGGCGCCGCTGGAGTGGCGATTGATTCCGCGCAAAGCGCGGGCGTTCCCGTCCTTCCGCTTTCCACAATTCGCTCGACGATCCAGATACTCGGCAATCCGTTCACCTTCAACTCAGTCGTAGAGCTGAGCCCCGAGAAATTCCACTACGCGTTCACCAACTCTCTCAGCGACGACGAAGCGAAGCGCGTCTACGAAAACCTCGCGGTCCCAGGACCGGCGCATGTGCTGTGGGAAGGGGCGCTATCGCTGCTCAATCCAAACGCGTCATCGAAGGTCAACTACCGCAACGACAAGCGCGCTCCTTTACTGTTCATCGCCGGCAGCGCCGATCATCTCGTTCCGCCGTCGATCAACAGAGCCAACGTGAAGAAGTATCAGAGCTCGACGGCGATCACTGATTACAGAGAGTTCCCGAAGCGCACTCATTTCATAGTCGGTGAGCCTGGCTGGGAAGAAGTGGCCGACTTCGCGTTACAGTGGTCGGAGAAGAATGCTCAGGCGCAGGTTCCATTCACCGACGTCGAGGCCGCGTTCGATCCGGACATCACTTACACACGAACGGCTCGACCGACACCACCCGATCTCACGGCCTGACCTCGGCGAAATCGACAATGTCACCAGCCGCTGCTTGCGAGCACATCGAAGCCATTGACGGCGTCAAGCACCCGAAGCGAAAGGAGTGCGAGGACTGCGTCAAGATTGGCGCGCGCTGGGTACATCTGCGTACGTGCCAGCAGTGCGGTGGCACTCGCTGCTGCGACAGCTCACCGAATAAACACGCGAGCAAGCACGCACACGCGACCGGACATCCGGTAATCGCATCGGGCGAGGATGGCGAACGATGGATGTACTGCTATCCCGACGATGCGTTCGCCGAATACTGATTGACCTGGATGCAAAAACCTCCGCGATGAACTCGCGGAGGTTTTTTCGTTTCGCTACGCCAGCTTCTCGATTCTCTCGCCTGCCGGCGCGGGAGCATGAACTCCGCGCGGAATCGGATGCTCCGCCGTCCGCGGCTTGTAGACTCCAAACCGCCTGAACACCCACTCTCGCCACTCGTCGAGAATCTCGTAGAACGTCGGGATCACAACGAGCGTAAGGAGCGTCGATGTAATAACGCCGCCGATCACTGCTCGCCCGAGCGGCGCACGGAACTCGGCGCCTTCGCCAACACCGAGCGCGACCGGAATCATACCAGCGATGAGCGCCAGCGTCGTCATCAGAATTGGACGCAGACGAATTGCGCCGGCCTGAATCAACGCCTCACGTCGCGTCACGCCTTCCTTCTCGCGCGCCCACTTCGCGAAGTCGATGAGCAGAATCGCGTTCTTCGCTACGATGCCCATCAACAGGATCACTCCGATCAGGCTCATAATGTTGATCGTGGTGTTGGTGAACATCAGCGCCAGCATCACGCCGATCAGCGACAGCGGCAGCGACGCCATGATCGCCAGCGGCTCGAGGAACGAGCCGAATTGCATCACCAGAATCAGGTACATCAGCATCACCGCGATACCGAGCGCCGAGAAGATGCGGCCGAAGACTTCGGCCTGATCCTTCGCTTCACCGCCCTGGGTGATACGCACGCCCGGCGGCAAAGTGATTTTCGCAATCTTGGCGTTGATGTCGCGCATGACTTCAGTCAGCGGACGACCGGACGTGTTGGCTTGCACCGTGACGACCGGATCAGAATCGAGATGGCTGACCTGTGCCGGACCAAGCGACTGCGTAATCGTCGCGATCTGGCCGAGTGGCAACGTTTCAGGTCTGCCATTTGGTCCATTCACTATGATTGGCAGCTGCTCGAGATCCGATGCGCGCTGTCTCGCTTCCGGCGCGAGCCTCACGTTCACTTCACGTGTCTCATCGCTCGGGTCGACCCAATCCCCTGCCTTGATGCCGGCGAATGCAGGGCGAAGTGACTGCGCCACTTGTGCGACGGTTACGCCGAGTGAGCCGGCGAGCCCGCGATTGATATCGACGCTGAGCTCAGGCTTCTGTCCCTTTGTCGACAGGCCGACGTCGACAGCGCCCTTAACGTTGCGCAGTTGATCGGCAATCAACTCCGCCGCCGGCGTCATCGACTTGATCGTTCCGCCACGCAGCTGGATCTGAATCTGCTTCTGGTCGCCGCCGAAAGAGTTCGTGAAGACTGACATCTGAGCGCCGCCGATCTGGCCGACTTCTTTGCGAAGCTGACGACCAAAATCCTCCGCGCCAATCTTGCGGTCGGCCTTTGGTACGAGCCGCACGTAGACCTGGCCGACATTCACATCTCCCGTTTGGCCACCAGTCGTCGTGTAGGTGAATTTCACAATGTCCTTGTGGGAGCGGGCGATGCGTGCGGCTTCCTCCGCCTTGATTTGTGTGTAATTGAGATTCGATCCGGGCGGCGTCTCGAGCGCGATGATCACCTCGGACTGATCCTCGGTGCCGAAGAAGCTCGCGCCGACGAGTCCGAGCGCAGGCAATGCCAGCGCACCGATAAACGATCCGACCGCAATCAGCACCATCGCAACGCGGTGATCGAGCGCCCAGGCAACCAGTCCCTTGTACTTCTCAGCCATCCGATTGAACCACGCGTTGAACCGATCCAGGGCGCGAGCAACGGCGTTGCGACGCTCGTGCGCCTCGACTTGCGGATCCGGCCAGTACGCGGACAGCATCGGATCGAGCGAGAACGATACGAACAACGAGACGAGCACCGACGACGCGATGGTGAGCGCAAACGGTTTGAACCACTGGCCCGCTACTCCATACATGAAAGCGATCGGCACGAACACCGCGACGATGGAGAACGTCGTTGCGGCAACGGCAAGCCCGATCTCGTCGGTGCCTTCGTGTGATGCTGTAACGTGGTCCTTACCCATCTCGATGTGTCGCACGATGTTCTCGCGCACCACAATCGCATCATCGATCAGAATTCCGATCGCCAGCGAGAGACCAAGAAGCGACATCGTGTTGAGCGTGAACCCGAAGGCCCACACCGCGATGAACGACGCCATCACCGAGACCGGCAACGCGAGGCCCGTGATGACCGTCGATCGCCACGAGTTGAGGAAGACGAATACGACGAGCACCGTGAGGAACGCGCCTTCGAGCAGTGCCTCCTCGACGTTTCGGACTGAATCCGCGACGCGCTTTCCGGCGTCGCGCACGATGTCCATCTTCACGCCAGGCGGCAGCGTCTTGTCGAGCGCTTCGACCTGCGCGCGAATCTTGTTGCTGACGTCGGTGGTGCTGTAGCCCTTCGATTTGACGATGTCGATGCCGATACCTTCGACACCGTTGTACAGCGCAATCGATCGCTGCTCCTGGGTACCGTCGATGGCATTCGCCACCTGACCGAGGCGAATGATCTGACCGTTGCGCTCGGTGATGACGAGGTTCTCGAAATCCTGTGGACCCTCCAACCGGCCTTGTAGCCGGATGGTGCGTTCGTCCAGATCGCCGTTTACGCGACCGACGGGCGCGGCAAGATTCTGCGCCTGCAAAGCGCCGACGACTTCACCAACGCTGACTCCAGCGGCTTGCAGCGCCTCCGGCTTCAGCTGAATCGTCATCTCGCGCTTCACACCACCGACCACCTGCACCTGCGCCACGCCCGGAATTCCTTTGAGCTTGCTGGTGATGCCCGGGTCGGCCAGTCGAGTCAGCTGCGCCGGGGTCATCGTTTGCGAATTCATCGTGATCGACACGATCGGGATGTCCGCTGGATCGAAACGCTGGAGCACCGGCTCCTTCATCTCGACTGGCAGATCCTGTCTGATCCCTGAGATAGCGTCGCGAATGTCCTGGGTGCCGACCTGCGGATCCTTCTCGAACAGGAAGAGTGTGATGATCTGCGCGTAGCCGTCGCCGGCGGTGCCGAAGATCTGATCGACACCGGAGATGCCTTTGATTGCATCCTCGACAGGTTTCAATACTTCGCGCTCCACGCCCTCGGGCGAAGCGCCCGGGTATGGTATGAACGTGAGCACCACCGGCTGCTGAATGTCGGGGAACTCGTCGGTCTGCAATCTCCACAGCGCGAACAGACCAAAAATCACCAACGCCACCATCGTGACGACGGTGATCATCGGGCGCTTGATTGCAAAATCAGATATGACCATTGCTTACTGCCCTCCTGCCGTGGTGCTTACCGCAGCCGGCGTGTTTGCTGGCGCCGTCACTTTGACCGGCGTGCCTGGCGTAATGCCCTGCGCCGCACCAAGCAGCAGCGTGTCGCCGGCCATCAGCCCGGCGAGAATTTCCGTCGTCTCGGTGCTCTTATCGGTCAGACCGATAGACACAGTGACGTGTTCAGCCTTACCACCTTTGACGCGTGTAACCACCGGCTGCGTGCCGCGAACATCAACCGCTGCCGCCGGAACCACGAGGCCGTTCTTCGTCGACGTCGAGACGCGACCCGACGCGAACAGTCCGCCAACCAGTGTACGTCCCGCATTCGGAATCGAGACGTAAATGCGCACCTGCCGGGTTGTCGGATCAGCCGTCGGATTCACACGAGTGATGTGCCCGACGAACTGGCGTCCTGGGTAACCACTGACGGTGAAAATCACCGGCACACCGACGCGGATCAGCGAGAGCTGCTCCGCCGGAACTGACGCCTCGAGTCTCATGCTCGAAGGATCGACGACCGTGTAAAGCGCAGTACCGGGCTGCACCACATCTCCCGCTGACACCGGACGATCGCTGACGATTCCGGCGAACGGCGATGTCACCGTCGTGCTGCGATACTGTCTCTCCGCACTCGCCAGCCGCGAGTTCGCATCCTCGAGCGCTGCCTGTGCAGCAATCGAGGAGCGACGCGACTGCTCGATGTCACGCTCGGCGATCGCGCCCGCTGCGAGCAGCTTCTCGTTGCGCGCCAGATCCTTGGAGGCGATATCGGCAGTGTTGCGTGCGGCTACGACCTGCGCGCGCGCCGAAGTGTAGGCGTCCTGGATGCCGCTCGCGTCAATGCGCGCCAGCACGGTTCCCGGCCCTACGCCCTGCCCCTGGTCGGCGTACGTCTGCAGCACACTACCTGATACCTGAGCACGCAGCACTGCCTCGCGTTCCGGCTCGAGCGTTCCCGAAATCTGTGGACCACTCATGATGGTGGTGTTGCTGACAACTGCGATGTTCTCAGGGCCAACAGTGATCGCATCTGTCTTCGTCGTTTCGGCCGCGGAGGCGTTGTCGCCTTTGCTGCGCGAAAAGATTGCGAAGAGGATGAGAAGGACGACCAGAATGCCGCCACCGATTTTCCAGGTCCTGCTGTTGATTTTCTTCATATATGGTCTCGACTTAGCTGATTACTGTGGTGGTATTCCGGTGCCTTGCTGTCCTGCTGCCTGCGATTGCTGTGTAGCCGTCTGCGTCTGCTGACTGCTCTGTTGCTGCGTTGACTGCTGCTGAGACGATTGCTGCGCCTGCGCCTGTGCGGCGGTGTTCGTCGATTGCAGCGGGAGGTCGCTCAGCAATGCGAGCTTCACACGCGCCACCTGAAGATTCCGCGCGGCGAGGGCTCTGTTCGCAACTGCCTGCTCCAACAGAATTCGCGCGTCATTCAGCTCGATCTGCGTCGATATCCCTTCCTTGAATCGAACCGTCGCGATCGAATATGCTCGCTGCGCCTGCTCGGCGGTGCCAAGACTTGCCTGCCACGCCGCCCGCGCTTGCTGGAGGTTGTTGATCGTCACTCGCGCATCGAGCGCGGCGAACTCGCGCACCTGATCGAAGCGCGCCTGCGCCTCACGCAGATTCGCCTGCGCGACCATCCGGTCGCCTCTCAATCGCCCGCCAGTGAACAGCGGCATCTGCGCAGCTACGCCGATTGTCCAGTTGGTTCGAAACTCCCCTGTTTGCGGCAGCCCGTTGAGCGGGAACGCCACTTTGCCATAACTCGAAGTAAGCGCCAGCGACGGCAGATACTCTGCTTTGGCCACGCGCAGGAGTCCACGCTGCGCATTTATCGCCTCTGCCGCCTGTCTCACCGTCGCACGGTTGATAGCCGATGTGTCACCCTCGACTCCCATGCGCGCGAGTGCAGCATTGGCAGCCGCTGAGTCATCCACTGCGGTAGTTAGCGTCACCTGCTCGTCGAGCGGAATGTTGAGCAGCTGCTTGAGATGCAGGTAAGCGACTTCGCGATCGCTTTGCCTCTGAATCACGATTGGCCGCTGATTCGCGCTCGACACCTGCGCGCGCAGCAGCTCGAATTCCGAGACGTTGCCGACGTTCCGCGCCAGCTGAGTCTGGCGCAGAACGTTTTCGGTCTGCACCGACGACGACTCCGCGAGCGCCACCAGTCGATCGGCGAGCGCAGCATCGAAATAGGCCTGCGTCACATCGAGCTGCAATTGCGCGCGCTGCGCGGTGAGCTCGATGTCGGCGGAGCGACGGCCGGCATTCGCTACCTGGTTTTGCGCGATGATTCGTCCGCCGGCAAAAAGATTTTGCGAGAACGTCAGGCCAAGGTTGTACTGGTTCTTAGCGCCGAATCCGAGATTGCCAAACGACGAGAACGGATTTTGTCCGAGCGCGCAGCGAGAAGCGTCCTCGAGTCCGGCAAGGCGTTCGTCGGTCGTCGCGGTTGCGTCGCGCAGATACTGGTCGCATGGCCCCACCGGAGCGGGCGGCTTCGTGGTATCGACGGCAGGAGCTTCACCGCCGATGTCCTGGAACTGTGACGCGAGCGTCCGTGTGTAGCTCGCCGAACCGTTCACCTGCGGGAAATACTGACTGCGCGCCTGCCACTGCTGACCATGCGCGCGATCGACACCAGCGCGTGCGATTTTCACCGCTTCGCTCTGCGATTCGGCGATACGAACTGCTTCGTCGAGTGTGAGCGTGCGCTTTCCAACTGTGCGGACGGTGTCGAGCTGCGGCACCTGTGCGCGAGCGAGCGCCGGCGCTGCAATCGCCAACATCAAAGACGTTCGAATCATTCTGCCGAGCCGTGCATGACGGTTTCGGCCAGCTGTAGAAATCACGATTTCAAAGAGATAGGTGTTTCGTTGTGTGCTTTCGATTATTCGTCGAATGAGCAGATTCGGTTTCGACACCAAGGGCCCGGAGCAACAGCTCGCTATACATGTGCGCTGCCTCCGACACCGGCTGCGGATAAACATCGGGCATCATATCGCGGCCCATGGCATCGGCGAATATGGCACCCATCAGCATCGCGGCGGCGCTCTTCGGCTCGAAATCTGACCGAATGGCTCCCTGCCGCTTGAGAGCAGTCAGATAGTCGCAAAGGTCATTTGAAGCCTGCCTCGGCACATAGCTCGCGCACTCGCTCATTTCCGGTCGCTCTTCTATCTCGCTCATCGTCTTACGGATGATCGAGCTGCGAAGTCGCAGATGCTGAATGAACGACTCGCTCCACTCAGTGAGCTCGCGTTGCGGATCTACAGGAGTCTGAGGAAGCGCTACCAGGTTGGCGGACTGCGTGAGATGCTGCATTGCCTCGCGAATCAGGGCTTCCTTGGAACCGAACTGGCGAAAGATTGTGATTTCGTTGACGCCGGCGGCATCGGCAATGCGGCGAGTGGTCGACCCGCGGAAGCCGTGCTGAGCAAAAACTCCAGCAGCAGCGGTGAGGATTTCGTCTCTAGTATTCACGGCGCGGATTCTATATCCCTTCAGAGCGTGCTGCAAGTAGTCACTTGCTTACACAATCGTTTCCCCTCGAAATTGCGCTATGATCGACAAGCCTGAGCTGGACGAAGCTTTCCAGGACGCTATTGGGACCATCCGAGACTGCAGAGCTGCAGGAATGATCTGCGTCGACGGTAGCTCAGCCGTAGCAAACCTCGATCAACTCGAAAAGGAGCTCCTAGACGAGAGAAATCGGGCATCCGAGCGCGGTTCTATCGACAGGGAGTGGTTTCAGAAGACCATGCGGTGGCTTGTCGAATGGATTCCCGAAACGGATATGAGCCTGATCGCGGCGCTTGGAAAGATCGCGCGTGCAAAACCGTCGACCGCGTCGTAGCGCGGTTGACCGCTCACGAGTGGCGCTTCACAGGCGCCGACTGCCAAGAATGCAGCTAACGGATATATTCGACGCGTGACTCGCACTCGTGCTTTCAGGGCGCTGGCCGGAGTTCTTGGGGTTTGGGTGGGCATCTGCCTCGCCCAGCCGATGCAGCTCCATCTATGCGTGATGCACGGCGGCCTGGCGATCGAGTCGGTCGGCCACGCGGACGCGCATATGTCGCATAGTGCCGCCCCGCATAGCGCGCATCACTCCACGCAAGGTCACGACAAGTCACAGCAGTGCAGCTGCCTTGGCGATTGCACGACCGGAAACGCGACTGCCCTGGTCGCTCCGCAACAGTTCCGAGTCGCAGTAGCGACGATTGCTCGCGTCGATCTGCCGGCAGCCCACACCTACACGCCAGCGGCCGCTTCCGGCTTCCTCCTTCCTTACCCTAACGGTCCGCCCAGCACTTCCTCTCTCGCCTAGCTGATACTCAGCGGCGTTATCGCATGCACCCGTCTCGCCAGGAGATGCGCGGTGCCGAACTCCAGAGGAAGTCATGTCGTTAATCAGTTACCTGAGGCGCATTGCGCCTTGCAGTGCCTTGCTGGCAAGCATAGCCGCGAGTGGTGCGCTCAACGCGCAGTCGCTCGGCTCTGTTAGTGGAAAAGTGTCAACCAACGCCGGTACTCCGGTGGTTGGCGCTTTCATTTCTCTCGACGATGCGCCGCCTATCTCGCAGAGCGACGAGACAGGGTCGTTTCGCATTGATGGAATTACGGTTGGCAATCACATGCTGCACGTACGTCGGGGCGGGTTTGTAGAAGTCACGGACTCGATTGTTGTTGCGACCGATGCCGACCAACCGCTTGCAATCACCCTGGCCGAGAAGGTCGCAACGCTCGCCGGCGTCACCGTAATCGGAACCAAATCCGATATGGCGGAGCGGCGTGAGCAGCTCGAGCAGGTTCCGGGCGGCGTCGCAATGGTCGAGGCAACTCAGCTTCGCGCCACACGCCAGGCGAATCTCAAGGATGTTTTGCAGTTCGTTTCGGGCGTCTACATCCAGCCGAGGTTCGGCGCCGCCGACGAGAGCCAGATCTCGATCAGAGGCTCCGGCTTGCGCGACAATTTTCACGCGCGAGGGGTGAATCTCCTCGTCAACGGAATGCCGTACCGCAACGCCGACGGTTTCACGGATTTCGAGTCGCTCGAGATGCTGACGACAGACGCGATCGAGGTCTACAAAGGCGGAAATGCGCTGCGATACGGCGGATCAACACTCGGCGGCGCGATCAATCTCGATACGAAAACGGGATTCAGCTCGAGCCCTGTCTCGCTATTCGGTCAGGGTGGAAGTTTTGGATTCTACAAAACTCAGCTCGAATCAGGTGGCGCTCGCGGAAAGTCAGATTACTACGCGAGCTATGCACGGACCGGACTCGATGGCTATCGGCAGTGGGCCGCAAACACCCGCGATCGTGTCAATCTCCACGCTGGTTATCAACTTGGCGACAATACCGACGCGCGCGCTTTCTATTTCTACGCGCACGTGAAGGAAGAGCTGCCGGGGGCACTTGACCGTGCAACGTTCGAGACCAATCCAACAGCTGCAGATCCAACCAACGTCGCCCAGCGTTGGGGACGGGACTACAACCTGCACCACGTTGGACTTCAGTTGCGCAGCCAGCTGACCCCCACCCAGAGAATCGAAATCAGTCCGTACATGCAGTACCGCGACATCGATCATCCGATTTTCGAGGTAGTCTCACAGGTCAGTCATGACTACGGTGCGGAGGCACGTTATGAGAACGTGGCCAACATCGGCCCGATGGACAATCGACTGACGGTTGGATTTCAGCCGGCGTACGAGACGCTGCAGAATCGCCAGTATCAGAACAACGCCGGCGAGCACGGCGCGCTGACAAAGGATCAGCGGGATCTCGCCACCAATTACGCACTCTATGCGGAAGACGTGCTTTCGCTGACACGCCGTTTCTCTGTAGTGCTCGGAGCGCGGGCTGATCACGCGGTTCGGGAGACAAAGGACTACTTCCTCTCGAACGGCGATCAATCGGACCGACGCACTTACAATCCGATCAATCCAAAAGCCGGATTCATTTACTCGGTCGGCACAGACGTCGCCCAGATATTTGGCAATGCGAGTCGCAGCTTCGAGCCCCCTTTGCTGCTCGAGCTAAATAGTCTGACTACGCCGGGCTACATCCAGCTCGAGGGGCAGAGTGCGTGGCAGTACGAGCTTGGAGCTCGCGGACGCCGGCTCGGTCTGAACTGGGATATCTCCGCCTATGACGTCGAGCTGCGAAACGAGATTCTCAACATCAACGTGCAGCCGTTCCCGGGGGCGCCATTTACGGTTCCCACCTATCGGAACGCGCCGAAGACCCGGCACAGCGGACTCGAGCTCGGCCTGACTTATCAGATACCGGGCGCGCTGTTCGTGCGTGGCGACGTGAATGATCACATCTCGTTGCGTACCACGTATACGCTTGCGCAGTATAAGTACGTGGAAGATCCGAGCTACGGAGGCAATGACATTCCGGGTGCGCCGTCGCAGGTTCTGTCCGCGGAGATCAAGTACGTGCATCCATCCGGATTCTCGCTGGCACCGAGTGTGGAATGGATCCCGGAATCGTATTTTCTGGATAGCCCAAACACGGTGCGCAACGATGCGTGGACGAATCTCTCGCTGCGCGCGGAGTGGAACACATCGTACGGAGTGAGCTTATTCGCCGCGGGTCAGAACCTGGCTGATCGTCGCTTTTCGCAGTCGGTGCAGGTCGATAACGCCGCGGGTAGGTATTTCGAGCCCGCCGACGGTCGTTCCTTCTACGCTGGATTGCGCTGGAGTCCGCGATAGTTACTACGCTTATTCCCAGTCGCCGTCTTTGGATCAAGGCGGCGATTGTGGTAAGCGCGCTCGCGTTCGGCGCGGTCAGCGCGCGCGCGGCGGTTTTTTTCCACGCCGCTCTGTTGCGGTCGAAACCCGCAGCGGACGCGAAACTAAGCGCAGCGCCGAAGGATATCCGACTCGTTTTCAGTGAGGAAATCGTTCCGTCGCTGAGTCAAATCGTGCTTACCGATCCGACTGGCGATAGCACGAAACTCAAAGTAACCAACGATCCGCATGACGTTCACACCTTAGTCGGCGCCATCGCGCCAGCTCTTGTATCGGGCGGCCGCTATTCTGTTTTCTGGCGCGTGGTGTCCGCCGACGGTCATCTGGTTGACGGGACTTTTTCGTTTTCCGTAGCCGGTCCCATCACAGCGTCGTCAACACAAGCGGTGCAGCCGCCAGTTGTTAGTCAAAAGAAGGGACCTGCCGCTCCGGCCGAAGCAACGAACGCCGAGTTGCCCGCCTTTGCTTCGATTTTGCGCGGGCTGGGGCTGGGTGGTCTGATGGCAGCGGTTGGAATTCTCTTTTTCGGCATCACTGCGCGGCAAGCGGAGAGTGTTCCGCGATCGCTGGTTCTATTGCTCGTCGCGGCGGGAGCTATTTTGCTTTGCGCTCACGCGGTTGCGTGGCTGGTCCATCTTGGATCGACATCGGGTGACGAGAGTTCTTTCATCGGATCGGTCTTTCGAACCAGGCTCGGACAGATCGAGTTGGTCAGAACCGGTTTGGCGGTTCTGACGCTACTTGCGGTTCTCTCCGGTAATCGAATCGCCTTGTTATTGGGCCTCGCGTGCCTGGCAGTCAGCGGCGCGGTCGGACATTCAGCTGCGATCGACCCTGCGTTGGCAATTCCCGGAAAGAGTATTCACCTGATCGCCGGCGCGCTATGGCTGGGTGGATTGCTGTGGCTCCTCGCAACCAGGGGAGTGGATGGTGAGACGCGCCGTCGCGAATCGTTACGTGTCTCTGCCTACGCACTGGTTGCAGTGATCGCAGTTCTTCTTACAGGACTGCTGCAGACTGTGCTCTTCCTAAATGCACCGGCTGATCTTCTGAGCTCGACCTACGGCAAGCTCGTAATCGCCAAGATCGTCGGATTGCTGATCCTGATTGGATACGGCGCGTACAACCGCTACGCAGTGCTGCCGCAATACTCCGCTGCTGGCGATGCGAAGCTGCAACGCTCGATGAGACAGGAGATCGTGATCATGTCGATTTTGATATTGATCGGCGGATTTCTTGCTTACATTGCGCCCCCGCCGGCACCGTCTGCCGCTTCTAGTGCTTCTGTTACGCGAGGAGCAGAGTGATGCACAGATCGAAAGCGTTTCTCATCGCGACAGCGATCCTGATTCCATCCGTCGCACTCGCGCACGCCGTCGTCTTCCCCAAAAACTCCGCGCCCGGCGCGTATGAGAAGTACGTCCTCCGCGTTCCCAACGAGCGCGACGTACCAACGACACGCGTCGAGCTGCGCTTTCCGCCTGGTTTGCGCGTTGTCTCTTTCGGGGAAGTCGC
>JADMIO010690511.1_pt1 | contig 14159 bp, 8 predicted proteins | sample 8958161 | NCBI WGS metagenome assembly JADMIO01 (sample SAMN16585339, study PRJNA669376) | soil metagenome | isolation source: Crop rotation soil | place: USA: Cullars Rotation, Alabama | collected 2011 | reverse complement strand
CGACAACTTGTCCACGTGGAATTCTAAGCTTAGGATCCCAATGTGCTGGAAAGTTTACTGGAAGCAGGTAATTTTTCTGCTTTTCACCGCATCAAATCCGACGAATGCTGGCATTTTTATACGGGCGATCCCTTATTAGTATATGTCCTCTTTCCCTCGGGAAAACTGGAAATTACCGGCTTGGGCCCAGGCTTCGCCCGGGGAGAATTATTCCAGTACGTGGTGCCCGCCAATTGCTGGTTTGCAAGCAGGCCCACACCCGGTAGCAGCTATTCTTTTGTGGGTTGTACCGTGTCCCCTGGTTTTGAATTCGCCGATTTTGAGTTAGCGGAAGCTGCTGAATTGTGTGCCGTTTATCCCGAACATACAGGGATCATTAATGAATTATGCAGATCGTGAGTAGTGAGTAGTGAGTCGTGAGTGGCCCTACGTTTATAAGTTTCCACTCACGACTCACGATATTGCATTATTCAAATAATGCCAGTTGCATTGGCTTTATAAATGCTGTATTAGTTTCATGCTCTCCTGTTGCACTGATTGCATAAATAGCAGTGGGCTCATAACGTGATGCAACAATAATTGAAGTGCCATTGGCATGGCGTGTAAATAATTCTTCCGCTAATTGAGGTGTATTATTTTCTTTGGATAAATGTGTCAATACAAGATGCGTCATAAATGACGGGCGGTGTGCGGTAAATAATTCAAGCGCCTGCATATTGGAAAGATGCCCCTGTCCGCCGCGGATACGGTTTTTTAAATGCAGGGGATACCTGCCGTTCTCCAACAGTGTTTCATCATAGTTGGTTTCTAAGAATGCAGCATGGCATTGTTTAAAATAATAGATCACTTCTGAGCAGGCCCTGCCAATATCTGTAAACACGCCTACCGTTATGTTGTTATAACTCACAACAAAACTGTGAGGGTCGGCAGCATCGTGATGTTTTGTAAACCCGGTCACTTGTAATTGGCCTACCTGTACAGGAACAGCAGCCCTGAAAACTTTTGACAAATGGCTAATTAATCTTGGGCCATGCTTTGCCGTTATACTGGTAATATAAACCGGTAAATTGTATTTGTTGGCTAAAGTAGAAACACCTTTGATATGGTCGCCATGTTCATGTGATACAAAAATGGCCTTTACTTTTTTCATATCCAGGCCTAAATGTTTCATACGTTTTTCCGTTTCCCTGCAGGAAATACCCACATCTACCAGTACCGCTTCATCGCTGTTGCCTATATAATAACAGTTGCCGTTACTGCCCGAATTTAATGATGTAATGAATAATGCCATTGATCTGCAAAGAAAACTATTTTTAATGGTATGATAATGAGCTGTTAGGAAAAAATTATAAGGTAAAATGGATTTTTTTTATATAAGTCGTAATTGTACGAAGTGGTACTACGCCGTATATTTTTAACCGAATAGTTCTCCACAAAGCTTGCAAGTTTAGAAGAGTAGTTGTACATTTATGCCAGCTTACTTACCCAACCACCAATAGCCCTCCGATTAAACCGTATCCAATTCCCAAAGTCAAAAACCTGATTTTTTATTTTCCAATGCAATCCTTTGAACGCCTCCGTTCCAATCCTTTGAATAGCTGCGCTATTTAGGACATAATTATTTATGAATTATTTCCTGGGTACATTTTAAATCCAGTTACTTATTGTATCGTTCTTTTTGAAACCAGTGTTTAAAAAAACACAAGAAAAGACAGCAATAATTACCTCAACCTAAAATATACATTATGGAAACTTTTTACACTGCTTACACCAAATTACTGGATTACAAAACCTATTATTTTGTAAAAAAGTTCACTGCTTTCCCAGAATTCAAAAACGTATCGCCTGTTTTGGAATCATACGGCATGCATACCAATTTTGATAAAGCCTGCAGTATCGCAGGGTTGACCGACGCAACAATAAAACAACAGCTTTTACAACAGGCCGAAGAAAATACACACCGTGCAAAAGTGGTGGAACTGGGCCAGAACAGTTATGCAGGAAAGACTGTTGCGGGATAATATTGATTTTCTATTTTCGAGTTGATAACCTAAAGCCTTTTGGTAATAACCAAAAAGGCTTTTTATTTAATATGGAGTACATCAATTTTGCTTACATTTAATGCAATGCAAAGAAAAAAACCAGATGTTGATGTTATCATGGATGTGCTGAAGCAAACGCTTGAGGCCAACCCTTCATCTACTTTTACAGCCAGCCTTTTACAGCAATACCAGGAAAGGGGAGGGCTGAGCAAAAAACAACTGGAAGGATTGTATCACAAGGCATCCAAGGTGGAAACTATCAGTGAAGGCAGGCTCGCTACGCTGCAGGCGATCATTTTAAAAAAACATACGCGCCACCGGTCATCTCTACCCCAGCCCACGCCGCTTTTTACAAAAGATGAAACCACGGGCCAACTCATAGCAGCAATACTGGAGAAATACCCCCTGCATAAACGTGTCTTATTCTTTAAAGCCAATTATGATAATGATAAACCTTTTTCTGTAACAGAAACAGAAGAACTAAAACGTTTTTATAAACTGCTGATTGAAAAATAGCCCCGTCTTTATGAGCCGTTACTGTTGATGCTCATCAAATAATCAAAAAGGTTTGTCTCGGAAGGGATACCCAGCTTCTTGCGCAAGCGGTACCTGCTGATCTCTACACCGCGGACAGAAATATTCATCAGCTGTGCAATTTCTTTGGTAGAAAGGTTCATGCGCAGGTAGGCACACAGTTTTAATTCGTTACCGGTGATGGTGCCGTGTTTTTCTTTCAGGCTGGCAACAAAATCGCTATGTACTTTATCGAAATGCTTGGTAAAATTCTCCCACTCCTTATCTATATTATCATCTTCACTGAGTGTTTTGATCAGTTTTTTTATTTCATTGTTGCCCTGCGGGTTGTCCACTACTTTCATAGTATGTGTTAACCCTTCTTTTATCTTTGAAAGCAGCTCGCCTTTTTTTACCAGGTGCATTGCTGAAGAAGCCAGTTCAGAATTCTTAAAATTGATCTCTGCTTCCAGTTTTTCATTGCGGAGGGCAACCAATTCACTTTCTGTTTTACTTAATTCCAGTTCATGGATATAAGATAATTTCTTTTGCTCTTCTTCATGCTTTAAACGTTGCAGCATGAATTTTTTCTGTTGCCATTTGTATAGAAAAAATAATCCGGTAGCTAAAAGTAACAGGTAAAGAATGGTGGCCCAGATGGTTTGGTACCATGGCGGCAGCATCCTGAACGAGTAAGCGGCGATGCCGGATTCATTGCCGAGGTTACTTCTCACTTTCACTTCAAAACTATAACTCCCCGATGGCAGGTTAGTATATTCTTTTTCTGTTCGCTTGGTCCAGTCGCTCCAGTTGTTGTCAAAACCCTTTAAACGGTAACTGAATTCAAGGTTAGACTGGTATCCAAAAAGTGAAGAAGAAAATTCAAAGCGGATGGTTTTCCAGCCATATTTTAATTGCGGTACCAGCTTGCTGTCCTGCAACTGTTTTTCATTCACGTCTTTAAAATAACCGCCAAATAAAAGGCTGTCCGTTTTATTGATGATCCTTACTGCCCTTATCTGTACCTGCAGGTCGGGAAGGTTCTTTTTATACTTTTCATAATTGATGTGGAAAAACCCTTTTTCCCCGCCAAGAAAAATATTGTTCTCGTTAACTGCATAGATAAATTCAAAACCGCTCAGCATTTTGTTGCTTAATTCAGGAAGGTAGATAATCGCGGGTTCTTTTCCCGAAAGATCGATAACACCCAACGTCTTTTCATGAATGAACCAAATATTCCCTTCCTTGTCTTCTTTCAAATAACGGATGCTTTGATTACCCAGCAATTTCATATAAAAGGGGGCTGGCTCAAAAGTATCTTTGTCCCGGTTGTATTGGAACACGCCTTTTTCTGTTGCCACCATTACTTCGTTCTTCACTTTATAAATATGGTTGTTCAGTGTAGAAGGCAATCCTTTTTTGTCGGTATACAGGTCTGTTTTGTACAAACCCCCTGTGTTCTTAGTGATCCTGTATACGCCGTGGTAAGGGTGGGAAACCCAGGTGTTATCATATTTGTCGAGCACCACGAACCTCGACGATTCCTCGAAGCCGTTCACTTTACCCGAAGGCGTGAACCGGCCGTCATTAAAATCAAAAAAGAAAAGGCCTTTATAATTTCCTGCTATTATCCGGGCAGAAGGAAAAGTGTTGGATAAGGGCACAAAGTTCCAATAACCCGGGTTGGAAGAAAGCATTTGCGCTGTATTATCCTTTATAACAAATGCGCCCTCGTGGTTACCCAGCAGCAGCTGGTCATTAATTTCGGCTAAACCCCAGGTTTGTGCTTTGGCATTATTAACGGGTACAAAATTCCCTTTACTGAAGCTAAGGTCTTTCATCGCTTGCAACGGCACACTGTATAAACCATTACTGGTGCCGGCAAACAATGTATTGTTATGGATAATGGTCGTGTAGCCAGAGCCGTTTTGTAAAATGGGATTGATCTGTTTTATAGCGCTGTTGTACGCAATAAAGTCAATGCCATTATCGAGGCCCAGCCATAAATTACTTTGCCTGTCCAAAAAGATACTCAGTACATTATTATTTTGCAGCCCCTCCTTTCCTGAAAAATTCTGCACGATATTTCCCCTGAGGTCTACAATATATACACCGCTGTTGCTGGTGGCCAATGCGATCCATTCATTATTGACTGCAGTTGCAGCATATATCCTTTCAGTGGCAAAGAACTGGTTATTGGTGGAAGGCAGCGGTGAGATACTCGTACTGTTTAAAATGAAGAGGCCGTCTTTTAACGTAGTTATTATAGCGCTGTCTTTATTAAGGGATAAAATATTGGTAACAGGGTCCGAGATCGGGAAAGCGGCCTTAACCGGCAAGGGTGACCAGGCATCATTTTCAAAGATCATCAAACCTGTTTTGTGATCGTGTGCATATAAGTGGCCATTGCAGGCACCGAGGAACGACCACTCCAGCGGTGCATAGAAAGTTGCAACAGATTCGTTGGAAAATTTGAAGATCTTATTGGAAGACCGGAAAAATACATTCTTATTGAAGGCCGTAATATCCCAAACATCGCCGAATATTTTATCCTTGGCCGGTATGAACTGCGTCAGGGAGCTGTATTGCAGCCTGCCATTTATTCCCGGCGAAAAATAGCCGAGCTCATCCTGGCCGCCCACGTAGATCCTGTTGTCGGGCCCAATGTCAACAGACCGTACGATCGTCTTGTTGGGTAATGAATAAAGGTTCCAGCTCCTGCCATCAAAAGAAAGTAAGCCTTCATTATTGGCTACATAAATGATCCCGTTCTTATCCTGTTTGATATCCCAGTTCTGTAAGCCCGCACTATACAATTGCTTGGAATAATTGATCACATCCGGCAGGCCAATAGTATTTTGGCTTTTTGCAGCAAGTGGCAATAATAATAGCAGCAGCAGTTTTTTCATATCTGCATCATCGTTTGGCAGTGAAGGTATATAAAATTCATTGATGTAGTATTGATGTAGTATAAATAGCCTTAAAATCAATGGCTTAGATTTTTTGATGTAGTAATGTTGTGGCTGTTTATTTTTTATTTGTAGGGGTGAGCAATATTTTTACAAACAATTATTTCATTACCTAAAACGATTGCTTATGAAATTAAAGCTCACATTATTATGTGCGGGCATTTTGTTCTGTTGTTTGCTTCAACAGGCCTTCGCACAAAATATTTCCGTCTCCGGGAAAGTAAAAAATAAAGCTACCGGCGAGCCTTTGTCCGGCGCAACCATCTCCGTTGAAGGCAACAGTTCACATGCCGTTACAGATGCCACCGGCAGTTTTTCGATCTCAGCTCCTAAAGGGTCAACATTGGTTATTTCTTATGCCGGGATGGATCCCGTTCGGTATAAAATAAACAGGGAGGGCAGTATCGATATCAACATGGAAGAAGCCAACAAGACCATGAATGAAGTAGTGGTGGTAGGATACGGCACTCAAAAACTAACGAAGGTTTCAGGCGCTATCTCAACGGTAAAAGCCGCCGATATAGAAAAATTAAACCCGGTAAGGGCTGAAGAAGCTTTGCAGGGAAGGGCTTCCGGTGTTACGGTGATATCTGCCGGTACGCCCGGCGCAAAACCAACCGTGCTGGTAAGGGGTATCCCGTCTTTTTCCGGCACAGACCCGGTAGTGATCATTGATGGTGTTCCGCAAACATTGACCGATTTCAATTCGATCAATGCGGCTGATATTGAATCCATCAATGTACTGAAAGACGCAGCCACCACAGCCATCTATGGCGTTAAAGGTGGGAACGGCGTTATTGTAGTAACCACCAAATCCGGCCGCAAGAATCAAAGGACAGAAATAAGTGCAAGCGGTAATTATGGAATGCAGCAGGCAAGCAAAATGATCGGTGTATTGAATGCTACCGAATATGCAGCTATGATCAATGAAGGCAGTACTACCGCCGGCGGGCCATTGATCTTCCAGGACCTTTCAAAAGTAGGCGTAGGTACCAATTGGCAAAATGAAGTATTTAAAGATGCTTCTTTTCAATCGCATAATGTAGCCGCACGTGGCGGGGCTGAAAGAATGTCTTATTTTCTTTCCGCAGGATATTTGAGCCAGGGCGGTGTTGTGGGGGGTAATGATAAATCTTTATACAGCAGGGGTACTTTTACCGCCAACCTGAATTTTGACCTTACTTCAAAATTAAAATTCATCGTCAACACAACCGGTGTTTTGCTTAATGGCAAAGGCATACAGGAAAATTCATTCAACAGTATCCTTGGCAGCGCACTTAATTTCGATCCTACTGTACCGGTATATAATAATGTACCGAACACGGCGGGCAAATATGGGTTCAGCAACCTGTTATTGTCAGAAGTATTTAACCCCCTTACCAAGCTGGACAATACTTTTAACAGGAACGCCGGCAGTAAATTATACGGCAAATTTGAATTCCAGTATGATGTGCTGAAAGGTTTGAAATTATCTACCCGGTTTGGTTACACGAAATATGACGGCAACTCCAAAAACTTTTCTCCATTGGTATTTTATGGTACAAACAATGTAGACAATTCCATGAATGCCGATGGTTCAACCGTTACCGGCAAACACAACAGTGTATCTCACGATAAGGTGAGTAATTTCAATTATACCTGGGAAAGCTTTGCCAACTATAACTTTAAAGTAAAACAGGAACATAATTTTGAGACTGTACTTGGCTTTTCCATTGCTAAAATATCAGGCAATGCAGCCGGTGCCAGCAGGCAGGATGTGCCATTCAATTCATGGGAATTTGCAGATTTTACCGCAGCAACAGGCAGCAATACTGCCACCAATACCAATGCACTGAGTGGTTATTATTATCAATATTTCCGCAGGAACCTTTCTTATTTTGCAAGGGTTAACTACGATTACAGCGATAAATATTTAGCTTCTTTCACTGCACGCCGCGATGGTTCCTATGCTTTTGGTAAGGATAATAAGTATGCTAACTTCTTTTCGGGCTCATTGGGATGGATTGTTACCAAAGAAAATTTCTTTCACTCTGACTTTATCGACTATTTGAAAATAAGGGGCAGTTATGGTTCTATCGGCAATGAAAATGTAGACCCGCAATTTGTAAGTATTGTTACCGGCGGATCAAGCTATGGCCCAACAGCAAATAGTAATGGCTATACTTTTAATAATGTTTTTTATCCCGGTGCTACCGTTGGCTCTGCAGCCAATGATGCTTTAAGGTGGGAAAAACAATTGCAGATGAATGTTGGCTTTGACGTGAACTTTTATAAAAAGAAATTTTCTTTATCAGCCGATTATTTCCAGAAAAAAGTAGACGGCCTTTTATTTACACCTTCTGCTTCTTTGTACCTGGGAACAGTGCCGATCCCCACGGCAAATATTGGTGCAACCAAAAGCAGTGGTATCGACCTTACGCTGGCTTACCACGAAACGATCCGCAGGGCGATAAGATTAAATACCAGTTTAACGTTTACTACTGCCAAGAATGAAGTTACCGCCACTAACGATGATGGTACGGCGAAAATACGCGGCGGAGGTTATTTCAACGGGCAGTCGCAAAATGTAACTGTATTTGAAAAAGGGCAAACACCCGGTTACTTTTATGGTTATAAAACAGACGGGCTGTTTCAAACTGCAGCAGATGTAGCTAAAAGTGCAGCCCAACCGGGAGCGCAGGCAGGAGATATCCGTTTTGTGGATGTGAATGGTGATGGCATTATCAATGCAGCGGACCAAACAAAGATCGGCGACCCTTTTCCAACCTTTACCATGGGATGGAACCTGAACCTGGAATATAAAAACTTTGACCTTACTGCATTCACTTATGCTTCTGTAGGCAATGACATCTACAGGGCTTATGAAAGAAATGCGAATTACACCAATAAATTCAGGGGCGTATTGGCAAGATGGACAGGAGCGAACAGCACCAATGATGCAAGGAACCCAAGGTATTCTTTTACTGATGCCAATAGTAATATCCGTGTTTCCGACAGGTATGTTGAAGATGGTTCTTTTGTAAAGATCAAGAACATACAACTGGGTTATACATTCCCTTCATCGGTAACTAAAAGGCTGTTGAGCAGGCTGCGCATCTACGCACAGGTTAAAAACCTGTACACTTTCACAAAGTATTCAGGGTTTGATCCTGAGATACCCGGTGGTATCCTTGATACCGGTGTTGACCGTGGCGCTTACCCGCAGGCAAGGACCTACGCGGTTGGTATCGATATTAAACTCTAAATTTTTAATTAAAAATATTATACAATGAAGAATATTAAAATACTGAGCCTGGTTTTCCTGATCACCACGCTTGCTTCCTGTAAAAAATGGGTGGATTACGATCCACATGATGAATATAAGATAACCGACCTCGATTATCTAAAATCTGAAAGTGATTACCGTACCATGGCGGTGAGTGTATATACACCCATTCAATGGTTGAACCAGGCCGTGCCTGTTGGTGATATCGCATCCGATAATGCAGTGAGCGGTGGTGAGAATGCTTCTGATGTGCTGGCATTACAGCAAATAGATGATTATACTTTAACACCTGTCAATTATACGCTTACCGAATTATGGCAGGCAGCTTATGAAGGTATCAACAGGGCCAATTATATGACACAATATAAAAACACCAACAAGGCGGGCGAAACGGTAAACTTTACCGGTAAAGATGCTTTATATGGCGAGGTCTATTTCCTGCGTGCCTATTATTATTTTCACCTGGTAAGGTTTTTCGGCGATGTACCATTATTCACAGACAAAAGGCTTGGCCTCACCGAATCAAAATCTTTACAAAGGTCTCCCAAAGCCGATGTATACAAACAGATAGAAGCGGACCTTAATAGTGCTATTGGCGTTTTACCGATAACCAATATTGAAAAAGGCCGTGTAACAAAATATGCAGCACAGGCTTTATTAGGCAAAGTGTTGTTGTATGAAAATAAATTTGATGCTGCAGCTGCAATGCTGGAAAATGTAGTGAACGGGCCATTCAGTTTGGTAAGTGATTTTGGCAGTATCTTTTTACAGTCGGGTGAAAATGGCCCTGAATCAGTTTTCGAGATACAATATTCTAATACTTCCCCTTATTATAACTGGGGTGGTGTAACAAGGGGCCAGGGCAACCACTCCGTTCAGCAATGCGGCATCAGGGGATTGAATGGTTCTGCAGCGATGCCTTATGCAGCAGGATGGAGCACCAATTTACCTACCGCTAATTTAGCAAATGCCTATACAGCAGGGGATATACGAAAAGCAGTGACCGTTTTGGATATAGAAGCTTATAAAGCCGCTAACCCGTCATTCGGCATCACTTACCAGGTAGCACCTTATAAAAATACCGGCTTATACAACCAGAAATATTTACCACGCAAAGGTGAAACATCCGGCCAGGTTGAATTGAACTACCTGAATAATTTCAGGACCATCCGTTATGCAGAAGTGTTATTGATGGCAGCCGAAGCCAATAACAGGGCAACAACTCCAAACGATACCAAAGCGCAGCTTTATTTAAATAAAGTCCGCCGCCGTGCCTTTGCAGTTAATGATGCCAGTAAAGACATCGTTGCAACAGGCGCTGCCTTAAAACAGGCGATATGGGATGAAAGAAGATTAGAGCTGGCAATGGAAGGCGACCGTTTCTTTGACCTCGTTAGAACCGGCCAGGCCGCAGCAAAGATCACCGGGTTTGTACCAGGTAAACACGAGCTGTTCCCAATACCACAAACAGAGATCGATATATCCGGGCTCACACAAAATCCAGGCTATTAATCAATAACCATTAAAAAAAATTAACGATCATGAAACTATTAAAATATTTTTTTAGCGTTGCTTTTTTACTGGCTGTTGGTTTCAGCTGTAAAAAAGAATTGAACGAGGACATTGCTTTCCTGGCAACGGACAGTGCACCTGATAAATTATCCGCACTCTTTGATATCACGCAGGACAATACAGGTTTGGTGACCATCACTCCCAATGGGGAAAGCATTGCTTTTTACGAGATCTATTATGGCGATGCAACAACCACACCGGCGAAAGTTATACCAGGCAAAAATACACAGCATGTATATCCAGAAGGTGTGTACAACGTAAAGATTGTTGGGCATAGCGTTACTGGAAAGATCACTGAAACCGTCAAGCCTTTAACCGTTGCATTCAGGGCGCCGGAGAATTTAGATTTTACAATTACAATAGACCCTTCCAATAATTTTAAAGTAAGCGTTAAAGCGTCGGCATTATATGAAACTTTCTTTAAAGTTTATTTTGGCGATGTACCCAACGAAGTGGGCGTATCTTTTTTAGAAGGCGATGTAGTGAACCATACTTATGCAGCAGTAGGAACTTACAGTGTTAAAGTGGTGGCATTAAGTGGCGGCGTTGCTACCACGCAGTTGATTAAAACGGTTACGATAGTTGATCCCATTTTATTACCATTGACCTTTGAATCACCAACACTGAATTATACGTTTAATAATTTTGACGGTGGTGTGGTTACTGTTATCAACAACCCACAATCGAATGGTATCAACACCAGCACAAGGGTTGCTAAAATGGTAAAAAATGCAGGGCAAACATGGGGCGGCAGCTGGATAGGATTGAGCGGCAATATCGATTTTTCTACCAATAAAATCTTCAGGATGAAAGTATTTTCTCCCCGCGTAGGTGCTAAGGTTTTATTGAAAGTAGAGAATGCCGCTAACACAGCATTGAGTTACGAAAAAGAATCACTCACTACTGTTGCCAATGCCTGGGAAGATATGGTGTTCAATTACACAGCTGTGAATACCGCCAATACTTACCAGCATATTGTTATCATCTTCGATAATGGTATAATGGGGAATGGTACCGCTAATTTCACTTTCCTTTTTGATGACATCAGGCTTACCAATACATTACCTGCAGCACAAATAAACCTGCCGGTTACATTTGACGATCCAACTGTTAATTATACCGTAACTGATTTTGGTGGCAATGCCACTATCGATGCACTCGATCCGGGTAATGCAGCTAATAAAGTAAAGAAGACCACTAAAACAGGTGGTGCACAAACATGGGCAGGAACAACCATCGGAACATCTGCCGGTTTCGCTTCACCGGTGCCGTTTACTCCCACTTCTACACAGATGTCTGTAAGGGTGTATTCACCTGCAGCAGGGATACCGGTAAGGTTAAAGGTAGAAGATCATTTAAATAACACCCATACCGTAGAAACAGAAAAGCTGACCACTGTTGCCAATGCATGGGAAACGATCACATTTGATTTTTCCAGCCCTGCACCAGCAACACCTGCGCTGAACTTTACTTATACTTATGACATGGCTTCCATCTTTTTTGATTTTGGCACAGCGGGTAACGGGAAAGTATTTTATTGGGATGATGTGAAATTCCTTCCTCCAGTATTGGGATTGCCAATAGATTTCGAATCTTCAACCATCGCTTATACATTCACCAATTTTGACGGTGGCGTTGCAACGGTGATCAATAACCCCAATTCGGGAGGCATTAACACGAGCGCCAAAGTTGGCAAGATGGTGAAGAATGCAGGCCAAACATGGGGCGGCAGTTTCCTCACTTTAGCCAACCCCATCAATTTTTCTGTAACAAAGACCTTTAAAATGAAAGTGTTTTCTCCACGTGTAGGTGCTAAAGTCCTGCTGAAAGTAGAGAACCTTACCAATGGCGGTATCAGTTATGAAAAAGAAGTGCTGACCACTACGGCCAATGCATGGGAACTGCTGACCTTTGATTACAGCGCCATTAACACTGCCAATTCTTATCAAAAGATCGTTTTGATATTTGATAACGGCACAATGGGCGACGGTACGGCAAACTTCACTTTTTATTTTGATGATATCACACTCAATTAATTTTTAAAAAAACATTTATGATAAATAAAATAAAAATACCCATCATACTGTTTTTTGCAACAGGTATTTTTTTTACTGCCTGTAAAAAAACAGAATACTCGCTTGGCGACCTTAAGGCACCAACCGGGCTTACTTTAACAACGGCAATTGCAGGTGCTGATGCCACAAACCCAAATGGTAATGGAAGTGGTACGGTTGTTATTACAGCTGCGGCAGCCAATGCTATTACTTACAATATAGATTTTGGCGATGGTAAAACACAGGTAGTGCCAACAGGAACTATCAATTATAAATATACCAACCCGGGAACTTACGATTACACCATCACGGTAAATGCAATAGGCACCGCAGGCATTATTTCCAGTATCAGCAAAAAAATAAAGGTCTTTGTTGCTTTCGTGATACCACCAACCATACTTCAAAACTTAACCAACGGATCTGCTAAAGTATGGATAACAGATAAAGATGCGAATGGGCATTTTGGTGTGGGCCCTAATGACCAGTTCTCTCCAATATGGTATGCTGCCCCACCCAATACAAGGGAAGCCTGTGCTTATAATGATGAGATCACTTTTTCAAAGGATGCGAATGACAATGTGTTCATGCTGATCGACAATAAAGGTGAAAGTTTTTCTATCGGTGCTGCTACTGCATTCTATGGCGTTAGCGGCGGCGACGGATGCTATGCGATCAATACGGGAGGCAACAGGAAGCTGGCATTTATGGATGCAACATCAACATCAACAGCAGCGGTATCCACAAGAATCCAATTTGTTGTTCCGGGTAACGGCATTATTAATTTCGGAACGGGTGGCGTTGCTTACGAGATCTTATCCATATCACCAACGCAGGTTTACCTGCGCAATATAGGTGCAGATGGCAATGCCTGGTATCAAAAATTAAAAAATAAATAATTGACTATGCGCTATATAATAAATTCCGTGATCCTGGTAATGGCATTCATCAGCTTATCCAGTTGCAAAAAAGGAAGCTCAAATAATGGAAGTACGCAAACGGCACCAACCGACCTGGTGGTAACGGCCAACGTAAGCACGAATGGAAGCGGCAATGTTAGCTTTACCGCTACAGCAAATAATGCTGCAACTTATGCTTATGAATTTGGTGACGGTGGTATCTCTACAGTTCCAACCGGTATCACCACTTATAAATATTCATTGGTAGGCACCAACACCTATACGGTTACGGTTACTGCTACCAGCAGTTCCGGCGGCACGCTAAAAAAATCAATCCAGGTTACGGTGAATGTTGTGGCCGGTACGCCCGGGTTGGTATGGTCGGAAGAATTTAATACCGATGGCGCTCCCGATCCTTCAAAATGGGGATATGATCTCGGCGCAGGCGGATGGGGCAATAACGAAGCGCAGTATTATACCAACAGGCCCGAAAATGCCGTGGTAATAAATGGTGTTTTGAAGATCACGCTTAAAAAAGAAACGTATAGCGGCAGCGATTACACTTCTGCAAGGCTATTAACGAAAGATAAATTTTCTTTTAAGTATGGTAAGATAGATATCAGGGCAAAGTTACCGGCGGGCGGCGGAACATGGCCTGCCATCTGGACACTGGGAAATAATATTAACACAGCAGGCTGGCCGGCTTGCGGCGAAATGGATATCATGGAACACAAGGGCAACCAGCTGAATAAAATTTATGGTACGTTGCACCATCCCGGCCATTCAGGTGGTAACGGTGATGGCAGTACAGTTACCATTGCCAATGCCAGCACAGAGTTTCATGTGTA
>JADMIO011222244.1_pt1 | contig 14162 bp, 8 predicted proteins | sample 8958161 | NCBI WGS metagenome assembly JADMIO01 (sample SAMN16585339, study PRJNA669376) | soil metagenome | isolation source: Crop rotation soil | place: USA: Cullars Rotation, Alabama | collected 2011 | reverse complement strand
GGCCTGCCGTTGGCGTCGAGCAATTCAACCAAAGCCAATCCCATGGCGCCCGTATCAATGTTTAAGCGCAACTGATTGCCCTGAAATATTACCGGGGGAGTCTCCAACCAGCCGCCACGATGATCCACATCAGCGGAAATGAAGCCGTCCAGTCTCTGGCGCACCACACCAATGCCCCCCATTCGCGAGGCGGCTTTCTCATACTCAGGCCGCAGAATGGCAGAATCGTGAGTGCGGCCGGTTGAGCAATAATACTGATATAGATAGTTGCCACGACGCACAATTCCAGGGGCCATGACGGCATACCAGCGATCCCATTCGTCCGCTAAACCAGTCGGAAAGTACGGCTCGCGACTCAGGCGCTGCCAATGGGTGCCATCACGGCTGGCAGCCAGTTGCACCTCCAGCAGGCCGAAGTCCTCCCAGTGACCATGCGGTGGGCGGATGGCGGGATTCCGTTCTGGGGAAAAATGGCGGAATTGCGCTGTGAACATCAGGTAAACATCCTGCGCCCATGGATAAATGCTGGCTGAACTATAGTAAATGTCCGAGTGAGGATTATCCTCCTTATCTGCCTCCAGGACAGCTGGCGCGTTTTCAGTGCTCAACCGCTCCTGCTTCGGATTACCCGTCCGGTAAGGCCACGGCTTCAAAGGGTCGTCGGTTTCGATGCGCGTAATCCGTCGCTGATTCTCCGAACCATAAGCGAAGGTGCGTGTGAAAATTACGTATTTGTGGATTCGTTCGTCCCACTCCACTACTGCGGGGTTATCTATTAAAAAGGGCAGCACTCGGCCAACGTTGGTGAAATGGTAGCCGTCGGAAGAGTAACCAGCAAAAATCCCGTCCGTCTTGAAATCAAACGGATTTTTGGCCTGTAGCCAAAAAAGTTTGTATCGTCGGGCCGAATCAGATTCGTGCTGGTCGAGCAAGATGGTCGGCAGTTCACCTCGCCCAAGCTGAGTGCCAATCCGCTTGAACCTAAGCCCATCGTCGCTTTCCAGGATGTATAGATCTCCAGCCCCGACATAGAGATGAATTTTTCCCCGGTCGACAATAACCCGGCTGGTGTGACCCGACTCGGAGGATGGCTGGCCGGTTTCGTCCAGGATTAGACCCAATTTTTGCGCAGGGTTCATATGCAACTCAACACCCTGGTTGTGAGCAATGAACCTTTTATCAATGAAAAGTTGCTTACGGCTGCCGATTTCGAGTGGCGCTTGCGCTTTTAAATCCACCAGGCCGTGAGACCATAACATGACAAGAAGCAAGCGGCAGAACATGGTCCCTGGAGGATTGGGCTTTGACACACATACAATGTAATCACGCATTGGCGCTGCGGAAGCGGTATATTAGTGGTACGTGTGAACAAATCCCCCTGGGACTTTCAGCCTTCGGAATATTAGCGCTTCAGCTCTTCTCTCGCGCTCTCGGTGCCGCCGAGTTCCTTGAAAAGGAACGTGAAAGCAAGGGCGGACATGTAGGCAGCCTGCTGGTTGTTCGCGGCTGCACCGTGGCCGCCTTCGATGTTCTCGTAATAAAGGCTATCGTGGCCCTGCTCCTGCATGCGGGCGAACATTTTTCTGGCATGCCCGGGATGCACCCGGTCGTCCTTCGTGGAAGTCATGAACAGCACGCGCGGATATCTTTTCTCCTTGGAAAGATTCTGGTAAGGAGAATATTTCCTTATATAGGCCCACTCTTCCGGTTTGTCCGGGTCGCCGTACTCAGCCATCCAACTCGCGCCGGCCAGGAGTTGATTGAAGCGGTGCATGTCCAACAAAGGCACCTGACAAACCACCGCTTTGAACAACTCAGGTCGCTGAGTGAACATCGCGCCCATCAGCAGGCCGCCGTTCGAACCGCCCTGGATTCCCAGATGAGAAGGCGAGGTTACCTTGCGCGCGTGCAGGTCCTCGGCCACTGCCGCGAAATCATCATACGCGCGCTGTCGGTTTTCCTTGCGCGCGGCTTCGTGCCATTTGGGCCCGAACTCGCCGCCGCCGCGGATATTTGCCAGCACAAACACACCGCCGCGCTCCAGCCAGGCCGCGCCCGTGCCGCCACGATACTCTGGCAGCATGGAAATTTGGAATCCGCCGTATCCATAGAGCAAGGTCGGGTTCTTTCCATCGGCGGCTAATCCCTTTCTGCTGACCTGAAAATAAGGAATTTTAGTTCCATCTTTAGACACAGCCTCGTGCTGCGTGATCTCGAGACCATCCGCTGTGAAGAACGCCGGCAAACTCTTAAGTGTCTCTGACTTTTTCGAGCCGATGGTTCCATAGGACAAAGTGGAGGGAGTGAGGAAATCCGAGAACGAAAGAAAATAATCGTCCGATTCGTCCGCATCAATTCCTGAGACGTTGGCCGACCCAAACTCGGGCACATTCAGTGTGCTCGAAATCCAATTTGTCTTCACGTGCCGCAGCACGGTTGCCCGGCTGCGGACATTATCCAGTTCGTTTAAGATCACATAGTTCAGTGTTGCGCTCGTCCCTTGCAGGCTTTTGCGGTCGGTGGGAGTGAAGAGCACGCTCAAATTTCGGTAGCTTCGTCGCGAACCCGCCTGGCTGTCAGGGACGGGATTTTTCAGGTAGTCTTTTAGGTTCCCCGCCAACAAGGAACCGGCGGGAAATGTCCTGCCTTCGACTTTCCAATCCGAACGCAGCCGTAGAAGCAGTTGGTCGTCAAACGTGTCCACCTGGGCATCGTCCGGCTTTGGGATTCGAACCCAGTTACGCCCCATCCGGAGGTAGGTCTCATCGGTAAAAAACGTCATTGCGCGCGTGATGAACTCATACGTATGGCCATGATCGTGACTCACCCCCGCGTCAACACTCACATCTCCGGTCTTTCCTTCGAAGACGAGTTTGGCTTCAGACAACGGCTGACCGCGCTTCCATTCCTTTACGAGGCGCGGGTACCCGGAACTCGTCAGCGAACCTGGGCCGAAATCGGTGCCCACGTAAAGCGAATTCCGGTTGCGCCAGCTCACCTGACTCTTCGCTTCTGGCAAATAAAATCCGTTAGTAATGAAGGCTTTGTTTTTGAGATCAAACTCGCGGAGTACCGTCGCATCGGCGCCGCCGCGGGAAAGCGAAAGGAGGCATCGATCGTAATTGGGATACAAAACATGATAGCTTTTCCAGACCCAATTCTCATTCTCGGCAATTGAAAGCTGGTCGAGGTCCAACACCGTTTCCCATGCTGGGTTTGTTTTCTTAAATTCGGCCAGTGTCGTTCGCCGCCAGAGACCACGAACGTTCTTGTCGTCCCGCCAAAAGTTGTAATACCAGCCCCCATGCTTGCTCACATAAGGAATTTTTTCCTGCGAATTCAGCATGGCAAGAATTCGCTTTCGGGTCGGCTCAAAATCCGGCAAGGATTCGAGCTCCTTTTGACTTTTCGCATTCTGCTGCCGAACCCAGTCGAGAGCCTTCTGGCCGCTGATGTCCTCCAACCAAAGATATGGATCAGGGGCTTCTCCAGTAGTTTCTGCATTCACATGTGGCTCGTCACCGATAACAGCAGTCACCATCGCCAGAGTTATGATAGTCACTACGCCAAATAGCGCCCGGTTGCGCAGCCTCTGAAATTTGGACTCAGCATTCATACACTTTGAATATTTCATCATGAGACCTCACGAGTTCCTGAATTGTTTTCGAGTTAAATACATGCCTTCGCTTGCCACACCCAGCCCTACACCAATTGCGTAAGCAACAAGATCCGGCCAATTGAAAGTCGATCCTAAAACCAGCCTTCCAGGCACGGTTCCACGAATCGAATCAATCCAAGGGGAATGGTACAATTGAGAAACTTCGATCAATGCCGCGAAGCAGAACGCAAACAACGCTACTGTGAAGGTGGATGCTCCGTTAAGAAAAAAGCCAAACAGAAAAAAAACCATGGTCGCCCAAAGAGCGTCTCCCAAATACTTTCTGAGCATAGGTTGCAGTAAAATAATACGCGAATGCACAACCAATCCGATGACAATCACCGTTCCAGCCGAAGCGGCATAGACAAAGCGGGATCTTTTCTCATCCTTTTCCCGCACTGCCGTCAATCGTACAAATAAGGATGGTTGCATAGCAGGCCAATACGGGAAGAACTCAATCCGGTCAAAACCAATTGCCCGAGCGGGAGAACCCGTTTACAGCGACAGATTACTCTCCTGCTAAACATTCGCAAGAATTCGGAGGGGCGAAGAGACTCTTCTTCTCCTTCCAAAATGGTTTGAGCATGGCCAGCCGAGTTCGAGCTGTTTCATCCCTGCGTCAAGGTAAAGGGTGCTGAGCGATAAAGAATGCCCGAATGCCCGCATTAACTTCTTTCTTTATTGAAAAGCATAACCTTAGCATTAGGGTGGTTTCAAAATATTCCCATGAGAAATCAGTCTGCTTGTCTGCTGGCCACGGCCTTCCTGCTCTTCCGGTCCGCTACCAAGCTCGCGGGCGCCGAAGCTACGATTTACCGCGATGAGTTTGGCATCCCGCACGTGTTTGCTCCTTCACTTGAAAGTGCCGCATACGCAGTGGGCTATGCTCAGGCGGAAGATCGGCTGGAAGAGTTATTGAAAAACTACCGCAAAGCCAATGGCACCATGTCGGAAGTTTTCGGTCCGGAATATTTTCGGCACGACACTATTCAACGGATGTGGCGGCACGCGGAAATAAGCCGGGAAAAATACCGGGAGGTTAGCCCAAAAATGCGCGCCGTGATTGAAGCCTTTCACAAAGGCATAAAAGCATTCATGAGAGAGCATCCCGAACAGGTGCCGGCCTGGGCACAGGAAATTCAACCCTGGGATGCCGTGGCATTGGGACGATACATTATCTGGGGCTGGCCGCTAGGTGAAGCCAACAGCGACCTCGAAAAAGCCGGAATTCGCCCCGATGAGATGGCTTATCGAGGCTCGAATGAGATTCTTCTCGCACCCAGCCGCACCGCCATGAAAGCTCCCATTGCAATAATCGATCCGCATTTGAGCTGGTATGGCGAATTCCGGTTTTATCAAGTCCGAATCTATGCCGGTGATTTCAATGTTTCAGGTGTGTCGGTCCTGGGGGCGCCGTTCCCAAGTTTGGGCCACAGCCGATATTGTTCGGTCGCGATGACTACCGGCGGACCGGATACATCCGACATATTTGAAGAGGAACTGAACCCGGATAAGCCGCGCCAATATCGGTACGACGGCAAATGGCGGGAGATGCAGGTGCGCAGAACCAATATCGCCGTTAAGGACGGAAACAAAATAGTGAACCGGGAAATTGAAATCGAATACACCCATCACGGGCCAGTGGTCGCTCATCGTTCCGGCAAGGCCTATGCCATGGCTATTCCCTACGCCGATGAAGTGGGTTTGACCGACCAAACTTACGCTTCGATGACCGCGCAAAATCTCGAGGAAATGAAGCGCGCCCTTTCTCACTTACAACTTATGGCGCAAAACGTTATGGTCGCAACTATTCAGGGGGATATTTATTATGTTCGAAACGGAAGAGTGCCCATTCGCGCCCCGGGCACCGATTCGCATCGACCCATTCCCGGCAATAATTCGACGAACGAATGGCGAGGCATCCATCCCTTTTCTGACCTGGTGCAAATCGTCAACCCACCCCATGGATACATGCACAACAACAACGTGACTCCGTTTGGAATGATGAAAGACAGCCCTTTGGTTCCCGAGAAATATCCCAGTTATATTTATAATGCCACACGCGAAGCACCGCGTCACCAGCGCGCGGAAATGGAAACCGAACTTTTGGATGCGACGCATGACGTAACCGTCAAACAGGCGATTGATATCGCGTTTAATCCGCAAGTGTACCGCGCCGAGCAATGGCAGGCTCGAGTCAAGACCGCGATGGCCAGCGTTCCCGCGAGCTCAGGAAAACCGGGACCGTCTGAGATGGCACGCTTGATTGGACATTGGAACCGGCGCAGCGAGGCAAACTCGGAAGGGGCTTTGGCTTTTTACGCATTTAAGAAAGGGCTCGGGGAAATGATGGCACGCAAGGTAACTGTCCCGTCAGATTTAACGGATGCTCAGATTGTCACAGCCCTCGACAAAGGGGCTGCCTGGATGAAAGAGAAGTTCGGGAGCGTTCGCGTTCCGTATGGGAAATATTTCCGGGTAGGTCGTGAAGGTGGTAAACGCACCTGGCCAGTCGGTGGGGGTTCTGTCATCGATGCAGGCATGGCTACCCCACGTGCAATTACATTTGGGTCTGTTCAAGAGGAAATGGTCGGGCGAGGTGGCCAGACCTCAACGCAGGTCGTGATCATGACCGATCCACCCGAGTCTTATACGATTGTCCCACTGGGTGCGAGCGATCACAAAGAGAGCGGCCATTGGGACGATCAAGCGGAGAAACTTTTCAGCAAAAGCAAAGCCGTCAGAACCTGGTTTATGAACAAAACCGAGCTGATGAAACATGTCACTGCAACGAAACATTTAAAGTTTGATTAGCCTGCTTTGAGTCTGCATTACTGAACAAAACGAAAAATTACTTAACCCAAACAAAAACATGAGAAAACAAACCCTTACCCTTCTGTCGATCCTGGGCATCAGTGCCCTCTGTGCATCCCCGGCCTTTGCAGAAGACTTGTCCACGCTCGCAGGAAAGTGGACCACTCAGAAAACCAATGACGATGGCCAGCGTTACAGCCAGGAGTTAGAGGTAAAAAAAGAAAAATTCACCTTCAAAGTCATGAGTCCCGATGGCGAGACACGACTTTATGCCGAGGGCGATGTGAAGCTGGACAAAACAGGGCCTTTCAAAACCATGATCCTCTCCAATGTGAAAGCGGGCCAGTCTGCCACGGATACCAGCCCGCTTGATGATACTTATACCTCAATTTATAAGATGGGCGAGGATGACACGTTGATGGTGGTGATGAACTTCGACAAAGAACGCGACGAGCAGCAAAAGCCCAGGCTGGATGTTTATCGCAAAGCCAAGCAGGGTCAGAAATAGAGTCCGCGGCAGAAGGCCTTTTTTGTTTGCGATTTTCCTAGGCGAACGGCCTGGCCCAATTCCGCAAAGATTCTCGCCTTGTTCCCTGGCATGTGTAAGCAAACTGGACTCTGCCAACTACTTTTTCAGCCCGGACTTGCCGTGAGACACTTCAAAGGTAACAATAATTCCATGCTCTCACGAATCACCCAGCTCTGCCTGCTTGTTTCTGTGACCGCTATTTCTGCCGGAGCCCTGGAGATCGGGGTTGCAGCTTCCGATATCACACCTGATGTCAAAGCCCACAAAGTCCCTCTTGCCGGCTATGGTGCAAGAAAAGGCCAACCCTCGACAGGTGTTCACGATCCTCTAAGCGCCAAAGTGCTTTACTTTAGAGATGGCAAAAAGTCGATGGCACTGGTCACATGCGATCTCCGGTCGGTAACGCTTCAGCTCAAACGACAAGCTCTTGAAAAAGCGGCGGATCTGGGGCTGACGCCTGATACTTTGTTTATGTGCGCTTCGCATACTCACGATGGCCCTTCCATTTATCCGGAAAAATTCTGGCAACTGCAGTTTGGAGAGTGTGACCCCGCGATCATCGATGCCATGAGCACTGCCATCGCTGCTGGATTGCACACTGCCGCCAAGGACCTTGCGCCGGCTCGCGTAGGATGGGGCTTTGAGCGTTTGGAAAATTTTACAAGAAACCGCCGCTGGCACTACGACAACGATGCCCGGAAGGCAGCCGGAGAAACTCCGGCATTGAACCCGGTGTTGGCTGTTTTACGCGTTGATGACCTGCGGGGTAAGTGCCGTGCGGTGCTTATTCATTTTGCAACCCACCCCACTATACTGGGGGCGGATAACATGCTGGTGTCAGCAGAATGGCCAGGGGTCCTGCAGCGATCAATCGAAGCCTCGTTTCCCGGCGCGATTGCGCTCTACTGCAACGGTGCCGAGGGGGATCAATCGCCCGATGGAGCTAAAGGCGCGGAAGCGTTCGAACGAGTCAAAGAATACGGGACACGTTTGGCCGCGCGGGCCAAAACTCTGGCCCAAGCGATCAAAACAAAACCAAGCCAAAAAATTGGTATCGTGCGGATTACCCCTGAACTGCCTGCTGTCACTTTCAGCCCGGGCGCGAAAAATGGACCATACAAATCTTTTGAACCAGCCGCAAAGGAAGCTCTGCCCAAAAACGCAGAAATTCAAGTTTTGCGTATTGGCGACACTGCGCTCGCTGGGTTGCCCGGGGAGCCCATATGCGAAGTAGGCCTGGAGACACAGAAACAAGTAGGGGCGGCCGGATTCAAAAATGTTTTAACAATCGGACTGGCGAATGATTACCTCGGATATATTGTGAACGAGAAGGAATATCCCCACGCCGGCTACGAAGTGGACGAGCGCTCGTACTACGGGTCTGGGCTAGGCAACTTCCTTGCTTCGAGCGCGGGCGTGGCCGCTCGGCATTTGACAGGAAAAGGAGCAAAATAATTTTCCGAATCTCCACACGGGCCGCATAAAAAACTCAAACACTATGGAGCACCCCCTGCAAGAATCGATCGCTGCAACCAAAATTGTCGATATTCACGAGCATCATATTCCCGAGATATTGCTCAATCCCGAGGTTAACCTTCTTCAATTATTTCAACAAAGTTACGCCGGTTGGACCCAGGCACGTCCCTACACCCTGCCTTCCGAAACCCGTGAGGTAGATCCTATGCTGGCCTCACCTGGTGCTACCACGTGGGAAGCCCTGGCTCCCTTTCTGGAAAGGAGTGGTTCGAATTCCTTCGTCCGCAATTTGATGAAAGGCATCACGGAATTGTACGCCTCGGCAGAGCGCACAATCACTCGCGGCAATTGGGAAGCTCTGGACGCTGCAGTGCAACAGCATCACAAAGAGCCCGACTTTTGCGCTAAAGTGCTTCGGCGCGCTGGGATCGAACAAGTGATAACTGATCCGTATACTGATCCGCTTCTTAACGCACCCGCCGCTCTCGGCCAGAACTACCGCTCCGTAATGCGCATCAACTCGCTTGCCTGCGGCTGGCATCCGAGCTCGGTTGACCACAATGGGAACAGTGCACATAAATTGCTTAAGAAAGTTGGCGTCGAGCCCGCTTCATTCGATGAGTATCTCGCAGGTTTGGATAAGCTGGTCGATGGCATGGCTTCCCGACATCAAGTCGCCTTGAAGAATGCGCTTGCCTACGACCGAGACGTGGCCTTCGACGAACCAAATGAAAAACTGGCGCGCGAGGCATGGGGCAAACCCTCACCCCCGCCTGCACAACGCAAAGCATTCAGCGATTTTGTTGTGGATCGACTCTGCCGTTTGGGCGCGGAAAGGGATCTGCCAATGCAAATGCACCTGGGCACAGCTCAGATTTCTGGTTCTGAACCGTTGCAAACCGCAGGTCTCATCGAACGCCATCCCCGCACCCGGTTTCTCTTAATGCATCTGGCCTATCCCTGGAGTCGTGAGCTACTTGCAATGGCTTTTGTGTACCGCAACATCTGGATTGATTTGACCTGGTCTTTTTTGATCAGTCCTTCGCATTTCAAAGCGGCTTTCCATGAAGCTATCGAAGTTTTGCCGGACGAAGGTCGCATGATGCTCGGAGGCGATAACTGGCACGTTGAAGAAACCTATGGCGCCATGAAATTAGCCCGTCAATTAATTGGGGAGGTGCTCGATGAAAAAATCGCCGCCGGCTACTTCCGTTTAGAAGACGCGCAAGGACTTGCCACTAAAATTTTGAGGGAGAATGCCATCAAGTTTTTCAAATTGAGCTAACGCTGGCTCCGGTTCCATTTTGCACCCGAGTTCGTGAAGGACGCCGTCCTCAAGCAAAGAAAGTGCCTACACGGAAATGGTTGATAATACTTCCAACGCTCTCAATGTAGCAGGGTTTCGACCTTCCACCCCTAGCTTACCGTAGATATGTTCCAAGTGTTTCTTAACTGTGGCTGCCGTTATAGACAGGATGACTCCAACTTCACTATTAGTTTTGCCCTGGGCGACCCATAGCAATATTTCAGCTTCGCGCGTCGAAAGGCCAAGCTTTTCCAGCGGTTGTGAAGATTTGAAATTGGCGTTAAATCCTGTTCGATGCTGAGCACGTTCCAGTCGCGCCTCGATAGCAGCAAGCAAATCGTCGACACTTACCGGTTTGATCAGGTAATCATCCGCTCCCAGATTCATGCCCGCTCGAACATCCGCGCGTTCACTCAGCCCAGTGAGAAAGACCAAAGGAATGCGAGCTGTGGCAGGATCCGCGCGTAATAATCGGAGCACCCCATACCCATCCAATCTCGGCATGATCACGTCACACAGGATCAGGTCCGGGCACTCGCGTCGAGCAAGTTCCACTCCGCGAAGCCCATTTTCAGCGACCAAAATCTCGAACCGCCCCATTTCAAGCACCTCAACTAAGTTCTCCCGCAAACCAGGTTCGTTTTCGATGATCAGAATTTTAGGCATAACGTGGTCATTCGAAGCTCTTTGTAAAATGCATACTCGAAAAAATCGTTTATTTTCAAGGCCGACCCCGAAACCGAATGCCATCCGAGTTCACTTTTCCGTTAATGTGTCATTTCCAATTTGTCAGCCCAGCGTCTTCACTAGCCGGCCTCATTCAATCCGGTTTGCACGCAAGGGAGAAGGAAAAAAAAGAAAACTCCACTTCCACTATCGAACCGTTTCGAACGGTTTACACCGTTCCTCGCCCGTTCTTATACGCCGTTCGGCGTATTGTGACTTTTACATACCAGGCTAAAGTCGCAGCATGAACACGTTTTATCGTTGTTGTAAGAGTGCGGTCCTGCTGGCTGCTTTAACTTCAGTGATTCCAGCTCACGCTGCCCTCACGCTCACCAACCCAATCGTGTTCATCACGCAGCCGCCCATCCCGCGAGAACTCAACAGCTCCGTTTCCAACACTTTCCTGTCCGTCGTCACCATTTTCGGGAACCAGAATGCGGATACCGCCCATGCTGCCCGGGGTGGAGATCTATGGCTGATGACCACCAACCTGGGCCTGGTAAATCTCACCCGTAAAGCTGGCCTTGGCACAAATGGCATCCAGCATGGCGTGGGCATCGGTGTTCGTGATCCCCACATTCATTGGAGCGGCAAAAAAGTTTTATTTAGCATGGTCCTTGGTGCTCCAACCAATTCCACGGATAACAGAACGTTTTATTGGCAGCTTTACGAGTTAACAAACCTTGACGCGGTGATTTCCAACACCAATGTCACGCCGGGAATTGTTGCCGTAACCAACCAGCCTGCAAACTGCAACAACGTCAGCCCGTGTTATGCAACGGATGATCGGATCATTTTCATGAGTGACCGCCCGTTCAACAATCAGCCGCACTTATACCCATCCCTGGATGAATACAAAGGCCGCGCAACGGTTACGGGAACCTACATTCTCGAGCCTTCGACCGCTGCCTTAAAAATGCTCCAACATACCCCCAGCGGCGCTTTCAACCCTTTCATCGATAGCTTTGGCCGCCTGATTATGACCCGTTGGGATCACCTTTCCCAGGACCCGAATGCAACCAGCGATCGGCTGAATCGAGCCACTAACGGTTCGCTCAATTTTTTGAGCGAAGCTATCGACGCGGCGACATCCACCAACATTATCGAGACCTTTCCTGAACCTCGGAAATTCGACACTAATTATACACAGCAACTCGGTGTCAACGGCAATGACTTCAATGTGTTCCTCCCCTGGGCCCTTGATCAGGAGGGGGGAAACGAAGAAATCGTCAACCATATCGGTCGCCACGAACTGTTCCCAGCCATGACCCAATCGTTTCCCGGCGATACCAATCTCGTCACATTTACTAATCTTCCCCAGCGCATTGCCTCCGGAGTTTTGACCGCGAACACAAACTTCATGCCATCTGTATTTCAGATCATCGAAGATCCGCGCACCAACGGACTTTATTGGGGACTGGCAGCGCAGGACATCTCTATTTTCGGTGGTTCTCATTCGAGTGGACAAATTCTCACCTTCACCGGGGGTGCGAATGTTAACCCCACAAACATGCTCGTCGCTTACATCACACCAACCAATGGCGCCATCGGTCCCAACAACTTTGGACTTTATCGCAATCCGCTGCCGATGTCTGATGGCAAGCTTGTTGCGGCATTCACACCCACCCTTACAGGGCTTAATTTTGGTTACGACACTAACACAGGCACCGCCTCGCAGCCTGTGTCTCAATATCATTTTCGTCTTTACACTCTCACCAATAGCACCGGTCTTTTTACAACCAATCAGTTGCTGACGGCCGGCATTAATAATACGCCGATCTACTGGGACGGGGCGACTCTCGTGACCAACAGCGCTGTGCAATGGGAACTGCAACCGGTAGAAGTTCGATCACGTAACATACCCATTCCTCTGAAATCCAGCGCAGCATCAGTCGAACAACAAGTGTTTGCAGAAGAAAATGTGGACCTTGCAACCTTCCAGGCGGACTTGGCTGCGCGCGAAATGGCGCTCGTCATTAGCCGTAACGTCACCGCGCGAGACGCTGCTGACAAACAACAACCGTATAACCTCCGGATTCCGGGCGGCACCAACTCGATCGCGAACGCAGGAAAAGTATATGATATTACTCACCTGCAATATTTTCAGGCAGATTATCTGCGTGGCTACTCCTACAACACGCCAAATATCCAACCAGGCCGGCGCATTTTGGCCACCCCGATGCACGACACCGCCGCCTTTAACTATTCCAGCAAACAGGTCAACGCACCTCTCGGAGGCACGGAATTGATGAGCGATGGCTCGCAAGCCACAATTGTCCCGGCAAACCGCGCTGTCACCTGGCAGCTCACCGGAACCAACAATAATGACAGTGTGGTGAAAGAGCGCTATTGGATCTCCTTCCGTCCCGGAGAGGTCCGCACCTGTGCCAATTGTCATGGGATTAACGACAAAGACCAGATCGGCCGTCCGCCGCCCTCCAATCCACCTTTGGCACTGCGCGAACTGCTGCGGCTTTGGCGCACAAACGCAGCCAACGCATATACTCTTATTGTAAGTAACGGAAGCGGCAGCGGTGCATTCGGTGCGGGTGCCATTCTTACATTGACTGCTAACAACGCCCCTAATGGCAAAGCTTTTGCAGGCTGGACAGGCGGCCCTGTGGGCAATCCTGGTGCTTCGACGACTTCGTTTGTCATGCCTGCAGGCAGCACGACCATCACGGCTACTTTCACAAACCTGCCTGCGCCAAACTTCACCGGTTTTCAAATTTCCGCGAGCAACACTCTGGCGCTTGTTGCACAAGCTGCAGCGAACCAACCCTGGGTCCTGGAAGGATCCTCAAATCTTGTCGATTGGGTAAATGTTGAAACCAACCCAGCCAGCCCAGCCGGACTGATCCAGTTTTCCGTCCCGGTGGGCGCTCCTTTCCCAAAACAATTTTTCCGCCTCCGTTCACCGTAACGGCCTTGCGCGGCGAGAAACCATTAGCACTCCAGGCTTCCGGTCCTCGGATTAGTTACCACACTTCACCCTAAACGTCGCGGGCAGGAGGTCTGGATTCGGCGACGTGCATCAACTCAACTATCGAACCAAGTTTATATAATTCCCCTCACTACCTTGCCAGCCACATCAGTTAACCGGAAGTCACGCCCGTTATACCGGTACGTTAACTTCTCGTGATCGAAACCGAGCAGGTGCAACAATGTGGCATGAAAATCGTTGATGGTAACTTTATCCACGGCTGCTTTGAAGCCGATTTCATCCGTGGCCCCGTAGTGAACGCCGGGTTTGACACCGCCGCCAGCCAGCCAAACGGTATTGGCATGCTGGTTATGATCTCGACCAGGCTTGCTCGCCGGTTGTGAAATGGGCAAACGTCCAAACTCGCCGCCCCAAATGACAAGCGTGCTTTCCAACAGCCCCCGTTGCGCCAGGTCTTCAAGCAGGCCGGCAATCGGCTGGTCGGTCTCGCCTGCAAATCCCTTATGATTGCCATGGATATCCTTGTGTCCATCCCAGCTCAGTTGATTGTCCATTCCGCCGCTGTAGATCTGAATAAAGCGCACGCCCCGCTCTACGAGACGGCGAGCCATCAAACATTGAACAGCAAAGTGCGAACACAGTTTGTTGTTCATCCCGTAAAGTTCTTTGATATGCACTGGTTCTTTTGAAAGATCGAGAGCATCAGGTG
>JADMIO010007425.1_pt1 | contig 14162 bp, 11 predicted proteins | sample 8958161 | NCBI WGS metagenome assembly JADMIO01 (sample SAMN16585339, study PRJNA669376) | soil metagenome | isolation source: Crop rotation soil | place: USA: Cullars Rotation, Alabama | collected 2011 | reverse complement strand
CGTGAAGAAAGTAATTCCGTAACACGCCACAAAAGGCACAGAACAGATCAGCCACAAAAAGGCACAAAAGGCACAAATGATTCAGTCAAGAATCGTTTGTGCTTTTTTGCGCCTCTAACTTCCTGGCCTTTGTGCTTTTTGTGCTTCTTTGTGGCTATACTATTCGCGGCAAGGAGGAGCAGCCCCATGGCAGACACTTCGAGGTTCACGATCATTTGTCCCTGCTGCGAAGCGACAATGACGATTGATGCACAGACCGGCGCCATTCTCTCGCACGAGGAAAAGGCAAAGCCGCTCGCTTCATTCGACGAGATGGTCAAAGGTCTCGATAAACAAAAGCAGATGCGCGAACAGATCTTTGCGCAGGAGCTCAGTTCGATGAAAGACCGCGACCGCATTCTCGAAGAGAAGTTTCAGGAAGCAATGAAGCGGGCTGAGAAAGACAAAGACAAACCGTATCGCAATCCCCTGGACCTGGATTAATTAGCATCGATTAACCAATGGAGAACTGTTGATGGCTCGTATTTCAGCTCGCCTCGTACTCAGTGCCTGTCTCCTCGTAATAATTCAAACAGCCGGGTTGGCACAAACCCGGATGCCGCAACTCAAATTCACCGATCGCACACTCCCAAATGGCCTGCGCGTGTTGAGTGCTCCGGATCACGCGAGCCCGACTGTTGCTGTACAGGTTTGGTATCACGTCGGTTCGAAAGACGATCCCGACAAACGCAGCGGATTTGCGCACCTCTTCGAACACATCATGTTCAAGAGCACGAAGAACATGAAGTCCGAGATGATGGATCGACTCACGGAAGACGTCGGCGGTTTCAACAACGCATTTACTGCTGACGACGTGACGGTCTATTTCGAAGTGGTGCCGTCGAATTATCTCGAGACGCTGGTCTGGGCGGAAGCCGATCGTCTTTCTGGTTTGAATGTTGACGACCCGAACTTCAAGTCAGAACGCGACGTCGTGAAGGAAGAGTTTCGACAGAGCGTGCTGGCGCCGCCGTACGGACGCTTTTTCTACCTGCTGCAGGAAAAGTCATTCGTTGCGCATCCGTACAAGCGTCCTGGGATCGGGAATATTGAAGATCTCGATGCCGCGTCGCTCAAGGACGTTCAGGACTTTCATAGCACCTTCTATCGACCGGACAACGCAACGCTCGTCATTGTCGGCGACTTTGATCCAAAACAGCTCGATACGTGGATCGATAAATACTTGGCTCCAATTCCCAAACCGGATCGTCCTCTGCCGCGCGTGCAGGTCAAGGAGCCGCCGCGCACGAGTGAGATACGCGTAACGGAATACGGCAGCAACGATCTGCCTGCTGTTGGGTTAACTTACCTGACGCCGCGACAAGCCGATCCCGATTCGAGCGTATTGCGTGTTGTGGATGCGCTTCTATCGATGGGCGAGTCATCACGTCTCTATAATGCGCTGGTCTACACGCAGCAGATGGCTGCTGAAGTCGATGCGCAATCGGATGCGCGTGAAGACATAAGCATGTTCTACATCACCGCGATTCTTTCGGAAGGCAAGAAACCCGAAGATGTAGAGAAATCCTTGCTCGCGGAGATCAAGAAGCTTCAGGACACGCCGGTGTCCGCGGCTGAGCTGGATAAAGCCAAGAACCAGATCATTACCGATCAACTACGCCAGCGTGAAACCAATGATGGAAAAGCATTGGCGCTCGGTGAGGCTGCTGTGCTGCTCAACGATCCGGCACGAGTGAATACAGATCTGGAGAAGCTCCAGGCAGTAACTGCGGCTGACGTTCAACGAGTGATGAAGAAGTATTTTACGGATGCGAATCGGTTAGTTTTGTACTACATGCCTGAAGCGTCCAAGAAGAGCGGGGAGGGCAAATAACGATGCTCACTAGACTCTCTTTGACTTTCGTTCTTTGTGCTTTGTTCTTTGCCGTTGATATCCAGGCACAGACGCCACAGGCAACACCGCCGCCACCTGCGCAACCGCGGTCGGTAGCATTTCCAAAACCCGTCGAACAAACTCTTCCAAACGGACTGCGCGTGATCGTGATTGAGCGTCGCGAATCTCCGCTCATTTCGGCGCGATTGCTGGTCAAAAACGGTGGTGAAGTAGATCCGAATGAACTCGCTGGCCTGGCCGACATGACCGCGAGCCTGCTCACGAAGGGAACGCAAACTCGCGACGCTACCAGGATCGCACAGGAGATCGAGAGTCTTGGTGGATCGCTCGAGTCGGGTGCACGCTGGGATTCTTCGTATGCAAACGTCAGTGTGATGTCGTCGAAGATCTCTCAGGCGATGGAGATCCTTGCTGATGTCGTTCGCCGACCGACGTTCAAGAGTGAAGAAGTCGAGCGATTACGACAGCAATATCTCGACAGCATAACGCTCGCGATGGGTGAGCCGGGTTCGATTGCACGCTTCGTGGCTGCGCGAGTCGTGTTTGGCGACAGTCCGTATGGCCATCCGATTAGTGGCACCACGGAGTCATTGACGCGTATCACGGCGGCGGACATCACGAAGATGCACTCACGGTATTACCGTCCTGACAATGCGATCCTTGTGATTGGTGGCGACATCGGCTCCAAAGATGGAATCGCACTCGCGACGAAGTACTTTGGCGACTGGCAAAAGCCATCGACACCGATGCCGGACTTGAGTGCGGCGATGCAGAACGCTGACGCAAAAACTGGCCGGATAGTGGTGATCGACAAACCCGACGCCGGACAAGCTGCAGTTTTTCTTGCTCGCACGGGAATCAACCGGAAAGATCCGGATTACTTCCGTGGCATCGTCTCGAACTCGGTGCTGAGTGGCTATTCGGGTCGTCTCAATCAGGAGATTCGCATCAAGCGCGGATTGAGTTATGGCGCAGCGAGCCAGCTCGACACGCGTCGTGATGTTGGACCATTCGTTGCTTCGGCGCAGACGAAGAACGAGTCAGGCGCTCAGGTGGCAGATCTACTCTTGGGCGAGATTAGTCGTTTGTCTTCAGCGCCGCCTGCGGATTTGGAGTTGACGCCGCGCAAGGCAGTGCTGATCGGAAACTTTTCAAGAAATCTCGAGACTGCGGCCGGGCTCGTGGGCCAGATCGGTTCGCTAGCGCTTTACGGAATGGGACTCGACGAGATCAATCGTTACATCAACAACGTGCAGGCAATCACGACCGCGGACATTCAGAAGTTTGCCGGCACGAGACTCGACTCGAAAACGAGCAACATTATTATCGTCGGGAACGCAAAAGCATTCCTGCCGGAGTTGCAGAAGAAGTATCCTAATGTGGAAGTGATTCCGATCGGTGATTTGGATCTGAATACGGCTTTGCTGCGTAAAAAACAGGCAGCCGGTTAGCCACGGATGACACGGATTATGAAAACGATTTACGCGGTTATTTTGGGAATCCTGGTGGTGGTATCTGCAAACGGGCAGCAGGCGCCAATTGATGGTGTGGATGCGCGTTCGGATCCGGCTGAGTTCGCCAAACAACTTGGAAGCACGGATGCGCACGTACGACAGCGTAGTGCTGAAGCGCTGGCGAGGCTTGCCGCGACCAGTCAACGCAAGCTGGTTGAAGGCTATCAGCTTCAGGAAAAGAACAAAGAAGTTCGACTCGCGCTCGATTGGGCGCTGTATCGCATGGGGCGAGCAGAGGCGTTGTATCGCATCGTCGATGAGCTCGACTCGGGCCGACAGAACCAGGCGGTCGGTTATCTCTCAGAGTTGGAGAGTCCCGATGTGCTTTATCCGTTTCTCAAACGAACGAACAACGAACCACGAATCAATGCCGGCTTGCTGAAAGCGCTCGCGCGTATCGGCGACGCGCAAACTCTCGATCTGATCAAGCCGTTTCGCGAGTCGCACCAGCCCTATGTCGCTGAAGCCGCGGAAGTCGCGCACGACGAGATTGAGAAGCGACTTGGCGAACCGGCGACGACGACGCGCGCACGTCCGCGAACTGTTGAGAAGCCTTGAGGTGTACTTGGTGCTTTGTTCTTTGTCCTTTGTACTTAGCCCAAGTACCAGGCACAAAGAACAAAGTACAAAGAACAAAGATGCATCCAAATCTCCGCACCTTCCTCGATTTACTCACCAGAGAAAACGAAATCGTCACCATCAAAGCCGAGGTTGACCCATACCTCGAGCTGGCAGAGATCCATCGACGCGTGATCAGCGAAGGTGGACCGGCGTTACTGTTCGAGCGTGTCAAAGGCAGTCGTTATCCGGTCGTAACTAATATGTTCGGCACGGAGCGCCGGATCGATCTCGCGTTTGGTCCGAAGCCTGAAGCCCTGGTTCGTCAGATGGTTCACATCGCGGAATCGATCCTGCCTCCAAAATTTGGAGAGCTCTGGCAGCATCGTTCGGTTGCACTCGACTTTCTCAAACTCGGAACCCGAAACACATCGCGATCACCCGTGACGCAGGTTGTCGATCGTCCCGCGCGTTTAGATCAACTGCCTGTGTTGACGACGTGGCAGGAAGACGGTGGACCATTCATCACGCTCCCGCTTATCTACACTGAGAATCCGGTAACGAAGAAACACAATCTCGGCGTCTATCGCATGCAGGTCTACGATTCACACTCGACCGGTCTGCACTGGCAGATTCAGAAAGGCGGTGGCTTTCACTACAGCGAAGCCGAGCGTGCAAATCAGCCGCTGCCAGTCACGGTGTTTCTGGGTGGACCACCGGCACTGATTCTCGCCGCGATCGCCCCACTGCCTGAAGACGTGCCTGAGCTCGTGCTTGCATCTCTACTCGCCGGAGAGAAGCTCAAGATGACTGCCAATCCGCTTGGATCGGGTCATCGTCTTGCCGCGGAAGCTGAATTCGCCCTCGTCGGACACGCTCCGCCAAATGAAAGAAGACCCGAAGGTCCTTTCGGCGATCACTACGGTTACTATTCGCTCCAGCACGACTATCCAGTCTTCAATGTCGATGCGGTCTTTCATCGTCGCGACGCGATCTATCCTGCGACTGTGGTTGGCAAACCTCGCCAGGAAGATTTCTTTATCGGCGACTATTTGCAGAAACTTCTCTCACCACTCTTTCCCACCGTGATGCCGTCGGTGCGTGATCTTTGGACTTACGGTGAGACGGGATTTCATTCACTGTGCGCCGCCGTCGTGCGCGAGAGATACGGTCGCGAGGCGCTCGTTTCCGGTTTTAGAATTCTTGGTGAAGGGCAGTTGTCATTGACGAAGTTCCTGCTGCTGACTGACACGCCGCAGGATCTGAAAAACTTTCCTCGTTTACTTGAACACGTGCTCGAACGCTTTCGACCGGAGACTGATCTCTTTATTTTTTCAAATGTGTCGATGGACACGCTTGATTACACGAGCGGCAAAGTGAACGAAGGCAGCAAAGCGATCATGTTGGGTCTGGGCGATCCCGTGCGCAAACTGCCGCGGCAATTCACTGGTCAGTTGCCGAATTCAATCTCGCGGGCGGAAGTGTTTTGTGGTGGGTGTCTCGTGTTAGAAGGCACCGATGATGAGTCGCTGGCATCAAGGGTAGCAAATGATCCAGTGTTTGCAGATTGGCCCTTGATCGTCCTGCACGACGACGCCCGCGTGGCCAAATCATCGCCGGATTTCCTTTGGGCCACCTGGACCCGTTTCGAACCTGCAGCAGATATCTACGCCGCCAATAACACAGTCCAACGTCACCATCTGGTTTACACGGCGCCAATCGTCATCGATGCCCGCACTAAACCTGGCTTCCCGGACGAACTCATTGTCCGCGATGACATAGCCCAACTCGTCGACCGCCGCTGGAACGAATATTTTAGCCGCGGATAGACGCGGATAATACAATCGTAAACACCGCGCCACCTTCGGCCGAATTAGCAGCCGTAAGCGTCCCACCGTGCTGCGTGATAATCCGGTGCGTCAGCGCCAATCCAATCCCGTGACCCTTTGCCTTCGTCGTAAAAAACGGAATGAAGATCTTCTGCATGTCACTCTCGGGAATCCCCGGCCCAGTATCTCTAACCTCAACAACAACACCCTCAGTCTTGACCGATACCTTCCCACCCGCATTTGCCTCAGCGCCATTACGCATCAAGTTGAGCAACGCAAGCCTCAACATGCGTTCATCCGCCTGCACTGTCAGCGATTTCTCCGCATCAACAATCAACTCAACATTCAACTCCTGAAACAGCGGTGCAAGCTCGGCCGCGCAGTCGTCGATCAATTCCGAGACAGACACTTGCTCGAGCTGCAAAGGCTGCGGCCGAGCAAAGTTCAGGAACGCAGTCACCATCCCTGAAAGATTCCGCACTTCATTGAGCAGCGAACCAGCCGCCACCTGCGCTTTGTCGTTCAGGTCCAGACTCTGAAGAAGCTGTGCGTATCCCTGCAACGTCGCAATCGCATTCTTGAACTCGTGGGCCAACCCCGCGGACATCTCACCAAGACTTTCAAGGTTGTTCTTCAGCGCGACCTGTTCGCGTAACTCACTAACCTCGGTGATGTCAGTCAACAGGCATAACGCGCCCCTTGGCCCACGCTCGGGCGGTAAGTCGATCGGCGCGATTGTGGCGCCGAGCCGTCGCATCGTTCCATTCGGACTAACTGCTTCGATCTCTGTGCGCCGGTAAACATTTCCTGTCTGCAAACAGTCGCCGACCATCTTCGCCAGTTCTTCGTGTGGACCAAAGAGTTGCTTGTATGGCTCACCGAGCGCCGTACCGTTGACTTCGAGAAGATTGCGTCCAGGTGTGTTGATGGCCATCGAGAGTCCGGCGCCATCAAAAGCAATCAAACCGGACGGTAAACTGGCCACGATACGTTCGCTGAATTTCTCGGCGGAATTGGCGCGCTCACGTGCTTCGGAACTGAGTTGTTCGAGCGCCTTTCGTTGCTCCTGAAGCTGAGCTACGACTGATTGAAACGTCTCGAGCACAAACTCAGCTTCGTCCTGTGATTTGACCTGATTGGAAACCGAAGCGCGTTGCGCTTCGCCGACAAGCTGGTGATAAGGACGCAGCAGCCAACGCAACAGAAATAAGATGGCGAGCAGACCGCCGATCAGGATCGCGATGAACGAAGCCAACAGGATCGGACCACGAGACGCCGGTGTTTCAGGTGTAATCACATACAGCACGACCGCAAACAGGACCGCTATCAGAAAGAGCCCCGTGAGCATCGTCAGTCCGGATTGAAATCGTGTGCGATAGATCACCTGAATTGGCCTGCGTACCATTCAACCAATGGCGCGCCAAAGAGTAATGCCGCAACTGCGCCGAGACCGAGAAAGACGCCGAACGGCAGCAGCATCTGCATGTTTCGTTCGCCCTTGCGGGCCATCAACAAGATACCGATCACTGAACCGGTGAGGACACCAACAAAGATCGTAAGGATCGTGAGTCGCCAGCCGAGATAAGCGCCCACCATGAACATCATCTTCACGTCGCCGAGTCCCATCGCTTCGACGCCACGAAGTTTTTCCCACGTCCAACCCATGAGCCAAAGCGAACCACCACCGATCAATGCGCCAATCAGCGCTCCGGCAAGTGAGACCACCCAGATTGGCATATCCGCCAAAGCCCCGTGCTGCAGTGAAGGTACGTCATCGAAATGCGGAGTACCCGTCAAGTAAGGAATCGCGATGCGAGCGACGACGGCGAACACGATCCCGGGGTAAGTGATCACGTTGGGAAGAATCATGTGTTCGGCGTCGATGAACACGAGTGCCAGCAACGCAGAAACAAACACGAGATCGAAAGGCAGCGCGGCGTTCAAGCCTTCATGCCACGCAACGCCGACAAACAACGCCGCGGTGAGCAACTCAACTGCCGGATAGCGAATCGATATGCGCTCTTTGCAGCGCCGGCATTTCGCCCCGAGCATCACCCAACTGAGCACTGGAATGTTGTCGTAAAAAGCGATCGCCCCACCGCACGAAGCACAGCGTGAGTTGGGAAAGACGACCGACTCTTCGAGGGGAACGCGATGAATTACAACGTTGAGAAAACTCCCGATGACCGCCCCAAAAACTCCCGCGACCACATAACCAATGACTGGGGGAACTAAATGTAGATCAGGCATCTCTTATCTGTGTGAATCGGTATTCTTGTCCGTGTTATCCGCGGCCTGTTTTTCCCAGAGCATCAAGTGCTTCAGAAACGCATGATGCGCGGCGAAGCTCGCGATCGTAAAGCCCGCGAAGCCGTCTCGTAAGCCGCCTTTCAAAATCAAACTACGAATGAACGCCGCTGGTCCAGCCGAGGCCACACCAAGAACTGAAGTGCGCCGGCCCTCTTCAAACATCTGTCGCGCGGCGAGAGGCGCGTAGCGTTCACCGATCATCCGGTGGTGATGCGCTGCATCCTGTGAAGTGTAGTGCAAGAGATCGCCGTTCAACTTTTCAACACGTGCGCCCGGCTCCATCGTTACGGATTCGTGAATGTGACGTTGCTTCCACTGTCCTTTGCTCTTTCTGAAAAGTCGCAACTGTCGATCAGGATACCAGCCACCGCCGCGAATCCAGCGTCCTTGATAATAAGTGCGACGAGCGATGTAGTAACCATCCGCGATCTCGGGTTTCGTTCTTAGAGACTCGATTGATGTTTTCAGTTCGTCTGAGACCCGCTCGTCTGCGTCGAGACTGAAGATCCAGTCGTGCTTGGCCTGCTCAACTGCGAACTGTTTTTGCGCACCAAACCCCGGCCAGGCATTAGTTATCACGCGCGCGCCGCAAGCCTCAGCCAACTCGCGCGTCGTGTCCGTCGAGTTTGAGTCTACCACCAACACCTCGTCGGCCCATGCGACTGATTCGCATGCGGCTTTGATATTCGACTGTTCGTTGAATGTGATGATGGTAGCGCTGACCTTCACATGAGGTAGCTTACCAAAGGCAAACTGAAAAGGCCGCAGAAATCTGCGGCCCTTTTACGAGGTGATGTTTGAAACGCCTACGGAGCCGTGGGCGACTCAACCACTACGTTGTTGACTCGCAGCGTCGTCGACGTCGCACGTTGCAAGTCAGCCAGTGCCTTGTTGTAGTCAGTCTCGGCCCGCAACTCGGAAGCGCGTGCATTCGCGAGTGCGTTTTCACGTTGGAACAGAAGGAACGTCGTCGAACGTCCTACCTGGTACAAACGCTGCTCGCCTTCGAGCTGCATCTCCGCATTCGTTCGTGCTTCACGCGCTGAAAGCACTCGCTGGCGCGCCGACTCAACCGCCTGTGCAGAGTTACGAACGTCAACTTCGATAATCTGCTCCTGCGATCTCACTGAGGCCTGCAACTGCTCTTTCTGAATTCTCGCGCCTGCGAGATTTGCCTCGGCAGTCTTGTTCTTGAACGGGAATGAGAGTGCGACTCCCACCGTGATGTTGCGCGTGTCGCCGCCGAACAGGTTACGCAGGTCTTGTCCGTAGCCGCCGATGAGCGTAGAGGTTGGACCATTGTTTGGCGTCGCCACCGTCGGAATATCCGGGACCGTAAGTCCAAGCGCATTCAGAGACCGACGAATCTGATCGAACAAAAATGCGTTTGGGTCTGTTAGCGTATCGGGTCCGATGATCGGAACCAGGGTTCCTGGCGCCACTGTTCCAGGTTGTATAACTCTGGCGCCGGCCAGACCGGTCAACGCCACGGTACCGGTTATGTCGACCTGCGGCTTGGTCTGGTTCTTGAAAAAGCTGATATCGATGTCGTTAATATCGTTCTGCAGACGCAGACGCCGCAGTTCCGGACGATTGTCGCGAGCCGCTTTCAACGCATCGGGAAGATTCACCGGGTTGGTATCAAACTTCGGCGTGTCGGTCGGAGTCAATTGAGCCGACCATTCTGGATTGCGTGGATCCTTGAAGATCAGGACCTTCAGATTGTTCTCAGCAATCGCTACTGCCTGAATCGCCGAATAGAGCGCAGTCTCACGATTCGCAAGCTCTGTTTGCACTTCGGCTCTCTCGAGTGGGGCCTTCGCACCGGCTGCAATCTGTGCCTCGACGTTTCGCAGGCTCTCGCGCGACAGATTCAAATTGGCGAGGTTGTTCTGCTGATCGCGCAATGCGAACACCAGTTCCCAGTAGGCCTGTTGCACACGCGTGATCACGTCGATTGTTCGCTGGCGGAAATCTGCGTCTGACTGGTCCAAACGCTTTCGCTGAATTCGAATTTGCCGGCGGTTGTTGTCAATTGAACGATCGCGGAGCAGTGGTTGGTTGAACTGCAGCGATAGGTTCGACGAGTAGAACGGATTCAACAAGCTGAAGCTATTACTCGTGTTCGTGTGCGAGTTTTGAAACTGGAGGAAATAGCTTCCGCCGCCTTTGCCAAACTGTTTTTGTACGGATGGACTCCACGAGTAGGTCGTGGTGCTGGTCACCGAACCACCACCCAGCGAGCTCTGCTGTGGAGAGATGCGCTTGTCGTATGTGGGCGTGATTGCGAACACCGGATCGAAGACACCCTCGAGCGCACGCAACTGAGTTTCTGCAAAACGAACGTCGTCACGTGCGACTTCGATGTCGTTGTTATTTTCGAGCGCACGCTTGACCGCATCGTTCATCGATAACGATATAGTCTCGCTGCCGACACCCAAACGTGTCAGACTCGGCACGGGCGGGAGCGGCCTCGCCTGGAATTGCGGAATCACTGGTTCGCGCATCGGCTCTCCCGACGGCGTAGTTGAACCACCCGGAACCGTACCTGCCGGTTGTGTTGGCAATGGCGTCGCTTGCGGCGTGACCTGACTTCCAGGAGGTGCAGTCGGACTTGTTTGCTGTGTTCCCGGAGGTGCGCTTGGATTCTGCGCGGGCGTTGTTGTGCCGGGTATCGGTTCGGTTCCAGGCGGCCTTGATGGATCGCCTGGCGCCGGTGTCGGACGCGGCGTTGAACGAGGTACTTGTGCCACCGCAGCATTCGCTCCAGCGAACACGATGCATGCCAGTATCGCCGGGCTAACGAAGTGGCGGGCTAAGTTGCGAGATATCAAATTAAACATCAGACGAAGAGCTCCTTAAACGTATTTCCTTTAGTTTCGACCGCTTTGCAAAGGAAGAGTCGCTACATTCTGGCAAACGAAGGTCCGCCGCATCAAGCCTGTACTACGTCTCATGCGGAAATGCAGTTTCAAAAACTTCAATAAGTTGAATAAAAGCCTCGCTTGACACGCCGAAACCCTCCGCATAATCTTGCCTTTTATTTTTACAAGCAGTTTACACGCGTGAATGGGAAGAATCTGTCCCACAATCGCGACAGCGCTTGTCCCACTATCGAAACAAATTCATTAAAGTTGGAGGGCTTCGGCAATGGCGGTTAAGGTTGGTATTAACGGGTTCGGTCGTATCGGGCGAAATATTTTTCGCACGTCTCTTGGTGATCCTGACATTGATTTCGTCGCCGTCAACGACTTGACCGACACCAAAACGCTTGCACACCTGCTGAAGTACGACTCCGTGCTCGGAAATCTGGATCATCAGATCACCTCGACGGAAAACGGAATCAAGGTCGATGACGAGGAGTTTCGTGTCTTCTCGCAACGTGACCCAGCTGCAATCGACTGGGAATCAGTTGGCGCTGAAATCGTGATTGAGTCCACCGGCATCTTTACAAAAGCGGAGGATGCAAAGAAGCATCTTCATGGCACTGTGAAGAAAGTGATCATTTCCGCGCCGGCGAAGAATGAAGACATCACGATCGTTCTTGGCGTGAACGAAGAGAACTACGATCCGGCTGCGCATCACATCATCTCGAACGCGTCCTGCACGACCAACTGTCTCGCGCCGGTGGCGAAGGTTGTTCATGAGAAGTTTGGTATTCGTTCAGCGCAGATGACGACGATCCACTCGTACACGAACGATCAGCAGCTTCTCGATCTGCCGCACAAAGACCTGCGGCGTGCGCGAGCCGCGGCGCTCTCGATGATTCCGACATCGACTGGAGCGGCGAAAGCTGTCGCGCTCGTGTTGCCGGAGTTGAAAGGAAAGTTTGATGGGATCTCGGTGCGCGTGCCGACGCCGAATGTCTCGCTTGTCGACGTGGTGATGGACCTCGAGACGGAGACGACCGCTGAGGAAGTGAATCGTGCGTTCAAGGATGCGGCGAATGAGGAGTTGCGAGGCATTCTTGATTTCAGTGAAGAGCCGCTTGTGTCGGTGGACTTTAAGCGCAACCCGAATTCGTCGATCGTCGATGCTGAGTACACGAAAGTGATCGGCGGCAAGATGCTGAAGGTGCTTTCGTGGTACGACAACGAGTGGGGTTACTCGTGTCGTGTGCGCGACCTGATCAAGTACATCGCGAGCAAAGGTCTTTAATCTCCTTTTGTGACTTTTCGTGGCTAAACTGTCTATTAGAGATCTTCAGCTTAGTGGCCAGCGGCTTTTTGTCCGCGTCGACTTCAACGTGCCGATCAAAGATGGCAAGGTTGACGATGATTCGCGCATCACAGCTTCGCTTCCAACGATTCAATACGCGATCGACCACGGCGCGCGCGTGATTCTTGCGTCACATCTTGGACGACCGAAGGGTGAGCGTGTTGATAAATACAGTCTTCGTCCTGTCGCTGAACATCTTTCCTCGTTGTTGAAGCCCGTCGCGTTTGCTGATGACTGTGTTGGCGAAGCAGCTGAGTCGAAAGTTCGTGAGCTTAACAATGGCGATGTGTTGTTACTCGAGAATCTTCGCTTCCACGCTGAAGAAGAGAAGAACGATGATGGTTTTTCTCAGCAGCTAGCTGGCTTATGTGATCTTTACGTCAACGATGCGTTCGGCACCGCGCATCGCGCGCATGCATCAACTGTCGGCATTACTCGTCACGTCTCGAAAGCCGCTGCCGGTTTGTTGATGGAAAAAGAGCTCGACTATCTCGGCCGTGCGATCAATCATCCCGAACATCCGTTTGTGGCGATTCTCGGTGGCGCCAAAGTCTCAGACAAGATCCCGGTTATCAACGCACTGATCGATCGCGGCGTCGACAAGATCCTGATTGGCGGCGCGATGGCGTATACGTTTCTGAAAGCTGAAGGCTTCACGGTCGGCAAGTCTCTCGTGGAAGACACCATGTTGCAGACCGCGCTCGAGATTAAGAAGCGTGCTGAAGAGAAGGGAATCGTGTTTCTCCTGCCGACGGACCACCAGGTCGTCGACAGTTATGAACCGATCAAGGGCGAGAAGATCGTCACCAAAACTATTCCGATTGAGTTCACAAACCTCGGCCACGCCGGCATGGATATCGGCGTCGAAACCGTGTCCCACTTTGCGTCCGCGTTGCAGGACGCACGTATGATCATCTGGAATGGTCCAATGGGCGTGTTTGAAGAACCACCATTCGATCAGGGAACGATCGGAGTCGCTAAAGCCGTCGCCGAAGCTTCCGAACGCGGCGCAACTTCAATCGTCGGTGGCGGTGACTCGGTCTCCGCCGTCACACGCGCGGGTGTCTCCGACAAGATCACGCACATCTCAACGGGCGGCGGCGCCACGCTGGAGTTTCTAGCAGGTGACGAACTACCGGGTGTGGCTGCGCTCACTGACAAATAATCTTCTTCATCTTGAAAATCTTGTGAATCCTGTATGCGCAAACCAGTAATCGCCGGAAACTGGAAAATGTACAAGACGCTCAGCCAGGCAGTTGATACAGCGCTCGCGCTGAAGCCCCTTGTCGCCAACGCAAATCATTGCGAAGTAGTTATCGCGCCTGTCTTCACGGCTATAAAGACTGTCGCTGATCGACTCGAAGGTTCCAACATCCGTGTTTCCGGTCAGGATTGTTCGACGGAAAAAGAGGAAGGTGCGCACACGGGTGAAGTGCTGGCGTCGATGCTCAAAGACGTGGGCGCTCGTTACGTGATCGTGGGACATTCTGAGCGGCGGCAGTACTACGCAGAGACAGACGTGCAGGTGAATCGGAAGACGCATGCGGGCATCGCAGCGGGTTTGAATGTAATCATGTGCGTCGGCGAGACACTGGATCAGCGCGAGCAGGGAAATGCGGAAACTGTTGTTTCTCAGCAGTTGACCGCGGGTTCCAGCGGGTTGACAGCCTCAGATCTCGACCGTATCATCGTCGCTTACGAGCCGGTCTGGGCCATTGGCACTGGACGCACAGCGACGCCGGAGCAAGCGCAGGAAATGCATGCGTTTATCCGGCGCGTTTTCGCGGAAAGGCACTCTCAAGGGGCCGGAGCGGCGCTACGGATTCTCTACGGCGGTTC
>JADMIO011560782.1_pt1 | contig 14163 bp, 8 predicted proteins | sample 8958161 | NCBI WGS metagenome assembly JADMIO01 (sample SAMN16585339, study PRJNA669376) | soil metagenome | isolation source: Crop rotation soil | place: USA: Cullars Rotation, Alabama | collected 2011 | reverse complement strand
TTTCCACTTCCTTTTTTATCAGTGTCCGCTAATGGGACTTTTTCAGTGCCCTCGCATCTGGCGGGACTTTTTTTGATTTTAGAATAAGCCTCTGCGTTTGGGTTTTTCGAGCGGCGGGCTTTGGTCCGGCTCAACTGCCTGCGCCTGCTCCTCAAGAACCATTTCTTTAGCTTTCTGGAGGAATTCAGAAGCGAAGATGAATGCGTTCAGATCCTTGTCTTCGCTGAAGACTATATCGTGAGAAGAACCTTCCCAGCGTTTGCGTCCCTGGTGCATGTACACGATATGGTCGCCGCTTTCCATCACGGTATTCATGTCGTGCGTATTGATCACTGTGGTAATGTTGAACTCACGCGTGATCTCGGTGATCAATTTGTCGATAACGAGTGATGTTTGCGGATCGAGACCGGAGTTGGGCTCATCGCAGAACAAGTATTTTGGGTTGAGCACAATCGCCCGGGCAAGGGCTACGCGCTTTTTCATACCTCCGCTGATCTCTGCCGGGAATTTGCGGTTAGCATCCCTGATGTTGACGCGATCCAGCACTTCGTGGACGCGCCTCAGCTTTTCCCGGCGCGTCTTGTTCGTAAACATATCCAGGGGGAACATGACGTTTTGATCTACCGTCTTGGAGTCGAAAAGCGCAGAGCCCTGGAACAGCATTCCTATCTGATTGCGCAGTTTCTTCAGCTCTGCCACGCTCATCTGAGCAATATCACGGCCCTCATAAAGCACCTGCCCGCTATCAACCTGCATGAGTCCGATCATGATCTTCATCATCACCGTTTTCCCGCTGCCGGAAGTGCCGATGATGAGATTGTTCTTACCAGGTTCCATGATCGCGCTGATGCTATGCAGTACGGTCTTGTCGCCAAAGCTTTTACGGACGTCCTTAAGCTCGATCATAAGATAAAAGTAGGGTTGTATTGCTGTATGGTTGTATTACTGTATTGCTGGATGGTTGTATTGTTGAATGGCTGTGGTTTGGGAGCGATGTAGAGTTATGTTTTTTGGGGTGCTCAATAGATATTCTTAGAAGAACGGTGCCAACGCCACTGCTGCTGAAAAGAATTACAAAAGATGACCAACAAAAACTCCATTTAACAATGTGTCATGAATGACGAGTAATGACTATTGGTGGCCTGAGCTTAACAGCATCCAACCATCCAACTATCCAACCATCCAACCATTCAACCATTTAGCCATTTAACCATTAGCGCTAATAAATACCACAGTTCCAACCATCTGCATGGTGTAATTTCGCGCCGTCATGAGCAACAAAATAACCATGGGCGCAGACGGGCGCCTGAACGTACCCCAAAACCCGGCCATACCATTCATCGAAGGCGATGGTATTGGTCCTGACGTATGGCGCGCGGCGAGGCGCGTAATGGATGCGGCCGTGGAAGCTGCCTATGGCGGCTCGCGCAAAATCGACTGGATCGAAATTCTCGCCGGCGAAAAAGCTTTTAATGCTACTGGCGAATGGCTCCCGCAAGCCTCCCTTGACACAGCCCGTGAATATCTTGTTTCTATCAAAGGCCCGCTGACTACACCTGTCGGCGGCGGCATTCGTTCATTGAACGTTGCTCTCCGCCAGGAACTGGACCTGTATGTATGCCTTCGTCCCGTGCATTGGTTTCATGGCGTGCCTTCGCCTGTTTGCCATCCGGAAAAAGTGGACATGGTCATTTTCCGTGAGAATACGGAAGATATCTACGCCGGCATCGAGTTTCAGGAAGGATCTGAAGAAGCAAAGAAGCTGCTGAAATTCCTGACAGATGAATTGAGTGTTTCCAAAAAAATCCGATTCCCTGAATCTTCTTCATTTGGCATCAAGCCGGTGAGTAAGGACGGCAGCGAGCGCCTAATACGCGCTGCCATCAAGTATGCGATCGAGCACCGCAAGCCATCGGTATCTATTGTCCATAAGGGAAATATCATGAAGTTCACTGAAGGCTCGTTCAAGAACTGGGGCTATGCCCTGGCCGAGCGCGAATTCGGCGATAAGGTTTATACCTGGGCTCAATGGGAAGCGACCAAAGCCGCTGAGGGCGAGGATGCTGCCAATGCAGCGATCAAGCATGCGCAGGCTCTTGGAAAGATCATCATCAATGATGTCATTGCAGACAACTTCCTGCAGCAGATCCTGCTGGCGCCACAGGACTATTCGGTGATCGCTACCCTGAATCTGAATGGCGACTATATCTCCGACGCGCTGGCAGCGGCTGTGGGCGGCATCGGCATCGCTCCGGGAGCGAATATCAATTACAACACCGGCCATGCCGTTTTCGAAGCAACGCATGGCACTGCGCCTCGCTTTGCAAATACCGACACGATGAACCCGTCATCACTTATCCTCAGTGGCGTGATGATGCTGGAATACATGGGTTGGCCTGAGGCAGCTAAAGCTATCCTCGAAGCGCTGAAGCAAGCGATCATGCGCAAGCGTGTAACGATCGATTTCTATAAGCTGATGAACGATGCGACTTTGCTAAAGACCAGCGAATTCGCAGAAGAGATCGTAAAGAACCTTTCATAGGACCGATCATCTGATCATAAAAACTGGCTGCCTCATTCGAGGCAGCCAGTTTGCTTTTATGGAAGCGCAACTCTTATTGCTTCAGCAGCTTTCGGTTGATCTGTGCCTCGAGACTTACAAAGCGGACATAATAGATACCTGATTGCAGATTGGACACCGGCACGCTGACCTCCTGTGTGCCCGCTGCAAACACCCTTGCATTTTTCCAGACCATCCGGCCGGTGATGTCGATCAATTGCAGGCTGCCCTGCATGGACTTTGGTAAGTTCAATTCCAGGTGAGCGACCTCAGTCGTTGGATTGGGGTAGATATTCAGATCAAAAGGCTCATTGCTGATGTTCTTGATGCCAGTCGTAGCCTTTGGAAGGCTTGTGCAGAGGGAACGAAGCACCTGCCCGCGTATCTCGCCGGACGGATTGGCTGTCGTATGCATGTTTGCATACACGCTGTCCTTCCGGAACATATTGGAGAAGTTTGCGGTAAAAGGCGTGGTCGCATCATTCTCGCGCCAATAACCATAGATACCTCCATTGGCCAAATAACTGCCGAGGTTGAAGATCACGGGTCCACCGACACCTGCGACGGCTTTATGAAAATGCGCCAGCGTCGGCGTAATGTTGGTACCTACCATCATAAAATGCGCGTTGGTTTGGTCGCGGTCGATTGAAACCATTCCGGAGCCATAAGCAGCCGAAGAAACGGCTGGAACTTCCTGATCCCCTGTGATCGAGAATGTGTAGCCTTCACGCATGGTGCGGTAAATCTGTCCGCGGATCTCGCCGTTCGCTTTAGCAGCAGTATGAATGTTCGCATAAAGATTGCCTTCCAGCAAAAGCCGCCTCAGGGTGTCTGTGGCCGCTCCGGGTGGAAGCGCGGCAAACCCCTGGATGGTGCTGCCAGAAATAGTTGGCGCAGGGAAAGGCACCAGAACACCTCCAGACGAGCCAACAGCACCGCGGTGTATATGAGCTGCTGTGATCGGTCCGGACAAATCATGAGACAGGATGTCGAAATAAACAGAGTCCAACGCATAGTTTACCCGGAATACTGCAAGGCCTACTCCAGGTCCGGTTACTGCAGGCACTTCCTGATAGCAATCCATCGGCGCGTCGAAATGCAGGTACGGCTGGAAATGTAATTGACCGCGAATGAGTCCCTGCAAATTGGTCGACGTGTGCACATTGATGTACACGCTATCGGCAAGTATTGCGCTGAGATATGCAGTGGGATCCACAGTACCGCTGATAATATTACCAGTCAACAGCGGCATCAAATCCTGAATGATAGGACCATTCAAGCCCGCGACGTTCTTATGCAGGTGTGCGCCGGTAATGGTTCCACTTAAGCTGTCCAGCACGACAAATACGGAAAGAGCCTGGTTGTGTTGAGAGAGCTTAAAGAAGGCAAGGCCTCTGGCGGGCGTTACGATAGCGGGATTTTCGTTTATGCCACTCATCCTTACCAGCATGCCTTTATCCTCTTCGAGGAGGATCTGACCGCGGATCTCACCGGCGGGATTAGCTGCCGTGTGGACATTGATATAATAGTCGCCTGCAAGCAGTTTGCTCATAGAAAGACTGCTAAGAGTCGTCCCGGCCAAAGTAGCCTGCAGACTATTTCCCGACAGATAGGGAACGAGATCCGTAATGACCGGACCAGCAACGCCCGCCTTGCCTTCGTGTATGTGCGCGCCGGTGATTGGACCACTCAGGCCATTCACGGTCATCGTGACGCAAAGCGTGTCGCCGGAGTTGTTCGCGGTAAACGTTGCTACCCCCACTGCTGAAGAAGTTCCCGCAGGGACTTCCTGCGCGCTGTTCATACGGGCGGCAAAGAGGAATCTCGCTGTTAGATGATCGGCTTTAACACCGCCTACGACGGCGCAGAGCAAAAGGGCCAGAAATGTCAGGCGAAGAGTAAATCTGCTCATAGATCAATGTTTATGCGTTATAGTATAAAATGGCTCGAAATGTTAACAATAATCCAATGCCAGCAACCGATAACTGCGTCCAACTAATCCACTCGGACTCAAACATTAAGGTACGAATATGCTTTTAGAAATCATTAACAAAACTACCAACACATGCTTTCTATATGCTCAACCGGTAAATGGTCCGGATGAATGGTGAGGATATTACTTAAAGGTGTGGCTGGTAAGCTGCCAGATTATCCGGATTATTGCAACCCAAAATCCCTTTGGGAATAATTTATCAGATCATGACCAATCAGGATTGGCTGCAAGCATTGCAAACCGCGACAGCAGCCCTTACACCATTCAAAGGCGAACAAGAGAGCGTAGGAATTGTTCTTGGTACGGGTCTTGGCGCATTGGTCAACTATATCCAGGTCCGCCATACAATTGAATACAACAGCATTCCGCACTTCCCCGCTGCCACCGTAGAGTCGCATCACGGACGCATGATCTTTGGAACGATCGGCGACCGGGAGATCATCGCGCTGCAGGGCAGGTTTCATTTTTACGAAGGTTATAGCATGCAGGAGATCACTTTTCCTGTACGCGTATTGAAAGCGCTTGGCTGCAGCCATCTTTTGTTGAGCAATGCTGCGGGAGGTATTAATCCCGCATTCAAAAAAGGAGATCTCGTCCTGCTCGACGATCATATCAACCTGCAAACCGGAAACCCGCTGCAGGGCCTGAGCGATCCTGCCTTTGGGCCACGCTTCGTGGATATGAACGCGCCATATGATTCTGGTTTGATGCAAACGATCCGCGATGTTGCAGTCGAACAGGGATTAGCGCTACATACTGGCGTGTACGCCTCAGTGAGCGGACCGAACCTGGAGACACGCGCCGAGTATCGCTTCCTGCGGATCATCGGCGCGGATATGGTAGGTATGAGCACCGTGCCGGAAGTGATCGTCGCAAATCAGATCGGACTGCCCTGCGCTGCTATTTCAGTCATCACTGATGAATGCGATCCGGACAATCTAAAGGCTGTGAACATTGCTGAGATCATCGAGGCCGCTGGCAAAGCGGATGAGGGGCTAAGCGCATTGCTGGCTGAGGTGATACGACAGGCTTAATTCGCAATTTTCAATTTGCAATTTGCAATTCGAGTAACTACGTACAACTTTAAGCCAATCTTCAGCCGGAGACCACGACTTCTGCGTGCAGGGTTTGCAGGGTGGACGGGAGCATTGGTCTGCCCGACCGCAGGAAGGTCTGCCCAATGCGGCATGAGAGAATAGCTTAAACACGACACTTGGACTAAGGTGCTTAAACAATAAAGGAACGCCTGTTCGAAGCTTTCCCGGTAGTCGGCCGGGCAGACCTCCCTACGGTCGGGCAGACCGGCCTTACCAGCCAGCCTTCCGAAGTTACCGCGTAACTCCAGTCGCTAATGTTCGATGCTGTCGGCAACCTTTTCGAAAGGAGAAGTACACCAATCGTATTTTTCATCGGCCGTAAATTGCAAATTGCAAATTGCCTATTAATCAAAAAAGCACCTCGGACAGAGGTGCTTCTTCAATCATTTGGGCTTCGCTTACAGGTGGATCGCTTCGCCGTAGGCTACTTCGATGGCATCCTTCACGCCTTCGCTCATGGTCGGGTGCGGGTGGATGGAGTCGAGGACTTCCTGGTAAGTAGTTTCGAGCTTGCGGGCTGTTACGGTTTGCGCAATCGCTTCGGTCACGTTAGCGCCGATCATGTGCGTACCGAGCCACTCGCCGTATTTCGCGTCGAAGACAACCTTTACGAATCCTTCCGGAGCGCCGGCTGCGCTGGCCTTGCCCGAAGCAGAGAATGGGAACTTGCCCACCTTCACTTCGTGGCCTGCTTCCTTGGCTTGCTTCTCGGTCATGCCGACTGAGGCAATTTCAGGTGAGCAATAAGTACAACCCGGTACGTTTCCGTAGTCGAGTGCTTCAGGTACGTGATGGTATTTGCCGTCCTTGTTGGCGATCGCTTCTACGCAGATGATCGCTTCTTTGGAAGCAACGTGCGCGAGCGCCTGGCCTGGCGTGCAATCGCCGATGGCATAGAAGCCGTCGACATTCGTCTTGTAATATTTATCTACAGTGATCTTGCCCTTGTCCATGGCAACGCCAACTGTTTCGAGGCCGATATTCTCGACGTTTGCAACCACGCCAACAGCGCTCAGCAGGATGTCTGCTTCGATCGTCTGCATTGAGCCGTCCTGCATCTTTACGGAAGCCTTCACACCGGCACCTGAAGTGTCTACGCTTTCTACGGAGGCATTGGTCATAACTGTCATGCCCTTCTTCTTGTAGATCTTTTCGAGCTCCTTAGAGATGTCCTCATCTTCAACAGGAACGATGCGAGGCATAAACTCCACGATCGTAACCTTGGTGCCCATGCTGTTGTATACGTATGCGAACTCAACGCCTATCGCGCCAGAGCCGACAACGATCATGCTCTTAGGCTGGGCCGGCAGCACCATAGCTTCGCGGTAGCCAACCACCTTCTTGCCGTCCATCGGCAGGTTCGGCAGTTCGCGGGAGCGGCCGCCTGTTGCAATGATGATGTGCTTTGCTTCGTGGATCGCGTTCTTGCCATCGGCGCCGGTAACCTCGATCTGTCCCTTGCCTTTCAAGCGGGCCATACCCATGATCACATCGATCTTGTTCTTCTTCATGAGGAACTGGATGCCCTTGCTCATCTTGTCGGCCACGCCGCGGCTGCGCTTGATCACCGCATTGAAGTCAGCAGAAAAACCATCGACTTTCACACCGTAATCCTGTGCATGAGCCAGGTATTCCAGCACGTTGGCGCTCTTAATGAGGGCTTTGGTAGGGATACAGCCCCAGTTCAGGCAAATGCCACCGAGACTTTCCTTTTCCACAACGGCCGTCTTATAGCCAAGCTGTGATGCGCGGATAGCAGCCACATAGCCGCCTGGGCCGCTGCCGATTACGATTACGTCGTACGCCATGATATTGGGTTGGATTGTTGGAATGTTGGATTGTTTGAGTGTTGGAACGTTTGAGTGTTGGAACGTTTGAACGTTCAGATCAACTACCGAAAGGTTCTTAACGGCGACAAATGTAGGGTGGATGGAAGGATTTTGGGCAATGGGGGGATGAGTTGATTAGTTGACTAGCTGACTGGTTGACTCGTTGACTCGTTGACTCGTTGACTCGTTGACTGGTTGACTTGTTCCAATGCGCCAGGGATAGAAGTGGAAAGCCCGGAAGCCGCCGCCTGAAGGTGACACCTTTTAAAAAGGTGTCACCTTCAGGCGGCTGAGGACTTGGAACGAATAGCCCGCCCGGGCGCCCAAAAAACGACATAAAAAAACCGGCATCCTAGGACACCGGCTTTAAATCTATTATGCACCAATTGACAATCTGATCAGCTAGAGGAACGGAGCTCAACCGACGCTCGATCAGCGAATTGGCGAATTAGCTAATTCGCTAATTCCTCAATGTAGCCCGTTCCCCGGCGCTCTGCGATGCGGCTTGTGCTTCCCGCGATAAGCCGGGAATACCTTGTAATGCCGGGCTAATCCATCTTGCATCCCTTCTGATTCACTGGCCATATATCGACGAATAACGGCGCGAGCGATGGGAAACAGGATCAGGCCGGCTGCAAGGCCGAATAGAGTCGCATTTCTTGCTTTATTATTCATTTTGACTTGTTTTTAGGTGTACAGCCAAAAGGTAAAAAAACTGCGCCAGTCAGGCTAGTCGTCCGTGGTCACCAGGTGGCTGTCTTTTGCTTTTGCAATCTGCACCGCATATAGAATAAGGTGCAATACGGCAAAACCAAGCGAGAAATAATAAAGTCCGGTATCGTCCGACTCTGCATAATGATGGTGCAGAATAGCCACGACGATCAGGATAGCCACCAGCGCAAAGCCCGTGAAAGCCACGATCTTGTAGCTGATCTTTTTCAGTGCTCCGGCATTCAGCTTACCATTCTTCATGCCGTAGAAAAGATATATATCAAATCCAATCATCATCCAGACGACAAGACGAATCCATGTATCCAGCGGCAGGAAGACCATCATGAACAGGCAGGTTGCCACACCGAGGATCGGTACCAGCGGAACGAGCGGCGTACGGAAAGCCCGTGGTGCGTCCGGCATATCACGGCGCATTACGATCACTCCTATACATACCAGGATAAAGGCGAATAACGTACCTATTGAGGTCATCTCACCAACCACACGTGCCGGTATAAACGCTGCAAATACGCTCACAACGAGCATGAACAGCATATTGCTCTTGGCAGGCGTTCTAAACTTCGGATGTACGTCGGAGAATATTTTAGGCAGGAGGCCATCTTTACTCATCGAAAAGAATACCCGCGACTGTCCCATCAACATCACCAGGATCACGGATGCGTAGCCGCCGAGAATAGCGACGATGATCGCTTTGTTCAGCCAGGGATAATCAGGGTGGATCACTCCATCCGCGCCGGTGCTGCCCATATGATCGATCGCTACGGCAACCGGAGCAATGCCGTCTTTGCCGGCAAACGAGGTATAGCTCGTAACGCCAGTCATAACGTGAGCGAAAAGAATATACAGTACAGTACAGATGCCGAGCGATAGCAGGATACCGATTGGCATGTCCCGCTTCGGGTTTTTGGCTTCCTGCGCCGCAGTGGATACGGCGTCGAAGCCTATATAGGCAAAGAATACAATCGCCGCGGAGCGAACGATGCCGCTGAAGCCAAACTCACCAAACTTGCCGGTATTTTGGGGAATGTATGGTGTGTAATTCTCGGGATGGATATAATGCCAGCCCAAAGCGATGAAAATGATCACCACGGCCACTTTCAGGAGCACAATGATACCATTTACGAATGCCGACTCCTGCGTACCACGCATGAGCACGAAGGACATAATCATTACGATGAGCACCGCAGGAAGGTTGATCAGTCCTCCATCCAGCGGCGAGAGCGTGAATTGCGGGGATAAGTGAATATCAAAATACTCGAGGAACTTGACGAGGTACCTCGACCAGCTAATGGATACCGTCGCGGCACCCACCGCATATTCCAATACCAGATCCCAACCAATGATCCAGGCTATGAATTCGCCCATGGTAGCATATGAATAAGTGTATGCGCTTCCTGCCACGGGGATCATCGAAGAAAATTCAGCGTAGCAAAGTCCGGCAAACGCGCAACCGACCGCAGCGATAATGAAGGAGATCGTAATGGCCGGTCCGGCATTATTTGCTGCTGCGCCCCCGGTGATAGAAAAAAGGCCGGCTCCAATGATGGCTCCGATGCCGAGTGCGACCAGGGCCGGTGCGGTCAGCGTTTTCTTCAACCCTTTTTCGTGCTCGTTCGCTTCAGCAAGCAGATGGCCAAGGGGCTTCCTAATAAAAATGCTCATGGTGATGTGTGTACCGATATAAAATCGGCGCGGAAAACTACGCCGAACAAGTGAGTTCGCACAATCCAATGTCTTTTTATCAAAGATGCTTACCCGCTCATTGCCGGAATTTCAAACCGAACAGTGCCGCTAAGACTTACTTTTGACCGCAACAATAAAACACCAACAACATGGCACATTCACTTCCGGCACTACCCTACGCTTTTGACGCCCTCGAACCGCATATCGACGCGCAGACGATGCAGATACACCACGACAAGCATCATCAGGCTTATGTAGATAATCTCAATAAGGCCCTCGCTGGCACTGAGGGAGAAAACTTGTCATTGGAAGAGCTGATGGCTAATATCTCCAAGTACCCGGCAGCCGTTCGCAACAACGGTGGCGGCCACTACAATCACACCCTTTTCTGGGAGGTAATCGGTCCGAATTATCATGAGCTGGGACCCAGCGCGTTGGCCGACGCGATCAACGAAACTTTTGGCTCCCTGGAAGGCTTGAAAGAAAAGATGATCGCAGCCGGTACTACCCGCTTCGGCTCTGGCTGGGCCTGGCTGATCAAGAAAGACGGCAAGCTCGAAGTGACTTCAACTCCGAACCAGGATAATCCACTGATGGATGTTGCAGAAGTAAAAGGCACGCCGATCCTCGGAATTGACGTTTGGGAACATGCCTACTACCTGAAATACCAGAACAAGCGCCCGGACTACCTGAATGCGATCTGGAATGTGATCAATTGGGCGGAGGTTGCGATGCGTTACGAGTCGGGGAACTGAGTCGGAACATTGAGTCGTTAGTCGACTAGTCGTTAGTCTGTTTGTCCAATTGGCAATTATCAATTTGCAGTTGGCAGAAATTCGTACATATTTTAAGAAGGCCGTTTCACAAGTCAGTGGAACGGCCTTTTGAAAAAAAGGGAATCGGAATTTTTCAAAGGGAATCAGTTTGGAATTGAACTGATTCCCTTTTGAAATAAAGGAATCGGGAATTTTTCAAAGGGAATCAGTTTGGAATAGAGCTTGATTCCTTTTGAAAAAAAGAGAATCAGGAATTTTTCAAAGGGAATCAGTTTGGAATAGAGTTTTATTCCTTTTGAAAAAAAGAGAATCAGGATTTTTTCAAAGGGAATCAGTTTGGAATAGAGTTTGATTCCTTTTGAAAAAAAGAGAATCAGGATTTTTTCAAAGGGAATCAGTTTGGAATAGAGTTTGATTCCTTTTGAAAAAAAGAGAATCAGGATTTTTTCAAAGGGAATCAGTTTGGAATAGAGTTTGATTCCTTTTGAAAAAAAGAGAATCAGGAATTTTTCAAAGGGAATCAGTTTTGAACTGAGCTTGATTCCTTTTGAAAAAAAAATCAGGATTTTTTCACCACTGGACTTAGAACCCCAATCTCCTCAACTCCCCCCGAATATCGGCTGCTTTCTTATACTCCGCCTTCACCTTTTCCTTGCCGCGTTTGCCTTCAAAGCCACCGTCCAGTTTCTCGCTTAGCTCTTTAAAAAATCGCAATTGATATTCCTCTTCAGTTGTGCTGGGATTGTCGAAAATGAATGTGCCGTATAAAGTTCCATCGAGCCCTGCATTTCGGTGATCCTGAAGCCAACTCGTCATAATAATCAGCTCGCGCTCCTTATCGTTGTCGGTATTTTCAAAGAGTACGTTCTCAATATGAGGCTCTCCCCCTTCATTAAAAAAAGTGTCGATCAGGACCCGCCGGTACGTCAGCATGCTTTTTTGAGGGACTAGCAGATAGCCGATGATGCCTGGCCCTTCGCTCGTTCTGGCGGGCAGGAAATAGATAATGGACTTAAAGGCTGGATCCCACGCGTCGGTTTCTATAACCGGATGCGCCAGCACGCTCCTGTTTTCCAATCGACTCACGAATCCTTCAATAGTCTCGCCAGTTGATCGATAGTAGTAGGTCTGGCCAAAGCAGAGGGTTGTGGAGAACAGGGTCAGTAGGAGAAAATGGTGTTTCATTGCGACGGCGGGACACAAGTTACTAAGCGGAATTTCAAACGTAATCAATCCAGACGTTGATGTATAGGCCGGGCTATTTCCCGAGCTTGCCATCCTGCCAAGGATCTCAAATGAAACTGTTCACCGTTACTTCGAGCGTTCTCATTCGCTGTGAGTCCCGACGAGTCGGGAGACAAGATAGGGAAAGGGCTGCTGCACATTTGAGGTTCATCGTCTCATCGATGCTGTGTGCTTTTTCCCGATCTTTTCAACCGCTGCGGTGGATCCAAAAAGTGTCCTGTTTCCCAAACTTGTCATCCTGCCAAGGATCTCAAATGGAACTGTCCACCATTACTGCGAGCACTCACATTAGCTGTGAGTCCCGACGAGTCGGGAGACAAGATTGTGAAAGGGCTTCGTCATAATACGGATTCAACCGTTTCAACCAGGCACAACGCCCACATTCCACCACATTCCATCACATTCCATCACATTGCCCCAAGGTCTGCCAGCATCGCCTTCGCCTGCGCATTATTCGGATTGCGTTTCAACAGACGTTGCAACACGACGCGGCACCGCGACAGATCATTATTCCCATGCAGCCACACTGCCAGATTGATCAGCGTTTGCTCATGATCGGGATCAAGTGAAAGTGCGCGCATCAAATAATCATAGGCCTGCGTTGGCTGATTGCGCTGCATGTAGACAAATCCGAGGTTGCCCGCGGCGAGGCCGTATTTCGGATTTTCTTTTAGAATGTAGGAGAATGCTTTCTCCGCCGCATCCAGGTTTTTCAGCGAAAGTTGGCACACGCCATATTTATTCTGAAAATCCAGAGAATAAGGCCAAAGGGTGATCGCGCGCTCATACCAGGGCAACGCACCTTCAGCATCCCTTGTTTGAAAATAGGATTCGCCTACCCGGTAACACGTCCATGCATCCGTAATTGAAGCAGGCTTTAGGCTGGCGGCATATTGTATGACTTGCGGAAAATTCTCCTTCAAAAAATAAACCCGGATATAATCGCGATTCTGCTTGGAAGAAGCTTCCTCCGCCTCCTGTCGCGACAGATATTTCAGCGATGAATCCAGTAAAGCCGGACTTTGATTGAAACGCTCATAGAATTCCATGAACGCACGCGCCGTAGTGATCGCGTCCACCTTGTCGTTATTGAAGCATTGTAGTCCGAGGAATTCCGAAATGGCCGTTTTCTCTTCCTGAGCCAATGGGCGCTTGCGGATATAATGGTCGGTGACGGCTACGTGCGGAATGTCGATACTTCCGTTATGCGGCATATGGCAGGTGATGCAATCGTTGCTTTTTGCTGCGCGTACCGCCTCCGTTTCCGAACAATGCAGCTGATTGGCGGCGCCATGACAGCTTCCGCAGGCATTCAGATATTGACTGCGAGGTGTCACCTTAATACTTACATGCGGATTGTGGCATGTGATGCAGCTCATCTTCTGGCTGCTGACATAACAATCGCTTTTCTTCATCCGCTCCACATGCGAAGCCATGATCATCTTATCCTGCCCGCCTTTGTACTGCGGCATGAAGACATTCTCCATTTCCGAAAGCCTCATCCCCGGACGAAAATCGAAGAAAGTCTTTCCATCATTCAATACAGAAATTCCCTGAAGATGACAGCGCTGGCAAACGTTGTTCTGCAGCTCCGTTGACAGGCGACGAGGGTTGACGATGGTGTAATCAGGGCCTTTTGATGTGTCAACGATATTCCCGGCACTTTTATCCGCCACATGCAGCGAGCCTGGGCCGTGACAACGCTCACAATCGATGCCGTTCTTCACCGAAACATATTTATTCTGGCTGTTCGGCACAAAATCCGGCAGTCCATTATGACAGCTCATGCATTCAAGCTCGATCAGGCGGCTGAAACGAAGGTTTCCTCCCTTTTCCATCCCTGGCGCCAGATCCCAACGGCCTTTTTGCGTATAAAAGGTAATCGGCGCCTGGTACAAATAGCCGTTACTATTATAGATATGAGAATTGGTATGCTGCCCGGAGCCGATTATATAGTTGACCTGCTCTGTGCGCCTATGCACCGTATCCATTCCTTCCAATCTAAATTCCGTGATATATAAGGAGTCGCCTGAGAAATAGGGTCTATAATAAAAGTCCTTTTCCTTGTCGTAAACGATCGCATGTGCCGGCGAAAAATCGGCAGCCGACTTATGACGGCTTGCGACGTCAAAGCTCTGCCCCATTCCTGTCTGAATAAAGCTCTCATAAACGCTTGCATGGCAGCTGCGGCAGCTTTCCAGCACAGTGGGATCCGAAGCTTGGAATTCACGTGACTTGAAGTCGCGGC
>JADMIO010817219.1_pt1 | contig 14164 bp, 15 predicted proteins | sample 8958161 | NCBI WGS metagenome assembly JADMIO01 (sample SAMN16585339, study PRJNA669376) | soil metagenome | isolation source: Crop rotation soil | place: USA: Cullars Rotation, Alabama | collected 2011 | reverse complement strand
CTTTCCCCTCTCACTGCTCAAATAGGAAGCAATTTCCGTGCTGCTAATACGTTGGAAGCATGGAGCCGTCCACGGTCCGCCGATACAGAGAATTAATCTCTCGCGACGCGGTTCACTAGGGGAACAAAACCATTGTCGCCGATCGTGATGGGAGAGATTTGTTTTCCGCCCAAAACTGCGGAACAGCGCGGCGTAACGGACTAAGCCGAGGGTCGCAGGATGACACGATCGCGTGACGATCCAGCCACCGCAACGAATGCGGCCTTGGCCTGCTCCAGCGTGTAGATCGCGCTCGGCTTGATCGGGAACGGCTTGAGATGCCCACCGGCAAAGCCGGGGCCGAGTTCCCGCAGCACCGCGCCGGTCGCGACCGACGACAGGCCGAGCGTATCGATGCCCACATAAGTGTGCTGGCCGCGATAGAACTCCAGGATGTTGAATTGCACGATGCGGTCGACCGCAGCGATCAGGATCTGCCGTCCGCGCAGCGCCAGCGATTTGTGCGCGGCCTCGAAATAGGGATCGCCGACCGTGTTGAACACGATGTCGGCGCCCTTGCCGCCGGTGAGTTCGCGCACGCGCGCCGCGACATCGGTCGCGGAGGCGTCGATGACTTCCACCTTCGAATTGGCGTGTCCCTCGTAAGCCTCGTTCCTGCGCACCACGCCGATGACGCGGGCCCCGTGCCAACTCGCGATCTGCACGGCGGCCTGACCGACCTTGCCGTTGACGCCCATGACGAGCACGGTCTCGCCCGCTTTGGGGATTCCAGCGCGGCGGAGGCCTTCCATCGCGGTGACAAAGGGCACGCCGATGCCGGCGGCCTCCTCCCAGGAAATGCTTTTCGGCTTTTCGACCACGGCATCGGCCTCGACCACCAGATGCGTGGCGTGAGTGCCGTCGCGGCGGATGCCGAGATCGCCGGACGAGCCGAACACTTCGCGTCCGATCCAGCCCGCCGGCCCATCGATCACGACGCCCGCATAATCGCGGCCCGACGTGCGCGGGAATACGGCATAGGGCATCAGCCCGGTCGCAGCCTTGACGTCGGACGGATTGACGGCGGCAGCCTTGACCTCGATCAGCAGGTCCTTCTCGCCGCGTGACAACGCCTGCATCTCGACGACCGGCGCGATCGAGGCGGCATCGGCAGCCTTTGCCGGCAGACGGACGCAGCGGGCCTGAACGGCAACGGGACTATTGGCAACCGACATCACAGCCTTCCTGCTTCATTCAAGCAGGAGTTACCCTTTCGGTCGCTTGTCGTAAACCCGTTTCGCCTTGCCGAGCGATCGTTCCAGCGTATCGGGAGCGACGGCCTTGATGCGCGCGGTGATTCCGATGGTGTTCTTGATGAACACCGAGACTTTTTCGGCGTGGGCGTGCAGGCCGCTGCCGTCCCAGCTTTCCGGACGGGCTTCGGCGAGCACGGTCATCTCGTCCATGCGCCCCTCGCGCGTCAGCTCGATGATGAAATGGCCGCCGCACCAGTCCGTCGCGAGCAGCGCTTCCTCGATCTGGGTCGGGAATACGTTGACGCCGCGCAGGATGATCATGTCGTCGGAGCGACCCGTCACCTTTTCCATGCGTCGCATGCCAGGCCGCGCGGTGCCCGGCAACAGCCGCGTCAGGTCGCGGGTGCGGTAGCGGATGATCGGAAAGCCCTGCTTGGTGAGCGAGGTGAAGACCAGTTCGCCCTTCTCGCCGTCCGGCAGCACGGCGCCGGTCTCGGGATCGATCACCTCGGGATAGAAATGGTCTTCCCAGATGTGAAGTCCGTCCTTGGTCTCCACGCACTCCTGCGCCACGCCGGGCCCGATCACCTCCGACAGGCCGTAAATGTCGGTCGCGTCCATGTCGAATGCCTGCTCGATCTCCATCCGCATCGCGTTGGTCCATGGCTCGGCGCCGAAGATGCCGAACTTCAATGACGACTGGCGCGGATCGAGACCCTGTCTTTTGAATTCGTCGAGAATGGCGAGCATGTAGCTCGGCGTCACCGTGATGATGTCGGGCTTGAAGTCGTTGATCAGCTGCACCTGCCGCTCGGTCATGCCGCCGGAGACCGGCACCACCGTGCAGCCAAGCTTTTCCGCGCCGTAATGCGCACCGAGGCCGCCGGTAAACAGGCCGTAGCCATAGGCGTTGTGCATCAGCATGCCGCTGCGGCCGCCGGCGGCGCGGATCGAGCGCGCCATCACGTCGCCCCAGATGTCGATGTCGCCTTGCGTGTATCCGACCACGATCGGCTTGCCCGTGGTGCCCGACGAGGCATGAACGCGGACCAGCTTTTCGCGCGGCACCGCAAACATCTTGAACGGATAATTGTCGCGCAGATCGGTCTTCACCGTGAACGGGAATTTGGCGAGGTCCGAGAGCTGCCTGAAATCGGACGGATGCACGCCGGCCGCGTCGAAGGCCTTCCTGTAATGCGCGACGTTGTCATAGGCGTGCCCAAGCGACCAAGCGAGACGTTTGGTCTGCAACGCCATGATCTCGTCGCGCGAGGCACGCTCGGCCTCGTCCAATTCGGCGCTGTAACCGCTTCCGCTGGATTTCAGTCTTGCCATGGCCATGACCGCGTTTCCCTCGCTCGCTATTTTTATCTGGTCTCGCCGCCCGCACCCGGCAGCCACGTCCCCGCGATGGTACGGGAGTGACCGCGAAACTCCGCGATGACGGCATCGCCGGCGGTGACGCTGATGTCGTAGATGCCGGACCGGCCGCTGCGCGAAATTTCCCGCGCGGTGGCAACCAGCACGTCGCCGAGCTTGCCCGGCCGGATGAAGGTGATGTCGCATTGCGCGGCGACCGCGCGCTGGTTGTGGGAATTGCAGGCAAAAGCGAAGGTGGAATCCGCCAGCAGGAAAATGAACCCGCCATGGGCGATGCGCTGGCCGTTGACCATATGCGGGGCCACCGTCATCGTCAGCGTCGCCTGCCCGGACTTGACCTCGACAATCTTCATGCCGAGGCCCTTGCTGGCGTCGTCTTCCTTCCACATCGCATCCGCGCAGGCGCGGGCGATCTCGTCGGGCGAAAGCGCGACGTTCATGGCTGATAGCCCGCTCGGCGAGAGGGATCCACGGCGTTTTCTCCTGTATATGGGCCCGTTTTAACGGACCTCCTTGCGTAGTCTTTCAGTGTTGGGACGAAGCACCTGAGGTGTCAACGATCCCCATTTCCGTCATTAGACGTGGTCGTAATCCACTACCACCCTGTCCGAGCACGGCCGCGCCTGGCAGGTCAGGATGAAGCCCGCCTTCAGCTCCCACGGCTCCAGCGAATAATTGACTTCCATTTGCGCGTCGCCTTCGACCAGCTTGGCACGGCAGGTCGAACACATGCCGCCCTTGCAGGCGAACGGCAGATCCATGCCGGCTCGCAAGGCTGCATCGAGAATGGATTCTTCCTCGGCGACCGGCACCTCGCGGCGCTTGCCGTCGATGATCAGCGACGCCGTCGCCCTGGGCGGCGCGGACGCAGGGATGATTTTCTTCGGCCGCGGTTTGCCGCCGAACTCCGAGACGAAACGCTCAACGTGAATGCGCTCGTCGGCGATGCCGATCTCGCGGCAGGTCGCCTCGATATCCTCGCTCATGCCGATCGGGCCGCAGATGAAGACGTGATCGACGCTTGCGGCAGGGACCAGCGAGCGCAACAGCACCCGTACCTTTTCACCGTCAAGGCGACCGTGCAGGATCGGAATGTCCTGCTCCTCGCCCGAAATCACATGGAACAGCGAAAGCCGCTGCATGAAGCGGTCTTTCAGCTCCTCCAGCTCTTCGAGGAACAGCATGCTCGTCGTCGAACGGTTGCCGTAGAACAGAAAGAAGCGGCTGTCGGGTTCACGCGCCAGCACGCCCTTGACGATCGACAGGATCGGCGTGATGCCGCTGCCGGCGGCAAAGCCGACATAGGTCCGCGCCTCGCTGGGCGCATGGGCGATGCCGAAGCGGCCGGTCGGCGTCATCACATCGAGTTCGTCGCCGGACTTCAGTTCATCCGCGGCCCAGTTGGAGAACGCACCGCCGTCGACCTTCTTCACCGCGATGCGCAGTTCGCCGTCGTCAGGCCCTGAGCAGATCGAATATGAACGGCGCACTTCCTCGCCGTCCATCATGGTGCGCAGCGTGAGATATTGGCCCGGTGCAAAGCTGTAGTCGCCTTCCAGCTCCTTCGGGATCGCAAAGGTCATCGATACCGCATCGGCCGCTTCGCGGCGCAGATCGTTGACGGCAAGACGGTGAAAGCGCGGTGCGTGGGACATGGTCAATGACACTTGAAATAATCAAAGGGTTCACGGCAGGCCTTGCAGCGCCACAGCGCCTTGCAGGAGGTCGAGCCGAACTCAGACAGCAGTTCGGTATTCTGCGAACCGCACTGCGGACAGGTGACCTGCTGTTCGCCGAACAGCGCGCGGCGTGAATTCGACGCCTGCGGCGGGGCGATGCCGTATTCCCGGAGCTTGTTGCGGCCGTCCTCGCTCATCCAGTCCGTGGTCCAGGCCGGCGATAGCACGGTGCGAACCGTCGGCCGGCCGATGCCGGCGCGCTCCAGCGCCAGTTCGATTTCGAGCGTGATCATGTTCATCGCCGGGCAGCCGGAATAGGTCGGCGTGATCGCGACCTCGACGCGGCCGTCATGAACCCGGACGTCGCGCAGCACGCCGAGATCGGCGATGGTCAGCACAGGAATTTCGGGATCGACCACCTGCGACGCCGCCTCCCAGGCTCGACGGCGCAGATCGGCGTCGCTTGCCAGTGCCACTACCATGTCGCCCCCGGAAAGGTCCGCTGCATCGACTGCAGTTCGCTGAGGAGATGACCGAGATGCTCGCTGTGGCGGCCGCTGCGGCCGCCCTGCTGCATCCAGTCATTCTTCGGCAGGGCCAACGTCGCCTCGCTGACGACGCCGGCAATCGTCTTCAGCCATTGCGAACGCAATGGCGCCGGATCGATGGCGATGCCAGCATCGATCAGGCCGCGCTCGCTGTCATCGACCGCAAACATCTCGCCGGTAAAGGCCCACAATTCGTCGATGGCCGCCTGGGCGCGGCGGTGGCTTTCCTCGGTGCCGTCGCCGAGGCGGACGATCCATTCCGAGGAATGGCGCACATGATAGGCGCTTTCTTTTTCCGACTTCGCCGCGATTGCTGCCAGCGTCGTATCGCTCGAGCGCATCATCGCGCGCCAATAGAGATCGGCAAACGTCGCGTAGAAGAACTGGCGCACCATGGTGCGGGCAAAGTCGCCGTTCGGCTGTTCCAGCAGCAGGAGATTGCGGTACTGCCTGACGTCGCGGAGATAGGCGAGCTTGTCCTCGTCGTTATCCCTGCCCTCGACCTTGGCGGCATAGGAATAGAGCTCTCGCGCCTGGCCGAGCAGGTCGAGGCCCATGTTGGCGAGCGCCATGTCCTCTTCCAGCATCGGCGCATGGCCACACCATTCCGACAGCCGGTGGCCCAGGATCAGCGCATCGTCAGCGCGGCGCAGAGTGTAGAGCACCAGCGGCGTTTCGGAGACGGAGATGTTGGCTGCGGTCATGTCTTCGATCCACTTGTTCGATCCTCATCCTGAGGAGCGCCGAAGGCGCGTCTCGAAGGATGGGCCGCGAGTCCCGTTGCCGTCATCCTTCGAGACGCTTGCTTCGCAAGCTCCTCAGGATGAGGCCTGTGAAAGGTTCACATATGCCCGACTTCGTCGGGCACGTCGTAAAACGTCGGGTGGCGATAAATCTTGGATTCTGCCGGCTCGAACATCATGCCCTTCTCGGACGGATCGGACGCGGTGATCGCATTCGACGGCACCACCCAGATCGAAAGGCCCTCGCCGCGGCGGGTGTAGATGTCGCGGGCGGCCTGCAGCGCCAGCGTCGCGTCAGTTGCGTGCAGCGAGCCGACATGCTTGTGCGCCAGCCCGTTGCGGCTGCGGATGAAGACTTCCCAGAGCGGAATGTTCGGCGTTGCCATGGCGGATCTCCCTACTCTGCGGCCTGCAATACGGCGCGCTGCCGGCGCTTCTCTGCGTGGGCCATCGCCGCCTCGCGCACCCAGGCGCCATCCTCGTGCGCCTTGCGCCGCGCGGCGAGGCGATCGCGATTGCAGGGGCCGTTGCCTGCCAGCACCTGCTTGAATTCATCCCAGTCGATCGTGCTGTATTCCCAGTTGCCAGCTTCGTTCTGCTTCATGCCGGGGTCGGGAATGGTCAGCCCGAGGAACTGCGCCTGCGGCACGGTCGCATCGACGAATTTCTGGCGCAGCTCGTCATTGGAGAAGCGCTTGATCTTCCATTTGGTCGAGGTGTCCGAGTGCTGGCTGGCCTGGTCGGGCGGCCCGAACATCATCAGCACCGGCCACCACCAGCGGTTCAGCGCGTCCTGCGCCATCGCCTTCTGCTCTTCCGTGCCGCGGCACAGCGTCACCATGATCTCAAAGCCCTGGCGCTGATGGAAGGATTCCTCCTTGCAGACGCGGATCATTGCGCGCGCATAGGGACCATAGGAGCAGCGGCACAGCGGAATCTGGTTCATGATGGCGGCACCATCGACCAGCCAGCCGATCGTGCCGATGTCTGCCCAGGTCAGCGTCGGATAGTTGAAGATCGAGGAATACTTCGCCTTCCCCGCCAGCATCAGGTCGACCAGTTCCTCGCGCGACGTGCCGAGCGTCTCGGCGGCGGCATAGAGGTAGAGTCCGTGGCCACATTCGTCCTGCACTTTCGCAAGCAGCGCCGCCTTGCGGCGCAGCGACGGGGCGCGCGTGATCCAGTTGCCTTCGGGCAGCATGCCGACGATTTCGGAATGCGCATGCTGGGAGATCTGCCGCGTCAGCGTCTTGCGGTAGGCGGCCGGCATCCAGTCGTTGGGCTCGATGCGATCGTCGGCGTCGATGCGCGCCTGAAACTGCGCCGATAGCGCGGCGTCCTCGATGTTGCGGTCTTCGCCCTCGGACGAATTGAGCGCCTGCGTATACATGGCGGACCTCCCTGAAATCGTTGGAAGGAAATATATTACATAAATTTAGAAATACAACAGATTTCTGTAACGCATTTACGAATCACCGAAACGCTTCGAAAGTTCCGCGCCGGGCTTCGGCAACGGCCCGGTTTCATTGGTCGCGTGGCGGTCAAGCCATTGTTCGGACGCGGGAAGTAGCGCGCGATAGATCTCGCCGCACAGCGAACGGGCCGCCCTGCCCGGCCAGTCCGCAGGCAACAGCGCCGTCGGCAATAGCGGGTCGCGTAACACGACCCGGCGGTAATGGTGGATCAGCAGCACGCGCGCGGTGAAAGCATCGGCTTCCCCCAGCCGTTCGCCTTTGACGATCGAGCCGTGCAGCGGCTCGAAGGTTTTCATGAACTTCTGATAGGCGTCCGCGGTGCGGTGCAGCGGCCAGCTTTCGCTGAGCAGGCGCCGCCCGCTGTCGTCCTCGGCCGAGACTTCGAGACGGATGGCGCCGGCCGCTTCCGCCGGCACCGGCACGCCCGATGGCGCGACCCATACGCCCGGCAGCGGACTGCCGAAGCCGGCATTCTTCAATGCCTCGCGCGATGCGTCGCGGTCCTCGCCATTGCCGATCAGCAGCAGCTCGAACCGGCCCGTCCAGTCGGAGGCCGGTGGGCCGTAGATGTGTTTCGTTGCGATATCAAAAGTTTGCCGCCCGCTCTGCACCAGGCGATAGAAGCTGTTGCGGCCAATTCTATTGCGCTCGAACCAGCCGTCGGCGGTCAGCCGCGACATCGCAGTGCGCACCACACTGGCGTCGATGTCCAATTCCTTAAAAAATTCCAGCAGCGTGCCAAGCCACACCGAACCGCCACGCGGCACGATGGCGTCGCCAAATACGGTGATAACGATCGAACCGGTGCGCGACGGTTCGCGCTTCAATTGCTGGATGATGCGGGCAAGCGGCTGCGGCATGCGTCAAGGCATAGCGCGTTTTTCAGGAGAGCGACAACGGCGAGAGCGGGGCTTTCATCCTTCGAGACGCGGCCAAGGGGCCGCTCCTCAGGATGAGGTCTGATAACTCAGGGGGAAGACACCAAGGAAGTCCTCATGGTGAGGAGCGCGGCGAAGCCGCGCGTCTCGAACCATGAAGCCGTGAAGTACCCGTCGGCTCAGCGATGCGGGTTCGGATAGACCAGCCCGCGCCAGCCGCTTCGATCGAATGGCGCCCACTCACCTTCCGGCTGCGCCAGACGGTCGGCGACCGCATAGACCGCGGCCGGGTGATGACCCATGCCGCAATGGCTGCTCTCGACCTCGATGCTCTCCGATGTCGCTGAGGTCTGCTCCATGCAGCCCTGCCAGGCGCAGATGCCGTCGGTACGGCTGAAGATCGCCGTGGTCGGCACCGGCGGCGTGGCTGACAGCGCGCCACCAAAACGCGAATCCTCTTCGTCGGCGCGGCGGCCGCTCGCGATCTCGTAGACGCGCCAGGCGTTGGTCGCCTTCGGGCCGGATGCAAACGGGCTGCCCAGCGTGATCACCGAGCGCACGCGCTCCGGCATCATCTTGGCGAGCTGGCGCGCATAGAGGCCGCCGAGGCTCCAGCCGACCAGCGAGACCTTGCGGCCATGCGTGTCGTTCAGCTCCTGCACCAGATCGACCATCGCGTCCTGCACACCGTGGCGCAGGCCGAGGTTACGGCCTTGGCGCCACCCGCTGACGGCGTAGCCGCGGCTCTTCAGGAAGCTGCGCAGCGGACGTGTCGAAGTGTCTGACGCAACAAGCCCGGGCAATACCAGTACCGGATGACCATCGCCTCTCGGGGCGAGACTCAGGAGCGGCAAGGCGCCGAGAAACGCACCCAACTCCGAAATGGCCCGCCCCTCCAGAAACATCAGGGTTCTGGACGGCGGGGCAAGCGTCTGCGCAGCAACGGACATCATATCTCCTCTCGGGCCGGCCCCTTACGTCTCGGCAGCCAGGCCACTGGTTCAGTTAAATTGACGCAACCGCGATAGAATCGTTCCGCAACGCAACATAATTACTTGAAAAAGCTAAGGAACCGGTTTTGGTCTTGCAAGCGGCCCAGGTCACACTTGGGAAACTAAAAGCGTTGACGTGATGAATTAATCACAGCAGCCGCAGCAGGTATTCGAGGGTGTACAACGCCAGTCCTGCGAGCCCGCCGATCAGCGAGCCGTTGAAGCGGATGTATTGCAGGTCGCGGCCGATGTTGATTTCGATCAGCGAGATCAGCTGCCCCATGTCCCACGACTTGACCTGGTCGGAGATGAAGGTCGAGACGCCGCTCTTCTGTTCGGCGACGACGGTTCGCAGCACGGCCACGAGCCCCTGGTTGATTTCGGCGCGCAGCTCGGCATCGCCCGCCAGCGCCTCGCCCGCCGTCACGAACATGCGCACGAGATACTGCTCCAGCACCTGCGTCTCGCCGGAGGCACTGCGCTCGAAGAATGATCGCGCATTCTCCCAGATGTGGCGCGCAAGGCTGGTCAGTTCGGGGCGCGCCAGCAGATCGCGCTTCAAGCCCTGGATGCGCTCGGCATAGGTCGGATCGCTGCCGAGCCGATCGACGAAGGTCAGCACCATGCGGTCGAACTCGCCGCGGAACGGGTGCGCGGGATCGTTGCGGACTTCCTCGAAGAAGGCGCTTGCCGAGGCCACGATCTTGTTCACCAGAAACTTGTCGGCGCGATAAAGCTTCAAGAGCGTCGGCAATTCGGCGCGGATCTTTTCGCGGATCATCGCCATGGTCTCGGCCTGCGTCATGGTCTGATGCACGCCGCGCAAGAGATCGTCGAGCAGCCCCTGATGCCGGCCCTCCTTCACGAACGCCCGCAACGTACCGGCCGCGAGCGGCGCAAGATCGATCGCCATCAGCTGTGCAGTGATGCGGCGGCTGACGAAAGTCATCAGCCCGGAATTTTCCGTCGCGGCCAGCGCTTCCGGCAGTAGCCGCAGCGCAAAGCGCGCGAGACCCTCGCTGCGCTTGCGGTCGCGCAGCCAGTCGGCGATGAACGAGCCGAAATCGATCTGCCGCAGTTTGGCTTCGACCGGCGCGGCTTCGAGGAAATGCTGCTCGATGAATTCGCCGAGCTTGTCGGCGATGCGATGCTGGTTGCCCTGGATGATCGCAGTATGCGGGATCGGCAGCCCCAGAGGCCGCTTGAACAAGGCGACCACGGCGTACCAGTCGGCGAGACCACCGATGGTGGCGGCCTCCGCGAAGGCCGCGATGAAGCCGAAGGCCGGATGTATCGGCACCATGGCTTTTGCGCCGAGGAAGATCGCGAATGTCGCGGCCAGAACCGACGTCGCCAAAAACTTCACGCGCCGCAGTTCGGCGGCGCGCGCGGCGTCGCCGGGGCTGTCGATGACGAAAGTGGCGGGAAGGCTCATGACGGCTTTCGAATGGACAACGACCTCATCCTGAGGAGCATCGCGAAACAATGCGTCTCGAAGGATGAAGGCCCCATCGTGGCCTCATGGTTCGAGACGGCGCAAGAGCGCCTCCTCACCATGAGGGTCCAGACTGACTTATGCCAACGCCCGACAAAAAGAAGGCCCGCCTAGGCGGGCCTTCGAAAAGAGCAGTTGTCAGGCGGATCGCGATCAGGCGGTCTTGGTATAGACCTTGGAGAAGTTGTCCTGCGCGGTCTTGGCGCTGTCGGCGACGAGCTTGCCGAGATACTCGCTGGAGGCCTTCGCCCGCGAGACGAGCAGTTCGCCACGCGCACGGACCATCTCCGACTGGATCTGGGCGGCTTCGCTCAGCGACTTGGCCGAAGCGAGCTTGTCGATGCCGGCGAAGAACGCTTCCGCGTCCTGGTAGAACGCCTGCTGGATGTTGCGGCTGATCTTGGCGGCCTCAGCGACCGAACCGGCAACGGCGGTCTCGACGGCAGCAGTGACCTTCTCGGAACCGGCATGGAAGTCGGCAGCGCGAACCTTGGCGGTCTCGGCCTGCTTCTTCACGAACTCACGGGCGGCTTCCGGAACTTCCAGGTTCTGGAGCTTGGTGAACGCCTCGGTGACGGGCGCGAAGGCTTCCTTGACGGTGTTCAGCACGGAATTGGTTTCGGTGGTCATTGGGGTTTCTCCATCCTCAGGTTTGAGCTATGGGCTCACCCCGTCCGGATTGGCCCGGGGCACGCGTGTTGTGCCATAGTTAATGGTGCGACGCAACATGAATGTTGCAGCGCGATATCACGAATCCGTGAATAGCTGGGAGAATGGGCGCTTTGCCGGCAGAACCGGCAGAAGTTCCACTTTAGTCTAATGCCGGAACCACCCCGGCTACTTTGCATGGGGTTGTTTTGCGAGTTTTTGTCCGGGCGGTGTCCGGCCGGTTAGTGCTGAACCGCCCCCGGCAGCCCGTAGGCTTCCAGCTGTGCCCGCACCTGCGCCACGTTATGGCCGAGCACGACGATATCGTGCTTCTTGCCGTCGACGTCCCGGACGTGGTCCCGCAGCAGGGCCTCGGCCTTGAAGCCAAGGCTTTCGAACAGGGCAATCGCCGCCTGCTGGTCGACCGTCATCTGTACCGTCAGCTTCTCAAGACCTGAGCCAAGGGCCAGCGCAAACGTCTCCTGCGACAGCGCGCGGCCGACCCCCTGCCCGCGGACATCCAGCGACACCACCATCCTGATGCCGCCGACATGTGGCGACCAGGAATGCGGGTCGCACACCAGCGTGCCGCAGCCGACCACGGTCCCACCCTTCACCGCCAGCAGGCTGGTGATGGCGCCGCGCTCGATCTCGTTGACCCAGGCCGACAGCACCTTGGGCTGGCTGATGTTGCGCGGCAGGAACAGCAAATCGTGGGTCGGAAGCTTTTGCGCGAACGCCAGCACCGCAGCCTCGTCGGCGCGCGTCATCAGGCGAAATTCGATGTCGCCGGCGTCGGTCTTGACGTGGCGCGGATAGGAACGTGTCTCGCTCATGTTGATCTCTTACCTAGCCAGGAATCCAGTTTCGGCCACAGCCGCTTGATGGCGTTGGCGCCAGCGACGAGGCTGACGTGACCGCCTTTCAGCATCACCTCTTCCTTGTCCGTCGAGCCGATCTTGGTGATCAGGTGCTTTGCGGCGTCATACGGCACGATGTGATCGTGCTCGGCGACCGCATGCAGGATCGGCACCTTGATCCTGGAAATATCCGCCGCGCGGCCGCCGACCGACATGGTGTCGTTGTAGAGCTTGTTGTCCCACATCAGGTCCTTGGTGATGGCGCGAAAGTACTCGCCGGCCAGCGGCAAGGTGTCGGTGCCCCAGCGATCCATCATCCGGTAGGCCTTGACGTATTCATCGTTCCAGATGTTCTCCCACAACTGCACCTGGCTTGCGGCGCGCGACGCCGGCCGCAGCATTTCAAACGAGGACAAGATCATTTCCGGCGGCACGTTGCCGACGCTGTCGACCAGCTTGTCGACATCGAAATAGCGCTGGTCGGAGAAGTTCGAAAACAGCTTCATCTCGCGGAAATCGATCGGCGTGGTGAAGCAGATCAGGTTCTTCATCGGCCCTTCGTTGAAGATCGAGCCATAGAGCAGCGACAGCACGCCGCCAAAGCAATAGCCGATCACGCTGACGTCCTGCTCGCCGGAATCCTGCTGCACGCGGCGGACGCAATCCGGGATGAAGTCGAGGACGTAGTCCTCCATCCGCAAGGATTTCTCTTCCGGCTTCGGCGCGGTCCAGTCCAGCATGTAGACGTCGTAGCCGCGCTTCAGAAGAAACTCGATGAAGCTCTGTCCCGGCACCAGATCGAGGATGTAGCCGCGGTTGGTGGTAGCCATCACGATCAGGATCGGCACGCGGTAGATTTCATCCGCCATCGGCCGGTAGTGATAGAGGTTCATGGTGCCGCGGACGGCCAGGATGTCCTTCGGCGTCGAGCCAAGCGACGGACCGGACGAAGAAAAATATTCGACGCCCTTGATGCTGCGCTGGATCGCGCGCTGCACCTCGGACTGAACCCGCTCCGAGATGGAGGCGAGATCGAGACCTGCGGGAGCGTTCATTTCTGCTCTCCCTCCGATGGCGGACGCCTGGTGCGCGGCGGCCGCGGCGTGCCCTGGCTGCCGTCCTGCGCCAGCGAATTGTGGTGCACCTGATGCAGCAGCGCCTTGATCTCGTTGAGCTGGCCCTCGATCGACTGCAGCCGCTCGGCCATACCGACCATCTGCGCCCGGCTCGGCAGGTTCATCGCCAGCAGGTATTTCTCCATCAGCTCGCCGAGCTGCTTCTGCGCCCCCGCCGTCGCGCCGCCGACCTGGTTCATCGCCTTGGAAAATTCGGGCGACGTCATCGCTTGGTTGGCGAAGGAGTTGAACCCCTTTTCCATTTCACCGATCATGGTCTGCCAGATCACGGCAGGATCGTTGCCCTTGTCTGCCATAGGCGCTCTCTCCCGAAAGGTTACGAGCGCTTGCCACGCTTCGCTTCTGTTTGAGGCCATACCACACCGTTGCGGCGGGCCGGTCAACCGCGGCAAAGCCTTCTGCGGTGCGGGAAACCGTGCCATAGTTACTCAAAGCTCCTCATTCACCGAAGGGAAGACACACGCGATGCTCGCCCATCAGCCGCCACAGATCGCTCGCGCCAACGGCATCGACATCTGCTACGAAATTTTCGGCGACCCGGCCGCGGAACCGCTGCTGCTGATCATGGGGCTCGGCGCGCAGATGATCCATTGGGACGACGAATTCTGCCGTCAGCTCGCCGCGCGCGGCTTTCGCGTCATCCGCTTCGACAATCGCGATATCGGCAAGTCCTCGCATCTTTCCGGCGGCAAAAGGCTGACGCCGCTCGAACTGCTGAAGCTGCGGTTCCTGAAGATCCCGGTCGCAGCGCCCTACAAGTTGATCGACATGGCCAAGGATACCGTCGGCCTGATGGACGCACTCGGCATCCAGTCGGCGCACCTCGTCGGCGCATCGATGGGCGGCATGATCGCGCAGGAAGTCGCGCTGTCGTTCCCGCAGCGGGTGCGTTCGCTGACCTCGATCATGTCGACTACGGGCAATCCGAAGGTACCGCCGCCGACGCGCGAAGCCGCCGCTGTGCTGATGGCGCCGCCGCCGACATCAAAGGAAGAATATTTCGCGCGGTTCGCCAAGACCTGGAAAGTGCTGCGCGTCGGTTCATTTCCCGAGGACGAGGCGCTCGACCCCGCCCGCGCCGCGCGCACCTATGAA
>JADMIO011222243.1_pt1 | contig 14167 bp, 14 predicted proteins | sample 8958161 | NCBI WGS metagenome assembly JADMIO01 (sample SAMN16585339, study PRJNA669376) | soil metagenome | isolation source: Crop rotation soil | place: USA: Cullars Rotation, Alabama | collected 2011 | reverse complement strand
ACGAGCCCCAAAATCGACACAGTGCCCGAGGCCCTGAACGGGGTCGACGACGACTGTGACGGAATCGTCGACGAGTGCAATCCTGGTCAAACAGTGCAGTCTTGCGCGGCCCCCTTCGCGGGCTGTTTCGAGCCTCAGCCTGGTGAGGCCGCTTGCTCCGGGCCGACGCAACGCATGTGCATTCCCTTCGGAGTGAACGACAGCACGGGTACGTGCAAGCTGCCCGGTTGCGCGAACAATCCGAGTGGCGACTACAACGGCAACGGCAACGATGACGACGACGGTGACGGCTTGAAGGACTGTTGGGAGGTCAACGGTCAAGTTGCGTACGTCAAGAGCGACGGCACGACCATCAATACGCCTTTGCCGAATGCCAACCCCCGACGCAAGAATCTCTACCTCGAAATCGACTTCATGCAGGGGCACAGGCCACATCAGGAAGCCATCGACGCCGTCATCAGAGCCTTCAAGCGCAGCCCCGTCGTGAATCTAGATGGATCGACCGGGATCGATCTTTTTATCAAGGTCGATGAGGAGCTGCCTCACTACGACCTCATTCACCCTGGGTTCTGCCTCATCGATTCGTTGTGCGAGGGCGTGGAAGCGGACAACATCAGGGAGGCCCACTTCTACGACGGGACACCCAAGATTTGGGCTTACCGTTACGCGATCTTCGCCCACTGGCACAGCGACCAGCCAGGCTCATCGGGAAATGCCGAGCTACCGGGCAACGATCTGATCGTGAGCCTTGGTGGGGACTATCACGCGGGCGCGCGCTGCGACCCTACCCCCATACCAGGCGACCCCAACTCCAAACCAAGCCCTAGCTGCATCGATTGGGAGGCTTCCTCATTGATGCATGAGTTCGGCCACACGCTGAACCTGGACCACGGTGGCGATCCAGAAAACAACGACATCAACTACAAGCCGCAGTACCTCAGTGTGATGAACTACGCCTACCAAGAGGACAGAGGCGCAGGGCGCAATCTCGACTATTCGCACGGGGACTTGCCTGAGCTCAACGAGTTCGGACTGTCTGAGCGCTACGGAGTAGGGCCGAATGGGCGGCGTGCCACCGCCATGATCCGATTTGGTAATGACCTACTTGCTCGAGCAGCGGGTCCCATCAATTGGTCGAACAATTTCATTCCGAACACGTCGCCGCCAGTGCCAATCATCGAAACCGTGCCAATCGGCGTCGACATCTCGGGTGGTGGCTTCCAGGTGCTTCGCGACTACAACGATTGGAAATACCTGCAGTACAGCGTCAACTTCACCGCGGACGCCGTCGCCGGCGTTCACCTGCACATGGTGAGCGAGACGTCTGCCTTGGACGTCGTGACCGACAGCGACGGCGACGGCCGCCCGAACGTCGTCGACAACTGTATATTCGCGGCCAATCCAGGACAGGCGGACAGCAATGCCGACGGTGTCGGCGACGCCTGCGAGCTTTCCCCTTCGGCCGAGTGTGTGGATTCACTCGGTGGTGGTCGGTACCGCGCGACGTTTGGCTACCGCAACGCCAAGCGCGGTGGCGTGCTCATCCTGCCCGGCCCCGCGAACAAGTTCACCACCGGACCAGCCGATCAAGGACAGGTGAGCAACTTCATCGCCGGACGCTGGCACCGCGCGTTTGAAACAGAGTTCACCAGCTCTTCTCTAACCTGGCTGTTGGGGGGGCGGCCCGCGAAGGCGACCAGCACCGGCATGCCGACTTGTCAGGGCGATCCCGACGGCGACGGCATCCCCACGTCCGAAGACAACTGCCCCTTCGTCAGCAACGCCGACCAGAGCGACTTGGACGGCAACGGCACTGGAGACCTATGCGCCGCCGACGACATTCTCGGCTTCGAGAACCCGTCTTTTTGGCAAACGCTGGTTGGCACTCCGACGCTCGATTTTTCCTTCGAGCACACGCAGGGCGCAGGCGCCTTGTCCGTCAAGAGCTCGAACTTCATCGAGCTAACGAGCACCACCATGTCCACGGCGCAAGTACGCGGGCGCTTCGAGGTGGCGAACCCGACACGCATTCGCTACGACCTGTTCGTACCGAACCCGGCACCCAATCCTTTTTGGATCGGCTTCACTCAGCTCTACGTCTCGTGTCCCTCGGCCGGTATCAATCATCAGTACATCGGACAACTCGAGCTCACCGGGTTGCCGACGAACGCCTGGCGCACCGTTTCACTCGCGCTTCCGGCGCAAGTGTTGACGGCGTTGAAGAGCAATCGCAACGATTTCTCGATTCAAATCGCCATCAACGCTCCGTCGGCCACGCAAGGGTTCGCGCTCGACAACGTCAGGTTCGGCAACTAACACGAGCCCTTAACGGCTAGCAACGAAGCCTCGGCGCCGAAAGGTACCGAGGCTTCGTCGTTTTTGTTTAGGCGCCCGCGGACGGCCTCCCCCGCCGCGCGCGCCGCTCCACGCAAACGCGGCACGCTGACGCACGCGCACGTGGGGGCAGACGCATCGAGGTGCCATCGGCTATGCTGTCCCCCCAGTCATGCAAATCACCACAAGCCTGAGCTTCAAGGGTCAGTGTCGAGAGGCCTTCGATTTTTACGCCGCCATTTTGGGCGGGGAGATCACGGCCGCTTTTCCGTATGGGGAGGGTCCACCCGACATGCCGGTGAATCCGGCGTACAAGGATTGGCTGATGCACTGTTGGCTCAAGGTGGGCGACCAGGCGATCATGGGCGCGGATCTTCCGCCCGAGTTTGCCCCGAATATCGACAAGCCGAAGAACGGCTTCGACGTGACGCTGCACACGGATGACGCGGCGGAAGCTCGCCGTTGGTTCGAGGCGTTGAGCCAGGGCGGTAAGGTCACCATGCCCTTCGCGGCGACGTTCTGGTCACCCGGCTACGGCAGCCTCACCGACAAGTTCGGCATCCCCTGGATGATCAATGTGCGACCGCAGCCAGGTTGGAAGCCCAGCGCGCCTTGAAAAGACCGAGGTCGTTCTCTAAGGTCAAAAGCCGATGACTTTTCGCAATGGGGCCGTGGCAGCGTGGTGGGCAGCAATTGCCTTCTGTGCAGGCTGCAGCAGCTCGGGGGACGACGCCTTGAGCAGCAACCGTTTTCGCGACACGGCGGGGCGCGATTGCGTAGTGACGGATGGCGACGTGAGCTGCACCGGCGGCTACATGCCCACGTGCATGGCACCCGAGGTTCCGGGGTTCGACGTTGCGGGCCTTGAGCGCTCGCCGATGCAGATGTGCCCGGGGTGTGTCGATGAGTCCGGCTCTGCCACCTACGAAACGGGTGATGCTTGCACGCAAATCATCTGCAACGAGGCTGCTGATTGCGGGTTTTCGACCGCGATTTGCAGAGCCGGGTTCTGCTGGTGCAACCCGGGCGATTGCTGACAATTCCTAGGGCATCGACTCTTCGAGCGCGGGTCGTGTGTAAGGAGGCGACGCTCAATGACGTCCAAACGCTTGTTGATTCGTCAGTTCATGCTGGCGTCCGGCAGCATCTTGGCTGCAATAGTCATTGAGCCGACGACGAGCCCGGTCGTATTCGGACCGCGGCTCCGTCAGCTTGAGTGACCGGCGTCGCTAGACGCCTCGCCGCGTCTCGGGCAGGGTCGAGGTCCCTTGTCGGTGGATGAGACGGCGAGCAATCAGCGCGGTTCGGGCGAGGGCCCGGAGCGCGTAGCGCGCCCCGATGTCGTGGTCGGTGGCCGCTATCGAATTGAAACGTTGCTCGGCAAGGGGGGCATGGGGGAGGTTTGGCAGGGTAGACATCTGATCACGCAGCGTCCGGTGGCCATCAAGCTTCTGCGACGCATCCTATCTTGCCGTCCAGACATGCGTCGCCGGTTCCTACGTGAATCTCGCGCCGCGGCCGCGATCAATCACCCCAATGTCGTCGAAGTCCTCGACGCCTTCGAGCTGGAGGACGGCACGCCAGCTATCGTGATGCCCTTGCTCGAGGGGCGGACCCTCGCGGCCCTTATCGACGATGACGCACCGCTCCCTGTGGACGCAACGTTAGCTATCCTCTTGCCTGTTGTAGAGGCTGTCGCGGCAACTCACGCCCGGGGGATTGTTCATCGCGATCTCAAACCAGAAAATGTGTTCCTGGCGCGGGAGGCGGGGACGACTGTCGTCAAAGTGCTCGACTTCGGAGTAGCGAAGTTGGCGACGGATGAGCTAGACGATGGCACATCGACGGCAGAGGGCACGTTGCTCGGCACGCCGGCTTACATGGCTCCCGAGCAAGCGCTCTGCGAAGCTGAGCAGGACCATCGCGTCGATATTTGGGCAATTGGTGCTATCGGGTATCAGTTGTTGAGTGGTTGCCGCCCAGTCGAAGGCGAAAACGCGGCCCAAGTCATCAAGAGTCTGCTGACCCAAGCTGTCACGCCCCTTCAGGTGCTTGTTCCGGACCTCCCGGATGTCTTGAACCACACAATCATGCAAATGCTGCGGCGCTCTCGCAGTGAGCGCCCAAGTCTGGTGGAGGTGCTGGGCCGACTGCGCCCGTTGGTTACCGGATCGGGTATGGAGGGCAAGGCGCTAAGCGCCGCATATTCCTTGGCGACGCCTGAGCAAAGCCTCTCGCTGAGCGAGCGACCGTCAATCGGGACCCTTGCGGTGTACAGCACGGTCCAGCCGCCATCGAACGCAGGGTCGACGCTTCGGTCACCTCTGACGAGCAAGTCGTCGAAGGGCTGGCAACGACTCACGGTAGTGGGTGCTGCTGTCGCGGCAGTCGTCGCAGCTAGCTCGGTGATCGGGGCGCGGCGCCAGACCTCAACCTCGTCGGCGCTATCACGGACGATCGAGCCTGCATCCGTTCAAACGCCCAGCGCCACCGTCGCACCTCTCGCGGCTTCGACCGGAGGCCCCATCGCTCCGGCATCGGCGTCCGCGTCCGCGTCCGCGTCCGCATTGGCGTCGGTTGCAGCGGCAGCGTCTGTTCGTGCTCCCGTCGTCTATCCGCGTCAACAGGGCCGACAGGTGCGGGCCACTCCCGAGGCGCAGACGAGAGCCAGCCTTGACGACAAGCGCCCGCGCCCCATCGATCGAACCAACCCCTTCTTGAGCAAGTAGTAGCGTGGCGCTTCCATCGAGCACAAAAGCAGAGCCGGTAAAGTGCGTCACGGCTGCCGTGAGGTAGGCTCCGGCGCATGCGCGTCGATTTGCGGCTTTCACGGCGACTGTTGGTTGGGGGTGCAGGCCTCGGACTTTTGGGGTGTGTCCGGGCGACGCCGGCCGCTTCTGAACCGCGTGCTTCGAAGGCCGCGGCTGATGTTCAGGCAAGCTTCGTGGCGCTCGAACGTGAAGCGGGTGGTCGGTTGGGAGTGGCGGCGCTCGACGCCGGCCGGGGCACACGCGTGGCTTACCGTGCGGACGACCTGTTTCCGATGTGTAGTACGTTCAAGTTGCCGCTCGTGGCGGCCGTGCTGCAACGTGTCGATGCGGGTCAGGAGCAGCTCGAACGGCATGTCCGCTACGAGCAATCAGCGGTGCTCGAATACGCGCCGACGACGTCACGGCACGTTGCCGATGGCTTGAGCGTCGAGCAGCTGTGCGAAGCTTCGCTCGTGGTTAGCGACAACACGGCGGCCAACCTCCTGCTCGAAACGCTTGGCGGCCCGCCCGGGCTGACCAAGTTTTTTAGGTCGATTGGGGACGCAAAATCACGCCTCGATCGCGACGAGCCGATGCTGAACGCGGCGCTCGAAGGAGACGAACGTGACACCACCACACCCAGCGCAATGCTCGGCACCATGAAGGAGCTGCTCTTGGGGAGTGCGCTCAGCGGGGCTTCGAGAGAACGTTTGCAGAGCTGGCTCGTGGCGTGCGAGACGGGCCACAAGCGCTTGCGCGCTGGCCTGCCCACGGATTTTCGCGCAGGCGACAAGACCGGCACCGGTAACCATGGCGCAACGAACGACGTCGCCATCGCCTGGCCGAAGGCCAAACCGCCGCTGCTGATCGCGGCCTATAGCGTCGGCTCGAGCGCGAGCACCGAGCGCCTCTCGGAGATGCTGGCCAAGGTGGCACGACTGGTCGTCGCTGCAACGTTAGAATAGATGACGCGGCGACCTCCGCGCTTGACAGAGTCGGAGCGCGGCTCAAGGCTTCGCGCATGAAGCGCATTCCCAGCACCGTGGTTGCAAGTTTGCTGGCTTCCGTGGCTTTCGCTTCGGTTGCTCCGGCATTCGCCGCTGTCATTGACTCAGCTCCTCAATGCGGCGGGGAAAAAGACGACAAGAGCGGTACGGGCAAGCCCGCGCCGGCGCCCGCGCCCACCCCCAAGCCCCCGGCATGAGCGTGTAAGCTGCCTGGCGATGAAAGCCTTCCTCGCCGTGGCGTGCGTGCTCGGGCTGGTGGCGTGTAACAATGACCCAGGCAAGGGCAAGGTGCCGGCCGTGGTCGGCGAGCCGGCGGCGGCGCCTCAGGCAACGCCGCCCGCGCCGGCGAATGGTGTCAATTACGCGTTCAGTCAGGCTGACTCGAGCGTGGAGGTCGTCGGAGCCAAAGTCACGCAGAAGCACGACGGCAAGGTCGGCGCATTCCGGGGTGTCGTTCAGCTGGTCGAAAACGACCCGACCAAGAGCTTCGTCCAAGTAGAGCTCGACCTCGATTCGGTGAGCATGGACGAGCCGAAGCTCACCAAGCACCTCAAGTCACCCGACTTCTTCGACGTCGCCAGGTTTCCGAAGGCCACGTTCAAGTCGACCAGCATCAAGGCGGGCGGCGAGACCAGCGCCACCCACACCGTGACTGGCAATCTCGACCTGCATGGCGTCACCAAGCAGATCGCATTCCCGGCGCGCATCAAGGCGAACGCCGAAGTCGTGCAAGTCGAGGCCGAATTCTCGATCGACCGCAAAGACTTTGGCATCAACTATCCCGGCATGGCCGACGACCTGATCAAAAACGACGTGCTCATTCTGATCAAGCTCCGGGCCAAGCGGAGCTGAGAGGAGTCGGGGGCGAGCGAGCGTGCTGCGTGCAGCCTGCCGCGCTTCACCCTCTCACAGCGTGTCGCTTCGGACCAACTCGACTGACACGATGCGCGTGGTTGATGCGCTGTTGTCGTGTTTTATGCCGAGGTTCAGAGCGGTTGCGGGGGGCAGGTTGTCGCCGGTGAGTTTCTCGGCGGAGGCGTACTTGAGGTTGGGCAGGACAGAACGCTTGCTTTCGGGAAGCTGCATTTCGCTCTTGATCAGATACACCACCCGGAGCCCCTTGCCTGGCGTGCCCACGTTGGGCCGTGCAGCCAGTCGAGAGCTGAGGTCTTGGGCGAGGCGTTGCCAGTCGGCGCTGCTGGAAGAGGCCGCGGATGACTTGACTGACAGCAGCTGGCCACTGGAGCTCCATTCCAGGGTGAGCAGGGCTTGTCCTTCCCAAGGCGCGGCCCCTTGCGCAACCGTTCGCACCGCGTTCTGCGACCAGTGGCCGAGCGAAAAGGTGGGTCGGCGCCGCGGGGCGCGCGGTGCGGCTTCTCGCCCTTTCAGCGCGTCGCGCATGACGGAGCCGTCGAGACCCAGATCGATGCGCTTGCCGACGCGTGGTCCGGAGTTCGAACCCTCGGTGAGGGAGCCCGGTTGCTCGGTGCTGGGCTCGGACCCGGCTAGCGCTGCATCCGCGTCAGGAGCGCCGGCTTGCTCGAGCAGGGCTTCGGCGTCTGGTGTCGGCGCGCTTCGCTGGGAGAGGAGGCCGCCCGAGGGGCGGGCTGATGCTTGTCTGCGGTCCGAGGGATCAGCCGTCGACGAGGTTTTGTCGACGCGCGCGAAGGTCGTCGCGTCGTCTGCGAGCACGATCACGTCGACCTCCGGCGGACTGGCCACCGTGCTCGTGTCGCGGACGCCGGCCGTGTCGGACGGGGGGTGCAGTATCGTCAACCCGACCAGGGCCGTGTGCAGCAGTACGGCTGCACTGACTGCTATCCGGAATCGCCTCTCCATACGCCCGCCTGGCGCATGATGCGGCCGTGGTTGGGGCGGGGCAATGCCGAACTAGCCGACTGGGACGGCGTCGTCGCCAACCCTGGCGCGTTCGAGCGCAAAATCGAGGTGACGCGTGCTCGGATGACGCCGACTGACGTCGTGCTCGACATCGGCTGTGGCACCGGCTCTTTGGCGCTGCGCCTGGCTTCTTCTGCGGCGGCAGTCCATGGCCTGGATATTTCGGGGGCGATGATGCCCGCCATTTGGCGCGAGCATCGCGGTGGCATGCGGTTCGCATACTCATGAGTGAGAGCCATGACACAACCGATCCCACCCGGACAGCCTCCAGGACCGCAACCAATGCCCATCGAGCCTCCGCCCGTGGAAGCGCCGCCGCCGCGCGAAGATCCAGACGCCTTGCCGCCGCTCGAGCCCGTCGAAGAACCGCTTCAGTCGCCGGACGACACGCCGCGCGCGCCGAACGACTAGACAGCCGCTAGCGTCGCCTGTGCACGCCGTCTGCACTCCAGAGCCGCTGCGTGCCCGCCGGAGTCCACTCGGAGCCGGTGGGGCCATCGATAATCAACGCAGCGCGTGGCGTGCCGGGGCCAGAGGCGAGGCCAACGTCGACGGAAATCAGGCGACCACCGGCCTGGACGTGAATGTGCCCCTCGCGGCCACCTGCGAGCGAGGCCGTTTGGGTGTGACCGACAATCATGCGCCGGGCTCCCATCACCGCGAGTGACTGCGTCAATGCTCGCCGGGCGTCCGCACCGCCGCGCACCAAGCTGCGATCCCAAAGCGGCCCCGAGCCACTGCGAAACAACCCCTTTTTGGGCAGCGTCCACAGGCCTCGGCCACCTTCGGCCCACTCGCGCTGAGCCATTCCGTCGAGACCGGCGAGACCGAGCTTTGCCCACGCGGGCAGCAAGCCAGCGTGAACGAACAGCGAGCCTTCGCTGAGGTGAGCGACGGGCAGGGCTCGTAACGCTCGCCCTATCGTTCCGCGCGGACCGAGAGCGCGCCGAAGAGCGGTGCGCCCCGGCACATGCTCGATCTTCCAAGCCTCCAGCCGGGGCTCGATTGGGAGGACGACGCCGTGAGGCCGTTGCCGAGCGAGGCGGCGTAGAGCTCGGTGGACGCGCGCGGGCCAAGCTCGTCGTTCGGCAGCGGTCGCGAAGGCAAGGTACTCGCCTTCGGTGCAATACCCTTCGTGGCGCAACGCCGTCATCGCTTCGTGATTGCCGAGCAGCACCGTCACGCGCCCGCCGCTGGCAGGCGCTTGGCGGCGTAATCGGAGCAGCAGCTTCAACGCCTGTACGGCGCCGTCGCCACGGTTGAAGAGATCTCCCATCTGTACCAGCTCGGCCCGCCCGCCTACCCAGTCGAGCTGCCGATTGACCAGCTTGGTGCCGCGTAAGATCTCGACCAGCGCGTCGTACGCGGCGTTCAGGTCGCCAATTGCCACAATGCGCGCATTGCGCATCTCATCGTCTCCTTGGAGATCGGATACTGCATCGCGGGGGTCTTGCGCTGGAATTCTTCTGGCTAAAAAATCGCAACGCCTCGTGTCGATCTGGCTGGGGCTGGTCCGTCGTCATTGTAGAAACCGGTTGCTGACCCAGCGGCAGCGGCCCCACCCGACAAATCAGGAAAAACACCATGGCTGAAAATACCGTCAAACTGCACCGAGTACTCCAGGCCCCTGCCGAGCGGATCTACCGCGCGTTTCTGAATGCCGATGCGATGGCCAAATGGCTGCCGCCGTTCGGGTTCACCGGCAAGGTGCACGAGATCAAGGCCGAGGTCGGCGGGACCTACAGAATGTCCTTCACGAACCTCACTACCGGCCACAGCCATTCCTTCGGCGGTGAGTTCCTCGAGCTGGTGCCCAACGAGCGCATCGTTCACAGCGACAAGTTCGACGACCCAAACTTGCCTGGCCAGATGAAGACGACCATTTCCCTCAAGAAGGTCTCGGTCGGTACCGAGCTCAGCGTGGTGCAAGAGGGCATACCGAGCGTGATTCCGCTCGAAGGCTGCTACCTTGGTTGGCAACAGTCGCTGACGTTGCTGGCTCAGCTCGTGGAAGCCGAGATCCGCGAGTAGAGCTCGGTCACCGGCGCCAACGTGCAGTTGGGCACGTTCCATGCATCGCATGGAGGAATGAACGCCTCTCCAGCGAAACCGCAGACAAGCACTAGCGAGTTCGATTGCCTGAGGTGCGCGTTGGCGCTCACTGGTCGCAGTTTGGACGAGGCTCCTGAGCATTCGCGTCACTGTCCGTTTCGCGATACGGGCAAAGATCCACAAGCGAAAGATTTATCGAGCAAGCCTTGACCTGGCAACGAACGGCCGCGCTAGTCACTTTTGCCAGTGCTTTGGCCGCGGCCGTTGCCTATTTTTTCTGGCAACCCGCCCGCTCGGTTCCAGCCGCCACGATAACACCCAGGGCTAGCGCAGTCGCGCCGGGGGAACCGCCCTTGCTCGATCCGCTCCGCCCTGGAGCATCGGTCGAGCGTGACGCGACGCGCGCGGCCCTACCGACTGGCTGGGCTGACGCACGGCCTGGCTTTCAAAGCTCGCGCAGCGCCAAGGAGCGTGGCGGCATAGAACCGTGCGCGACTCAGCCGGTCGACGCGACCTCGTTCGAAGCCTGGCTGCCTTTGGTGCGCGGCAAGCTCAGCTTTCCGACGAGCTTGGCCTCCACCACCTCGAGCCAGTTCGACCTCATCGTCCATCTGCACGGCGACGAACCGGTGCGACGCGAGCTCATCGAATCGGGAAAGCCATTCGTCTTGCTCGCCATCACTTTGGGCCTGGGCGAATCTTATGCGCCGCTGCTCACTGGCGCACAATCCTACCAAGCCACGGTTGCCTCCGTAGAGCAGACGCTCAGCAAGCGTTTCGCTCGGGAAATGCGCGCGCGTAAGGTCGTGCTCAGCGCCTGGAGCGCAGGCTTCGTCGGCGTGGCGGCGGCGCTCTCCAACGAGGTGGGCGGCGCGGCTGACGCGGTAGTTCTCATCGACGGTTTGCACGCTCCCCGCAAGGATCGCGCTGCCTTCGAGGCGCAGCTCGACCCCTTTCTGAAATACGCGCGTCGGGCCGCGGCCGGTGAGCGCTTCATGTTCATCAGTCACTCCTCCATCGACCCGCCAGATTTTGCGTCCACCACCGAGAGCGCGCACTACTTGGAGCAGCGCCTCGGTGGCCACCCCGAAGCCGTTCGGCGGCAGGACGCATTCGGGCTGGAGCTAGTCGAGCTGTTTTCTCGAGGTGATCTGCATGTCCGTGGTTACGCCGGCAACGACAAAGCCGACCATTGTGCGCAGCTCGCTCTGCTTCGTGACGTTTACCGAGCCCTCGGTGACCGTTGGAGCAAGCCGTAGGCGTTATCGTGTTCTACGCTTCGCCCTGGGTCACTTCTGCCGCGTCGGCACCCACGCGGTAGTCCGCCCGCCTATTTCCTCCCGCGCGATGGGCTGGCCCGCGATCCGCTCGGCGCCGCGCGTGCCACCCCAGCGATGCTCGAACAGCCATGATTTCGGGAAGCGGCGATGGTCGGCCCCCACCTTCACCGCGCGCGCCAGCACCGAACGAATGCAACGCCGCAGCGCCGCGACTTCGCCCGCGGTGAGCGAAGCCGCGCTGCGCTTTGGCGCAATCCGCGCCTGGTACAGCACTTCATCGGCAATCCAATTGCCGATGCCGGCTAACGCACCCTGGTCGAGCAACAGCGCCTTGATCGGTATCCGACGCCGAGCAAACAGCGTGCGCAGCTCACTGGCCGACGGCAAATCATCGAACGCGTCGCGCCCCAGCCGCTTTAGCCGTCGCTCCGCATCGGGTGAAGGCCCCAGCCAGACGCGCCCCAGCCGACGTGGATCGGTGAGCACCACGCCACTTTCATCCTGAGCATACAGCCCGAGCTTGAGAAAGCGTGGCCGCCCCGCCTCGTCGTCGAACGGAGCGTCGCCATGCCCGTGCAGCCGCGTGCCCTGCCTACCCACCGCGCGCACCCAGCCGCCCATCCCCAAGTGGCCGTAAACGGTCGGGCCGTCGCCATCGAGGGTCAGCCAAAAAAACTTGCCATGCCGTCCGACGTCGCGCAGCTTGCGGCCAAGCAGCGCTTTCTCCACCGCTTGCGGCGAGGCGCCCGAGAATACGATGGCGTCGCGCACGACCTCGACGCGCGCAATACGCTTGCCCTGAAGTGCGCGCCGAATCACGCGGCAGACGGTTTCGACTTCGGGAAGCTCGGGCATCGGCAGGCACTATGGGACCGATCTGGCGAAGCACCAGGGCCCGGCATGATGGGGGATTGTGGATCGACCTTCCGATCGTAGACTGCGCCGCAAATGTCGCTTCCGAGCTTGTCGCTACCCAGCCGCCTGTGGCTGTCGTGGGTTTGTGCGTTTCGCGTTTTGTTCGACGGACAGTTCGCGGCCCGTGTCGCCCAGTTACGCCACGGCGCAGCGGAACCGGAGGAGCTGCCTGCCCCGAGCCCGGAGCCGGTGGCGGCACCGGCTCCTGCCGTTTCGGCTCAGCCGTCGGCCACGACGGGTGCCCTACAGTTGCTGTCGCTGTTGCAGCGCGAGGGGCGCTTCGTCGACTTCATTCAGCAGGACGTGGCAGGGTTTGGCGATGCGGATATTGGTGCCGCGGCTCGCTTGGTGCACGAAGGCTGCCAGCGTGCGTTGCGGGCGCACGCGCGCGTCGTCAGTGTGCGCAGCGAGAACGAGGGGTCGAAGGTCGTGCTCGAGAGCGCGAGCGCGGACGTGAAGTTGGTCGGCAACGTTGCGGGGGTGGCACCGTACCGCGGCGTGCTGCGGCATCGCGGATGGCGCGTCGAGGAGCTGACGTTGCCGACCTTGCTGGGAGCACACGATCCGAAGGTGGTGGCTGCCGCCGAGCTGGAGTTGTCATGAGCGCGAAGTTGGTCGTGGGAATCGATCTTGGCACCACGCACTGCGCGTTGGCGTTTGCGCCCTTGGCGACGACCGACGCGCGCGTGGAGGTGCTGGGCATCGAGCAGCTGGTGGCGCCGGGTGCGGCCGAAAAACGCCCGCTTTTGCCCAGCTTTCTCTATTTTGGGCACGAGAGCGAGGCGGCGCTTTCGCTGCCTTGGGACGCCGAGCGGCGCTTTGCGGTGGGCGAGCTGGCGCGAGCGCGCGGCGCCGAAGCCCCAGAGCGCGTGATTTCCAGCGCTAAGAGCTGGCTCTCGTACGGTGGCGTCGACAGGCGCGTCGGCAGCTTGCCCGTGAGCGCGCCCAGCGACATCGAGCGCATCTCGCCGGTCGAGGCTTCCTTTCGGCTGCTGGATCATTTGAACGAGGCGTTTCGGGCGGCCAGGCCGCACGATGGCGATTTGGCGGCGCACGAGGTCGTGTTGACGGTTCCGGCATCTTTCGACGCGGGCGCCCGCGACCTGACCGTCGAGGCAGCCATGGCCGCCGGCTTCGAGCAGGTGACGTTGCTGGAGGAGCCGCAAGCGGCGCTGTACGCGTGGATCGAGCAATCCGGCGAGGCGTGGCGCACACACCTGCGCGAGGGCGATCGCGTTCTGGTGATCGATATTGGCGGCGGTACGACCGATTTTTCGCTGATCGACGCGGTGGCGCAGGACGGCTCGCTGGGGCTGCAGCGCGTGGCCGTGGGTGACCATATCTTGCTCGGTGGCGACAACATGGATTTGGCGCTGGCCCACGTGGTGGGGCAAGAGCTGTCCGTGCAGGGCAAAGAGCTCGATCGCTTTCAGCGAGGTGCGCTCGCGCACGCTTGCCGTAGCGGTAAGGAAAAGCTCCTGTCCGACGCTACGCTCGAGCAAGTCGCGGTGGTGCTGCCGAGCCGCGGTTCCCAGCTCATGGGCGGCACTATTCGCGGCGAGCTGAAGCAAGAGCAGGTGCAGGCGTATTTGCTGGACGGCTTCTTTCCCCGAGTCGCCGCAAACGAGCAGCCCAAAGCCCGTGCGCGCGCAGGTTTGACGCAAGTGGGCCTGCCGTACGCGAGCGATCCTGCCATAACCCGGCACCTGGCCGCGTTTCTGGCGCGGCATGCCTTCGGCAACGGCGAGGCCGCCCGACCGCCGACGGCAATTCTGTTCAACGGCGGCGTCCTGAAAGCCGACGTGTTGCGCCGGCGCGTTCTGGACACGCTCAACGGCTGGCTGGAAGAGCGCGGGGCCGCACCGGCGCGGGTGCTCTTTCCAGCACATTGGGATCCTAAGCTTAGAATTCCACGTGGACAAGTTGTCGC
>JADMIO010703435.1_pt1 | contig 14167 bp, 13 predicted proteins | sample 8958161 | NCBI WGS metagenome assembly JADMIO01 (sample SAMN16585339, study PRJNA669376) | soil metagenome | isolation source: Crop rotation soil | place: USA: Cullars Rotation, Alabama | collected 2011 | reverse complement strand
CGCGACAACTTGTCCACGTGGAATTCTAAGCTTAGGATCCCAATGTGCTGGAAAGGTTCATGTCGTTCCTTTGGACTTTGAGATCTGCTCCTTTGCGGCGGCAACCACTCTGGCCGGTGTGAAGCCGAACTTGGTAAGCAGGTCCTTGAGCGGCGCCGAGGCGCCGAACGTGGTCATGCCGATCTTGACGCCTGTAATGCCGGCATAGCGATCCCAGCCGATCACTGAGCCCATTTCGACCGTAACGCGCGCGATGACATCTGGCGGGAGAACGCCGTCCCGATACGTTTGGTCCTGCTGCTCAAACAGCTCCCACGACGGCATGCTGACGACACGTGCCGGGATGCCCTGCCGCTTGAGCTCCTCAAAGGCTTCAATGCAGAGGGCGACTTCACTCCCCGTGCCGATCAGTATTACCGCTGGCTTGCCGTCCGTGGGGTCGGCCAGAACATAGGCACCCCGTCTGACGCCCGCAGCGGGGGCGTAGCGGGCGCGGTCGAACGTCGGCAGCGCCTGGCGACTCAGGGCCAGACAGGCTGGTTGGTGCTGGAGACCAATGATGACGCGCCAGGCTTCGACGATCTCGTTGGCATCAGCGGGACGAAGCGTGATCAGCCCAGGAATACTGCGCAAAGCCACGAGTTGCTCGACCGGCTGGTGCGTCGGCCCGTCTTCACCCACGCCGATCGAGTCGTGGGTGAAGACATAAATGACCGGAAGCTCCATCAGGGCAGCAAGACGGATAGGCGGCTTCATGTAGTCCGAGAAGATAAGAAAGCCCGCGCCGTAGGCTCGCACCTTGGACAGCGTGAGCCCGTTCAAGATCGCGCCCATCGCATGCTCGCGGACGCCGAAGTGCATGTTGCGGCCGCCCGGGGTGTTGGCTTCGAGATCGTAAGCGCCTTCGAATGCGAGATGAGTCTTTGTCGACGGCGCAAGATCGGCCGCGCCGCCGATCAGCCAAGGGTGATGCGAGGCAATGGCGTTGAGCACCTTGCCCGAGGAGTCGCGCGTGGCAAGACCCTTCGCATCGGCCGCAAAAACCGGAAGAGACGCGTCCCAGTCATTGGGAAGCTCTCGCCGCTGCATGCGTTCGATCCTGTCGGAAAGATCGGGATACTTTTTTCGGTAGGATTTGAACAGCGTGCTCCAATCTTCCTGGAGGCTTCTTCCGCGCCGGCCGATGCCGTCCTGGAAATGCTCGCGTACGCCATCCGGCACCAGGAATTTCGCATCCTCCGGCCAGCCATAGCTGCGCTTGGCGAGGCGGATTTCCTCCTCGCCGAGCGGCTCGCCGTGGGCCGCGCTGGTGTCATGCTTGTGCGGGGAGCCGTAGCCGATATGACTTTCGATGATGATCAGGGTCGGCACGTCAACGGTTCGCTTGAAGATATCGATAGCCTTTGCCAGCCGCCCTGTATCGTTGGCATCGCCGACGTGTTGGACGTTCCAGCCGTAGGCGAGGAAGCGCGCTGCGACATCGTCGCTGAACGCGAGATCCGTATGTCCTTCGATGGTGATCCGGTTGCTGTCGTAGATCCAGCAAAGGTTGCCCAGCATCTGGTGCCCGGCGAGAGAAGCCGCTTCGCTTGATACTCCCTCCATCATGTCGCCGTCGCCGCAGAGGGCATAAACGTCGTAGTCGAATATCGGGTAGTCCGGCCGATTGAAACGCTGCGCTAGCCAGCGGCCGGCAAGAGCCATGCCGACGCTGTTGCCGCATCCCTGGCCGAGGGGCCCGGTGGTCGTCTCCACCCCTGAGGTCAGGTGATATTCGGGATGACCAGGACAGCGGCTGTCGAGCTGACGAAACCGCTTGATGTCGTCGAGGGTGACCGCGAGTTCGTCGACTGGCTGATATGTCGCACGGACCGCCTTCACACTGCAGAGGTGCAGCATCGCGTAGAGCAGCATTGAAGCATGCCCGTTGGATAGGACAAAGCGATCACGATTTGGCCAGATCGGATCGTCGGGATTGAAGCGCAGAAACTTCTGCCAAAGCGTGTAAACCACGGGCGCCAATGCCATCGGAGTGCCCGGGTGACCGGAGTTTGCCCGCTGCACGGCGTCCATCGCGAGTGTGCGGATGGTATTGGTGCACAACTCTTCGAGGATGCGGTTCGGGGCCGTTTCGTGTTGCGTTGGTTCGGCGGTTTCCGAGAAGGGTTGACTCATTGGAAAGCTTCATTACGGATGGACGCGCGATGCATCCGGCGCGAAAAGAAGCGCCCTTTAGGTCCTAACCCGGGGCACCAGTAACAGTTCCCAGGCGATGCCGAGGCGTAAGCATGGTTCAACGGGACGACTGATCTGCTCATGTCAGCCGTTCAATTGCTCGTGAGCTGACGCTCGGATCTTTGCTGTACTGGCTTTTCTGAACGCGCGAGGTTGTGAGCCGTATTCACGAGCGCGATATGCGAAAGTGCCTGAGGGAAATTCCCTACTAATCGTTTTGCTTGCGGGTCGTATTCTTCGGACAGAAGTCCGACGTCGTTCCTGAGCGTCAGCAGTCGCTCGAATAGCTGTTGTGCTTCGTCACGCCGCCCTGTTACCAGCAGGCTGTCCGCGAGCCAAAAGCTGCAAGCGAGGAATACGCCCTCTCCGGGCGGTAGGCCGTCGCGGGTGCTCGCGGTGTCATAACGTCGGGCAAAGCCGTCCACCAACAAATGTTGTTCGATAGCTGAAATAGTGCTTCGAACCCTTGGATCATCGGCGGGCAAGAACCCAACGGCTGGAATAAGCAGTAAACTCGCATCAAGGTTCTTTGAGCCATATGATTGCACAAAAGCGCCGATCTTTGGATCGAATGCATGACGGCAAATCTTGTCGTGAATTGCTCCCCGTAAGGCGCGCCAACGTTCGACCGGCCCTTCGAGACCAAAAGCCTCCGCACCTTTGATGGCGCGGTCGAAAGCGACCCAAGTCATTATCTTTGAATATGTGAAATGTTGGCGACCGCTCCGCATTTCCCAGATGCCTTCATCCGGCTGATCCCAGATTGTCTCTAGGTGATCAAGCAATGCGCGCTGTACAGCCCAGGCGACTTCGTCGACGACAAGTTTCCCGTTGCGCCCCTGATGGAATACGTCCATCACCTCGCCAAAGATGTCGAGTTGCAATTGGGAGGCGGCGGCATTGCCAATTCGCACTGGTTTTGATCCTTCATAACCAGGTAGCCAAGAAATCTCCCATTCCGTCAGGCGTCGCTCACCCAGCAAGCCGTACATGATTTGCACTTGCGACGGCATGCCAGCTACGGCTCGCAGGAGCCACGCTTGCCATGATTGCGCTTCCTCGAAATAACCTGCGTTCATCAATGCGAGGAGAGTAAAAGTGGCATCTCGCAACCAACAGAAACGATAATCCCAGTTGCGTTGTCCTCCAAGTTGTTCTGGCAGAGATGTGGTGGGCGCGGCAACGATGCCGCCAGTTGGAGCATAAGTTAACGCCTTCAGCGTAATGAGTGACCGGCGGACATCTGGTGACCATTTTCCCGCATCGGTGCAGCGACTTGTCCAGTGGCTCCAGAACGCTTCGGTTTCGGAAAGGGCCGTCCGTGCATCGATTGGAGCGGGAGGTGATAGGTGCGAGGCACAATAGGTCAGGACAAAGGGAATCGTTTGGCCAGCAGCCACCGTGAAGTCGCCGATCGTCGTGAAATCCTGTCCATGCAACCGCACTGGCGTGCGCAAGACTACCATATCCGGCCCGGCTACAGCCAGCAAAGCGCCATCTTCCATTCGGGTCACCCAGGGCACGAGCGAGCCGTAGTCGAAACGTAGAATGAACTCGTTTCTCATTGCGACCCGGCCACTGCGGCCAACAACCATACGAATCAGGTTCGAAATGTTCCCACGTGGCGGCATGAAGTCGACCAAGGTGACCACGCCGTCCGCCGTTTCAAAATCGGTCTCTAGGATAAGCGTATCGCCGCGGTAGTGTCGCGACGTGTGGACGACCTCGCTGGCTGGAGTAACAAGCCATCGTCCATGCTTAGGCTCGCCGAGAAGAGCCGCGAAACAAGCACAGCTGTCGAACCGTGGCCAGCAGAGCCAGTCAATCGATCCATCACGTCCAACGAGCGCGGCGGTCTCACAATCTCCCAGTAGTGCATAATCTTCGATCCTCGAGGACATAACTGGAGACTCCGCGAAGCCAATGAGGCTGCACCTGTGTGGCTACTGGTTTTTTGACCAGATTGAGTCGCACCTTCTATTTCGGGTGATCTTTGGCGGGTCGCTTGCTGGGAAGGAATCTTCTAGTTCCTTATCCAATTGAAGATCAAGCTCACGCCAAGTCCGCTCTTCTTCATTTTTCTTGGGGTGCTTCGACATGATGACCTCTAGGGACTCGTGAGCCTGACGACGCGCCCAACCATGTCCCGTAATGAATACCTATGCGTAGTGTGGGCGCAATCAAGAGCAGGGCGACTAGACGTCACCGCACCGCCTACACAAATTCGCCAATGGCGTTTCATTGAATTGTATGGAAGTCGACCTCTGCGTTTCCCGTGAACTTGCTTTCCAAAGACAAGCTCTGATCGAGCAGAAATTGTGGATTGAATTGACAACAAAATTCGTTTGTCCGAGCCGTTGGTTGATGAAAAATACACCCCAGATTTGCGTTAGCGCCGAGCGCCGACGCCGGTGCATATCATGGAGTCGCGCTGCGACTCTTGTTTTTCTCTTGCCGAATGACGGCGACTAGGAGGAATCCATGCTCAATAATCGTAACGCTGAAGGCACTTCAAATCGTCGGCACGTTTTGATGTCAATTGGTCTTGCCGTGGCCGCTGCAAGCATCCTCCCCGGTGATTGGGTTGCATTTGCGGCCGAAACGCACAGCAAAGCTGCCATCGCACAGGCCGTAAAACAAAAGCCTCGCAGTGCCCAAACATCGCAAACTGCAGCAGTGCTCCGCGATTTGTGGATCGGACACATATTTTGGGTCCGGAGCGTTTCGCTCGCTGCCATCGAAGAGAATGATGCGGCGATGAAGACGGCCGAGCAACAAGCAGTGGCAAACGCGCAGGCGATTGCTGCATCCATTGAGCCGTTCTACGGAGTGGCAGCAAAGGAAGCGTTCTTCAAGCTCCTGGCGGGCCACTACGGTGCCGTCAAGTCCTATCTGGTGGCCACTGTTGGTAACGATTCATCCGGCCAAGCGGCAGCCACGAAATCCCTCACATCAAATGCTGAGGCAATCGCGGTCTTTCTGAGTAAGGCCAACCCGCATTTGCCGAAAGAAGCACTTCAAAGCCTCTTGTTGGCGCATGGCGGCCATCATATCCAGCAAATACAGCAACTGAAGGACCGCAATTACGGAGCAGAGGCAAAGACCTGGGAGAGTATGAAAGCGCATGTCTTCCAGATCGCCGATGCCACTGCAGATGCCTTGGCCAAGCAATTTCCGAAGCGGTTTTGACCTACTGGCCACTGTGCGCGATGAAGCTTGGACCGTTCGCAGAGAAGCGGACGGTCCAGTCTGCTCCCTTATCTTGCGAAACTATTTCGATCGGCGCTTGCGCGGGGGCTGCGAAGTGCTTCGTTCGGGAATAAGCTTTCGCAGCCCAGACAGCGCGGGGCCTAAAACAGGGTCGTCAACGCTACCCGTATATACGACATAGATCGGATAGGAGAACTGGGGCGCACCTGCCACCAAGTGGAGGCGACCAGATTTTATATGAGGTGCAACCGAGCTCATCCTAAAATAGCCAGATCCGCCGGTCGAGAGGACGTAGCTGAGAGCAAGGGGGCCGAGGTCGATGACCAGAGCAGGTGTCTCTTCAGAAAAGTTTCTCGCATGATGAAGCGCGAATTCTGGACCCCAGTCGACATGAACGTATCCGCCGTCATCCGGTGGAGCTGCCCCGGGCCCGGGATATGTGGCTACGAACACGAGCTGCTCTTCCATCAGAAGATCGATTTTCAAGCCGGGACGATGTTGAGGAGCGTACATGATCGCGGCGTCAACGAGGCCTGCCGCGACTTGATTGATCAGATCTTGCGGAACATCGACGTGAACGCGCAGGGCAATGTCTGGACTTGTTCGCCTCATCCATAGAACCCAGTCTAACAAGAGCGGCTGTGATAAGGTGACCTCACTGCCAATAGTCAAAGCGGCACGATGACCAGGTGGAAGAGCTACTTGGTGACGCGCACGTTGCCACAGCTGCACGAAGGTAGGAGCGTATCGTAAGAACCGCTCACCGGCGGGCGTTAAAGTCGCGCCGCTTTTGTTACGCACGAACAACGGCTGACCGAGTTGCTGTTCAAGAAGGCGGATGCGGGCGCTAACAGTCGTTTGACCGACGTTGAGGCGCTCCGAGGCTCGGATGAAACTTCCTGTTGAGACGATCTCCAGGAAGGTTCTGGCGAGTTCGATATCCATAATTCATCTAGCACAAAACATGCATTCAATTGTCAATTATATTCGTTTGCTTGATATGTGACGCGGCGCCACCTTGTGAAACGGATGCAGCGTCCCTGGCTGCTATTCCTCCAAGGAGGGTCGTGGTGCTCAGTTTCAAGCTTAATGGAAAGGACGTTTCCGTCGATGCACCGGCGGAAGCTCCACTCCTCTTCGTCCTCAACAATGACCTCAATCAATACGGCGCCAAGTTCGGCTGCGGCTTGTCGCAGTGCGGTGCGTGCACCGTCTTGATCGATGGCGAGCCGGTAAGATCCTGCCAAACCGCCGCTCAAGCAGCCATCGGTCGCTCCGTCACGACGCTGGCCGGACTGATGGAGGGCGGCAAACCAAACAAGCTCCAAAAAGCCTTTATCGACGAGCAGGCCGCTCAGTGTGGTTATTGCATTTCTGGCATGATCATGGTCGCGCAAGCCCTGCTCGACCGCAATCCGACCCCGTCCGAATCAGATGTCCGTTCCGCTCTCAATGGCAATTTGTGCCGTTGCGGAACGCACCATCGAATTATCCGCGCTGTATTGCGCGCCGCGCAGGAGGCTTAATCAATGAACGCTTCCCTTTCCATGGATCGCCGGCAGCTGCTTCAGACGAGTGGATATCTCGCGCTTTCTTTCACTTTTCCATTTGACGTGGGTGCTCAAGAAGCCAGGGCGCTTCCCGCCCACCTCAAGACCAATCCGATGCTCAGTTCATGGCTAAGCATCAGGTCCGACAAGACCGTGACGCTATTCATCGGCAAGGTCGAGCTCGGACAGGGCGTTCTGACTGCTCTCGGTCAGATTTGCGCCGATGAGCTTGGCGTGGACTACGGCCGCCTCAGTCTCATCTCTGGCGATACCGCTCGCTCGCCAAACCAAGGAACGACTTCGGGTTCTCAGACCATGTCCGACGGCGGTACTGCTGTTCAGGCCGCATCCGCCGAAGTTAGAGAAATACTCTTTGGTCTTGCCGCGGCAAAGCTCGATCAACCCGTCAGTGGCATGAGGGTTGAGGACGGCACCATCACTGCCGCCAACGGGAAGACGACCACTTACTGGGAGCTCGTCACCGGCAAGGAACTAGAGCGCAAGGCGACAGGTGCCAGGAGCCTGCGACCGATTTCTCAGCATCGTTATATCGGTCAATCGTACCCACGGGTCGACATTCCGGCAAAAATTACCGGCGCCCCGATTTATGTGCAAGACATGAAGCCAGACGGGACGGTGTTCGGCGCGATCGTCCGCCCTCCCACCTATACGGCCAAACTTGTCGAAGTCGACACCGCTCCCATCGAGAGAATGGCCGGCGTCATCAAGGTGGTGCGTAACGGCAGCTTCCTCGGCATTGTCGCCGAGCGCGAAGACCAAGCGCTGGCCGCTGCCGCCGCCCTTGGCGCCGCAGCCAAGTGGGACGTCCAGAACACTCTTCCGGGAACGGAGGGAATTTTCGATTGGCTGACCTCAACGCCGAGCAGCGCCAAGGTCTATCTGGATCAACAGCGCAAGACAGGTGGTGAGCCAGCCAAGGTAATCGAGGCCACCTACCATCGGCCCTATCATATGCACGGATCCATTGGTACGTCCGCGGCAATTGCACGACTTGGCGACGACGGGATCATGACGATCCACACCCATAGCCAAAACGTGTTTGGCCTGGCCGACGCCGTGGCCGAACTCCTCGGTATGGAAAAGGCCAAGGTCCGCTGCGTTCATACACAGGGTTCAGGTTGCTACGGCCACAACATGGCTGATGACGCGGGTGCGGACGCCGCCCTGCTCGCTGCGGCGGTGCCGGGAAGACCCGTGAAGCTCCAATATACGCGCGCCCAAGAACACCAGTGGGAACCCTACGGTTCCGCGATGGTGGTCAAAATCAGGGCGGGCGTCGATGCGGATGGCAATGTGCTCGACTGGAGTCACGATGTTTGGTCGACGTCGCACGAGAAGCGTCCCAGTGGCAAGGCTGGAAATCTGCTTTCTGCTCGCTACCTCGAAAATGCGTTTGAAGTACCTCCCCCAAGGGAGATTGGCCCGCCGAACTTTGGCGCCGCTCGCAACGGCATCCCGCTGTATGAGTTTCCCGGTAAGAAAATGGTGAGTCATTTCATTACCGAGATGCCGATCCGTGTCTCCGCCACTCGCTCCCTTGGCGCCTATGCCAACGTCTTCGCCGTCGAGTCGTTCATCGACCAGCTCGCGAGCGAAGCGGGCGTGGACCCGCTTGCATACCGGCTTCGCTTTCTCAAAGATCAGCGAGCACGTGACGTGCTCATAGCTTGCGCGGAGAAATTTGGTTGGGCGAATTATGAAAAGAAACAGAACCGGGGTCGCGGCATCGCCTTCGCCCGATACAAGCACTCGGCCGCTTTTGTGGCTGTCGCCCTCGAGGTCGAGGTCAACCGTCGCAACGGGCGTATTCGAGTTTTGAGAGCAGTCGGCGCGGACGACAGCGGCCACATCGTCAACCCTGATGGAATCAAGAACCAAGTCGAAGGTGGAATTATCCAATCTTTGAGTTGGACGCTGAAGGAAGAAGTGAAGTTCGATCGCACGAAAGTTCTATCTCACGACTGGGCTAGCTATCCAATTATCACTTTTTCAGAGGTGCCACAGATCGATGTCGTCCTAATCGATCGTCCCGGTCAGCCCTATCTCGGGACTGGCGAGGCACCCACAGGCCCAACCGCCGCGGCTTTGGCGAACGCTGTGTTCGATGCGACCAAAGTGCATTTGCGTCGCATTCCGTTCACGCCAAGTCGAGTGAAGGAAGCTCTCGATAGCGTGTAGACCGAACGCCAAGTGTTTTCCTAGCACTGGTAAGCGCGCCCAGTCAGGCCCGCCAGTGTCGCAAGACGTCAAGATGAGGCGACCCGCGAAAGTAGATAGTGTGGCCAGGATTCAAATAGTGCTGACGATCGGCATACTGACGATAAGCGGTCTTGCCTCCGCGCAGCACGTCCAATCTGGACGTGCTGACGCGGGTGCTGCTGTCTTCAGGCAATGCATGGCCTGTCACCAAGTCGGTCCTAGCGCCCGTAACGGTATTGGACCGGTATTGAACGGCGTGGTTGGCCGACCAGCGGGCGTCTATCCAGGCTACAGCTATTCCTCAGCTAACAAGAGCTCTGGACTAATTTGGGATGAGCAGACCCTAACGCGCTATCTCCGCGCACCTGCTGAAGTGGTGCCGGGCACGAAGATGATCTTTTTCGGATTGAAGAAGAGCCAGGATGTTGCCGACGTAATCGCGTATCTGAATCAGTTTGACGGAGATGGTCAACAAAGGGATCAGAAGGCCGAGAGGTTTAACAATCAATCTCCAAAGCGCGAGGACCGCAATGTCTATTGAACAAGAGAGTCCCACGGTCCGCGAAGTGGTTGGCATCTTTAACCGTTCCGAGGAGCTGCAGAGCGCGATCGATGAGCTTCTCAGCTCTGGCTTCCATCGAGCTGAGCTAAGTCTCCTCGCCAGCGAACAGGCTGTGGTTGAAAAACTTGGGCATCAATATACCAAGGTCAACGAGCTGGCGGACAATTCACATGTACCGCGAGCGGCCTATGTGTCGACCGAAGCGGTTGGCGATGCCAAGGGCGCGATAATAGGAGCGCTCATGTACGTCGGTGCAACCGCAGCTGCCGGAGCCATCCTTGTCTCCGGAGGCACGATAGCAGCCAGCATAGCGGCGATGGCGCTAGCAGCTGGCGCCGGCGGTCTGATTGGCACAATCTTGGCTAAATGGATCGGTGATAATCACGCCCAGTACCTGCAGGAGCAGTTGGATCACGGGGGAATGTTGCTGTGGGTCCGTACGTGGGATAGCGAAAAAGAAAAAATCGCCCTCGAAATTCTGCAAAAGCATTCAGGCCGCGACGTCCACCTTCACGCATTGCCGGCAGCGGCTTAGGGCCATGTGTGGTCTTTGATGGAAGAGATAGTCATGCGGTCAACCTGATCTAAGGCGTTTCGCGAGTTAGAAAGGCGGATCTAAAATGAAGTTTTTGGCTGCAGTTGATGGTTCGCCAGCCTCCCTTCGTGCTGTTCACTTGGCTATCGAGTTTGCGATTCGCCGGGACGCGAGCTTGATCCTGCTCAATGTACAGAACTTGGCAATGCTTGGTCCGGGCACAGGGCTTATGGCGGCAGAATGGATAGAAGAGGAAACCGAGGGTGCTTGCGAAGACGCTCTCAGGAGTTCCGTAGCGGCTTGCCAAGCCGCAGGTGTCGCGTTCACGGTTAGGAGTGAAAGAGGTGCTCCTGCGCCGACGATCGATCAAATCACACGCCAGGAAAACGTTGATCACATCATCATGGGGACCCGGGGGCTGGGAAGCATCCGGGGACTGCTGGTTGGCTCGGTTGCAACGCAGGTGCTTCATCTTGTCGAAGTGCCCGTCACCCTCGTGAAATAAGGCCGACGTCTCCCTGTAGACGTCATTTGGCGTGCCTACTTGCTTACGAGTTCGAGGAGAACGAAAAATACACCGGGCCGGCATGCTGCGAAAAGGTGTTTGCACCGATGCGCATGCGATACCCGTGGCACCATGGAGCATGACAAAGATGTCGAACGAGTCTGGGCCTATTGGCCACGATCTAACGCTCGGAATTGCCCAAAGCGACATTGCTGACCACACAATGATTCTGGGTCATGTCGGCGAAGAAGAGGTATTGCTAGTTCGATGCGGCGCGGAATTCTTCGCAGTCGGTGCTTATTGCACGCACTACCATGGTCCGCTCGCTGAGGGAATCGTGGTGGATCGTACGGTGCGTTGTCCTTGGCATCACGCCTGTTTTGATCTGCGTACAGGCGAAGACTTGTGTCCGCCTGCCTTGAGTCCGATTACGTGCTGGGATGTCGAGCAAAAGGACGGAAAAATTTTTATACGTAAGAAGCGCACAGAGCAGGAATCAAAGCCTTTTGTCAAACGAGCTGGTTTGACACCGAGACATATTGTGATCGTAGGTGGAGGTGCCGCCGGGTTTGCAGCCGCCGAAATGCTTCGGCGTGAGGAATACCGGGGAAGCATTATCATGCTGAGCAATGACGATGCGCCGCCCGTCGATCGACCGAACCTCTCCAAGGATTACCTCGCCGGCAGTGCCCCCGATGATTGGCTACCGCTTCGTCCGGATAGCTTTTATTCAGAGAACGGTATTGACCTGCGCCTCAACGCCAATGTGACCGGTTTCGACGCGCGTTCTGGAGAAGTCGAGCTCGGCGACGGGAGCAAAATCCCCTACGATCGGTTGCTGCTAGCTACTGGTGCGGAGCCAGTACGCCTATCAATTCCAGGCGCCGATCAGCCGCACGTTTACGCTCTGCGCACGCTTGGCGATTGCCGTGCCATTATTGAACGAGCCAAGACAGCGCGGCGGGTGGTCGTGCTTGGCGCGAGTTTCATCGGACTTGAAGTTGCGGCCGCTCTACGTGCACGGGAGCTTGAAATCCATGTCGTTGCGCCAGACAAACGACCGATGGAACGCATTTTGGGGTCTCAGATGGGCGACTTTGTGCGCTCGCTCCACGAGCAGCATGGTGTGATTTTTCATCTTGAAGAAACAGCAGTTGCCATAGAGGGCAATCAAGTGAAGCTCAAGGGCGGAGGCATGCTCCAAGCCGACCTTGTAGTTGCCGGGATAGGAGTGCGTCCGCGCATCCAGCTTGCCGAAACAGCTGGTCTTGCCTTGGATCGCGGCGTCGTTGTGAACGCCTACCTCGAGACGAGCGCGCCAAGGATCTTCGCAGCGGGCGACATTGCGCGTTGGCCGGATCCACACAGCGGCGAGAGCATTCGTGTAGAGCATTGGGTGGTTGCCGAGCGCCAGGGCCAAGCCGCCGCGCGAAACATGCTCGGTCGCAACGAGAAATTCGCTGCTGTCCCTTTCTTCTGGAGTCAGCACTACGACGTCCCAATCAACTATGTTGGTCACGCTGAAAAATGGGACGAGCTTGCGATTGAGGGCGATATCACAAGCAAGGATTGCTTGCTTCGCTTTAAACGCAATAAACGTGTACTAGCTGTAGCCACGATATTTCGTGACGTGGACAGTCTTAAACACGAAGTGGCCATGGAGCGAAATATCGAGATCTAGGGCGGCTCGCGTGCCGCTCATGAGGGCTACTTTTTGGCCGCGAAGCTCGTCCATAAAGGACAGAGGTACCGCGCCACCTACGACAATGATGTCGTAAAGCGACTTTCTTCTGCTGGTCATGAACTGGCAAGGGGCAACAGTACTTGCCGATAGCTCACCCATCTAGAGCATCTCGGTACTCTACAAACGAGGAGAGGGGGCCATGTTCGAGACAGCAATAGGTGTCCTCGATTGGCTTGGAGTGATCGCTTTTACCATCACGGGAGCTCTCGTTGCGTCACGGAAGCAAATGGATGTGGTCGGCTTTGCTGTGTTGGGTACGGTAACCGGCATTGGGGGCGGAACGCTGCGGGACTTGCTGTTGGGATCGCCCGTGTTCTGGGTCCGCGAACCAGCCTATCTGATTGTGTGTGCCATCATCTCAGTGCTCGTGTTTTTCGTAGCGCACATCACCCGGTCTCGATACCGATATCTTCTTTGGGCGGACGCAGTTGGCTTGTCATTGTTCGCAGTGACTGGAGCTGAGAAAGCTGCACATGCGGAAGCGGGTGTCACGGTCGCTGTGGCGATGGGCGTAATCACAGCGACATTCGGAGGCATTGTTCGTGACCTCCTGGGAGGCGAGAGTCCGGTAATCCTCAGGCGGGAGATCTACGCGTCAGCTGCTCTGGCTGGAGCAGTGATCTTCGCGACTCTGATGGCCATCGGCGCTCCACGCGAGCTTGCAGTTGGTACCGGCTTCGCGATCGGCTTAGTCATCCGAGCCGTAGCGCTACACTATGGCTGGTCGCTTCCACGGTATCGACCACGCCCTGATGTTCCATGCAATCCTCCGAAATGAGCCCGTATCGCTTCGATCGGTCGGATAATGCGGTATCGAAACAGTCCATCTCGCTCCCTATATTGTCAGAGACACGGCGCCGTACTTGGCTGTTATAGGTCGTCAGCAGGCGAGAGAGCTCTTTGCAATGATGTCGTTAGGTCAAAGCCCAGTTAGCAATGTAGGAGGTTTCAATGTCTATCCAAACTGCTTCGACTCCCGGTGCGCAAGAGCATCTCACCCCGCGCGCTATCGACGATGATGTTCGGATTGGACATGTGCACCTCAAAGTCGCCGATCTCGAGCGCGCTTTGGCTTTCTATTGTGGTGTCCTCGGCTTTCAGTTGACCCAACGCTTGGGACAACAAGCGGCGTTCATCTCGGCTGGTGGTTACCATCATCATATCGGCCTTAACACTTGGGAGAGCCGCGGTGGTGCTGCGCCGCCTATGGGTACCACCGGTCTCTACCATCTCGCGATTCTCTATCCCAATAGGGCAGGGCTCGCCGATGCTTTGAAGCGATTGCAGGCCGTGGGTATTCCGCTCGACGGCGCTAGCGATCACGGTGTGAGCGAAGCGCTGTATCTTCGCGATCCCGATGGCAATGGCGTCGAGCTCTATTGGGATCAACCCGAAGCGCAATGGCCTAAAACATCAGATGGTCGGCTTGATATGTACACGCGACCGTTGGACTTGGCTTCCTTGGCCAAAGAAGCCGCTTAGCAAAGCTTGCGTGGAAGATTATGGGTCGGGTCCCTGGCGGGAGTCGGTTTCGTCGCCAATTGAAAACCGAAGAGCGCGATTGTTATGTCTGCCTCAACGGCAAAGTTCTACCGCGATCGAGCGG
>JADMIO011227354.1_pt1 | contig 14170 bp, 8 predicted proteins | sample 8958161 | NCBI WGS metagenome assembly JADMIO01 (sample SAMN16585339, study PRJNA669376) | soil metagenome | isolation source: Crop rotation soil | place: USA: Cullars Rotation, Alabama | collected 2011 | reverse complement strand
CGACTGGTGGAGAGCGCCGGTTCTGCCAGCCTCTCCCGCCGGAACCGCGTGCCGCAGGCATCGGTCACGGCCGGACTTGAAGGCACCACGCCGCTGAACGACGTGACGATTCCGCTTCAAGCCGAGATCGCGAAGTTGCAAACCGCCCTGCCGCCGGGCGTGAAGGTGGAAATGGGCGGTTCGGCGGCGTCGCAGGCGGAGGCGTTCACCCAACTATTCCTCGCCCTCGGCCTGTCGATCCTGCTGATCTACATGTTGTTGGCCGGTCTGTACGAAAGCCTCATCATGCCGTTCGCCACGATGTTCTCGCTGCCGGTCGCTATAGTAGGCGCGGTGCTGGGTCTCGCCATCTCCGGGCAGACGCTGAACCTGCTCTCCATGATCGGCGTAATCGTGCTGATGGGTCTGGTCAGTAAGAACGGCGTGTTGCTGGTGGACTACACCAATACCCTGCGGGCACGCGGGCGAAGCCGGTTCGAGGCGTTGATGGAGGCCGGTCCGACGCGCCTCCGGCCAATCTTGATGACTTCGGCGGCACTGTGTTTCGGATTGCTGCCGATTGCGATGGGCACGGAAGAAGGCTCGGTGTTGTACCGCAGCATCGGCGCGCTGGTGATCGGCGGCATGATTACATCCACCGCATTGAGCCTGATCGTGGTGCCGTCGATCTATACGTACTTCGACGACACGCAGAACATCATCGGCCGGATCTTCCGCTGGCGGCCGTTCCGCCGCCGCACAACCGCCTCGACTGCTCAGCCGGTGCCCGGCCACCTGCCGACTGCGCCCACCCCCGTCGGCATCTCGGACGGCGGCGAGGACGCCTAACCCCGGATTTGCGCGAAATGCCCGTCTCGCCCCCCGGCGGGACGGGCGTTTTTGTGCAGATTAGCAGGCAATTATCCCCGGTTCCCTAGACTCGCCACCGGGCCATGGTTAGAATCCCGGTCCGTGACGCGCCAGACGTCGCCCGGAGCGTTTGTGGACCTTGTGGTCGTCCTCCCTACCTATAACGAACGTCAGAACCTCCCCGCGATGCTTGATGCGCTGCTGAGCATGGATGTTCCCGATTGCCAGATCGGCGTGCTGGTGGTGGACGACAACTCGCCCGACGGCACCGGTGCGCTGGCCGATGGCTTCGCGCAGGAGTATCCCGGCCGGGTGCGCGTGGTGCACCGCGCCAGGAAGATGGGCCTGGGCCCGGCGTACGTGGACGGCTTCCGGCACGCGCTGGATCTCGGCGCAGACCTGATTCTGGAAATGGACTGCGACTTTTCGCACAACCCCAAGTACCTTCCGTCGATGGTCAACGCCATCGAAAACGCCGACGTGGTGGTCGGCTCGCGCTATGTGCGCGGCGGCATGGTCGATCCAAAGTGGCCGGTCTGGCGCAAGTTCATTAGCTGGTGGGGCAGCACCTACTCGCGCGCCATCCTCGGCCTGAAAGTGCACGACACCACGGCGGGCTTTAAGCTGTTCCGGCGGCATGTACTGGAAGAACTGCCGCTCACGCAGACCCGCTCCAACGGCTACGCTTTCCAGATCGAAATCGCGTATCTCTGTCAGCAGCGGGGCTACCGCGTCACCGAACTGCCCATCGTCTTCGACGACCGCACGGTGGGCGTGTCGAAGATGTCCCCGGCTATCGCGCTTGAGGCGTCGTGGCGTGTCTGGCAAATCCGGCGAAATTCTTAGGTTTCGCGCGGGCCGCGCCCCTGGAACTGCTGGCACCCTGGTAGCCCTTCCGGCCACCCTGCTGAGCAAGCATCCGGATGCCGTAGTCACCGGCGTGTTGGCGTTGCTGGCCATCGCCTTCTGCGCGCCGTTCCTGTTCGGCAATGTGCTGCTGCCCGCTGATGCTCTGTACACCGCGCCGCCCTGGAGCGCCTTCGCGGCCGAGCAGGGCGTCGGCACTGTCCACAACGAACTGATCGCGGACCTGGTGCTGCAGAACTACTCCTGGAAGCAGTTCATCGCGGAAAGCTACCGGTCCGGCCAGTTCCCCCTCTGGAACCCGTACCTGTTCGGCGGCACGCCATTCCTAGCTGCCGGGCAGTATGCCGCGCTGTATCCCTTCAGCCTCCTGTTCGTCATCCTGCCGGTGGCGGCGGCCTACGGCCCGTTCGCGGCGCTCCACCTGTTCCTCGGCGGGGCCTTTAGCTACCTGTTCTTTCGCATCCTCGGCATCAGTAGACCGGCGGCGTTCGCCGGGGCGGTGGCCTTCGAGTTCTGCGGGTTCCTGGTTGCCTCATTCGTCTGGCCGATGATCCTGAGCGCCGCGATCTGGCTGCCGCTTGGCCTGGCCATGTGCGAACTGACGGCCCGCCACCTGGAGCGCGGCACCTGGAACTCGGTGGCGATGGGCCTGACGCCCGCCGCCCGCTTCGTGGTGCCGATCGGGGCGCTGGCCGTCGGCATGGAACTGCTGGCCGGGCACCTGGAAATCAGCTTCTACTTCCTGTTCACCCTGATGGTGTACTCCGCCTACCGCCTGGGCGTGCACGTGGTGCGGACGCGCCAGGTCGTTCCGGCGGCGCGGGCGGGCTTCGGCCTCATCCTGATGGTGGGGTTTGGGTTCGCACTCGCGGCCGCCCAACTGCTGCCGTTCTTCGAACTGATCCGCGAGAACTACCGGATCGGCCAGGTGACCTATGACGAGGTGATCGGTTGGGCGCTGCCGGGCCAGCACCTGCTGGCGCTTTTGGTGCCGGACGTGTTCGGCAATCCGACCCACCACACCTATTACGACCTGACGACCTGGGCCTGGACCGCCGTTAAGGGAAGCCTGGACCGCTTCGACAACCTGCGCGACTACCCGTTCTGGGGCATCAAGAACTACGTGGAAGGCGCGGCCTACGTCGGCATCGCGCCGCTCATTTTGGCCGTCGTCGCCGTCATCCGGCGGCGGGACCGATTCACTACCTTCTTCGCGGTCTACTTTGCGGTGTGCCTGCTGCTGGCGTTCGGCACGCCGCTCTACCGGCTAATCTGGTTCATTCCCGGCGTCAACCAACTGCACACGCCGTTCCGCTGGATGTATCCCGCCGCCTTCTGTCTGGTGGCGCTAGCCGCGCTGGGCACAGACACCCTGGTGCGCTCCCGCTGGACGCGGGTAGCCCGCGTGCGCCCGCCCCGCGACGACTTTGGCGACGCTGTCCCGGCTCGCAACGGCAACGGCGTTCATCACGACACGCTGCACACCCGCCCGCTGGTAGCGCCGCGCCTGGATCCCTGGGCACGCCGCCTGGCCTGGCTGACGCTGACAGCGGCGTTCCTGCTGGCCGCTGCACTGATTGCAAGCCGCCTGCTCTCCACCCGGACTCTGGCCGTGGTGGAGGCGTTGCGGGCCGCGTCGTCCAGCCTGCGGATTGCGTTCCCGTCCGCCGCGATGCTGTACTCCTATGAGGCGGAACGGCTAATCGGCCTGACGGCGGCACTGGCGGTGACCGGCCTGGCGTTCGCGCTCCTGGCCTGGCGGCCGCGCTGGGGAGCCTGGGCCATCGGCGGAGCGATTGCCTACGACCTGTTCGTAACGTTTATCGGATTCAACACCTCTGCGCCCGCCCGCCTGGTCCAGTTTGTGCCGCCGAGCATCCAGGCCATCAAGCAGGATACCAGCCTGTACCGCATCACTTCTTTCAACCTGGACGACACGCTGCGCCCAAATAGCAACATGCTGTTTGGCCTGCAGGACATTCGGGGCTACGACACCGTCATCTTGCGCGATTACGTCGAGTACTGGCGCTTGCTGGAGGAGCCGAGCGGCCTGCTCTACAGCATGATCAACAAACTGGTCGATGCGAAATCGCTCCAGTCGCCGCTGCTGGACCTGCTTGGCGTGAAGTACGTCCTGACGACCCAGAACATCGGCCTGCCGGGTTGGACCGAGGTCTACCGGGGCGAGATCAACGTCTATCGCAACGACCGCGTGCTACCTCGCGTGTTTGTGCCGCCGGTCATCCAGTCGGTGCCGGACGTCGCCGCCGCCCGCCAGGCCATTGCCGCGCCGGGCTTTGATCCGCGCAGGACGGCCTACCTGGAAAGCGAGGTCCCGACTGCCGGGCCGGTGCAGGGCACCGCGACGATTTCGCGCTATGGGGCGAACCGCGTCGAGATCGACGCGAAGATGGACGGCGACGGCTACGTGCTGCTGACCGATACCTACTTCCCCGGTTGGCGCGCCAGTGTGGACGAACGCGAAGTGCCGGTGGTGCGGGCGAACGGCCTGTTCCGCGCGGTGCCGGTGCCTGCCGGGGAACACCGCGTGGTGTTGCGGTATAGCCCGTTCACCTTCCAACTGGGGGGCTACCTGAGCGTGATGGGCCTGTTTGCCATCGTGCTGGGTCTGGCGTATGCCGGGTGGTCGGTTGCGGGCCGGTTCCAGAGCGAGGCGACCACCATCCAGCGCATCCTGAAGAACAGCGTTGCGCCGATGGTGACGCAACTGGCAAACCGCTTCATCGACCTGGCGTTCGCGGTGGTGGTGGCGCGCCTGCTCGGCCCGGCGGCGGTGGGCGAGTACGCCTTTGCGGTGGTGCTGATCGGCTACTTCCAGATCTTCACCGACTTCGGCCTGGGGACCCTGCTGACCCGCGAGGTTGCGCAGGACCGCTCGCGCGCCCCGGAATTCCTCGCCAACATCACCTGGCTGCGGCTTGGCCTGAGCGCGGCGTCGGTGCCGGTCATCATCGCGCTCATGGCCATCTACGGCCTGATGTTCAACCTGACGGCGGCGGGCGCGCTGACGATTGCGTTCTTCACGCTTTCGCTGTTCCCCGGTGCGCTCAGCGCGTCGTTTAGCTCGGTCTTCTTTGCCTACGAGAAGATGGAATACCCGGCCCTGATGACAAGCGTGGCGACGATCCTGCGCGTCGGGCTTGGCCTTGCGGTGCTGATAGGCGGGTACGGAATCGTTGGTCTGGGGTTCGTCTCGCTCGTCGTGACGACGGTGACAGCGGTGATCTTCTATCGCCTGCTAAGCACCACCATCTTCCGTCCACGCTGGACGTTCGACCTGGCCGCCGCCCGCCGGATGTGGACCATGTCATTCCCGCTGATGATCAACAACTTCCTGAGTAGCATCTTCTTCCGCATCGACGTGCTGTTCCTCAAGCCCATCGCCGGGGACCTGGCCACCGGCTACTACTCGACGGCCTACAAGTTCATCGACGGCCTGAACGTCATTCCATCGTTCTTCACGCTGGCAGTGTTCCCGGTGTTCTCCCGCTACGCGGTATCGTCCAGCGAGGCACTGAAGATCGGGTTCTACCGCTCGCTCAAGCTGCTGACCATCCTGAGTCTGCCGATCACGGTCGGCACGATGCTGTTTGCCGAACAGATCATCCTGTTCTTCTTCGGCGAGGAGTTCGCTCCCGCAATCATCGCGCTGGAATTGTTGATCTGGTTCCTGCCGTTTAGCTATATCAACAGCATCACGCACTACGTGCTGATCGCGATGAACCAGCAGCGGTTCCTGACGAGCGCATTCGTCATCGGCGTGGCGTTCAACATCGTGGCGAACCTGGCCGTCATCCCAACGTTCGGGTACCAGGGCGCGGCGGTCGTGACGGTGCTCAGCGAAATCGTGCTGATGGTGCCGTTCTTCTATTGCATCCGCAAGGAGATGGGTTGGCTGCCAGGGCCGGGCCTGCTGCTGCGCCCGGCGCTGGCAGCGGCGGGGATGGGCGTGGCGCTTTGGTACCTTCGCGGCGTGCTGCCGTGGCCGGTGGCAATGGCGACCGGTCCGCTGTTCTACGTGCCGCTGCTGCTGCTGCTCGGCGGGGTGGACCGCGGCGACGTAGCGCTGTTCAAGCGCCTCGCCGGGCGGCCCACCGTGACCATTCCGATGGTGCCCGGCAAGCCGGAAACGCCCGTTTCGCCCGACAAGCCGGACCGGCCGGACGAGTAGCCCGCCGCACGCTTGGATGAAAACAGGCTGGCCGGTTGCTGCCGGTTGCGTCGTGCTGCTGGCGCTCGCCGTCCGGGTGGCCGGGCTAGGCGACCTCCGACTCTTTGGGGATTCGGCGTCCAGCGTGTACTTTGCGCTGCGCCCCTGGACCGAGATCGCGGCGGCCACTGCACCGGATAGCCATCCCCCCGGCTACTACTACCTGCTGCGCCTCTCATTGGACCTCTTTGGCCGGAACGAACTGGCGGCCCGCCTGCCGTCGCTGTTCCCCGGCGTGGTACTTGTCGCGCTCGTTCTGGCGGCGGGCCGGATGCTGTCCGGTCCCCGTGCCGCGCTGGCCGCCGGGTTGCTGGCGGCATTCAGTCCGCCGCTGGTCATCTACAGCCGTCAACCCCGGATGTATGCGCTGCTGGCGGCGCTCGGCATCGCGCTGTTGATCGTGGCGGCCCGGCCCCGCCGAAACGTGCTGCTGGTGGTGCTCTCGCTGGCGTTGCTGCTGGTCCACTACTTCGCGATATTTGTCGTCGTGGCGGCGCTGGCAGTGCGCCTGGCGCGGGCCTGGCCGCAGCGCCGCGCGATGCTGGCCGCGCTGGTGCCGTTCGTGGTTGCCGGGGTGCTGTCCCTGCCCTGGGTCGCCTACGCGCTGCCTGCCGCCCTGGAGCACACCGGGCGAACGATCAGCGGGGTGCCGCCGCCCGCCTCGGTGTGGGAATGGCTGGCCGACTTGATGGTGTTCGTGCCGGTCGGCAGTTTCGTGCCGCTGGAACAGTCGTATGCGCTGGCAGGCTGGATGTGGTTCATCGTCGGGATCCTGCTGCTGTCTGGCCGCCCGCAGCGCAGTTGCGCCGCCCTGGGTGCCGGGGTAGTGCTGGCGTGCGCAGTGGCCGTGTATCTGGTTGCGCCGCCATTCGCCCGGCCGCGCTTCTTCCTGACGTTGGTGCCGCTGGCAATTCTGGCGCTCGCGCCCACTATCGCGGCGCTGCCGACGGTGATGGCGAACGGGTTAGCGGGGTTGCTCATCTTTTCGTCGGCGCTCGGCGTGTACGCCAGCATGCCCATCGAACGCGGCACATTCGAGTTGGACGCCTTGCGGCTTGCCGAAGCGATTCAGCCGGTGGCCGGACCGGACGACCTGGTGCTGCTGCAACCGTGGTGGCAGGCGGGCTACCTTCAGACTCGGCCAGGCTGGAACACGCAGGTGGAGGCCATCCAGGATGTCCCGGAAGCGCGGTGGCCGGACCTGGCGCAACGCGGGCAGGTCTGGCTCGTCTCGCGCCCATCCGGGCCGGATGACCCATCGACCAGGCTGGCACAGTTTCTGGATAGCCGCCTGTATCGCGTCGACACCCGGACGCAGGGGGATAGCACGGTGGTGCGCTACGCCGCCGGACCCGCCGCGCCGCTGCCCCCTGCTACCGACCTCGGTGGTATCGCGGTGTCGGCGGGGTTGGGTGCGTCATCCGTCCGGGCAGGTGAAGGGTTGCCGGTGCTGGTCGAATGGAAAGCGCTCCGGGACGCGCCGCCCAGGGCCGTCATGTACCTGCATCTGGACGGCCTGGACGGGCACGGTTACGCCGGGCAGGATGCCGAACCGGACAATGGCCGCGTCGATTCCAGCACCTGGAAGGCGGGCGACACCCTACTGGAGCGGCGCGGCCTAGTGGTGCCGCCCTGGGTGCCGCCGGGGCGCTATCAGGTGACGGCAGGTCTGTACCGGCGCGACAACGCCCGCGTCCTACCGGGAGCGAACGCACAGAACATCACGGTCGGCCAGGTGGACGTGCTACCGCCTCAGGTTCCGTCGGGTGAAGTGGCGCGGTTCCAGGGCGGCCCGGCGCTGCTGGACGCGCGCCTCCTGCCCGACGACCCGATGCGCGCACGACGCAAGCCGGTGGCGACCATCGACGGAACGCAGACTATTGTGCAGCCGATTGACGCGGTGCCGGGCGGCACGCTGCGGGTGCTGCTTGCCTGGCGACTCGATGGGCCCGAACCCCTCCAGAGCTTCGTTCACTTGCTGGATTCGTGGGGCAATCGCGTTGCCCAGGCGGATGGCCCGCTGCTGGACCTCGCCCCAGAGGATTGGAAGGCCGGTCTAGTGTCAGGCTCGCTGCGGGAGATTGCCTTGCCGGAGCAACTCCCGGCGGGGGAATACCGGCTCGTGGCCGGGGTCTACCGCCCGGATGGCACCAGGCTGCATCTGGCGAACGGCGGCGATTCTGTGGTGATTGATACCGTCACAATCCCGGAATAGGGAAGAATCGGCGGGTCGATCCGGCGAGACTGTTAGGACTGCTTGCCTGCACTCGAATGCAGGTTACTTGGCGCTGGTAGTCCCGGCGGGTTGCTTGCTGCCACGCTCGCCATTCGTCCCATTTTTGCCGTTGGGACTGGCAGGACTGACTGCCGGTTCGGGGATTGGTGGCAGCGTAATGAGGCGAAACCGGTCGATCACGGTGTCGCACTGGTCGCAGAGATAATGCCGCTCCTTGTGGTAGCGGGCCGGGCGGTCGTCGATGCCGGTGCCGGGATCCATCACGCGGAAGGTCCGGGCGTTCAGGTGGACGACGCAGAACTTGCCGCTGCACAGCGAGCACTGGCTGTTGGGTTGCCGCGCTCCGCACGGTTCGGTGCCGCACAGGCCCGCCGCGTTCCGTTCTGCGGCGTGGCGGCGGCTTACCAGCGCCGTCTGGATGACGGTGGCCTTCATCTGGCAGCGCTGGCGGAAACAGACCCAATCTACGCTGTCGAACGCCTCGCCGTGGCGGGCGCAAAACGGCTTGTTGCACTGTGTGCACAGGCCAACCGCATTCTCAAGACACGGCCGGAACAGGCCGGAGCGCGATTCGCAATGGAGTGCCATGCTCTACCCCCGGAGCGCGCGGATTATACCGGCCCCGGTTGGCCTCCGCTACGTGTCGAAGGCGCTGGCGATGTCCTGCAGGTCCTGCGGCTCCGGCGGCGCGTAGGTGCCGGATGTTGACCGCACAATGCCGAGCGAGCGGCGCAGGTCCACCATCGTCTCGGCCATCTTGACGCCGCTGGTGACCAGGTCGACCACCACCTGGCCGGACGGCAGCACCAGCATTTTCTCGTGCACCATGATGATCGAGATGATGGTATCGCCCGCGATGACCACGTCCGCTCCGGCGTCCCGGCAACGGCGGGCGGCCTCGGTGAAGCGCGTCAGGATTTCGTCGTGGCGGCCCTGCTGGATGTCCTCGGTCAGGCGGTCCAGCGGCATGTCCACCTGTTCCACGGCCACCAGTTTGCTGGCCAGGCCGTAACGCTCGATGTTGCGGCGGTGGTTCTGCTGGTACTTGTTGGCAACGTATGGCGAAGGGGCAGGGATCGTTATGATGCCGAACGACTCACCCCAGAGCGAGGCAAAATGGGTGGCCGACTCCAGAATGCCGACCACCGGAATGCCCAGCAACTCCTTGGCGGCGAACAGGCCGGGGTCCAGGCTCTGCCCGATCACGGCGGCGTCGTAGCCCTCGCTTTCGGCCTGGCGCAGCGCGTGGACCATCTCCACCGCGGTGTGCAGGTTCACCACGTCGAACAGATAGAGGCGTGTCTTGCCCGCCCCGCGCCGCGCTGGCTGAATGATGACTTCGGTATCCGGCCGCCGCACCAGGTCAATCGCGGCCCGCACCCGCTCGAACACTACCGTCCGGAACGGCGAGAGTGGCGCGGGGTACTGATACCAGATGCGCATGCTCACGGCCGGGCCAGTTCTTCCGCGATATGCTCCGCCCGCACCAGGAAATCGAAGCCCTGCATCTTGTACGCCACCATGCCGGTTTCCATGATGACCAGGCCCTGCACCTCGCGCACGTCGGCCATGGTCGCGCCGTTCAGCATCGCAGCGCGCAGGTGGGCCTCGCCGCCCCAGGGGTTGGTCAGCACCGAGTCGGCAGCGACGGCGGCCAGTTCCTTCACGACCTTGGGGCAGGCACCGCCCTCCTCCGGGCGCTTCATCGTCTCGCGGCGCAGGTGGTAGTAGCCTTCCAGGATGGCGGTGTTGTCGCGCCCCAGGCGTGCCCAGAACTCCGGCATCGGGGCGTTGAAGCTTTTCTCAAAGTAGGCGTGAATGGCGGCCTGCTTCTCGTCGCCGGGCGGCAGAATGGCGGGCCGTTCGGCAAGCGGCACCTCGCTGCCCGCCAGGGCACGGCTGTGCCAGGCCACCGGCGTCTGGAAGGCGGGCATGGGGACGGGGTTCGGGTCGCAGTCGTCCCGCGTGCTCTGGGCCAGGGCTTCGCGCAAGCAGTATTGCCCGACCTCCTGGAACCGGCTCATGCCGATGCCCGTGATGGAGAAGCAGACCGTCTCGCGCAACTCCTCGAACTTGAGGCCCCACCGGACGGCTACCCGCGACCACAGGATGCCCGCGTCCCGGTTGCGGGCGTAGTTCGCCAGCGACACGATGATGAGCGCCTTGTAGCGCTTCGGCAGAGATCCGCCCTCGTCCGGGTCGCGCAGCAGTTCGCGGAACAGGCGGTAGTAGCCTTCCAGCGAGGCAGGCGCGACCTCGGCCAGAAACTGCAGGTGCTCCGGGGCAGGTTCGCCCAGACTCGCGCTTAGCGCATCGAGCATGGTAGCGGCGGACGCGCCATCCGCGAGTTCGGGCGGCGCGGGATATCGGCTCATGGGAACTCCAGGTGGCAAACTGAATGCGCCATTATGCACGCCGGACCGGGGTTGCTCAACGCAGGGCGCGCCGGGTTGCGGCTAGCGGGCTTTCGGCCGGGCACGTTCCAGCGTCGCGAAGAGGTAGCCTTTCAGTTCCAGGCTGCCGTCCGGCAGGGCCGACAGTTTCAGGTGGCTTGGGTAGGCCATCGCGACCGGACGGTAACGCGGCAACAGCAGGGCCAGCACGGCGCGCTCGCCGGGGTGCTGTATCGCTTCCTTCGGCAGCGGTAGGAGGTGCCGCCAGGCCGCGAATGCCTCCGCCCGGTCGGCACGGGCAAGCCCGGCGTCGACGAACGCTTGAAGCGTTTCCCGCCAGAATGCCGGATTCTGTAGAAAGGTTGGTGCGAACAGTTCCACGCCTACGCGGGGAGCGACGCGGTCGGTCACGTCCCAGGCCAGGCGCGCCAGGCGGGCAAATGGCGCGAGGATTGGCAGATCCAGCGCCTGGCGGGCGGCATCCAGGGCGAACCCCTCCAGCATGCCAAACAACTCCGGCAGCGGTGCCCGCGCCACCAGGCGGATCGGCGACTCCGGGCGACCGGTCATCAGGCCGACAAAGGCGATCCACGCGCCGGGCGGAAGCATTGCCAGGCTGTGCTCCAGGGCCGCCAGGCGGGCCGCTGGCAGCGGTTGCCCGGTCAGGAGGTGTGCAAGGGCACTCAGGCGCTCCACCAGGCCCAGATGTGGCACACGGCGATCCGGGAACTCCAGATAGATGCCCGCCAACTCGCCGCTGCCGCCGGGCGGCAGGTCGGCCTCCAGATAGACGAACGTGACGCCGTCCAGCGCCGGGTGCCCGGCCTGCCAGGCCTGGGCCAGGGTGGCAATGGCGCGCCCCGCCGGGTCATCCGCTCCGGCGAATGCGGCAGCGACCATTGCAGCATCGTGCGGCCCGAAGCCGCCGGACCAGTCCACCTGGCCCGGCGCGCCGAGGCGCACCTCATAGGCAACCAGGCGGTGGGACGGCCAGCGCTCTCCGATTTTCTGGAGGTGTGCCCTGTCATCCGGTGCCAGCAAGGCGTCGGGGGTAGCTGCCACAGCTACGTCATTGAGTGTTCGTAGCGGGAATTGGCCGCCGGACACCGACAACTCCACTCAGTCTGTGCCCCAGCACATCGGCCGGGTGTCCCAGCACACGCCGCCGCCCGCCACTTCCTCAAGCTCCATGTCGGACAGTTCGTTGGCGGGGTCTACCATGGGCAGCACCAGATACTGGTGGGTCGGTGTGGCCTCGACGACCCTAATCGAGACGCTTTCGGGCAGTGAGGCACCCAGGACTTCGCTGATGGTGCCGTTCGGGTCGGCCAGCAGGCGCTGGCGAAATTCCGGGTTGCGCTGCGCTTCTGCGACGAGGCGCTCAGTAATCTGGTCGCGGGCAGACAGTTCCAAGGCTCCCCCTACTGACGAACGTGACCGTTCGGGCGGACAGTTCCGGACGTGCCCGGAACCAGCCTTAACGATAGCGGAGCGTGACCACCGCGACAGCGCCTCCTGCCCAGGAAAAGGCCCCGGCCCTGGGGACCAGGGGCCTTGCCGCGCTTAGCCTTCGGCGGGCGGGTCGGCGGTAAGGAAGCCGAACATCCCGGCTTGCTCGTGGCCGGGCACCGTGCAGATGATGCGGAACACCTCGGCGCTGCCAAGCCGGAAGAACGCGGTCCTCGTCTGGCCGCCCAGGGCGTCAGCGTGGGCGTTCGGCAGGTTCTTGATCACCCAGTCGTGCCGGACGGCGTCGTCGTTGGTGAAGACGACCCGGATGCGGTCGCCCTCTTTGGCGGGGACGTTGAGTTGGTTCGGCACGAACCGCACGTTCTTCGCCGACACGTAGAGCGTCGGCGTAGCGGCCTCGGCGGCCTTGCTGAACACAAACCCGCCGACACCCAGACCGATGGCAATGCCAGCCAGCGCCACGAGATAGCTGTAGTCCAGCAGGCGGACCCGCAGCGGCGGATGCGCGATTTCTTCGGCGCGCTTCGGCACCTTGAACTGGCGCAACCGCAGCGAGTTCGTGACTACGCTGACGCTGGAAAGCGCCATGGCGGCAGCAGCCAGGCCCGGATTCAGCAGGTCGCCGGTGAAGAAGTACAGCCCCCCGGCGGCCACCGGGATGAGCAACACGTTATAGGCGAATGCCCAGAACAGATTGCCCTTGATGGTGCTGATCGTCTTGCGACTGAGCGCCACGGCGGCCACCACCTTGCGCAGGTCGCCGCCGACGAGCGTCACATCGCTCGCTTCGATGGCCACGTCCGTGCCGGTGCCGATGGCGATGCCCAGGTCCGCCGCCGCCAGTGCTGGGGCGTCGTTAATGCCGTCGCCGACCATGGCGACGACCTTGCCGGTCGACTGCAACTCCTGCACCTTGCGCGACTTCTGCTCCGGCAGCACTTCCGCCATCACATGGTCGATGCCCAGTTCGGTGGCGACGGTCCGGGCGGTGGCGGCGTTGTCGCCGGTCAGCATCCAGACTTCCAGGCCGAGCGCCTTCAACTGGGCGACCGCTTCCTGCGATTCCGGCTTGACGGTGTCGGCGATGCCGATCATTCCGGCTGGAGCGCCGTCCACGGCGAGGAAAACCGGCGTTTTGCCTTGCGACGCCAGACTTTCGGCATCCACGCGGTACTGACCGAAATCGACGTGCTGCTCCGCCATCAGGCGCTCGTTGCCGAGCAGCACCGGCCGACCCTCGACCAGCGCTCGGACGCCGCGCCCGGTGATGGCCTCGAAGTTCTCGACTTCAGCGGTCAGGTCCAGGTCGCGCCGGTCACGCGCTTCGTCCACGACGGCGCGGGCCAGTGGATGCTCACTGCCCAGTTCGGCCACGGCGGCGATGCGCAGCACCTCGTCGGCGCTCCAACCGGGGGCAGTCACCACGTTCGTCACGGAGGGCTTGCCCTGGGTCAGGGTGCCGGTCTTGTCCAGGATGATGGCAGTGACCTTGTGCGCGGTTTCCAGCGCCTCGCCGCCACGGATCAGGACGCCGCTTTCCGCACCCTTGCCGGTGCCCACCATGATGGCGGTCGGCGTGGCCAGACCCATCGCGCAGGGGCAGGCGATGATGAGGACGGAAACGGTCGCCAGCAGCGCGTAGGTGAGCCTTGGCTCCGGCCCGAAGATCATCCAGGCCCCGAACACCAGCACTGCGAAGCCGAGCACGGCGGGCACGAAGTACGACGACACCACGTCCGCCAGTTGCTGAATTGGAGCCTTGGAGCCTTGCGCTTGCTCCACAAGGCGGACGATCTGGGCCAGCGTCGTGTCCTTGCCGACCTTGGTGGCCCGGAACGTGAACGTGCCGTTGGCGTTGATGGTCGCGCCGATGGCGGTATCGCCCGCCACCTTGTCCACCGGCATCGATTCGCCGGTAATCATCGACTCATCCACCGCGCTGCGGCCGTCCAGGATGATGCCGTCCACCGGCACCTTTTCGCCGGGCCGCACGCGGATGATGTCACCCGCCTGCACCTGTTGGATCGGCACGTCCACTTCCTGCCCGTCGCGCAGGACGCGGGCAGTCTTCTTTCCAGCACATTGGGATCCTAAGCTTAGAATTCCACGTGGACAAGTTGTCGC
>JADMIO012727126.1_pt1 | contig 14174 bp, 6 predicted proteins | sample 8958161 | NCBI WGS metagenome assembly JADMIO01 (sample SAMN16585339, study PRJNA669376) | soil metagenome | isolation source: Crop rotation soil | place: USA: Cullars Rotation, Alabama | collected 2011 | reverse complement strand
CTTTCCCGGGGAGGGGGGTTAATGTAACACCGCCAGTATGTTTGAGCGGGCGATGGTGGGTGGGGAGGAAACATATAAAAAATATATAAGGAGGTCTTGTTCGGTCTTGGTTTACCTCTTAGGAGTTACTTTCAGAAATTTTTGACCAAGTTGTGCACCTAGAGAGCAAACAAACAACCCATCACACAAAGGTTTGGTTGAGCTTCCCACTCACACATACCCTCTCAGTCCACATTCCTTCTCCAGTTGTTGCTGACCATTCATTTTATCGATGGCCTTCTGTGCTTCATCCTGTCTTTGAAAATGTACAAATCCAAATCCTCTACTACGATGTGTCTGAGTATCTCTCGCAATACTCGTATGAGTTATCGTTCCAAAAGGAGCAAATAAATGTGTCAAATGAATTTCATTAATTTCCACGGGAAGATGATAGACAAAAATACCATTCGAAGAGGAACGAGAATGTTCTCCAACCGACGAAGTTGGTGTTGAATGAGTCTGTGATCCCATCCCTCCTCCACTTTCACTTACATCCGTTGAGGATGGAATTCGAATAGGATTTGGATAAGGAGGTGGAGGTGAATGTTGCAACTGTTGTTGCTGTAGCTGCAGTTGCTGTTGTAGAGTCGATGGAGGGAGGGATGATAGTTGAGAAGAAGTTTGAAGCAACTGTTGGAGTGCACTGAGAGGGTTATGTGATACTGGCGAAACTGGTGTCGTCTGACTACTTCCAAGTTGCAGTAGGGAATTATATGCATTTTGTGGAGAGACTGGAGTCGAATGATGTAATGGTTGTTGTGGTGATGCGGGAAGAATCATGTTCCCTACCATCCCTGGCATGAAGCCACCTGCCGCCGCTGCTGCCGCAGGGTTGAATGTCATCTCACCCTGTGGGGTGAAAGAAAACATTGGAGTCGGGTAGGGGTAGAGAGACATCGTGGGTGTTGCTGGAAGAGATCTATAGCTCATAGGAGCCGAATGTACTAGATGACGTGAGGGAGATTGATGTTGCTGCTGCTGTTGCTGTACTTGTTGATTGAATTGATCCTGGGTCAACTGCTGTGGATATGAAGGATAATACGATTGTGTCTGCGTTGGTGTCAATTGTTGCATCTGAGACTGCAGTTGCAATTGTTGTTGAAATTGTTGCTGCAGAGCCGCATAGGCCTCCACGTTCGACACGGCCGCGGCCTGAGCTTGAGCTTGTAGTTGAAGTTGAGCTGCTGCAACTGCTTGTGCTTGGGCAACTGCTTGAGCTTGAGCCTGTGCCTGAACCTGAGCTTGTGCTTGAGCTTGAGCAACCGCTGTCGCTGCCGCAACGATCGATGCAACCGCTGCCGATTGTGAAGAAGAAGTAGATGACGGAGGCAAAGTCGATCCATCACTTTGTGCTGCTGCAGCCGTAGAGGCTAGTGTCGATGGTGTGATTGTAGTTCCTGCAGGTGCAGTGGCACGACGAGCACTGCCTGTCACCGTTCGTTTCGGAGATTCCCCGGTCGATTTGGGCGTAGCATTCCCCTCCGCACTAACTGAAACAACCACTTCCCTTTCTTCACGACTTAGAATCGTTGTTCCAGCCACGTGAGCTTTCCGAATCTTATCAGAGGTCGTATCAGCAAAACGGACATGCATGGGAAGATTTCCACCAGGGAGTGTAATCTCATGTAGAGCTTCTATACAGCGAGTCGCATCCAATGGATTCTCGAACCGAGCAAACCCGACCCCCTTTCCTTTACCACTGGGTGGGTCAATCAATAATCTCACCTCCAAAATGGGACCAAATTTTGAAACGAGTTGAAGAAATTCTTGGGGACCCCAGGAAGGAGGGAGACCACTCAAATAGAGATTGGCTTTACGATCCTTCTCGGGTGCCTTAGAGATCGACACCTAGATTGGGCACGTACAAAACGAACAGACACGAAAACAATCAGAGGGTATCCAAAACTTTCCAAGCCCTCAGGTCTACTTTCCCCCCTCTCTCGCTCCCTTTAAAACGTGTTGTGCTTACCTTAAGTCTTTTATTCAATATTTGAATTCCATTCAATGCATCCATCGCTCTTTGGGCACTGCTCAGATCCGTATAACGAACGAATCCATATCCAAGAGAGGTTCCCGTGAATTTATCTTGGATGATCTTGCATCTTGAGGGGATTGATCAAGGAAAGTACCAAGAACAGAACGAATTCAAGAATCACGAAGAGATGAGCAAGGGGATGACGGTTTTCAAGCGACAAAAGCTTCTCACGAATCTTTCCATCTTTGTCTTACCTAATGATGGTACCAAATGGTGCGAATAGACACCTGAGAGCTTCCTCGGGGAATGCAACAGGAATATAATTGACGATCAAATTCGACCCGTCATTCGCTTCAAATCTCGGCGTAGGAGCACCATGAGAAGTTGAGGAAGGTGGTGAAGGAGAGGGGGACATATCGAGAGAATCGATAGGAGAAGAATCCTGTAGTGCAGGAGAGGGTGCAGGGGAAGAGATCGCAGTGACGTTCGTCGTCGTAGAAGGAGAAACGATCAATGGAGTGATGAGAGTGGATAGACTGGAACTACTGCCCGAAGCAGAAGCAATAGAGGAATCACGTTCCATAGGAGGTGTTGGAATTTCACCTGTGCCAGTAGTACTATTGCGACTACCAGCAGCGCTACCACCGCGTGATGGAAGTGATACAGCTGAAGGGGTGCTGCTCTTGTCCACTGATGCATCGGACGTGAGTGCAGATGATGGTGGAGAGGCAGAGGGAGGCGTTGGAGCAGGGATTACAGGGGTAGGGGTAGGGGTAGGATCAGAGGTAGGGATAGGAAGGGTTGAAGTGGGTAGTGGATCGATGGTACCAGGTTCGAATGCAACCTTATCATCCTTCGATTCCGATGGGAGAGCAGACATTTCTGGGAATTGAATGAATGCAGGAGACCACGTGCTGTGAGAGCGTTTCATCATGTGAGCGCATACCCTATACCTATCTACTCCCACCCTTCCCCTCCCATACTCTCATACCCATCGACTAACCTTTTGTATTCGATCGTAAACGCGGTGTCTCGCTCATGAATGGTGCGATTGGGTATGGAGAGAGTGGACGTGGATTTTATCCCACTGAGCGATTCGAAACAGTACGAACTGTCAGCTGTGCAACCTCTCCCACTGGGCTAAGGTACAGTGGTACAGGTGTGAGAGAAATGCGATATCGCGCGTGTAGTAGCTATTGCTACACACTTCACCACTCAAAATGCGTCTGCGGTAATAGCTATGGTACGTTTGAATGTCAGACTACAGTGACTTTCTTCCTACTGATTCTCCACACGCTTGAACGAAATTTGAGACTGACTCAGACTCGCTAGCGACACCTGTGACCTGGAGAAACGTGCATCATCGGGAGCAGTTCAGGGTGGTAGATAGGGGCAGATGAGCATCGAAATCGACAATATTGAATTCATCTAATGATACACACTTGAGGCGGTATGATGTACTGGAGATGGTAGACACCACTGCGAGCTGGATGCTATAGAGCAGCAGAAACGGCATATGTCATTAGCACGCGAGAATCTCCCGTGTCACAGTCACTGACCAAGAATGTATTTAACAACGCGTAATGAAACTCGATAACATTCTTGTGGCAACGAATGCACTCTTCATTATATATTCTACATTACGACCCCCACCTCCACGATCAGTTCAATTTCTCTCCAACACTAGTTTTTGATTTCAGCGCGAATTCCCGCTCTCAATGATTGAATGAACATAGAATATTCGAAATGAAAGCCACTTCTGCGATTCGGAGCATGCAGTGTGCACTGAGGTGAGTAGTGTTACCTGAACTCTCTCTCACTGTCATTGTTATCACTTGTGGAGATCTGTTTTCTGATTCCGATCATCTTGGTTCAGTTTTTTATGTAAGATATGTCATGTCCTGCTACCACTGATCCGCCCCCAGCTTCTTCCGCCTCGGCTGCCCCTGCCCCTTGCCCTGGCCGTGCTGCTCACGCGCTCAGTGTTGTATCTTCTTCTTACTCCTCTTCTGCCTTCTGCCTCTGCCGGCAGTGCCGCTACTGCTGTACATTCATCGTCAGGTGATCATCGTGATGTGGGTTCCCCCTTGACCTTCTGTCTGAGTGGTCGTGATCATCATAATTCAAAGAGTGAACCAATATATTTTCGTGCATCCTCTGAAATGGCTGCACTCAAGTATGTGAAATCATTGTTAATTCAAACAATTCAGAATTGGATTGATGGATTGAATGGAGGTAACCAATATTCAGGTGTAATCTGTGATCAATTACCATTTCCCAAATAATTATTTCATGCCCTTCTAGTCTCACGAGAATATTCTCTCATTGAGGGATAATTTGGAGAAACAATATGAAGCAGGTCAGATTGATAATGATTTAGATGGAACGAGGTTTGAATTTGAAGCTGAGGAACGAATGGAGAAACGAATGGGAACTACTACTAGACCTGGTATAGAAGATCTTCAATCTGATTTAAATTGGCTTCGTTCAATTACTCTAGAAGAATTTATAAATTTAATCAAAGAAAGTTTCATGAAAACTTCACCGAATGATCCTTCATGTACTTTTTCATTCCATTGGAGAAACCAACAACCCAGTAAAGTCATTCAAGTTCCAGAAGAATGATGATGATGACAATAAGGATGATGACGAAGACGAGGATTATTGAAAGCGACAACACGAATCCATGAAGGTTTTTTTTTTTTCTTCTTTTTTTCACGCTCCTACCCACCACCCTCCAATCCTCTCTGTATGGATGAATATTTTTTGTGCAACCCAAACAAATAAAACCAATCCCCCCATCAGTAGTCTTATCTCAGATATATTTCTTGCGAACATTGCAGTGAGATACATTGTTCACTTTTTTCAGTTTCATGTTCTGGTTTATTATTTCGAGGGCTACTGAGAGATGACCAAAACCGAAGGATCTAGGACAACTGTAGTTCAATTCTTCATTTGCATTATGGTACAAAACAAGTAAAATCTAACGTGCATGATATCGATCTACATTTGTGTTTTGTCAGAATTCTCCCGTCACTCACCACCTGATCGGAGGAACAAGGAACAAAAACCAAGCGTACTCTCCGATCACGGATTTGACATCATTTCTCTCAACATGAGTCGTACGGGCTCATGGCTCCGATCTATCGTTAGCATTATTATGATGCTAGGCTCTACGATGGTACTATGCCTCCTATTTGCTGCATCCAAGACCTGCAATTCTCATCAACACTTCTCCCTTCACACCTCTATTCTTCCTTACAGATTTCCTCACACTCTTTCCTCCACATCCCACCTTCCATATGCATCTGCCCCCATGTGCATCCTACCTTCTTCTGCCATCCTCGTCAACGGGGGTGGGTATGAGATGGATGCACAGTTAACAGTGAAAAGCATCATGGTAGAAGAAGAGTTTACTGCTCCCAGTTTCAGAGTTCAGAACTCTCTCACAGCTCAAATGATCATTGCTGGCACTTTTCAAACAATGGATGGAGAAGATATCATGGGAACGATTAGAGAGATGAAAAGTATCATTCAATCTCAAGGTATGCAACTCGCTCTACTCAGCTCCCAGCTTGTCATGGTTCAACGGAATGTTTCACGCTGTGAACAGCAGATCTCAATTCAAGATGATCAAGGAAATACTTTTCTTGCATCTGACTACTCGAGATTGAATGAGACGATCAATTCACTGTCAGGTCAGGTGAGTGTGTTACAGTATGCAACGAACATTCAAATTGCTCAGATTCAAAACACTGAAATTTCAAATTCAGCTACTCTAGTTCAGCATGCTAACATGTTAGCAACGATCACCTCTGTCAATTCCTCTAACCTAGCTGGCACAGTTGCTGCTCTCATTGTCAGCCAGTCCTCCCTTAACAGTGCGGTGGATTCGCTAAAGTTGAAAACTAGTGTCATAGAAAGCGAAATATCTTCTCTCAATGTCTCCTTGATAGGGTTAGATGGACAGTTCGATGTGGTTCAGAAAGATCTCATGGAATCAGTTGTGATATCCTCAGCATTGAACGCTTCTCTCACCATTCTCTCAACAAAGAATGATGTGATATCGAGTCATATGAGTTCAGTTGATTCATCTCTCGCTTCATTGAACACTGCTTTCATGCGATTATCATCAGCACTCCAATCAGTGAATGCATCCTTGGGAATGCAATCTTCTCAGTTGGTTTCTATGCAACTCATCGTTGGCAATCATAGCCAACAACTCTCCACAGTCCTGTCACTGTCCGGCAACAGTATACTCAGCTCCACGATACGATCACTAAGTGTATGCTGTACTGTTTCAAATTCAACATGTCCTTGTGGTAAGGTTTCTAATGTTCCAATGAACTCGGCCTCCGGGCCAGGCTCAAGTGACTTGGTAGCAAGTTCATCAGGGCAGGGTTCAAGTTCAATGTATGACGGCGTTTTTAACTTCACTGACACCTTTGATGATGACACTTCAACTGGCACGAGTGCAGCTGCAGCGAGTCACAGTTCGAGTACTGGGAACGGAGTTGTACAGATGGGGGATTTCACAACCGGTCTAGCGAATAAAGGGGGCCTCTCCGCACGTAGTCTCAAGGGACCACAGAAACTCGCTCTCGATTCAACGGGAGGATTGTATGCATGTGATGGAGGCAATTCTGTTAGCCAAATTTAAGTTATATTCATGCTGTTTTGTCAAACTGTGTTCATTCTCACGAAGTATGTGTTTCTTTGTGGTTTCTTAAATTGTTGTTTCAGCGTGTTTTGTACTATCCTGCTGGCTCCTTGACTGCGACTCGAGTTTTTGGCCAATTAGGTAGTTTTACATCTTCTGTTAACAACAATGGTGGAATTAGTGCTGCAAGTTTATCAACACCTGAGGGAGTTGCGGTGGACAAAGAATTTGGGGTCTACATCGCTGATTCATCAAACAATGTCTGTCGGCACATTTCAGATATTCAAGCTACAATCACCAATCATTTTTCAATTGCTAGTTCAGTTTTCTCATCTTTAATCTACTTCTTTCGTTGTATTTTTTTCTGATTTCGCTTTCAGCGTGTCTTATACTACCCTCCCGGTTCAACGAATGCCACTCGCGTTTGGGGGCAACTGGGTAGTTTTACAAGTTCAACCGTAAATAATGGAGGAAATCCAATTGATTCGGCTTCTAGTTTAAATTTTCCTACAGATGTAGCTGTTGATAGTAATTTTGGTGTATTTATTTGTGATTATAATAATATGCGAATACTTTATTTCCAACCTGGTTCCACGATCGCTTCCCGTGTTTATGGTTGTGGTGGTTCAAGTTTCACAAGTAATGTTGCAGGAACCTCGACAACTTTCCTCAAATTGCCTCAAGGAATTGCATTAGGAAATGATGGTGGATTATTTGTAGCAGATTATGCAAATTCACGTGTAGTATTTTTCCCGAATGGTTCGACAGTTGCCAGTAAAGTTTGGGGACAAAGTGGAAGTTTTACAACAAGTTCACAAAATATTGGAACCGTGACTGCTAACACATTGAATCTACCTCTAACAATCGCAGTGGATTCTCTCTCAGGTGGACTTTTCGTTGCAGATACATTTAATCATCGTGTATTATTCTATCCAAATAATTCATATACGGCCATGAGAGTTTATGGACAAATGGGTAGTTTTATTTCATCCGCTGTCAATAATGGAGGGAGTGTATCGGCGAATTCGATATGGAATCCGCAGGGGCTAGTATTCGATGCTGTGTCGGGAGGAATTTATTTATCAGATAATCCAAATAATAGAATATTATTCTTTGCTGCAAATTCAACAACGGCAAGCAAAGTTTATGGACAACCGATTCCATGATAAAAGTAATAGTGCACCATTTGCATATTCTTCCTTACGGATTTCATCTCGCACCTTTTCATCTAGCTCTCTCAAGGAATCCTAGCTAGCCACAAAAAGAGTGATACCAAAACAAGAAAATGTCATATTGGCACACCAGAACAGAACTTGATGATTGTCATTTTTTTCCGCTTTTCGTTTTGATTTTGTCTTGCAAATGTCAGTCCCGTCGACACCGATCCACATCGCTCAGATACGCGTGCAATACAATGCATGCTATGCTGGTACTCTATTAGTATCATTCCATAGTGATTGGAAGGGTTCTAGGCGAGTGTGGCTTTGATCGGGGAGTAAGGGGTGGGAAGCACTGAGGTGTGTGGAAGGAAAAAAAAAGGGGGTGGGGAACTACTGACCTGCACAGGGCAGAGACACACACACACAGCAGAAATGAGGGGGTCTCAGCTAGTACAAAGAAATCTCGTCCTCACAAGGATTTTCTCTCGCTAAATATGGACCTTTTTTTGCAATTAGATCATAAAATATGTGTAAATAAAACAGATAAACATAACAATGTTGTTTGCAAGGACAAAATGCGTCGCTGAGCACAGAGTGACTTGCAGCAGCCGCTGCTGACCTGAGCCTGCCACACTGTGACAGCATCCGCACAAGATCGATCGCGATCGTGCTGTGTGATTGTCCCTTGCCTCTGTCATGCTCGATGGTGCATGGCTTCTCACAGCTGTCCACTCAGTTTGCCTGTCTCCAGCTGCCTCCAGGACCTGCCTTCAGACAGTCCAGCTGTGATCCCTACCTGCCTGCCTGCCTCTCGATCTTATATTATGGGTGCTTTGCTGACACGTACACATACACGCTTCACGCTGGCAGTGCTAGCGCTGTTGGCCACCGCTCTGCCCGCCTTTTGGATGGCACATGTACAGCGGCACCATCCAACAGCAGATCGGCCGCTTGCCTTCGAGTGCGTGCTGGTATACTGCTACTCTGCACGCCGAATCGACTCCAGCACCCATGGCCATGCTCAGGTGACGCGGGTCAGCCATCTGACATTCGTTGATGAATCTGGACACCTGCCCACCCGCATCGTGCAGAATCTGTGCGGCTTTCAGGAAGATCAGTCTGTCGCGCTCATTCACCCAACGGCGTTCCACAGCCAGCAGCAGCAGCAGCAGCAGCAGCAGCAGCAGCAGCAGCAGCAGCAGACTGAGCACCTCGGCTATTGGATCGAGCCACCAATGCTCGGGCAAGCAAATGATTTTGTGCCGCTGTACCAAATGCCTGCGAACGATACCGCGGCTGGCGAGCATTACTTCCGCAACTTTCGCGCTTTTCTGGCCGCTTCCCCAGGCGGCGCAGGAAAGCAGCACGTGCTGTCCCCGTTGGAAGCAGTCTCATTTCAGGCGCACGTGGCTCCATATCCATCCCAACTCCATGATACTGAGGACGAGCATGCATATGGCATTGCAGGCCCGACGCTTTCTCTTCCGCGGCACCCACACGTGCTGTGCAATGAGTGCGAGACCCATTCCCTGGATTCTTCCATCGTTGGTACTCGCTGGATGTGCAACCGTGTGACGGGTAGCTGCGGGGACTCAGACTTGTGTGATCGACATTACCATGCATTACAGGAGCGAGAAGCAGCGGATCGTCATCTGCAGACGCATCGTGCACCAGTAGCCGTGGCTCCTGAATACATCGCTATAGAGCGCCCTATATTGCCACCGCGCCTGCTGTGGGCTAGCAGCTCCGTGGAATTGTTGATGAACGCGCTTTCCAACCACGGTCCTCTGCCATTCCTTGGTGAGCTGCGCGCGGATGCGCCGCCAGAGCTGCCTGAAGCGCGCTACGACATAGAGAACAGTAGACGGCACCGACCACACGAGTACTTGCAGCGCTACTACACGTGGAGCAGCTTTATCGAGCTGCAATCAGAGGTTCTTTCGCTGGGAGCATCTCTGCATCGCATGTTGCCAGTGGGTTCCATGGTGGGCTTGTACGCTCCCAACTGCCGTGCGTGGATCGCTACCCAGTTGGCGTGCCTGGCGCAGGGTCTGGTGAGCGTGAGTGTCGCCGCACGATTCACGCACGACAACGTGCGACATATCGTTCGTGCCACGCGCATGCGTGCCATTCTCATCAGCGGACCAGAGCAGCTCACCACCATCCTGCGCATCAAGGAGGAGTGGGACACAGCAGCCACCGTGCACAGTGGCACCAGCAACACATCGTTCCCAATTGAGTTTGTGCTCTACGTGCATGCTGTTGGTGATCTGCCTCCCGAGCTGCTGCAGCGTACGACTACGCTCCGCTTACTAGTGCTGAACTATGCCAAGTTCGTGTCGCTCTCCTCGTCCCTCCCTCTGTCCCACTCCCCATTGGTGCATCTTGCTCCTGACGTGCTGAGCCGTGTGGTGTACACGTCTGGCAGCACGGGTGGTCTCCCCAAGGGCAGCCAGGTAACGGAACGCCTGCAGCTACTGGACCTGCAGGCTGCGCTGCATCGGCCTCCCTCAGGGTACCCTCACGGTGTGTCTGAGCTGGCGGCTCTGCCCTTTGCCTGGTCGACCGGCCAAGCGCTCGTCATGGCCGCGTTGGTGCAAGGACATGCGGTGGCCATTTACTCTGGTCCCGCATCTGGGCTATTGGCAGAGTACAAGCGTGTGGCACCCTCAAAAATCATCTCTGTGCCAGCCGTGTGGAATCAGCTATTCACACTTTACAAAGAATTCGCCGTGGAGAAACAAAAACAGAAGCAGATACAGCAGCAGGCTGAGCCGCGGCAGGAGGTAGAGGAGCAGATTGAGAGGCTAGCAGATGCTTTGCAGCAGTCAAGCCACCCACTGCGGCCAATTTCATCGCTCTCAGGCCCCAGTGTCGCTTCTCCAGCTCCTGGCGCAGATTCGGAGGAGAGTACGGATAGATTCCCTTTCTTGGCGGCCTTTCGTGGCACCTTTCCTCTGGGCCCTCGCTTAGAGTCTGTCTCCATAGGTGGCGCTTCCAGCCCTCCTGAGTTGCTCTCATTTGTGCAAGCTCTCTTCGCCAACATCCGTGTGGGTCACGGTTACGGCATGACGGAGATCGGTGGCATCAGCATTGACGGCGAGCTGCTGGCTGGGAATGAAGCGCGTGTGCTGCCCTTGCCTGAGCAAGGGTTTATGCCCACTGATCAACCTTTCCCACGCGGCGAGCTCGTCATTCGCAATTCACGCTCGCTGTACTTCCCAGGATACTTTGGCGATGAGAAGTCCACCGCAGCTCAGCGCACTCCCGATGGATTCTGGCGCACGGGGGACGTGGTGGAGCAGATTGGACCTCAACAGTTCCGTCTGATTGATCGCGTTTCGTCCGTTTTCAAAACATCCAGTGGCGAGTTCATCTCCCCGACCAGTGTGGAAGCGATCTGGGCCCGCAGTAGACTCGTAGAGCAAGTTTTCGCATACGGAGATTGGAGCAGACCGGGGCTTGTGGCTGTTGTTGTTCCAAACCGCCGTCGCGTGATAGCGATGCTTGAGGCGATTGCATCAGCCGAGATGCATCCTCTGGACGAGGTGAATTTGGGCCTACAGCTCTCCTCTGCCGCCGTGGCTCAGCTGATTCGCGCTGACATTGTGCGTGAGTGTGCTGCGAGCGGCGAGCCTCTCATGCACTACCCTCTAGCCGTGCACGTATCATTGGACCCATTCACTTCCGAGAATGGTCTGCTAACTATGAGTGCGAAGCTGGCGCGCTTCAAGATCATCGCGCACTTTAAAAATCGCTTTGAGGAGATGTACCAGCAGTTTGGGGCAACTCAAGTAGCAAGTGCAGATGTCACCGATGATGACTCTAGATCTGCATCGGTGTCCTCACCGTCTCCATCGCTCGCACCCTCGCCTGCTGATGCGGGTGCCTCCTCTCCGTCCCTTTCTCCTACGGATCGCCTGGCCGCACTGATGGCTCGCGTGCTGGACGTCAGCCAGCAAAGCCTTTCTGCAAATGTGGACTTGTCGCAACTGGGCATTAGCTCCCTAAGTGCCATGCAGATCGTGCAGAGTGTGAAGCGCGAGTTTGGTGGTGTCGTCCTGCCTGTGCAACTGCTACTGGACCGCTCTGAGGGGGCGCTGTCATTGCAGGAGTTGGCGCAGCTCGTGGACACCACCGCCAACGGACAAGCGGGGCATGAAGCTCTTCAGCAGATGCAGCACCAACAACTGTTATCTCAAGTCATGGATGACGTGTCCCTTCCAATCATTGCTCCGCAGAGCACGGCTACTGCCATCTCGCTGCTGGAGCTTGCTCAGCAGCACGGTGTGGACCCCTCTCACTCCCTCGCGCTGGAGCATACTTTGCATCACGTGCTTCTCACAGGTGCCACTGGCTTTCTGGGCGGCCAACTGCTCGCGACCCTGCTTTCCTCGCAGCCCAATGTTGTTGTACACTGTCTTGTGCGCCAAGCACGCACGCATGGCGTGGACGCAGGTGCGCCAGAGGACGAGGCGTCACATCGCTTAGTGCGTGCATTGTCCGCACGCGGTCTCTGGCAGCCTGATTGGGGCCGACGCGTGCTGGTGTATGCCTCCTCCCTCGAGCTGCCCTGGCTCGGTCTCTCGCAGGTGCAGCACCACACTCTGGCGCAACATGTGCGCGTGGTCTACCATTGCGCTGCGGAGGTGAACTGGATTGCACCCTATGCCACGTTGCGAGCCTCAAACGTGCTCGCCACGCAGAACATTCTCCGCTTCGTTGCCACAGCCACCCAGTGGTCTCTCGTCCACCCGAGCTCCGGTGCACCAGTGCAGTTGCTCCACGTGAGTACTGCTGGAGCTGCCGGTGGCCTAGAGTCCTTGGGTCTCGCCTCTGTGCACGGCTCCGCATCGGGCTTACCATCCAATCCGGAGACATGGCGCTCCTTGCTCCGCCGCTTCTCCAGTGGATACAACTTATCCAAGCTCGTCGCAGAGGTACTCGTGGCACGCGCGTCCATGTTGCCCGATCTCGGCGTTCTCGACACAGACGTCACGGTGGCGATGGCTGCCTCAGAGCCTATGCATGTGATGATCGCGCGTCCGGGCTTCATTGGTCCGCACGCGACTTCGGGCGACTCTGGCGCTGGTGACTTCTTCACGCGATACCTCTCCACGGTGATTCAGCTGGGGCAGTTCGTCGCATCAGAGCACATCTTCGCCTTCACACCTGTGGATGCGGTTGCCAAGCAGATGTTGGACGTGGCCGCAGCCGCCACATCCAGGGACAGGACCGCTGCCGCTGTCTCAGGGGCACGGGAGCGCCTGCAGCTGGTGCAGCCGCTCCATCCTGCAGAGGGAGATGATCTACGTCTGAGCTTTTCCGAGATCGGCGAGTCAATTGCTCGCACCATGCTCGCCGCCGCACCGAACATAACGCTGCCCACAGCTGGCAGCTATGCATCCTTTATAGAATCGGTTCAGCGTGCTCCACAGTGTGCCCTCTATCCGCTGCTCAGTGTCATCAGCAGGTCGTCCTTCTGGGGTGCTTCACTGTCTGGTGAGAGCTCGGCATCGGTACCGGTGTCTACTCTGGCATCCGACAGAGGCACAACCGTTGTGCAAAATTGCGTGATGCGGCTGCTTCGACAATTCGATGGCAGCGGCACGACTCGGAGCAGCGATGACACAACGATTCAGAAGCAGCTAGGGTAGGCTAGTAGAGTCGCTGCCACACGCGTCCTCTACGATTGGGTCAGTGCGATGCTCCCGAGCAGCGCAACATGGGCACGAGCCCGCTACTCTCTGATCCATTCATTCAACTCATCCGCACTCGCTGGCAGCGACCTGCATGCTGCATGCTGCTTGCGCACAGCTTCACAGCGATGTCTCCCTAGTCAAGTTTTCACCCTTCTCCACAATGCATGTGAAGTACTTTCATCTCGAATACAATCAGCTCTCCAGGCGTAGGATGCAGCTGAACAACGTATTTGGGTACGAATGCGAGAAAATCCAATTCGCCCATTGGATCTTCAATTCGTTTTGAATTGGTTCCATTCACTTACTCTAGGATGAATTTACAAAAGTATTAAAAGGAGGTCTCATACATACCTACCAGAATGATGTTGATTGTGATACTTCATTCTGGTGCGGACAATTAATTCCGGAAAAATTTATTGAGGTGTCAGAGTTGAACGGAATGATAAAAGATGAAGGTTGAAGGATTAACGAACATGCGATGTTGATACTTAAACACGTGGCAATGATGGGTATGTTTTATTCATTGAATACTTGGACATTTTTCACCATGACTGTATTTCTTAATATCGTGTCAATGTGTCTTTCAACAGATGTCTTAACTGCACCACTCTCTTTACCTCCTCCCCCCCCCACCCCCC
>JADMIO011482878.1_pt1 | contig 14176 bp, 14 predicted proteins | sample 8958161 | NCBI WGS metagenome assembly JADMIO01 (sample SAMN16585339, study PRJNA669376) | soil metagenome | isolation source: Crop rotation soil | place: USA: Cullars Rotation, Alabama | collected 2011 | reverse complement strand
AGGTGAGCCAGTGTGATTACATTTGCGGCCTAACTGTGGCCAGTCCAGTTACGCTGGAGTCACTAGTATTTAGGTGACACTATAGAAGCGGCCGCGACAACTTGTCCACGTGGAATTCTAAGCTTAGGATCCCAATGTGCTGGAAAGGTGCGCCCCGAGGTCGAGCGCATTGCCGATCACGAACGCCTCGTTGCGGGCGACGCGCACGAGCGGCGGCGCCCCGCCGGCCTGGATCGCGATCAGCATCGCCATCAGCTCGCCGGGACCGACGGCCCCGTGCTGGTGGTCGATCACGACGTAGTCGGCGCCGGCCGCGACGGCGGCCTCGGCGGTGAGCGGCGACGGGATCGAGGCCCAGAGGCCGATCAGCGTCCCGCCGCCGAGCGAGGAGCGGAAGTGCGCCGTCATGGGCGCACGGTATCTCAGGCCCGTGCGCGGGCGCGGGCGAGCTTGACGCGGCCGACCGCGTCGAGGGCGACCTTGCGCAGCCGCACGGCGTTCGGCGTGACCTCGACGCACTCGTCCTCGCGCACGAACTCCAGCGCCTGGTCGAGCGACAGCCGGCGCGGGGGCACGAGGCGCACGAGCACGTCCGAGGTCGACGAGCGCATGTTCGTCAGGTGCTTCTCCTTGCACGCGTTGACGTCGAGATCCTCGGCGCGCGAGTTCTCGCCGACGATCATGCCCTCGTAGACGTCCTCGCCGGGATCGACGAAGAGGATCCCGCGCTCCTGCAGGTTGAACAGCGCGAAGCTCGCCGTCTTGCCGGTGCGGTCGGCGACCAGCGAGCCCGTCGGGCGCAGCCGCATGTCGCCCGCCCACGGCTCCCAGCGGTCGAACACGTGATGCAGCAGCCCCGTGCCGCGCGTCTCGGTCAGGAACTCCGTGCGGAAGCCGATCAACCCGCGCGCCGGGACGAGGTAGTCCATCCGCACCCAGCCGGTGCCGTGGTTGACCATCTGCTCCATGCGCCCGCGCCGCAGCGCGAGCAGCTGCGTGACGACGCCGACGTAGTCCTCCGGCACGTCGATCGTCATGCGCTCGACCGGCTCGTGAGGCTTGCCGTCGATCTCGCGCACGACCACCTGCGGCTTGCCGACGGTGAGCTCGAAGCCCTCGCGGCGCATCAGCTCGACGAGGATCGCCAGCTGCAGCTCGCCGCGGCCCTGCACCTCCCACGTCTCCGGGCGCTCGGTCTCGAGCACGCGGATGGAGACGTTGCCGATCGTCTCGGCGTCGAGCCGGTCCTTGATCTGGCGCGAGGTCAGCTTGGCGCCGTCGCGCCCGGCGAGCGGCGACGTGTTCTGCCCGATCGTGACCGCGAGCGACGGCTCGTCGACCGTGATCACCGGCAGCGGCCGCGGATCCTCGGGATCGGCCAGCGTCTCGCCGATCGTCACCTCGGGCATGCCCGCTACGGCGATGATCTCGCCCGGGCCCGCCTCCTGCGCCTCGACGCGGTCCAGCGCCTCGGTCACGTACAGCTCGGCCACCTTCGCGCTCGTCACCGAGCCGTCCTCGCGGCACCAGGCGATCGGCTCGCCGCGGCGGATCGTCCCGTTGCGCACGCGGCAGATCGCGAGCCGCCCGAGGTAGGGCGACGCGTCGAGGTTGGTGACGTGCGCCTGCAGCGGCGCGCCCTCGTCGTACTCCGGCGCGGGGATGTGCTCGACCAGCAGGTCCATCAGCGGAGTCAGGTCGGTGCCCTCGATGCCTTCCTGCAGCGACGCGCGGCCGGCGCGGGCGTTGGTGTAGACGATCGGGAACTCGATCTGATCCTCGGCGGCGTCGAGGTCGATGAACAGCTCGTAGACCTCGTCGACGACCTCGTCGATGCGGGCGTCCGGGCGGTCGACCTTGTTGACGACGAGGATCACCGGCAACCGCGCCTCGAGCGCCTTGCGCAGCACGAAGCGCGTCTGCGGCAACGGGCCCTCGGAGGCGTCGACCAGCAGCAGCACGCCGTCGACCATCGTCAGCCCGCGCTCGACCTCGCCGCCGAAGTCGGCGTGCCCCGGGGTGTCGACGATGTTGAGCTTGACGGCGCCGTGGTGGACCGCCGTGTTCTTGGCGAGGATCGTGATGCCCTTCTCGCGCTCGAGGTCCATCGAGTCCATCACCCGCTCCTCGACGTCCTGGTTGGCGCGGAACGCGCCGCTCTGCCAGAGCATCGCGTCGACCAGCGTCGTCTTCCCGTGGTCGACGTGGGCGATGATGGCGACGTTTCGCAGGTCTTCTCGGGCGGCCATGGCGCGCGAGAGGGTAGAAGGATCAGCTCCCGCTTAGGCGGCGTTGGGCGAATCGTTAGGCCCCTCACCGGAATTTCTTATTCCGGTCGGGCTCACTGGGACGCATGATCTCGAAACGAATTCTCGCCGCGTCCGTCATGACGCTGGCGGTCGGCGGCGGCGCCGCGCTCTACGCCGCCACCGCCGACGACCACCACGGGCCTTCGCCCGCCGCCTCCGGCGCCCACAACCTCACCACCGGCTCGGCAGGCAGTGCCCAGCCGCAGACGATGGAGGACTTCCTGACCGCCGTCACCAAGGACGTCGACACCTACTGGACGAAGGAGTTCAAGGACTCCGGGCTGCCGGAGCCACGCGTGAGCTACGACTGGATCCCCGCCGGGCAGACCGCGGCCAGCGTGTGCGGCGACGAGAACGGCCAGCTCGGCGACAGCGCCGCCGCGTACTGCCCCGGCGACGACACGATCTACATCTCGCAGCAGTTCGCGACCGACATCTACGACGGCAGCCTCGACCAGGCGCTTCCTGGCAGCTCCCAGGGCTACGGGCAGGCGAACGGCGACTTCGCGGTCGCCTACATCGTCGCCCACGAGTACGGCCATCAGGTCCAGGACGAGCTCGGCATGTTCGACAAGTACGGCTCGCAGGTCCCGACGATGGCGTTCGAGCTGCAGGCCGACTGCTACGCCGGCACCTGGGCCAAGAGCGCCGCCGACGCCGGCAACCTCGAGGACGGCGACGTGCAGGAGGCGCTCGACGCCGCGCTCGCCGTCGGCGACTTCGACACCTCCAACCCGGGCCACCACGGCACGCCCGAGCAGCGCGAGGAGGCCTGGACGCACGGCTTCGACGCCGGCGATCCGTCCTCGTGCGACCAGTACGTGCAGGCCTGACCGAGTAGAACGGTGCCCATGCGCAGACTCGGCATGGGCATGATTCATCTGGGCCTCGGCAACTTCCACCGTGCCCACCAGGCGGTGTACACCGAGGACGCGGGTGGCGGCTGGGGGATCTGCGGCGTCACCCGCCGCACCGACCTGATCCGGGCCCTGCGCGAGCAGGGCGGCCGCTACTGCGTGCTCGAGCGCGGGCCGGAGCAGGACTCGGTGCGCGTGATCGGGGCGATCCGGGAGGCGATCCTCGCGGGCGAGGAGATCGAGCGGATCGCCTCCCCCGACACGCACGTGGTGACGATGACCGTCAGCGAGTCCGGCTACGGGCACGATCCCGCGACCGGCCGTCTCGAGCCGGACCACCCCGACCGCGGCGGCGGCCCGCCGCGGACCGCGCTCGGACGGCTCGCCGCCGGCCTACAGCTGCGCCGCGCGAACGGCGTGGACGTGCCGCTGGCGGTGGTCAGCTGCGACAACCTGACCCGCAACGGCGAGCTGCTGCGCGGCCTCGTCGTCGAGCTGGCGGGGGAGGAGGTCGCCGAGCACGTCGACTTCCCGAGCACGGTGGTCGACCGCATCGTGCCCGCGACCACCGACGCCGACCGCGACGCCGCGAGCGCGCTGATCGGCGTCCGCGACGAGGCGACCGTCGTCGGCGAGCCGTTCAGCCAGTGGGTGATCGAGGACCGCTTCCGCGGTGAACGGCCCGGCTGGGAGCGCGCGGGCGCACGGCTTGTCGCGGACGTCGGACCGTACGAGCGGATGAAGCTGCGGCTCGTCAACGGCGGGCATTCCGTGCTCGCCTACGCAGGCCTGCTCGCCGGCCACGCCACCGTCGACGAGGTGCTGGCCGACGACGAGCTGGGCGCGTGGGTGGCCGCGGTGATCGACCGCGAGCTGCTCCCGACCGTCGGCGAGGTCCCCGGCATCGACGTCGCCGGGTACCGCGACGCGCTGCTGCAGCGGTTCGCCAACCCGCGCATGGGCCACCGGCTGACGAAGATCGCCGGCGGCGGCGCCCAGAAGCTGCCGCCGCGGCTGCTCGCCCCCGCGCGCGAGCTGCTCGCCGCGGGCCGCGAGCCGGCCGGCATCGCGGCCGCCGTCGCCGCCTGGCTGCGCTGGACGACGACGCAGCCCGAGGAGGACGCGCTGCAGGGCGAGATCGCGCGTGCGGTGGCCGGAGCGGACACGCCCCGCCACGCCGCCGAGCGCGCGCTCGAGGTCCGCGCCGTGTTCGGCGACGACCTGCGCGACTCGGCGACCTTCCGCGACCTGCTGACGGCGGCACTCGGCGAGCGCTGAGCTGCCGCCTCCGGTGTTTGCGCGCGCCGCGGCGCATGGCCGAGCCCCCGGGGGAACTCCGACCGCGTTGGTAGGCTTTAGGGGCGATGATCTTCACGACGAAGGCGGAGTACGGCGTGCGGCTGCTGATCCAACTCGGGATCCGCGGCGGTGACCAGCCGGTCAGCCTGAAGGCCGTGGCGGAGGTCGAGAACCTCCCGCTGGCCTATCTCGAACGGATCGCGGCGCTGCTCAAGAAGGCCGGCCTGGTGGCCGCCACGCGCGGTGCCCACGGCGGCTACGTGCTCGCCCATCCGGCGGAGGAGATCACGATGGATGCGGTCGTGCTCGCGCTCGAGGGCGCGATCGCGCCGATGGACTGCTTCGTCGACGACCGCGACGCGCGCGTCCTGTGCTCGCATCAGACCGACTCGCAGGCCTGCGCGACCAAGCTGCTGTGGACGCGGGTGCAGATGGGCGTCATCAAGTCGCTGCAGCGGACGACGCTCGCCGAGCTCGTCGAGTTCTCGCAGACGTCCCCGGCGTCCACCACGACCGTCTGAACCTTTCGAAACCTTCCCTGGAGACCATGGCCGACCTCGAGATCAAGAACCTGCACGTCACGGCGGGCGAGAAGCAGATCCTCAAGGGGGTGGACCTCCACGTCCGCTCCGGCGAGATCCATGCGCTGATGGGCCCCAACGGGTCCGGCAAGTCGACGCTGGCGAACGTCATCATGGGTCACCCGAGCTTCGAGGTGACCGAGGGCCAGATCGTTTTCGACGGCGAGGACATCACGGACGCCGATCCGGACGAGCGCGCCCGCGCCGGCCTGTTCATGGCGTTCCAGTACCCCGTCGCGATCCCGGGCGTGACCTCGGCGAAGTACCTGCGGATGGTCATGAACGCCCACCGCGAGGCGCGCGGCGAGCAGCCGATCTCCCTGAAGGACTTCCGCAAGACGGTCGAGGCGGCGATGGAGCTCACGCACGTGCCGAAGGAGTTCTCCTCGCGCTACATCAACGACGGCTTCTCGGGCGGCGAGAAGAAGCGCATGGAGATCCTCCAGCTGGCGCTCCAGCAGCCGTCGCTGGCGGTGCTCGACGAGACCGACTCGGGCCTCGACATCGACGCGCTGAACACCGTCTCCCACGGCGTCAACACCGTCGCGGAGCAGACCGGCATGGGCGCGCTGATCATCACCCATTACCAGCGCATCCTGCATCTGGTGAAGCCCGAGTTCGTGCACATCATGTTCGAGGGACGGATCGTCAAGGAAGGCGGCCCGGAGCTCGTCGAGCAGCTCGAGCAGCGCGGCTACGGCTGGATCCGCGACGAGGTGGCGGCGGCGACGGCATGAGCATCGCGGCGCCCATCGCGAGCGAGTTCCCGGTCCTCGCACAGGACGGTCTCGTGTATCTCGACTCGGCCGTGACGTCGCAGACGCCGCGCCCCGTGCTGGAGGCGATGGACCGCTACTACACCGAGTACCGCGGCTCGATCCATCGCGCCGTCTACCCGCTGGCGGCGCGCGCGACCGAGGCATACGAGCGCGCGCGCGTGCTCGTGGCCGGCTTCACGGGCTCGACGCCCGGCGAGACGGTGTTCACCCGCAACGCGACCGAGGCGCTCAACCTCGTCGCCTACTCCTGGGGGCGCGCGAACGTGCGCGCCGGCGACCTCGTGGTCGTCAGCCAGATGGAGCACCACTCGAACCTCGTGCCGTGGCAGATCCTCTGCCAGGAGACGGGGGCGGAGCTCGCCTACCTGCCGGTCGACGACGACGGGCTGCTGATGCTCGACGCACTCGACGGGCTGCTCGCGCGTACGCCCAAGCTGCTCGCCGTCACCCATGTGTCCAACGTCGTCGGCACCGTCAACCCGATCGCCGAGATCGTCGAGCGGGCGCACGCCGCCGGGACCGTGGTGGTCGTCGACGGTGCCCAGGCGGTGCCGCACATGACGGTGGACGTCGGCGCGCTCGGCGCGGACTTCTACGCCTGGACCGGGCACAAGGCCTACGGGCCGACCGGCATCGGCGTGCTCCACGGGCGTCGCGACCTGCTCGAGGCGATGCCTCCCTTCCTCGGCGGCGGGCACATGATCTCCCGCGTCGGCGACTTCGAGTCCCAGTGGGCCGAGCCGCCCGCTAAGTTCGAGGCGGGCACGATGCCGATCGCCGAGGCGATCGGGCTCGGCGCCGCGGTCGAGTTCCTGGCCGGCATCGGGATGGACGCCGTCTGGGAGCACTCGCGCGACGTCGTCGGCTACGCCGTCGAGCGCCTGCTCGACGTGCCGGAGCTCACGCTGCACGGCCCGCGCGACCTCTCCCACCGCGGCGCGCTGTGCTCGTTCGCGCTCGAGGGCATCCACCCGCACGACGTCGCCGAGATCCTCGGCCGCGAGGGTGTGTGCGTGCGCGCCGGCCACCACTGCGCGCAGCCGCTGATGCGCCGCCTCGGCGTGCCCGCCAGCACGCGCGCCTCGTTCGCCGTGCACTCCACGCGCGACGAAGTCGACCGGCTGATCGACGGCCTGGACCGCGTGAAGGCGGTGTTCGCCTGATGGATGACCTCTATCGGGAGCTGATCCTCGAGCACTACAAGCAGCCCAGGAATTGGAGCCCACCCGCCCCCGAGCTCGAGCAGCCGGATCTGGAGTTCGAGGACTTCAACCCGCTCTGCGGCGACGAGCTGAAGGTGCAGCTCAAGCTCGGCGACGACGGGCGCGTGCAGGACATCCGCTTCTCCGGCCACGGCTGCGCGATCTCGCAGGCTTCGGCGTCGATGGCCTCCGACGAGCTCGTCGGGATGCCCGTCGACGACCTGCTCAAGCTGGACCGCTCGTTCGTGCTCGACCTGCTCGGGATCGACATCTCGGCGACGCGCATGAAGTGCGCGCTGCTGTCGCTGAAGGTGGTCAAGGGCGCCGCGCTCGGCAAGGCGGTCAACTGGGAGTCGGACACCACCGCGAGCGCCGCCGAGAACGGCGGCTCAGCCGACCCCGTCGGTCTCTAGCCGCAGGGCGGCTCAGCCGACCCCGTGGGTCTGTAGCCACAGCTCGAGCAGCCCGAGCTGCCACAGCGCGGCGCCGTCGAGGTTCGTGCGGTGCTCGTTCGGCGCCGCCAGCATCGCCTCGACCGCCTGCGGCCTGAACAGTCCGCGCTCGCGCGCCGCGGGCGCGTGCAGCGCGTCCGTGATCAGCTCGAGCACAGGCGCCTCGAGGTGCGACAGCAGCGGCACCGGGAAGTAGCCCTTCTCACGGTCGATCACCGCGTCGGGCACGACGCCGCGCGCGGCGGACTTGAGGATCCCCTTGCCGCCCTGCGCGAGCTTCAGCCCCGGCGGGCAGGTCGCCGCCAGCTCGACCAGCTCGTGGTCGAGGAACGGCGTGCGCGCCTCCAGCCCGTGCGCCATCGTCATGTTGTCGACGCGCTTGACCGGGTCGTCTACCAGCATCACCTCGGCGTCGATGCGCAGCCCGCGGTCCACCGCCGTCTCCGCGCCGGGGCGGCCGAAGTCGCGCGCCACGAGCTGCCGTGACGGGTCGCCGTCCGCCACCCACCCGGCGGCCAGCTCCTCGCGGATCCCCGCGTCGTCGCGGTCGAAGAAGCTGCCCGCGTAGGTCTTGAGCCCGTCGCCCTCGTCCTCCAGCAGCGGCGGGTACCAGTAGTAGCCGCCGAACACCTCGTCGGCGCCCTGGCCCGATTGCACGACCTTGCGGTCCCTGGCCACCTCGCGCGAGAGCATCCAGAACGCCACCGCGTCATGGGAGACCATCGGCTCGCTCATCGCCGCGATCGCGTGCGGGAGCGCCTCCAGCAGGTCGTCGGCGGTCGCCTCGATCTTGCGGTGGTCGGTCCCGAACTCGCGCGCCATCAGATCCGAGTAGCGGAACTCGTTGCCCTCGCGCCCGCCCGCGTCCGGGAAGCCGATCGAGAACGTCGCCAGCCCGCGCTGGCCCTCCTCCGCCAGCAGCGCGACGATCAGGCTCGAGTCCAGGCCGCCCGAGAGCAGCACGCCCACGGGCACGTCGGCGACCATGCGGCGGTTCACCGCGACGCGCAGCGCCTCGCGCACGGCGTCCGCCCACGCGCGCTCGTCCCAGTCCGCGCGTCCCGGGGCGCGAGCGAACGGCGGATCCCAGTAGCGGCGCTCGCGGCGCGTGCCGTCGGGCTCGATCGTCAGCAGCGTGGCGGGCGCCAGCTTGGCGACGCCGCGCAGGATCGTGCGCGGCGCGGGCACGATCGAGTGCCAGGACAGGTAGTGGTGCAGCGCCACGGGGTCGACGCGGGTGTCGATGTCGCCTGCGCGCAGCAGCGCCGGCAGCGAGGAGGCGGCGCGCAGGCCGCCGCCGGGGAGCTCGGCGAGGTACAGCGGCTTGACCCCGAGGCGGTCGCGGCCGAGCACGAGCCGCCCGCTGCGCTCCTCGACGAGGCAGAACGCGAACATGCCCGCGAGCCGGTCGAGCATCGCCTCGCCCCATTCCACCCAGCCCTTGAGCAGCACCTCGGTGTCGCTCGTGGAGGCGAACGAGTGGCCGAGCGCCTCGAGCTCGCGCCGCAGCTCGCGGTGGTTGTAGATGCAGCCGTTGAAGACGACCCGCAGCCCGTGGACGGTGTCGTGCATCGGCTGCGCGCCGGTCTCGGAGAGGTCGATGATCGCCAGCCGCCGGTGGACGAGCCCGACACCGCCGTCCAGCCACAGGCCCGCACCGTCGGGCCCGCGCGGTGCGAGCGCCTCGCCCATGCGCTCGAGCGCATCGCGGTCCGGCGCGCCGGTGGCGCGCAGCTCGGCGGCGAACCCGCACATCGCCGCGTCAGGCCCGCAAGGGAGCGGCCGGCTCCTGTTCGGTGAGGAACTCGCGGTGCAGGCCGCGCAGCACGCCGGGCAGCGCGGCGGGACCCGCCGCCAGCTCGCGCTGGCGGGTCGCGCCGGGCCGGTGGCCGAGCGCGTTGACGTGGGCGAGCTCGTGCTCGCAGCCCAGCCACTCGGCATGCGGCGTGCAGGCGCGCACGAGCCCGGCGAGCACGTCGCCCGCGCGTACGCAGCGGTCGTGCGCCGGGTCGACGAAGGTTCCGTTCATACCGTCGCGCGCGGCCAGGAAGCGGTTCTCCCCGAGCACCTCGGGTGGCATCGGCGGCAGCGGCTCCGCGCACTCCAGCGCCTCGTGGCGGACCAGGCACTGCACGAGCGCGACCAGCGCGCCCGTGTCGGCGAGGCGCGTCTGCGCATCCATCACCCGCACCTCGATGGTGCCCAGCTTCGGCTGCAGGCGGACGTCCCACCACAGGAACGTCGGCTCGGGGAAGGCGTCGCAGCGCAGCAGGACGTCGATCGCTTCGACGTACTCCGCGTAACTCTCGAAATACCGCGGTGGGCCTGTACGCGGGAAGGCCTGGAAGATCGGCGTGCGGGCCGAGGCGAGGCCGCTGTCGCGCCCCTGCCAGAACGGCGAGTTGGCGGAGGCGGCGAGCAGCACGGGCAGGTGCGCGCGCACGCCGTTGAGCGCGCGGATCGCCGAATCGGGGTCGGGAACCGCGACGTGCACGTGCAGCGCGAACGTCGGCTCGCGCCGCGCCAGCTCGCGCAGCGAGGCGTAGAGGAACTGGTAGCGCGCGCCGGGGGAGACCTCGGTGTCCTCCCAGCTGGCCATCGGGTGCGTGCCCGCGACCGCGGCCGCGAGCCCGAGCCGCTCGAGCGCGCGCGAGAGGGCGTGCCGCAGCTCGGAGAGCTGGTCGATGGCCGCGCCGACCGTCTCGTGCGGATCGGTCGCCAGCTCGACGGCCGAGCCGTGCGTCTCGGCGGCGGTGTGCCCGGCGATGTCCTCGTCGAGGGTGGCGAGCACGGCGTCCGAGCGCGATGACGGCATCCACGTGATCGGGTCGAGCAGCATCACCTCTTCCTCGACGCCGACCGTCCACGGCGCCTCGGCGCCGGCGGCGCTCCACTCGGCCCATTCGGGCAGCCTCACGGCAACACCCACGTGTCCTTGGCTCCGCCGTTCTGGGTGGAGTTGACCACCAGTGCTCCCTCTCCGAATGCCACGCGGGTGAGCCCTCCTGGCATCACTTGGGCGCTGCCGTCGGCGCGCAGGAATACGAAGGGTCGCAGGTCCACGTGCCGCGGACGGATCTCGTCGCCGATCACCGTGGGGGCGACCGAGAGCGAGACCAGCGGCTGGGCGACGTATTCGCCAGGGTCGGCTCGCACTTCCTCGCGGGTGCGCTCGACGTCCTCGGCGCTCGCGTGCGGGCAGATCACGACGCCGATGCCGCCATGGCTGTGACGCGGCTTGATCACGAGCGTCTCGAACTCGTCGAGCGCGCGCTCGAGCTGCTCGGGATCGGCGAGGTCGAGCGTCTCGACCGCGCCGAGGCGCGGCTGCTCGCCGAGGAAGAACTCGATCATCGCGCCGACGTAGGCGTGCGCCGCCTTGTCGTCGGCCACGCCGGTCCCGAACCCGTTGATCACCGACACCGTGCCGGCCCGCATCGGCGGGGCGAGCAGCGCCCCGACGCCCGTGTTTAGCCGGTCCTCGTTGGTGCGGCGGTAGACCACGTCCACGGGCTCGCCCTGGTAGCGCAGGCGGTCGCCGCGCAGCTCGAGGTCGTCCGGCTCCACCAGCGGGACGCCGAGCTCGCGCGCCGCCCACTGGTGCTCCCATGCAGCGCTGTTCTCCGGCCCGTCGGTGAGGACGACGATCAGCGGGTCCTCGACGCCGGGGGCGGCCGAGCGCAGCGTGGCGCCGAGCATGCCGACGGTCGCCTCCAGCGGGCGCGGCGCCGTCTCGGGCTCGAGCGCGTCGAGCGTGGCGATGCGGGCGGCGATCGCGTACGCGAACCCGCTCGGCGTCATCAGGTTGTCCTCCAGCACCCGCAGCTCGCCGCTCGCGTCGCGCACAAGATCGAGCCCGGCGACGCCGACCCACAGGCCGCCCGGCGGGCTCGCACCGGTCATCCCGGGCTCGAAGCCCTCGGCGGACTCGATCACGCGCTCGGGCACGACGCCCTCCGCGACCGCGCGCCGCGGGCCGTAGACGTCGGCGACGAAGGCGTTGAGCGCGCGCACGCGCTGGATCAGCCCGGCCTCGAGCTCGGCGAACTCCTGCGCGCCGAGCACCCGCGGCACCGGGTCGATGTTGAACTCGATCTCACCGCCGACGGACCGGAAGCCGACGCCCGCGTCCATCAGCCGCGTGCAGAGCGTCTCCCGCAACTTCCCGGGGTCCGTGCCGTCGAGCGCGGCCAGGCCCGCGCCGCCGTGCTCGCGCAGCGTCCCGTCGGGCTCGAGCGCCTCGTCAAACGCCCCGTTTTCCGGCATGTAAGGCGGCTTTGATCGCTCCACGGCGGTCATGCTTCCCAGCCTGCCCGTGGGTCACTCGCGATACCTTGGCCCGGGGTCCAAAGCGTCGAGTCCGGCCCCCGCCCCGGTGGCGCTGGTAGCGTCCGCCACGAGCATGGCGGAGCCGCCCGAGAGCGAAGGAGGCTGGCAGAGCAACTGGCAGCGCCCGCAGGAGGGCGAGTGGAAGCAGGCGCCCGACGGCACCTGGTACAAGGACACCGGGAGCGCCCCGCCGCGGCCCGCCTCGGACTGGGGCCAGCGGCCAGAGGCGCCGCCGGCGCCGGCGTCATGGGCGCGGACGCAGGCCGGGTGGGTGCAGCCGCAGCCGGGCAGCGGGTACGTCGCGCCGACGACGCCGGCCAGCGGCAAGGCGATCGCCGCGCTGATCCTGGGCATCGGCGGCCTCAGCTTCTGCCCGCTGGTGCTCTCCGTGTTCGCGCTCGTGCTCGGCTACCAGGCGCGCGCGGAGATCGACCGTTCCGGCGGTGGCCTCGGCGGTCGCGGCCAGGCGACCGCCGGCATCGTCCTGGGCTGGATCGGAGTGGTGATCCTCGTCGCCTTCATCGCCCTGATCGTGATCGGCATCGCGGTCGGCGACAGCGGCGGCGGCTCGGGCGGCTCGTTCGAGATCAACTAGTGATCGGCGCGCGCTGGGCGAGCGCGTAGAGCCATCCCAGCGCGACCACCGCCACCAGCGCCCATGCCGGCGGCATCCGCAGGCGGCGCGGGGCGGCGACCGCCGTCACGACGAGCACGGCCGCCACGGCGACCCAGACCGCGTTGTAGCTCAGGAAGCCCAGGTCGCCGTGCGCCGCGAGCGCGAACGCCCGCGTGGCGCCGCAGAACGGGCACGGGAGCCCGGTGGCGGCGCGGAACGGGCACAGCAGCTCGACGTCGCCGCCGACGAGCAGCGGCGCCACGGCGAACGGCGCGAGGCCGCCGGCCACGATCAGCGCGCGCCGCGTATCCCGGGGGGTGTAGACCGCGTGCACGGCTGGGGAAGCTACTCCGGACGCTAGACTTTCAATACCGACTGCGAAGGTCTGATTTGAGTCCTGTGATCGACATCTGCCCGCTCGAGGAGCTGCCGCCCGGCCAGCATCGCCTGGTCGAATGGGAGGACCTGGAGATCGGCGTTTTCAACTGCGGCGGCGAGCTGCTCGCCGTGGAGGACCGCTGCTCGCACGACGACGGCGAGCTGCTGTACGGCGAGGTCGATCCCGAGACATGCACGGTCGAGTGCCCGCGTCACGGCTCGGTCTTCGATCTTCGCACCGGAAAGCCCCTGAACCTGCCTGCGTACGTGCCGATCGACACCTTTCCGGTGTCGGTCGAGAACGGCGTTATCAAGCTGGAGGTCGACTGACCATGGCCACCCCCGAGGTGATCGCCGAGCAGCAGGCGCTGATCGGCATCAATGCGGACTACAAGGAGAAGTTCGGGTTCCACGACGAGGAGACGGGCTACGCCTATAAGGCGCCCAAGGGCCTCACGCGCGAGCTCGTCGAGCAGATCTCCGAGTTCAAGAACGAGCCCGAGTGGATGCGCGAGTTCCGCCTCAAGGCGCTCGAGCACTTCCTCTCCCGCCCCCAGCCGACCTGGGGCTCGCCGATGCTGGCCGAGGTCGACTACGACGACATCCACTACTTCGTGCGCGCGTCGGAGAAGTCGTCGCGCACCTGGGACGACGTCCCCGAGGACATCAAGCGCACGTTCGACCGCCTGGGCATCCCCGAGGCCGAGCGCAAGTTCCTCTCCGGCGTCGGCGCGCAGTACGAGTCCGAGGTCGTCTACCACCAGGTGCGCGAGGACCTCGAGAAGCAGGGCGTCGTGTTCATGGACATGGACTCCGGCCTGCGCGAGCACGAGGACATCGTCCGCGAGTACTTCGCGAGCGTGATCCCGGCCAACGACAACAAGCTCGCCGCGCTCAACAGCGCCGTGTGGTCGGGCGGCTCGTTCGTCTACGTGCCGCCGGGCGTGCACGTCGAGATGCCGCTGCAGGCCTACTTCCGGATCAACACCGAGAACATGGGCCAGTTCGAGCGCACGCTGATCATCGCCGACGAGGGCTCCTACGTGCACTACGTCGAGGGCTGCACCGCCCCGGTGTGGACGTCTGACTCGCTGCACTCCGCCGTCGTCGAGCTGATCGCCAAGCCGGGCGCGCGGATCCGCTACACGACCGTGCAGAACTGGTCGCAGAACGTCTTCAACCTCGTCACTAAGCGCGCGATCGCCCAGACCGACGCGACGGTCGAGTGGGTCGACTGCAACCTCGGCTCCAAGCTGACGATGAAGTACCCGTCGGTGTACCTGATGGGCGAGCGCGCCCACGGCGAGGTGCTCTCGATCCTTTCCAGCACAGTGGGATCCGAAGCTTGGAATTCACGTGACTTGAAGTCGCGGC
>JADMIO010787673.1_pt1 | contig 14176 bp, 12 predicted proteins | sample 8958161 | NCBI WGS metagenome assembly JADMIO01 (sample SAMN16585339, study PRJNA669376) | soil metagenome | isolation source: Crop rotation soil | place: USA: Cullars Rotation, Alabama | collected 2011 | reverse complement strand
GAGCTCGCGCGCGTCACCGAGGTCGCGCGCCGCGGCGACGCGACGACCGGGCGCGGCGCCGCGCTCGCGCTGATCGCCGGTGACCTCGGCACGCGCACGGTCTCGACCCTCGTCAACTCCGCGATCGCCGCGCTCGATTCGGAGCACGGCGCCGAGCTCCTGCCCGACTCCGTCATGATGGACGTCCTCGGCGACGCGCTCTTCGGCAGCGAGGCCGGCCTCGCGACCTGCGCGAACCTGGTCGCCGCCGCGCCCGCGGCGCTGCCGGTCGTCGCGCTGGTCGCCGCCCACGATCCCGACGAGCACGGCTACGGCTTCAGCGTCCCGCCCGACGGCGGCCGCGAGCTCGCGACCGAGCTCTTCACGATCGTCGAGCACGGCGGCGAGGCCGAGGCGCAAGCCCTCGTGATCCTCGCGCGCCTCTTCTGCGGCGATCGCGGCCTGGTCGCGCCGCTCGCGCGCGCGCTCGATCGCACCGACGGCTGGGCGGATCACATCGTCTCCGCGGTCGCCGAGCTCCGCGTCCGCGACGCCGCCTTCTCCCGCGCGCTCACGCCGCTCCTCGCCGATCGCGATCACATCGGCGCGCGCGTGCTCGCCGCGGCCGCCGCCGGCCGCGCGCTCCCCGTCGACGATCCCGCGTGGTCGCACGTCGACGAGCTGCTCTCCCTCGGCTCCATCGCCGGCGCCGCCGCCTGGTCCGCGCTCCGCGATCGCGTCCGCTTCGCGCCTCCCTGATCGTCATGACCTCCACGCAGATCATCGTGATGGTCACCGCGATCGTCGTCGGCGTCGGCGCGATCAACGCGACCGTGTGGATCCTGATCTTCCGCGCGATGCGCCGCCGCGCCGATCGCATGCGCGAGGATCTCTCCGCGTCCGGCGAGAAGATCATCCTCGGCCCCGAGCGCGCGACCTACCGCGGCTCGACGTCGGGTTCCCGTGTGAAGGGCCTCGGCACCGCCGCGCTCACGGATCGCCGCCTGCTCTTCCGCGGCGCCTTCGGCACGCCGATCGAGATCCCTCGCGCCTCGATCACGGCCGTCCGCGAAGAGCGGATCTTCCTGCGCTCGGTCACCAGCCGCACGCACACCGTGCTCCGCCTCACCGACGGCTCCGACGTCGCCTTCTACTTCCGCGACCCCTCCGCCTGGCGCACCGCCCTCACCGCCCGCGCCGCCTCGTCCCCGCCGGCGGAATGAACATTCATTCCTCGACGCGTCGAGTGCGCTTCTGTCCGGCCGGCGGACACTCTGTCCGGCCGGCGGACACTCCCGCGCCGCGTCTTGCCTCTGCCGCCAGCGGAATGAACATTCATTCCGCGCGGCGCACGCGCATCAATCGCTATTTCGTACGATCACGCGTTGAGATCGCGCTCAGCTTCGTCCATGCGCGCACGACGGCGCCTACCGTCAACGTTCCAGTCGCAGTCTTGATCACGAGTTGACCCGACGCTCCGCCGCCGCCGCCGCCGCACACGGTTCCGTTGGCACCAGGGCCCGCCCCGTCGAGGATTGTCTTCGACTGCGTCCAGATGACCGCTTGTCCGACGCCGCCGGCTGCGCAGCCCGAGCACGATCCTCCGGCCGCGCCTGTCGTTCCTGGGTCCGCATCACCATCGGAACCCGGCATTGCCGCCGAGTTCGTCGTCTGCCCCGCGGAGCTCGCGCCGCCACCACCACGCGCAGAGAGCACGACGCCGCTCGCGGACACGTCCACGATGGGGGCTTCCAGGAGGATCGATCCGCCCGCACCTCCGCCTCCACCGCCCACCCCCGTCAATCCAGCGCCGCGACCACCACCACCACTCGCGTCGATCGTCGCCGTTCCTTGCAGACGGATCCGCGTACGGCTCGTCAGTTGAATGCCACCGCCCGCAGCGCCGGCAAACGCAAGCGTGTCGCCGGCGCCAATGCCACCCATGCACCCGCCGACGAGCGGGGCACCTGACGGTGCGTCGAGTTTTGCCCCACCGGCGCCCGCACCAGCTCCACCGCCATCGCCGCCGCTCGCGCCAGTATCGCCGCGCCCACCTCCACCCCCGCCGCCTTTGCCGCTGGCTTTTTGCCCGACGCAAGCGTTGCCACTGATCAGCGCGCCCGGGCCGTTCTTCGGTGCGTACAGCGGCGGCCCGTCGTTCGACGAAGAGAGGTCGACGTTGCCGGAGATCGTGATGTCGCCGTCGGAGACCAGGGCCAGGGTGTTGGCACCGCCGATGATCAGACTCTCGACCGACAACGACTTGAAGCGAAAGACGGTGATCGAGGGCAGCCCGAGCCCTTGCGAGATCGTCGCCGTCGGAACCGAGACCGACGCGCCGTTTCCATTGACGACGCTCGACGTGCTCGTGTCGATCTTCGCAATCCCCGTTAGAGCCACTTCGGGAGCCGCCGCGGCGAGATCAAGCTGGGTCGCAAGCCCATTTGTCGGATCGATGTCAACACACGCGGTTCCCGCGAGGTTGCAGCCAAGCGGCCCACACGAGATCGACGAGGAGACCTGCCCGAGTGGATCGCATTCTGCGTAGATGCCAGCGGCGCAGAGCTTCGTATTTGGCGTGCACGCCTGCGGTCGCGCGTCGACCACCGCGGCGTCGAATGGCGAGGGAATGCACGTCTTCCGAATGCCTTCAGATGCAGGAAACGCGGCGTTCTCGTCGCAGAACGGCCGAGAAGGATCCGTGCACGGGTGATCGGGCGTCTCGCAGAAGAGCGGGTCTTTGACGGTGCATCCCGATGCGACGAGCAGGACAAGCGTGCAGATCGTTCTCAATCTGTTCTCCGAAACGAATCGAGCGGGCACTAGGCCCGCTCGATCATCTCACGTTGTGCTGGAGAACGACTCAGGGCCCGCAGGCGCCGTAGGTCTGCTGCGGGAAGTTCGTGCACTTCAGGCCGGTCGGGCAGGCGCCGAGATCCTTGCCGCTGAGCGTCCCGCAAGCGACCGCGCAGTACCAGGAGAACGGCGGTTGGTCACCGTTGGTGCCGGTGCCGCTGTAGAAGAGACACGCCGGCGTACCGCTCGCACCCTTGTACGAGTTCTGGCAGGCCGTCTGGTAGTTCATCTGCGTGGTCGAGTCGAGCGTCATCGACTGCGTGTCCGGGCCGCACTGCGTGCCGCAGTAGCCGCTCGTCGCATTGCCGTCGGTGAGACAGATGTCGTTCGCCAGCGTGCAAGCTTGCTGCGCGGTGCAGACAGCCGCGTTCCAGTCGACGGTCAGGTTGCCGCTCGCCGCGTCGGGCGTGCCGCTGGGGGCGTCGACCGTGCCGGCAGGGGCGTCGATCGAGCCGCTGCCTTTGGCGTCCGGCGTGCCGGTCTTCTTGCTGCTGCCGCAGGCGATCATGGCGACCGCTGCGAACATGAGGGGGAGTGCACGAGTGATGCGCATGATTGTCCTGGTGATAAGAAAGCGGTTGGTGGCGGCAAAATAGCGACAGGCTGGCGCGCTTTGCAAAACAAATCGGGCGAAACGCCCCTGGCACCTGCTGTCCGCTGGCGCGACCGCGAAGGACACCGAGGAACGCGAGCGCTATCATGCGTTTCGCGCGAGGAGGCGAGCCATGATCCATCGCACAACGTCCACGCTGCTCGTCGCCGTCTTGGCGAGCGGCTGCGTCATCCGAGGCGAGTACCGAGCGGCGTCGTACGCGGGCAACGCGGCGCTCGTCGGTGCCGGCATCTACATGCTGCGCACGACCGCGACGACCTGTGACAACCCGCTCGATCACTGCCCGGCGCCCAACCATGACATCGAGACGAACAAGCTGATCGGCGGATCGCTGCTCGCGGTCGGCGTCGTCGGCCTCGCGCTGCAGATCGCGGGCGACGTGCAACCGGAGTCGGTCACGCCGCCCGCCGACGTGCCGGCGCCGTCGCCGTCGCACGCGAACACGACCGACGTGCGCGTGATGACCGAGGACGCGCGCGCGTACTCGAAGCGCGGCGAGTGCGCCGACGTCCGCAACCTCGCGCATCAGGTGTCGATCCTCGATCCGCCGTACTTCCGGAACGTCTTCGAGGTCGATCCCGACATCTCGAGCTGCATGTACTGATGCGCTTCCCGCCGCTGGTCGCCGGCCGCCTGGTCTCCCGCTACAAGCGCTTCTTCGCCGACGTCGCGCTGCGCGGCGGCGAGGTCGTCACCGCGCATTGCGCGAACCCGGGATCGATGCGCACGTGCGCGGAGCCGGGCGCGCGCGTGTGGTTGTCGCGCGCCGACAACGCCAAGCGCAAGCTCGCGTGGACCTGGGAGCTCGCCGAGATCGACGGCGCGCTGGTCTCCGTCAACACGGCGCGCGCGAACCAGATCGTCGCCGAGGCGATCGCGACGAGGAGCATCGCGGAGCTCGGCCGCTACGATCGGATCGCGCGCGAGGTGAAGACGGGCGCGAGCCGGATCGACTTCTTGCTCGAAGGCGACAAGCGCACGTGGGTCGAGGTGAAGTGCGCGACGATGGACGGCGGCCGCGGCGCCGCCGCGTTCCCCGACAGCGTCACCGATCGCGGCGCGCGTCATGTCGGCGAGCTCGCCAAGCTGCGAAGCAAGGGCGATCGCGCCGTGCTCCTCTTCTGCGTCGCGCGCGCCGGCGTGACGCGCGTCCGCCCCGCCGACGAGATCGATCCGACCTACGGAGCCGCGCTCCGAGCGGCCGCGAAGCGCGGAGTCGAGGTGATCGCGTACCGCGCGTCGATCGATCGACGCGGCATCGCGCTCGATCGCGCGATCCCGGTCGACCTGTCAGGCTGATGTGCGATCGATTCGTGAATGGCATCGAGCAAGGATCGCCGCCGTCTCGAGTTGAAGCGCGAGAAGCGAGCTGCGCGCACTGCCCTCCGCCGAGCCGCAGGCCGACTGGGCCTTCCCAAGATGTCAGACGTGCTGCTGGCGTTCGCGCGGCCTCTCACGGCAGGGATCGACGACGTCCCGCTCATTCGCTCCCTCTTGCAGGTCGCTGCGGCGGTCTGGAACGCGTCGTCGATGGCGGTCCCACCCGAGGTGATCCTGGCCAAGTTCGATGGCGACGAAGAGGCCAAGCTCCTCGTCAACGAGCTGATCGAGGCACGGCGCACGACGTACGCCGAAGATCCCCGCATGATCGAGGCCGTCGAAGTGACCTACGAGGCCGGCAACCTCCACGTCGACGCCGCCTGGAGCATCTCGTAAGCTCTGTCGATGGCCATCCGCAAGATCGCCCAGATCGGTCACCCGGTGCTGCGCCAGCGCGCGCGCGAGGTCACGCGCGAGGAGCTCGCGTCCCCCGGGATGCAGCAGTTCATCGACGACCTCGTCGACACGATGCGCGACGCCGACGGCGCCGGCCTCGCCGCGATCCAGGTCTACGAGCCGATCCGGATCGCGGCGGTCGAGGTCCGCAACAACCCGCGCTACCCGTACAAGCCACAGATCCCCCTGACGATCCTCGTCAACCCGATCCTCACGCCGCAAGGCGACGAGCTGTTCGACAACTACGAGGGCTGCCTCAGCGTGCCGAACCTGCGCGGCATGGTGAAGCGCGCCGTCCACCTCCGCGTGCAGGCGTGGGATCGCCACGGCAACGCGATCGACGAGATCGTGCACGGCTTGAAGGCGGGCACGTACCAGCACGAGGTCGATCACCTCGACGGCAAGATCTTCGTCGACCGCGTCACCGACCCGACGACGTTCACGACGTGGACCGAGTTCGAGCGCCATCATCGCGCCGCGTTCATCGAGCAGGTGAGCGAGCTGGTCGCGCGCGTCGGATCGTGAAACGTGATTAGATGACCGCCGCGATGGCCGAGAAGAAGGCGCGGCGGAAGAAGAAGAAGGAGGCGGGCCCGACCATCGAGGTCAAGCGCCTGCACCGCCGCGACCTCAACCGCGCGTGGGACTTCCTCAAGGTCGCCTTCCGTCACGTCAACATGGAGACGGTCGAGTACCAGCGGCCGCGCTCGAAGCAGCGCTTCGACGAGGTCTACGACGACGAAGGCACCGAGCAGCTCTTGTTCTCCGTCGACGGCGCGATCGTCGCGTACGCCGAGGTCAGCTACGAGGTCACCGGCAGCGACAACTGGATCAACCCGCGCTACTTCGAGAAGCGCGAGATGCGGCCGCTGTTCGTCGACGAGCTCGCGGTCCATCCCGACTGGAACGGGCGCGGCGTCGGATCGTTCGTGCTCGAACAATTGCATCACCTCGCGCGCGTGCGCGGCCTGACCCACCTCGTGCTCGAGGTCGCCGAGAACAACGAGAACGCGCTGCAGTGGTACAAGAAGCGCGGCTTCCGCAAGCTCGACGCCGCGATCTTCATGGCCGCGTCGGTCGACGTCGAGCCCGAGCTGTTGCCGCCGCGCGAGCTGCCGCCTCCGCCTCCGAGCGTCGACACGGAGACGCCCTCGCCCGACGGTGGCGGCGCCGGATCCGACGAAGACGAGCCCGCGGGCAAGTAACGCTACGGCGCCGCGACGACGCGGTCGTAGCCGATGCGGCTCCGCGCGTAGCGCACCGAGCCGATCAACATCCACCGCACGTCATCCGGCGCGACGCCGAGCGACGCGGCGATCTCGCCGATGCTGTCGCCCTGGATCCATCGCGTCAGCACGTCGGGCCGCCACCCGTTCGCGACCGGGTGCGCAGGCGCCATCGCGGGCTCCTCCGCCGGCGGCAACGCACACCCTCCGACCAACGCCCCCACGATCAAAAGGACCGATGCCCTCATCGTGCACCTCCTCCATTCCCCACCGGAGACTGTAGCGCCAGCGCACGGTCCAATCGAGAAGAGACTTCGCTCCCGTCGACGACCTTGACACCACGGGGTCGGTTGCTAAACGGGAGACATCGGTCGCGGTCACGAGGCGGCGATCGGTCCTCCGATGCGTATCGATTGGTCGACCTTTGCCAAGACCCCGAACCTCGGGATCCTCGTCGATCTCGACGGCACGCTGATCCCGTTCGCGCCGACGCCCGACGAGGCGACGATCGACGACGAGGCGCTCGCGCTCCTGCGCGAGCTGCACGAGACCAGCAAGGTCGTCGTCGTCACCGGCCGTCCTCACGCGATGATCACGGATCTCACCGCGCGTGCGCCGGAGCTCACGTACTTCGCGGAGCACGGCGCCTGGCGATGGGACGCGGGCGCGTGGGTCGAGGTCCTCGCGCGCACGCCGGAGCTCGACGAGCTCGAGGGCGCGATGCGCGCGATCGCGGGCGGCACGCCGGGCGCGATCGTCGAGCGCAAGCAGTGCTCGGTCGATCTGCACTATCGCGTCGTGCCGTCGCCGGTGCGCGAGACGCTGCTCCACGCGATCGATCTCGCGATCGAAGAATGGCTCGAGACCCACCCCGACTTCGAGCGCATGCCCGGCGCGGAGATGATCGAGGTGCGGCATCGCCTCGATCACAAGGGCACCGCGGTCGCGTGGGTGCGGCGCACCACGCCGGACGTGCGCGTGATCGCGATCGGCGACGACTACAGCGACGAGGACATGTTCAAGAGCCTCCGCGCCGACGACGTCGGCGTGATCGTCGGCGCCGAGCGGCCGACCGCGGCGAGCGTGTGGCTCGCGGGTCCGTCGGAGGTGCGCGCGCTGCTCGGCTACATCGCGCGCGCGCGGCGCGGGCGGCTCGGCGAAGGCGATCGCCCGCCGGAGACCACGTCGTCGCGCGCGCCGACGATCGGTCCGCGCGATCGCCTGCTGGTCGTGTCGAATCGCCTGCCGGTGTCGTCGGGCGGGCGCACGCGCGAGGTCGGTGGGCTCGTCTCGGCGATCGCGCCCGCGCTCGCGCGACACGGCGGCTTGTGGCTCGGGTGGAGCGGACAAGAGCGCGAGCCCGGGCTGATCGTGCGCCCGGATCCGGACGATCCGTCGCGCGCGCAGTTCGACTATCCGCCCGGATGGCGGCGCACCTACTACGGCGGCTTCTGCAACCGCGGCTTGTGGCCGCTCTTGCACGGCTTCCAGTGGCGCGCGCGCTTCGTCGACGACGAATGGCAGGCGTATCGCGACGCGAACGCCGCGTACGCGCGCTTGGTGCACGAGGTCGCGAGCCCGAGCTCGACGGTGTGGGTGCACGACTATCAGCTCCTGCTCGCCGCGCGCGAGCTGCGGCGCCGCGGCCACGACGGACCGATCGGCCTCTTCCTCCACGTGCCGTTCCCGCCGCGCGACGACTTCGAGACCTGTCCGTGGGCCGGCGAACTGATCGACGGCATGCTCGCGTACGACGTGATCGGCTTCCAGACCGCGCGCTGGCGCGACAACTTCGCGTCGTGCGTCGGCGACCTGCGCGGGACGCGGCTCGGCGTGTTCCCGGTCGGGATCGATCCGTCGACGTTCGAGGACGCGGCCGGCGACGAAGACGTCGACGACGTCGCGCGGCTGCGCGCGTCGCTGCGCGATCGCAAGCTCGTCTTGGGCGTCGATCGACTCGACTACTCGAAGGGCATCCCGGAGCGGCTCGAGGCGTTCGCGCGCATGCTCGAGCTCAACCCGGGATGGCGCGGGCGCGCGTCGTTCGTGCAGGTGTCGGTGCCGTCGCGATCGGACGTGCCCGAGTACGCGGAGCTGCGGCAGCGCGTCGAGAACGTCGTCGGACGGATCAACGGCGAGTACGGCGAGGCCGATTGGGTCCCGGTCAGGTACCTGTATCGATCGTACGAGCACCACACGCTCGCGCAGCTCTATCGGATCGCCGACGTCGCGATGGTCACGCCGCTGCGCGACGGCATGAACCTGGTCGCGAAGGAGTTCGTCGCGTCGCAGGACGACGCCAACCCCGGCGTCTTGCTGCTCTCGAAGTTCGCGGGCGCGAGCGAAGAGATGCGCGACGCGCTCCTCACGAACCCGTACCACCGCGACGGCATGGCGGCCGATCTCGCGCGAGCGCTCGAGATGCCGCTCGAGGAGCGGCGCAGCCGGCATCGGCGGCTGCGCGCGATCGTGCACCGCACGACGGCGAGCGCGTGGGCGGAGCAGTTCATCGCGGCGCTCGTCGAAGACTCGCCCGCGCCCGCGGCCGCGGTCAGCGCGGCAGTGAAGTAGCGAACAGCTCGATCACGGCGGCGGGCGCGTCGAGGTGAAGCCAGTGACCGGCGCCCGTGATCGTGTGCGTGTGGATGCGGCGCTCCGGCGGCTCCGCGGCGAGGCGCGCGCGATCCGCCTCGCTGACGGTGTCGGATCGCGCGGCGACGACCATGTGCACGTCGCCGGGGAGACGCTCGTCCTCGACGGCGCTCCACAGATCGATCGCGTAGTAGTCGAGCAGCATCGCCTGCACGGCCTCGAGATCGAGCGCGAGCGTGACGCCGTGCTCCGCGTTCGGGTGCAGGCTCATCGCGAGCCACTGCGCGAGCGTCTTCGAGTGTCCGCGCGCGATCAGCGCCGCGATGAAGTCGTCGCGCTTGGGCCAGGTCTTGGGCAGCTCGCGCATCGCGTCCCAGACGTGGCGCACGTCGTTGTCGGGACGCGCCCACATGCCGGGGCGCGCGCTCGGCGTCGAGTCGAGCACCCACGTCTGCTGCGTGGGGTAGTGCTCCGCGCGCAGCGCGAGCACGCACTTGCCGCCGAAGCTGTGACCTGCGACGACGTCGACGCCGCCCTCTTCTTCCAGGCACGCGCGCAGATCGCCGGCGCACGCCGCGATCGTGTGCGGCGGCGCGCCCTGCTCGGAGCGGCCGTGCCCGCGCAGATCGACGAGGATCGCCCCCCACTCCGGCCGTCGCTCGATGATCTTGCGCGCGATCGATCGCCAGTTGCCGCCGCTGCCGTAGATCCCGTGCGTCATCGCGAACCAGCGTGACGGTGATTTCTCGGCGCCGATCACGCGTTCGCGGTGCAGTCGCGCGGTCACGCGATCAGCATGGCATAGTCCGCGCGATGTTCGCGATCTCCGAGATCGCCGCGCGCGCCGCCGACGCAGGCTTCGATCTGTGTGCGCCGCTCGCGATCACGCGCGCCGATACGCCGCTGCCCTCGTTCGATCGCGATCGCGCGCTCGGCGTGATCATCGGCAACACGCGCGCGCTGTGGCCGCGCTTCCTCGCCGCGCGCCCCGCCGGCGCCGATCCGCTCGATCGGTATTGTGAAGAGAGGCTCGCGCCGCTGGTGCCGAAGCGCGGCGCGATCTTCTTCGCGCACGTGCGCGGCGACGCCGGTTGGCTCCCGATCCAGCACCTCGCCGCCCGCGCCGGGCTCGCCGAGCTCGCGCCGTGCGGCCTCTCGATCCATCCGATCTACGGCCCGTGGATCGCGCTGCGCGCGCTGATCGTGATCGATGCCGACGGGCCCGAAACTGTGCCGCCCCCGGTCGTGAAGTCGTGCGACTGCGCGACCGGGTGCGGACCGGCGCGCGAGGCGCTCGCGCGCGCCGGCGATCCGTTCGATCCTCGCTCCGAGACGTGGCGGGCGTGGGCGGCTGTCCGGCTCGCGTGTCCGGCCGGCGCCCAGCATCGGTACTCGGACGCGCAGCTGCGCTACCACTACACCCGGGATCTGTCCCTGCTCGACCAATCCGGTCGGTGACTTACACGATCGAGCGGACTGAACATTCATTCCGCTGTCCGGCCGGAGGTAGGCTCCCGAAGTCGTGTCCGCGGACGTGCTCGATCTCTTCCATCCGCTGGTCGCGGGCTGGTTCCGCGCGCGTTTCGGCGCGCCGACGCCGCCGCAGATCGACGGCTGGCCGCGGATCCACGCGTGCGAGGACACGCTGATCGCGGCGCCGACCGGATCCGGCAAGACGCTCGCCGCGTTCCTCGCGTGCATGGACCGGATGATCCGCCGCGGCCTGGACGGAACCGGCGCGCCGCTTCCGGACGCGACGCACATCCTCTACGTGTCGCCGCTCAAGGCGCTCTCGAACGACATCCACAAGAACCTGGTGACGCCGCTCGCGGAGATCAGCGAGCACGCCGCGCGCGAAGGTGTCCGGATCCCGGACGTTCGAGTCGGCGTGCGCACCGGCGACACTCCGATGGCCGAGCGCGAGAAGATGGCGAAGCGGCCGCCGCACATCCTCGTCACCACACCCGAGTCGCTCTACATCTTGCTGACGACGCGGCGCGGACGCGCGGCGCTCTCCACCGTCGACACCGTGATCGTCGACGAGATCCACGCGATCGCGGGCGACAAGCGCGGCGCGCACCTCGCGCTCACGCTCGAGCGCCTCGATCGCCTCGTGACGCAGACGACCGGCCGCGGCCCGGTGCGCGTCGGCCTGTCCGCGACGCAGCGCCCGATCGAGCGCGTCGCGCGTCTCTTGGTCGGCACGCAGCGCCCGCTGCCCCACATCGTCGACGGCGGCCACAAGCGCACGATCGACCTCGCGATCGAGATCACCGACGACGAGCTCGGCGCGATCGCGTCGAACGAGCAGATGGGCCGCGTCTACGATCGCATCACCGAGCTGGTGCACGAGCACAAGACCACGCTCGTGTTCGTCAACACGCGGCGGCTCGTCGAGCGCGTCGCCGCCGCGCTCGAGAAGCGGCTCGGCGAGGATCAGATCGTCGCGCACCACGGATCGATGTCGCGCGAGCTCCGCTTCGACGCCGAGGACAAGCTCAAGCGCGGCGCCGTGCGCTGCGCGGTCGCGACCGCTTCGCTCGAGCTCGGCATCGACGTCGGCGCGGTCGACCTCGTCGTGCAGCTCGGCTCGCCGCGCGCGCTCGCGACCTTGCTCCAGCGCGTCGGCCGCAGCGGTCACCACAAGGGCGGCCTGCCCAAGGGCCGCTTGTTCGCGCTCACCCGCGATCAGTTGATGGAGTGCGCGTCGCTCGTGCGCGGCGTGCGCCGCGGCAACCTCGACGAGCTGCACCTGCGCGACGCGCCGCTCGACATCCTCGCGCAGCAGATCGTCGCGATCGCGAGCGCCGAGGAGCAAGGGCTCGACGAGGACGAGCTGTTCGAGCTGGTGCGCGGCGCCGCGACCTACGCCGAGCTCGATCGCGCGCGCTTCGATCAATTACTGCACATGCTCAGCGAAGGCGTGAGCGATCGGCGCGGTCGCACCGGCGCGCACCTGTTCCGCGATCGCGTCGGCGGGCGCGTGAAGGCGCGGCGCGGCGCGCAGCTGTCGGCGATCATGTCGGGCGGCGCGATCCCCGACAACAACAACTACGCGGTCGTGCAGTGGCCCGAGGAGCTCAAGGTCGGCGAGGTCGACGAGGACTGGGCGATCGAGTCGAGCGCGGGCGACATCTTCCAGCTCGGCAACACGTCGTGGCGCATCCGCCGCATCGAAGCGGGCCGCGTGATCGTCGAGGACGCGCACGGCCAACCGCCGACGATCCCGTTCTGGCTCGGCGAGGCGCCGGCGCGCACGCGCGAGCTCTCCGACGAGGTCAGCGAGCTGCGCGACGCGATCGAGGAGCGCTTCGCGCGCGGCGACGATCACGAAGAGATCGCCGCCTGGCTCGCGAACGAGGTCTCGATGTCGATCGTCGCGGCGCGCCAGCTCGTCATGTACCTCGCCGCGGGCCGCGCGTCGCTCGGCGCGCTGCCGACCAAGAAGCTGCTCATCGCGGAGCGCTTCTTCGACGAGGCCGGCGGCATGCAGCTCGTCCTGCACGCACCGCTCGGCGGCCGCATCAACCGCGCGTGGGGGCTCGCCTTGCGCAAGCGCTTCTGCCGCAGCTTCGACTTCGAGCTGCAGGCGGCCGCGACCGACGACGGCATCGTGATCTCGCTCGGCCAGCCGCACAGCTTCCCGCTCGACAGCGTGTTCGGCTTCTTGCCGTCGTCGCAGGCCGAGCCGGTGCTCACACAGGCGCTGCTCGACGCGCCGATGTTCGAGGTGCGCTGGCGGTGGAACGCGACGCGCTCGCTGACGATCCCGCGCCGCAAGGGCGGCAAGAAGGTCGCGCCGTACCTCGTGCGCATGAAGGCGGCTGATCTCTTGTCGGTCGTGTTCCCGCAGGCGCAGGCGTGCCTCGAGAACATCCCGGGCGATCGCGAGATCCCAGATCATCCGCTCGTCTTCGAGACGATCCGCGACTGCATGGTCGAGGCGATGGACGGCGCGGGGCTGCGATCGCTCCTCGAAGGGATCGAACGCGGCGAGATCAAGGTGCTCGCGCGCGACACCGTCGAGCCGTCGCCGCTGTGTCACGAGCTGATCAACGCGAACCCGTACGCGTACCTCGACGACGCGCCGCTCGAGGAGCGCCGGACGCGCGCGGTCAACCTGCGCCGCACGTCGGCGGCGGAGCTGGTCGAGGCGGCGGCGCTCGATCCCGCGGCGATCACCGCCGCCGAGGAGGAGGTCGCGCCGCTCGTCCGAGATCCGGACGAATTGCACGACGCGCTGCTCGCGCTGTGGCTGGTGCCGGACGCGATGGTCGCGCGGTGGAACGCGCGCGCATGGATCGACGCGCTGGCCGCGTGCGGTCGCGCGACGTCGTTGTCGTGGCAGTCGGGAAGCGCGTGGGTCGCGACCGAGCGGCTCGGCGCGATCCGCGCGCTCGTGCCCGAGGCGATCGCGACGCCGCCGATCGCGACGCCCGCGTGGGCCGAGCTCCTCGACGAAGAAGCGGCCGCGCGCCGCGTCGTCGGCGCGCACCTCGATCATCGCGGGCCGATCACCGCGCGCGCGCTCGCCGAGCTGCTCGGCCTGCGCGAAGCCCTCGTGCTGCAGTCGCTGCTCGCGCTCGAGGCCGACGGCGCGATCCTCCGCGGATCGTTCACCGGCGGCGCCGTCCGCACGGTCGGCGCGACGCTGCGCGACGCGCTCGCCGTCCACGACGATCCGGACGCGCTGCGCGACGTCGAGTGGTGCAATCGCCGCATCCTCGCGCGAATCCATCGCTTGACGCTCGCGCGCCTGCGCAAGGAGATCGAGCCGGTCCCGGCCGCGGCGCTGATGCGGTTCCTCCTCGAGTGGCAGCGCGCGCGCGGCGGCGCGCAGCTCTACGGCGCCGAGGGGCTCGCGCGCGTGCTCGAGCAGCTGCAAGGCTTCGAGACCGCGGCCGGCGCGTGGGAGCGCGAGATCCTGCCGGCGCGATTGCACGGGTACGATCCGCAGTGGCTCGATCAGATGTGCCTCGGCGGCCACGTCGCGTGGTGCCGTTTGTCGGCGCGCAAGGTGAGTGCGAGCGAAGACGAGCCCGATCCGAAGGACGAGAAGCGCGCGCGCTCGGCGCCCTCGCGCAGCGCGCCGCTGACCTTGATGCTGCGTCGCGATGCGAGCTGGCTGGGAAAG
>JADMIO011736227.1_pt1 | contig 14178 bp, 16 predicted proteins | sample 8958161 | NCBI WGS metagenome assembly JADMIO01 (sample SAMN16585339, study PRJNA669376) | soil metagenome | isolation source: Crop rotation soil | place: USA: Cullars Rotation, Alabama | collected 2011 | reverse complement strand
GACAACTTGTCCACGTGGAATTCTAAGCTTAGGATCCCAATGTGCTGGAAAGTCCCAATACGATTGGCGGCGGCAACGCGTCTACGGTGAGCCTCGCTGGACCGACCGGTCAGCGCGTAAAAATCTATTATTGCCCCAGCGATCGCTATGGAGCGATGCAAACGTCCAATGCAGATCTGTATTGGCGGGCCAAGGGCAACTACCAGCTCAACTTCGGCCACCTCCAGGTCCCCGATCCTATCTATAACAAGAACAACCAGTCGCCTAGTTGGGCGCCGTTCGGCTATCTCGATTACGCGTCCCACGGTCTGCCGCGACTTACTCGCCTGGCCGAAATCGTCGACGGCACCAGCAACACCATGCTCATCTCTGAATCGCTGACGACGCGCGACGGCGACAATGATCATCGCGGCGACATGCTGAACGATGGCGAAGTCTGTGCCTACTACATGACGATTCTCTCACCGAACAGCAGCTCGCCCGATGTTATGCTTTCCGGCCGATGCGTCTCGCGGCCGGATATCCAAATGCCCTGTACGACCGCTGCCAATCACCACAAGGCCGCTCGCAGCCGGCACCCGAATGGCGTGAACGTCGGAATGGGGGATGGCGCGGTCCGCTATGTCACCAACAACATCTCTCTCAACACGTGGCGCAGTCTTGGGACAATGAACGGCGGCGAGGGCCTGGATGAGTTCTAATTTGTTTGATCAACCGCACCACCCGCCATTGCCGTGCGATTGTTCCCTCTCCCGCAGGGAAAGTGTTGGGGTGAGGGCCGGACGTTTTTAGAATGGCCCAACTTTTCGCGCAAACCTCGATCCAATTTTTGTAATTCGATGGCCCCGTATATCCGCTTGCTAACCGTTGTTTCCCTGCTGGTTTCGATTACCTCTCATCTCGGCTGCAACCGCGGCCCCGCCGAGGGAACGATCACTGGAGAGGTTACCTTCGACGGACAGCCGGTCAAGGATGGCCACGTCCTTTTCACGCCGCTCGACGGGAATGGCCAAACTGGCGGGGGCACAATCCGGGAAGGAAAGCTTTTGGCTGAAAAAGTTCCCACTGGCAAAATGAAGGTCGAGCTGCATGGCAATAAAGTCGTTGGCAAGCGAAAAGCCTATGACACGCCGGAAAGCCCCTGGGAGGATGACGTCGCAGAGCTGCTCCCGCCGAAGTACAACTTCAAAAGCGATATGACGCTGGAAGTGAAGCGTGGTGCGCAGGACGTGAAATACGACCTGAAGAGTAAGTAGTCGATCGCCGCCAATCAGCATGACCTACCGCGACAACTACGCCGCACCCGACTAAGATGGCAGAAAATCTGGATTTCGCATTTGCCGCAATCGTGAATCGGCAATTCAGCATTGAACATGTTCTATCCCGACCGGCCGTTCACACTTTCGTTCGAATTGTTCCCGCCCAAAACGCCCGCGGCTGAGGCCGCACTGTGGGATAACCTCCAGCATTTGATGGACTTTCGGCCGGACGTGGTCACCTGCACCTACGGCGCCGGTGGTTCCACCCGCGATAAGACACTCGACATAGTCGAACAAGCCAAACGCCGGTTCGGCGTCCGCGTCGCCTCGCATTTGACTTGCGTAGGCTCAACCGTCGACCAATTGCAGGCCTATTTGAACGAAGTCCAGAACCGTGGAATTGAAAACATTGTCGCCCTCCGCGGCGATCCCCCGCGAGGCGAAACATCGTTCACGCCCGTCGCGGGCGGCTTGCGCTACGCCAGTGAGCTTGTCGAGTTAATCCGCGGCGAATTTCCGAGGCTTGGGATAGCCGTCGCCGGCTATCCCGAGACCCATCAAGAAGCCATCAGCCCGCAAGCCGACCTAGAAAATCTGAAACGCAAAGTGACCGCCGGCGGCCACTGTGTGATCACCCAACTGTTTTTCGATAACCGCGACTTTTTCCGCTTCCGCGAGCGCTGCAAAGAACTAGGAATTCGGGTGCCCATCATTCCGGGCATCCTGCCAGTTACGAATCTGTCTCAGATTCAGCGCATAACATCACTTTGTAAGTCGCAGCTGCCCTCGGAATTTGTGTCCGAATTGAGTGAAAAAGACGATGCCGAGTCGCAATTCGCCATCGGCGTTCGCTGGGCAGCTCGACAAGTCCAAGAATTAATCGACGCCGGTGTGCCCGGCGTCCACTTTTACGTGCTCAATAAATCGCCCGCCACTGTCGCCGTCTTGAACACAGTTCGCCGGCCATAGCGCTGCTCAAACGCCAAAAGTAGCCGCCGTCTTCGCTCGGATCTCGTCGAGTGAAACGCCCGGCATCGGTTCTACCAGCCGCAAGCCTCCCGCTGCGAAGTCAAACACGGCCAGTTCGGTAATGATCACATCCACGGCGTTGATTGCCGTCAACGGCAACGTGCACCGCGGCACGATTTTGGAGCTGCCGTCGGGCTCCGTATGATTCATCGTAATGATCAGCCGCTTGGCGCCACTGGCCAGATCCATCGCGCCGCCGACACCCAGTAGCGGTTTACCGGGTACGGCCCAATTCGCCAGGTTCGCATCGCTATCGACCTGCAAGGCGCCCATGATCGCCACATCGACGTGTCCGCCCCGAATCATGGCAAACGAATCGGTGCTGTCGAAATAACTCGCGCCCGGCAACGCAGTGACCGGGATTTTTCCGGCGTTCACCGGATAATCCATCGCCCCGCCACCGTCGGTCGGGGCCGGACCGACGCCCAGCATTCCGTTCTCGCTATGCAAAATGATTCCCAGCTCCGGCGTAATCAAATCTGCCACGAGCGTTGGGATCCCAATGCCCAGGTTGACGACTTCGCCGCGTTTCAGCTCCGCCAGCGCTCGCCCTGCGATAGCCATCCGCGCGGGATCAACTCGCTTGTTGCTCGCTCCAACACTCGCTGACGAACCCAGTTCTTCCAGCGTCGTATGCGCCTGTACCAAGAAATCGACAAAGCTTCCCGGCGTATGAATTGAATCCGGCGGAATCTCACCGACTGGCACGATGTGCTCCACTTCCGCAATCACCAGATCCGCCGCCGTCGCCATGGCCCGATTGAAATTCTGCTCCGTGCGGCGATACACCAGGTTGCCAGCCGTATCGGCTCTCCACGCCCGCAGGAAAGCCACATCAGCTCGCAAGCCGGGAATCAGCACGTGCGGCCGCCCGGCGATTTCGCGCACTTCCCGGCCATTCGCGAGCGGCGTACCGGCCGATGCTGGCGTAAAAAACGCGGCGATCCCAGCTCCACCCGCCCGCATCGACTCCGCCAGCGTGCCTTGCGGCAGCAACTCGAACTCGATCGTGCCGCTTTGCGCCGCCGCCACGACCTCTTGGTTACTAGTGAAGAACGACCCGATCGCCTTCTTGAGTTGGCCGTTTCTCAGCAACCGCCCACCGCCCAGTCCTGCTTCCCCAACGTTGTTGCCGATGTACGTCAGACCGCCGGTTCCCAGCGCCGCCAGCGCGTGCAATAGATGCACTGGATTGCCAGTCATCCCAAACCCGCCGGCCATGAGAACTGCGCCGGACTTGACTCGCGCGGCCGCTTCCTCAGCAGTGATAATCGGCGTCTGCTTCATCGTGTTTTTGACTTCGCGCCTGTTGTGATGGCGGCCGCTTCACCCAGCACCGCGTTAATAAACGCATTCGTCGAGCCGAGATACTTGGCTTCCTCGCGCAAGGCATCCCAATCGATCGACGCCGTCGTCTTCGCTCGCAACACGTCAATCAAATGGCGGTTCTCGGCAGTCGCCGTTTGGCAAGCCTCGCGCACCAAGGTCTTTGTGGCCTCGCTTCCTAGATGCGGACGCAGCGCCATCGACGCAGCTTCTGCCAACAAGACGCCGTGCGTCGCCTCCAAATTCGCCTGCATCCGCTGTGTATCAACGAACAACCCACTGGCCAGTTGTGCCGCAAACCCACAAGCGCCGGCTGACAACGCGACCAACCGCGGCAAATGCTCCCATTCAACTTGCCAGGTTAATGTGCCCCGCTCCAATTCGGGCGGCGGTGCATTGGCCAGCGCCATCCGATGAGCCGCCGCGCTGTGAGCCGCGACCAGCAGCCGCTCGCACAGCACCGGATTGCTCTTTTGCGGCATGGCGCTTGAGCCTCCGCGATCCCTGCCGTCGGATTCCCGAACCTCAGCGATATCGCTTTGGGCGAGTAGCAGGATGTCGCGACCAAACTTGACCAAAATGGATGTCAACAAGGCCAACCAATCGGCAAGCTCCAAAATGCCGTCGCGCTGCGTGTTCCACGGCATCGGCGGCACACCCAGTCCATTTTCTGCGGCAAATTCGCGGATCACATCCGGACCAAAATGGCCCAGCGAGGCCAACGTCCCTGCCGCGCCGCCACACTGAGCGACCAGAATCCTCGGCCGCAATTGCTGCAGCCGCTGGTGGTGCCGCAGTAGCGGCGCCAGCCAGTTAGCGGCCTTCAGACCGAACGTCACCGGAGTCGCCCATTGCAAATGCGTCCGGCCAATACAAACCGCCGCGCGATAGCGATCCGCCAAACTTGCCAGTGCCGCGCGAACTTCGACTACACGAGCTTCGATGAATTCCAGCGCCATTCGAACCTGACACACCAGCGCCGTATCCAAAATATCCTGCGTCGTCGCGCCGTAATGAACGTATTCCGCCGCCTCACCACCGACGTGCTCACGAATCTGCGCCACCAGTCCAATGATCGGAAACCCGTCGCGCTGTGTCTCCGCGGCGAGCTTCCCGCTGTCCAATCGAAACGACTTTAACCTGTCCGCAATCGCAATTGCCTCGCCTTCCGGAATCACCCGAGCCTTCGCCTGAGCACGTACCAGTGCCACTTCCGTTCGCACCAGTGCCGCCAGCCACGCCTCATTCTCAAACAACGCCGCTACCTCGGCGTCTTCATGCTGCACGGCAAACGGACTAGCTCGATCGGTGCTCATGGCTCGAAGAAAACCGTCTCCTCAGACCCCTGAAGTACAAAATCCAGCCGGTAGACGCTTGCCTTATCCGGCTGCGGCTGACGAACGGCAAGTAGTGTTCGCCGCCGCTCCGAATCAATTGTCTTTAGCGTCGGATCTTCCGCATTCGCATCCGCTTCGTCGGCAAAATAAATCCGCGTCGCCAAATGCGTGAGCAACCCGCGCGAAAATAGATGCACGTTCACATGGGGCGCTTGCAAACCGCTCTCCGGCGCCACCACTCTCCCCGGCTTAATTGTTTCGAACCGATAACAATTCTCCGCATGCCTCGTATCACTACGGCCATAGTAACGAAATTTAGAATCGGTTTCGCCATACCGCGGATCCTCCGGATGCGCATAAATCCCCGCTGCATCGGCCTGCCAAATCTCAATTAGGGCGTCCGGCACCGCCACACCATCACCATCGAGCACTTGGCCCGATAGCACAATTCGTTCGCCGCGCACGCCATCGCTCACGAGCACATTCTCGCCGCCAATCACCAACCCATCATGAAAAAAGGGCCCAACCGTTTGCGATGGCGACTGTGTGCTGGCAAGCTTCGACATATTCTCGTCTTCAATTGCGGCGATTCTCAAACGGCGTCCTTCTCGATCCGCACAGAACGATATCGAAGCGGTATCCCAAGGCGAATCCCGGCTGCGTAATCTCCAAATCGTGTGATGAAACTAGCCGCTGTCTCGCCTGCTCGTCGGGAATGCCATTGAGAATTGGATCCAGTGGCAGCAGAGGATCGCCCGGAAAATACATTTGCGTCACCAGCCGCGACGAAAAGCACTCGCCGAACAACGAAAAATGAATGTGCGCCGGTCGCCATGCGTTGGGGTGGTTGTTCCAGGGATAAGCGCCGGGCCGGATCGAGATGAACCGGTATTCGCCCTGCGCATTCGTCAACACGCGCCCGCCACCGCTAAAATTCGGATCGAGCGGCGCGTCATGTTGGTCGAGTTTGTGGATGTAACGGCCACACGCATTGGCCTGCCAGATTTCAATTAACGCGCTGCGAACGGGTCGCCCCGCATCATCAACCACGCGACCGGCGACAACAATCCGTTCGCCAATCGGGTCGGCAGTCCTGATCGCGTTCTTCGTCAAATCGTGATCGAGCGGCCTGATCGCGTCAGAGCCGAACACAGGCCCGGTTGCCTCCGACAGAGTTTCTGGCCGCGGCAATAGAGCCCGCCCGGGCGCGCGCTTCACGGTCGAACCGTAGGCCGCGTGCAAATACGGTGGGTGAACCGTCCAATCCAGCAGCGATCGTCGCAGCGACTCAGACATGGCCGCCCTCAGCACTCGATTGATCCGAGATGATCTGTTTCGCAACCGCGATGGCCGAATTTGCAGCCGGGATCCCAGCATAGATCGCCACATGCATCAGCGCCTCGCGCACATCCTCCCAAGTCGTGTCCGTATTTTGAATCTTCGACAAGTGCAGCTTCAATTCCTGTTCGCGGCCGAGCGCAGCGAGAATGCCGATCGTGATCAAATGCCGCGTACGCAAATCGAGCCCCGGCCGCGCCCAAACCGACCCCCAAGCCGTTTCCGTGATGAATGTTTGAAAATCTGCATCAAATTCCGTCTGAGTATTCGTAGCCTGTTCAACATGCTGCTTGCCCAGGACTCGTTCGCGGACCTTCTTACCTCGCCGATAGGCCGGCGATTCACTTTCCAAGCCGGCCCTCTTCTTCATACCGCGTTTTCTCCCCAAAAAACGGATTAGTACGATAACGTATCAATGCTTAGCTTAGCTTTCGAGGCCCTAGTGGGTCAACTTTTGTTGCAGGTTTGCTTTCGCCGGGCCACAAAAGAACTGCTCCCTCGACCAGAATCGAAACCACTGAAAAATCTCGCTGGTTAGTGAGTCAATATCGCCGTCTACTTTCTCTGCAACTGCTGCAGTAGTCGCTTCACGCAGCGGCGCGCCAGCTTGAATCGCAGCCAGCAACTCGTATTGCCGAGCTGTCAACTCGTACCGGCGAACAATGTATTCGCGGCGAAACAAAGCGACAAACTGCTCCCGTGCCTCCGGCCACACCGGTTTGCGATCCGACTTCCAATCAGTGAAATAGCCGCTCACCGGATAGCGAAACCGCTGCAATTCCAACCCAGGAACGACATGAAGTTTCAGAGATCCATCCGCTTCGGCTGGCATCGAAAACGGCTGCAGCTCTTCCGGCCCCGGCGCATCAAAAACCCGATCGATCGCCTGCTCCAGACGAACAAGCTCCACAATGAACTCACCCCAATCAGCCGGCCGCGTCGCGTCCAAGTAATCAGCGAACTTATCCGCCAGATTCGCCAGCGTATAGCTAATCGGCGGATGTGCATGGATGTAACCCGTGGCAAATTGGGCAAACAACTCATCGCCCACCGCAAAACGCGTGCACGGAAAAAGATTCTGTAGCACTTCCAATAGCCGCGCCCTGTAGGCATTTTGATAAACCGCCAGTCGGTCACTCGCCGACTGTTGCCGACTCGGTAACACCTCGTTCTCAACATCCGTCGCAATCGCCGGCGCCGTCATCGCCTCCAAGAACCAACGCTGCAGTTGCTCGAGACTCTCCACTACTCCGCCTCCGCCACGATGACATGCGCCGGATGAGGTACTGAAGAACCAAGAATCAAACTTGGCTGAGATATTGGTTCTTCGGTTCTTCGGTTCTTGGAATTTTTTCCACAGTAAGACTTCGCTCGTAGTGCCTCCGCGTGGACTTCTTCAAACGTCGGAATCCTCGCGTCCCACTCCAACAGCGTCGCTGCCCCGCCCGTCAAACGGACCGCCTCGCGATACAACTCCCAAACTCGATCCACCACGCGGCCATCGTGCGTATCGATGCAGTGCGTACCCAGATCGGCGTGGCCCGCCAGATGAAATTGCATCACCCGCTCGTGCGGAATCGATCGCAAATATTCCTGCGGATCGAAATCATGATTACGGCTGCTGACATAAACATTGTTGACATCTAAAAGCAACTTGCAGCCCGTATCAGCGGCCAATCGCGACAAAAATTCCCATTCCGGCATCGTGCTCGCCGCGAACGTGACATAGCTACTCGGATTTTCCAGCACGAGCGGGCGCTCCAAAAAGTCTTGAACAATTTGCACGCGCTCGGTCACATGCCGCAGCGCCTCTTCCGTCAGCGGCAGCGGCAACAAATCGTGCGACGTGCGGCCCGCCACGCCCGTCCAACACAAATGATCCGAAATCCACCTCGCCCGGACCTCGCGCGACAGCCTTTTCAACTTTGCGAGATAATCGAAGTCCAGCGCCTCCGTGCTGCCGATCGACAGCGACACGCCATGCATCACAACCGGATACCGTTCGGCAATTTGCTCCAGCACATATCGCGGCCGGCCCGCTGAATCGATGAAATTCTCGGAAATGATCTCGAACCAATCGACAGTCGGCCAATGCTGCAGAATGTGCGAAAAATGCACGCTCCGCAGGCCAACGCCGAAGCCAAGATGATGACAGCCAAGATGATTGAAGCCGTCGGACTTCACCGGATCACTTCGATTCTGCAAGTCCATTGAACGACCGCTCGACCGAATCATTCGGGTCCGTCGAGACTCCGTGGTCCCGCCACAGCCACCGCATCATCTCCGGCATGATCGCGCCCCCCTGCTTGCTGCCGTGCAGGCCGATCCCCCACGAGAAATTGATGTCGTAACCCTTTTCCGTCATCGCTTCAACCAGCCGCACATTTTGCAAAAACCAATCACGCTCCGCGTTGTAACCACCGCCGCGTCCGGTGCCGCGATTGTCGTTGCGCCCATCCTGAAAAAAAACTCGCAGCGGCTTCTTCTCGCCCGTGCGAATCATTTCGGGATAGACATGCCCGCCGCGCAGATTCGTGAAGCTGCCGACGATGCTCAGCACCTTGCGAAAATGGTCCGGCCGCTGCCACGCCACCGTGAATGCCGCAATCGCCCCCGAGCTCGCCCCGCCGATCCCGTGATGCTCCGGATTCTTCGAGATGTTGTACTCCTTATAGAGCACCGGCATCAGCTCATCGCAAATCACCCGGGCATAGCGATCGTCGAGCGTGTTGTATTCCGTCGGCCGATTCGTATCGCGATCGCCCCAATTCCTCGGCGTCGGCTCCGGCTGCTCCGGCGTGCGGCCCGGATTGATGAACACGGCGAGCATTACCGGCAATTCCCGGCGATAAATCAGATTGTTCAGGACATTCGGCGCCCGTAGCGGGCCATTCATATCAATAAACGCCTGACCGTCCTGAAAAATCATCAGATTCGCAGGCTTTGCCGCGTCGTATTGTGCCGGGACATACACCCAATACGTGTGTTGTGTTCCTGGAAAAACCTGGCATGGCAAAACGCTCGGTCCGACGAGCTTCCCTTGCGGCACGCCATCCATCTCCAGCGAATCCGGGCCCAGCTTGTAAAAGGCGTCTTGGTTTTGGGCCCGCGCACTGGCCGTCAGAATCGCGGCGCAAAGAGCGACGGTTGCGAGGCCAAGGAGAAGCTGCCGTTTCATGACAAAATCTGTCTCACGTTCGCTGGTGATTTGATTGAATCAGCATACCAGCCTCAACTTCACGCGAAACAGCCCGCGTCCCAATCCATGCCCGTTGTGGCGATTTGCTCCACGTAATTGTATGATCGCAGTAGGGCGCAGGTCTCTCGTCAATTCCGTTCGGCACTCGGCTCTTCGCCATGTTCGTTCTCGAAAACCCCGTCCTCCAGCGCGAGCTGCTCGTCAACCTACGGATGGCGCGGGCCTTTGTCCTGCTGCTTTTGTATCAGGCGCTCCTCGGCGCGGTCGTCTATTTCGCCTGGCCGCAAGACACACGCCTCGACCTCACGGCCAACAGTGTCAGCGTGCAGCAGACCAAACGCCTCGTCAATTTGTTCTTTGTCGGCCAGTTCGTCCTCGCCTCCATGATGGCCCCTAGCTTCGCCGCTGGCTCAATCACCGGCGAAAAAGAACGCAAAACCTACGAGATGCTCCTGGCCAGCCCCTTGCGCCCCGCGGCCATCGTTCTTGGCAAGCTCGTCGCCTCGCTCACCCATCTCGGCGTCCTCATTTTCGCCTCGCTGCCCATCGTCATGCTCTGCCTGCCGCTCGGCGGAGTATCGCTCTACGAAGTCCTCGCGGCATATCTAGGCCTAATTCTCTCCGTCATCTCCTTCGGCATGATCAGCGTCGCCGCCAGTGCCTATTTCCAGCGCACCAGCGCCTCGCTCGTCGTTTCCTACCTGCTCATCCTCCCGCTGGCCATCTTGGGCGTCATCGTCTGGATGAACCTCGCTGAGCAGGGCCTCTTTCGACTCATGCTCATTCTCACAGTCCTTCCCGCGGTCACCGCCGCACTCGTCATCGCCCTCTTTTTCAACACCAGCGCGCTCCTGCTGCATCCCCCCGACGTTGGCAGCGAAGGCAAAGAAGTCGTCGATCTCGAACAAGAGGCTCAGCAAGCCGTCGGCCTCGTCATCCAGCGCGATCAATTTCCCGACAAGCTCTTCGCGCCCCCCAAACGCGACGACTTGATGGAAGACGACGCCAATCCCGTCTACGACAAAGAAATCCGCAGCGAGATTTTTAGCCAGGGCACGCTCATGCTGCGACTGGTGATTCAGGTCAGCATGCTCTTGGCCATTCCCTTCATGGCCGTCTGCCTTTACATCTGGCCCGAAAACGCCAAGTGGTATATCTGCTATGTCGTCATGTTCAACATGCTCGTCGGGCCCGTTTTTTCCGCCGGCAGCGTGACGAGCGAGCGCGAACGCGAAACGCTCGACCTGCTTCTAACAACCGTCATCACGCCCTGGCAGATTCTCTGGGGCAAACTGATCGCCGGCCTCCGCGTCTCCAGCGTCTTGACGCTCTTCCTCGTCTGGCCTGTGCTTCTGGCTTGCGTGATGGTCTCGGTCTATTGGTCGAATCTGCTTTCCGTCATCGCCTATTTGCTCATCGTGCTGATCACCTGCCTGACAACCGCCATGATTGCCCTCTTTTGCTCCGTGCTATTCAAGAAAACGCCGCAAGCCATGATGACGACTTACCTGTCGATCATCGTACTCTTTACTGCCCCACTCGCCGTCCAATACTTCGCCGACACATTCTTCCCCTACGACGAAACGCACCCGGAACAAAATCGCAACACGCTGCTGATCCGCAATGCCGGCTTTACTAGCCCCTTCGCCGCGGCTCAAGCCGTTCCGCTCGACGCCCAGAATCTCACCACGAACGTCAATTCACCGACCGGCCTCAATGCCGCTCAAGCCGCCGCCATCGGCAACTGGCCGCTCTATCTCGGTTACGTCGTCTTCAGCCTCGCCCTCAATGGCCTGCTGCTCGTCACGATGATGTGGCTCTTCAACACCCGCTGGCGCGTGGCGGGCTAATGACCGCGACCAATGGTCCCGGCTTTCACGCGCTACCCCTGAATCTGATACCTCTCCTTAACTGGATCGGCCTTCTTCGGCGGATTGATCCCTAGCGGCTTCATGATCCGCTCCATGACGTCGTCCGTAATGTTTCGCGGATCTTCGGTCACGACAATGCGATCACCCGGAAGCACGGCATAGTCATATTCCGGCGGTACGCGATGCGTTTTGTAGTCGAATTCCAATTCCATTTTGTGCCAGCCGCCGCTCGGTAACGGACGATAAACCGAAACCAGCGCTCGTTCAAATTTCTTCGCCGCACCCGTCTGCTCCATCGCCATCTGCACGTGCGTTGGTTCCGTCAGGGGCTTCTCAACCGACTTCGGTTTACCCGTTTCTGGCCGAATTTCGACGATGTATTTGGCGGCGGGCGGACCCTCCGGCTGCGGGCCCGGCGTCACCTCCGCGGCCAGCTTCGGCGTCGCGTGCTCCTTGAACATGGAACAACCAACGAGCCCAGAAAGAATCGCCGACAGCGCCAGCACAGTCAGCCGCCGAAAATCACGTCGCATCGCCACGGAAAGCCTCCAATGCATGCTAGCGCAGCTATCCCGGCAGAGTCTTCCTGACTGTAACCAGCCGCGCAGGCTAGTTTGCCGGATCGTCGCTGGCCCCTTTATCGGCAAGGTCGTGGGTCGGCTTGAGAAAAAGCTTTCAGAATCATAGCCGGTGTGCTATCGGCAAATGCATGCACCAACGCGACTAGTTGTTACCCGTCGCCGGAACGTCCTCAAACTGAATCGCTCGATTCTTCTGCATCGCGATCGAAATATTGCGCGCAATCCCATAAGCACCGATCCCAATTGCCAGGCAACACAGCAGCATGCCCACGAGCGCCAAGTTTCGCCGCGGTGAAGACAATCCCCACAGCCCCATCGCCAGTCCCAGCACCGCCACCAATGCCACCGGCGGCCAAAAGATCGCCAACGTAGCGGCAAAAATGCCCAACACCAACGACGTGACTGTCCCTCCCATCCCGCCGCCACACCGTTGGCGCCACTCTTCTCGACAATCGCCGCCTCAATGGCCTGCCCACCAGTGTTCGCCTGCGGCAACGCCGCGCTAGCTACCACGACGGCTTGCTCCGGAGCCGTAAACGCCTGCCCACACCGCCAGCAGCGGTTCACCGCGCCGAGCAACTCTTCACCGCACTTGGAACATTTGACCGCAGCCATCGCTTACTTGTCGTTCTTTGGAATCACTTCGTCCAGATTCTTCGGAAGCTTCGTTTCCACGCTGTTCGGCCGCGGGTCGGGCGACAGGCCCATCAGCGGCTTGATATTCTCGCGAATCCAAATATTCCGAAACCGAACCGGGTTGCCGTGAAACTGAATCTGAATCGGCTCGCGTTCGGCATGCGCCGCATACTTCGCCGGCTCGGTGTACGAGGTCGCGCCCAAGAGCTCGAAGTGGTTATGAATCAAAATGCCGTTGTGTAGCACCGTGACATAACCAGGACTCTGCAGAGTGCCATCCTCATTGAATCGTGGCGCGTTGAACACGATGTCATAGGTCTGCCACTCCCCCGGCTTACGGCAGGCATTCACTGTCGGAGGCTGCTCCTTATAAATCGCCCCACACTGCCCGTCAAAATACGTCGTGTTGTCATACGAATCGAGCACTTGCACCTCGTAACGACTCATCAAGTAAATGCCACTATTGCCACGTCCTTGCCCGCTCCCTTTCACCTCCGCAGGCGTTGCAAACTCGACGTGCAACTGGCAATCGCCGAATTTCTGCTTCGATGTAATCGTCGCGCCGGCTGATGTCGCAACGCCCTCCTCGATCTTCCACTTCTCGCCATTCTCCCATGGGTCCAGAGACTTGCCGTCAAAGAGCACAATCGCATCGCTCGGCACTCCGCCTTGCGGCCCCGGATCGATCACCGGCGGTTCCGGCCAAATAATTCCGCTCTTGTATTCGACCACTTGCATGGCCACGAGGGTCCCGCCTACCAGCAGTATCAACAACGCAACGGAAATCGCCTTGCGCATCGTGATGGCTCCAGACATGAACTTTGCACCGCTCCCCATCACCGCTAAGCTACGTGAAGAGGCTCAATTTTGATAGTAGCACGAGTAACAACCGTAGGATCTGTACCCGCCAGCATTCGGACCGATTGGCGAACGAAGAAAAACAGGAGACACGATGCCCGTTGAAGCAATCCAAGTTGTCACCACCACGGCCGAACGAAAGGATGCCGAAACCCTCGCCGACGCGGTGCTCGACAGCCGTCTCGCCGCTTGCGTACAAATCAGCGGACCCATCGACAGCCGCTACTGGTGGAACGGCCGCATCGAGAAAGCCTCCGAATGGCTGCTTACGATAAAAACTCGTCGCGACCTCTACAAGCGATTGGAACGCCTGCTTTTGGAGCAACACCCCTACGATCAGCCAGAAATCATCGGCACTGCCGTCGTCGAAGTCAGCGCCGGCTATCTGAAATGGCTCAACGAACAGGTCGCCGTTGCCGAAAAGAACGACGCCGAGAAGGAAGACGGCAAATGAGAGCGGGCACGCTGCTCCTACTGATCGCCCTCTGTCACCCAGTCTCATCAGCCGACGAACCGCGGCCGATTGAGCGTGGCACAATCTCTTTCACGGCCGCATCGACCGAACCACCAACGGCCGATCGCTTTCGTCTGCCATCGACAACGTTCGACTGGCAAGCCGAGCGAATTTCGACCGTCAGCGACCACTTCGCGATCTGGAACGTCACATTCCCCTCGCCCATCAAAACGCCCGAAGAAGTCAATAACACCGTTCACTGCGAATACTTTCAATCACGACAGGCCGGA
>JADMIO011426275.1_pt1 | contig 14178 bp, 11 predicted proteins | sample 8958161 | NCBI WGS metagenome assembly JADMIO01 (sample SAMN16585339, study PRJNA669376) | soil metagenome | isolation source: Crop rotation soil | place: USA: Cullars Rotation, Alabama | collected 2011 | reverse complement strand
CTCGATCGGGCGCGCGCACGCCTCGAGCGCCCCGAGCTCGTCCTCGGGCGGCGCCCGCGCGATCTCGCGGGCCTCGAGCGGCGCCTCGGGGAGCTGCACCCCCGCGCGGTGCTGGCCGCCGCGCGCGCCGACGTCGCCGACCTCGAGCGGCGCCTCGCCGTCGCGGCGCGCGCACGCCTGACGCGCGGGCGAGCGGAGTTCGCGGCGAACGCGGCCCGCCTCGACGCCCTCTCGCCGCTCCGCGTCCTGGCGCGCGGCTACGCGATCGCCACCGACGCCCGCGGCGTCGCCGTGATGAGGGCAGCGGACGTCACTCCCGGCGATCGACTCGACGTCCGCTTCGCCGAAGGCGCCGTCGTCACGCGCGTCGAATCCAGGGGAGATGCACCGTGATCAAGCGTCAGCGCTACGCGCTCCTCGGCCACCCCGTCCGTCACTCCGTCTCGCCCGCGATCCACACCGCGGCCTTCTTCGCGCTGCGCCTGCCGCACGTCTACACGGCGATCGACGTGCCCAACGACGCGATGCTCGTCCGCGTCTCGCAGGACATCCGCACGAACGCGCTCGGCGGCGCGAACGTCACCGTCCCGTTCAAGCGCAAGATCCTGGAGCTCGTCGACGTCGTGGGCTCGAGCGCCGAGGAGGTCGGCGCCGCGAACGTCGTCTGCCGCGAGGCGAACGGGCAGCTCGTCGCCCACAACACGGACGTGGACGCGCTCGTGCAGGAGCTCGAGCCCGCGCTCGTCGGCAAGCCGCGGACGCGCGCGGTCGTCATCGGCTCGGGCGGCGCGGGGCTCGCGGCGATGGTCGCGTGCAAGCGGCTTGGTTTCAAGGTGATCGGCGCGACGAGCCGCTCGTGGACGAGCTCCGAGGCGATGTACGAGTCGGAGGCCGCGAAGCTCGCGCGGAACCTCGGGGTCCTCACGTCGCTGTGGCCCGAGACGGCGGCCGGCGCCGGGCCCGGGGGCAAGAGCTCGCAGGTGCTGCGCATGCAGTGGGGGGAGCTCGCGCTCCACGCCGACTGCGTGATCCAGGCGACGAGCGCCGGCATGCTCGGCGGCGACGACGGCTCCTCCGTCGCGGGGATCGTCCCGTGGGACAAGCTCCCGGCGCACGCCGTCACGCTCGACGTCGTCTACAACCCGCGCGTGACGCCCTTCGTCCGCACCGCGCGCGCCGCCGGCCTGGTGGCGCTCGGCGGCCTCGGCATGCTCGTACGGCAGGCGGCGCTCACGTTCATCCTCTGGACGGGCCGCGAAGCCCCGATCGACGTCATGACGCGCGCCGCGGACGAGGCGCTCGGTCCCTGAGTTTGATAGCTTCTCGGGCGCAATGACCCGCTGGTCGCTCGCGTGCGCCGCCGCAGTCGTCTCCGCCCTCGCGTTCGGGGGCTGCCGCGCGCCCGTGGAGGTGCCAGCGCCGCCGGCGCCGGCGGGGCCCGCCGCGCCGCCCGTCGACGTGTGCGTCGGGTCGAAGCCGCTCGAGAAGCAGTACCTCGGCGTCCTGCGCCGCGCGCGCTGCGATCAGGACCGCTTCGCGACGATGGCCGACACGGCGACGATGCTGGGCGTCGAGTGCCGCCACTGCCACGCGCCGCTCATGGAGAACGGACGGGAGGTCCCGAAGAAGGAGGACTACCCCGTGATGACCGACAAGAAGCGCGTCGCGAACTGGATGAGCCAGCACTTGATGGAGTCGATCAAGCCGGCCGACGGCTCGCAGCTCAAGTGCTCGCACTGCCACACGGACGAGCACGGCAAGCCCGCGGCAAAGTTCCTCGGCGAGCCGCGCGATCTGAAGAAGACGATGGAGTTCATGAACATCGTCATGGTCAACCGCTTCGTCGGGCTGAACGGCGAGAAGCTCAAGTGCAAGAGCTGCCACATGGACAACTACGGGACGCCCGGCTTCCAGGCGAAGGTCATCCTCACGGACCACATCCCGGCGCACAAAGCGCCCGGCGTGCTCACTCCGTAGGATCGTCGCCGAAGAGCACGCCGAGCTCGAGCTCCACGGCGTCGAACGGCTCGATGCGCACGCGCGCGCCGGGCTCGTCGGCGATGAAGGCCGCGGCGCGCACCCACTTGCGATCCTCGAGGCGGTGCACGACGAGCTCCCGCGCGTCCACGTCGACGAGCCAGTAGTGCCCGACGCCGGCGCGCGCGAGGAGGTCGAACTTCGTCACGGTGTCGTGCTTGCGGTTCGTCGAGAGGATCTCGCAAACCCAGTCGGGCGCGACGGTCACCGGGCATCCACGCGGCTTCTCGGGGACGCGGTCGCGACGCCAACCGGCGAGATCGTGGAGGAAGGTCCAGCCGGGATAGGCGACCTCCGGCTCGACCGCGAGCCACCAGCCGCCGGGGCCTCCTCCGCCCCCGCGACGCTGGAACGGCAGCGTCAGCGCAGCGGCGACGCCGCGCTGCGCGTCGCTGTGCTCGTACCGCGCGGCCTCCTTCGGCACCACTTGCCCCGCGTGGATCTCGAGGCGCTCGTCGAAATCCGACCCCTCCGGTTTCCTCGCCGGGTCTCCCATGCGCGAAGGTTACCACGCAGAGGTCTTGGCCCAGCTCGGCCGCCCACGATAACGCGGAGAGCGATGCAGCTCCCGTCTCGCCTCGCGGCGTCGACGCTCGGTGACCTGCTGGGCGCGCTCCACCGGACGCGCGTCTCCGGCGTCGTCGAGCTCGATGGCCGGCACCGCATCTCGCTCGTCGACGGCCTCGTGGCGGACGTCGAGTCGGACGTCGCGCGTGGCGAAGGGCTCCGCGCGAAGCTCGAGCGGCTCTTCGCCATCGCCGACGCCACCGTGCGCTTCTACGTCGCGCGCTCGCGCCCCGCGGGGCCGCGCCTCTCCCCGCGCGACTTCCTCCACGGCCGCCCGCGCGCGCGCGATCGCATGAAGCGCCCGCGCACCCCCGAGCGCGACGATCTCGCGCTCGCCCGCGCCACGCTCGGCGTCGACGCGAACGCGACGGTCGACGACGTCCGCCGCGTCTTCCGCAAGCTCGCGAAGGAGCTCCACCCCGATCGCGCGGGGGCCGGCGCCGAGGCGCGGTTCGCCGCGCTCTCGGCCGCGTACCACCGCCTCACCGCCGCGTGAGCTTCTCCACCAAGTAGGCAGCGACGGCCTGCGGCTTCGTGCCGGGGCCGAAGCCCGCGTCGAAGCCGAGCTCGAGCGCGAGCTTGTGGTCGATGCGCGGCCCGCCGAGCAGCAGGATCATGCTCTCGCGCGAGCCGTCCTTTTCCATCAGCTCGATGAGCGCGCGCGCGTTCTCCTTGTGGCAGTTGCGCTGCGTGATCACCTGCGAGACGAGGATCGCGTCCGCGCCCATCGCCTTCGCGCGCTCGAGCAGATCCTCGTTCTCGACCTGCGCGCCGAGGTTGTGCGCGTCGAAGCACTTGTAGCTCTCGAGGCCCTTCTCGCCCGCGAAGCCCTTGTAGTTGAGGATCGCGTCGATGCCCACGGTGTGCGCGTCGCTGCCCGTGCACGCGCCGGCGACGACGATCTTGCGGCCGAAGAGCTTGCCGAGCGCCTCGATCTCCTCGCGCTCGAGCGGCTTGTGCGCGAGCTCGTCGACGTGGATGGTCGAGATGTCGACCGCGTGCGTGGAGTGCCCGTACACGACGAAGTAGGTGTACTCGCGCGACGCCTGCTCCATCGCGGTCACGAGCGGATCCTTCAGGCCGTGCGCCTCCGCGAAGCGCTTCGCGGCCTCGCGCGCGCGGTCGCTCGGCGCGATCTTGAGCGTGAACGACATCTGCACCATGCCGTCGCCCTCGCGATCGCCGTACGCGCGGAGGAGCTTCTGTTCGCTCATTTCTCGAGCACCTCGAGGATGGGGTTCACGTAGTCCACGTCCCGCGCGACGACGCCGAGGTAGCCCTTGCCGCCGGTGCGCGTGCGCTTCACGTCGGCGAAGGCGCCGTGGCTGATCGCGTCCCAGATCGTGTCGCGCTGCACCTCGGCGAGCAGGTCGTGGGCGCGGCCGAGCACGTCCTTCGCGCGCCGCTCCACGATGCCGCCGGGCCTCCACTGGATCTCGTCGCCGAGGTGCTTGGCCGCGCCGAAGATGTACCGCGCGCTCTTCAGCGAGAGGTAGCGGTCCATCAAGAGCGGGGTGTGGATGGCCTCGCTGAACATGCCGAGCAGCTCGATCGACTGGTGCGTGGTCGCGCCCACGAGGTTGAACATGGCGTCGTGCACGTGCGAGTGGAAGATGTCCCCCGTCTTGAACTTGGTGGGCGGCATCCACTTGATCGGGTGCTTCTCGAACACCTGGCGCACGAGCTGCGCCTGCGCGAGCTCGAAGAGGAAGCTGTCCTCGAGCCACGGGTCGATCTCGAACGCGTGGCCGAGGCCCATCTGCTCCTCCTTGAGCCCCGCGCGCTTCGCGAACGCCTCGTTCACGAACTGCGAGGCGAGCACGGTGTGCGCCTTCTCCACCGCGTCGGAGGTCGTGAGGTAGTTGTCCTCGCCCGTGTTGATCACGATGCCCGCGCGCGCGATGAGGCGGCGCGAGAAGTACTGATCGACGAACGTGCGCTGCATGTTGATGTCGCGGAAGAGGATCCCGTACATCGCGTCGTTCAGCAGCATGTCGAGCCGCTCGACCGCGGCCATCCAGGCGATCTCGCTCATGCAGAGGCCGGACGAGTAGTTCGTCTGCGCGCAGTATTTCCCGCACTCCTCGCTCGCCTCGTCGCAGGCCTTGCGGATGATGCGGAAGTTCTCCTGCGTCGCGTACGTGCCGCCGTAGCCCTCGGTGGTCGGCCCCTCCGGGACGTAGTCGAGGAGCGACTGCGCGGTCGCGCGGATGACGGCCACGATGTCCGCGCCGGCGAAGCGCGCGGCCTTGGCCTGCACGGCGTCGTCGTAGATGTTGCCGGTCGCGACGATGACGTAGCGGAGCGGCGTCTCGCCGACCTCGTGCCGCTCCTTGAAGGCCTCGCGCGCCTCGCGTGCGGTGTCGATGCGGTGTAGCGCGGCGTTCGTCGCGAGCGCGAGCGCGCCGCGCGCCTCGGCGGGGCTGACGCCGCGGCGCGACCAGTCGACGTCCTCGCCGAACGCGAGCTGCTCGGCGGCGTCCTGCACGCTGGAGGCGCCCTCGACGAGCGCGCGCCCGAGGAAGTACGCGACGCCGATCCCCGTCTGCTTCGCGGCGTGCATCCGATCGACGAGCGCGTTCGCGAGCGGCGTGCCCTCGCCGTCGGCGCCGACCACGCCGTACGCGCGCGCGACGGTGCGCTCGACGCCGACCGTCGTGTGCGTGTCGATGAACCGCTGCACGTCGTCGGCGATGTCCGACGCGAACGCGCGGCAGGCGGCGACGACGCTCGGATCCACAGGGACCTGGGCCATGGACCAGCAGTCGCCCTGGGGCCGCCAGGCGTCAAATTCGGAGCGGGACACGCACCCGATCGGGGTTTCCCCACCGCCACCAGTGCGCTACCTCCACTTCGGAGGCAGATCTCACATGCATAAGCACTCACTTAAGCTTCTCACCGTCTTGCTCGCCGGCCTCGTCGGCGCGAGCGCCTGCACGGGCGACAAGGGCGACCCGGGGCCGGAGGGCCCGCCCGGCGTCGGCGAGGCGAGCATCAGCGCCATCCTGCCGTATCAAGTGTTCCAGGGCCGGAAGAAGGAGATCCAGATCATCGGCAGCGGCACCGCGTGGGACGACACCACGCCCGTCGACTTCGGGCCCGGCGTGACCCTGAAGTCGAAGACCGTCGCGAGCCCGAGCTCGATCATCGCCTCCGTCGAGATCGCGGACGACGCGGAGGAGAGCGTGCGCGACGTGAAGGTCGGCGATCAGACCTACGCGAAGACGTTCTCGGTCTCGGCCGCGATCAAGTACGAGGCCGAAATCCCGGTCGAGCAGGGTGGCTACGTCCTGACGCACGTCACGATGCAGGACCCGGACACGCCGTTCGTGAACCCGGCGTTCCCGGCGATCGACGGCCTGTCGTTCACGACGCTGAACGCCACCGCGACGGTGATCGACGCTTACCTGCAGGCCGACGTGAAGTTCGCGCCGGGCAAGCTCGACCTCACGATCCGTGACTCCGGCGTCGTCTCGACGGCGAAGGGCGCCATCGAGATCACCGCGCGCGACCCGAAGCCGCTGGCGGAGGGCGCGGCCGTCGACGCGCTCATCGACAGCGGGTCGGCGACGCAGCTCTTCACGTTCACGCCCGCGTCGGCGACGACGACCGTGATCCAGATCGGGCTCGCCGATCCGAACGGCGCGGCGGCGGGGCTCCTGCTCCCGGCGAGCGGCGCGTACGCCGACGCGCTGGTCGGCGGCGCGGGGTCGATCACGTACGTGTCGACCGCCGCGGACCCGCTCTACCTCGTGGTCTTCGACGCGGCCGGTGACGTCCCCTCGCCGTACACGGCGAAGGTCTCGCTCTCCCACCTGACGCCGACGCTCGGCAGCGAGCACGAACCGAACGACGACGCCGCGACGGCGACCCCGCTCACCGCGCCCGCGCTCGTCCAGGGCGCGGACCTCGCGAGCGGCGCGGACTACTACCTCGTGCACGTCACCGGCGCCTCTGCCGCGACGCCGAAGACCATCGCGGCCCAGGTGCTCGGCGACCAGTACACCGACACGGCGCTCGCGATCTTCGACGCCGCGATGACCAGCCTGAACGACTCGGACCAGTTCGACGGCTTCTTCTCCGTCGGGTACGAGTCGGTGTCCGCGAAGGTCACCACCGACGGCGACTACTACGTCGTCGTCTCGCAGGGCGCCGTGTTCGACGCCTCGTCGTCCGACTACGACCTGCTGGTCGACGTGAAATAAGTTCTCAGTTTTCAGTCGTCAGTTTTCAGCTCGAACAGGCTCCGGGCTGAGGACTGGCGGCCGATGACGAGGTGAACCCTCGGGGGTTGGGCCGAGATTTCCTCATTTCCGGTCCATTAGCAGTGCTTCTCGATGAGGGTCCACGCCGCCTCGGCGAACTCTTGGTACGCGTCGCGGGTGAGGGCGACGGGGGCGTGGGCGACGACGCGCTCCCACTCCGCGAAGAGGGGTGACAGCTCTGCCTCGAGCGGGCCGCTCGTCTCCTCCCACAGGTAGTTCTGGATCGCGTTCACGACGAGCGTGTGGACCAACGGCGGGATCGCCTTCAAACGAAGGCGATCCGGCAGCCTGGAGCAGATGCCGTCGACGACCTGGTCGGAGCGCTCGGGGAAGCGCCGGAGCGCCGTGCGGAAGATCGCGCCGACGATTTGCAGCACCTGCTGCGCGAGGCGGCGGACGCGCGGCCGCTGCACCGTCTCTTCGTTCTCCGCGATCTTGGCGAGGTAGGCGTCGTTCATCATCCGGCGGATGTCGCCGGTGATCATCTGCTGCGACTCGCCCGTCAGGTGGAGGCCGGTCACCTGCGCGACGAAGATGTCGCGCAGCATCGTGAGCCGCGCCATGAGCGTCCCCTCCGGGGTGCGATCGAGCAGCGCGCCGAGCGGGTCGATGAGGCGCCTGCCGAACGTCGTGAGCACGTGATCGAGCACGCCGCGCTGCACGACCTCCGACGCGAGCAGGTTCACCGCCTTCGCGATCGCCGCGCGGTTCGGCGTGGGCACCGGCTCGTCCGACAGCACGCCGCGCGTCGGGTCGTCGTGCATCTTCAGCGACGCGAGCATCTCCCGGAACGTGTCCATCGCCGCGGGCGAGTGGCTGTCGGACTCGCCGTAGACGCGGATGACGAGGCCGTTGTCGACGCCGGCGTCGAAGAGGTGCTCGATCGCGGCGCGCACGTCGCCGGGATCGACGATCGAGGGCATGCGTCCGCGGTAGTGGCCGTCGTCGGGCATGGGGCGGCGAAGGATGTCACGCCTCGCAGGCCCAGGACACCCGGAGTTACCCTACGGAGGTGCCCGGGGCCGACGCGCCGCCGTCGATCGTCAGCAGCTTGAGGCCGCTCGCGTCCTCGCCCGCGAGCAGCATCCCCTCGGAGACGAGGCCCTTGCCGAAGTCGCGCGGCGCGAGGTTCGCGAGCACGACGACCCGCTTGCCGACGAGCGCCTCGGGCGCGTAGGCGAGCGCGATACCGGCGATGATCCGGCGCGGCGCGGCGTCGCCCGTGTCGACACGCAGGTCGAGCAGCTTGTCCTTCTTCTTCACGCGCTCCGCGCTCACGACGACGCCGACTTTCAGCTCGATCTTGGCGAAGTCGTCGAACGCGATCGTCGCCTTCGGCGCCGCCTTCGCGGGCGCGTCCTTCTTCGCCTCCTTCGCGGGTTCCTCGGCCTTCGGCGGCGAGAACTTCGCGACGAGCGCGGCCTCGTGGTCCTTCTCGAGGCGCGGGAAGATCGCGGGGCCCGCCGAGAGGGCGCGCGGGGTCGTGTCGGGCGTCGCCGCCCAGAGGTCCACGCCCAGCTTCGGCTCGAGCGGCGCGGCGCCCATGCGCTCCCGCGCCTTCGCCGCGGCCGTCGGCATCACGGGCGCGATCATCACGCTCACGCCCTCGAGCACGCCCGCGACCGTCGCGACGATGCGCCCGAGGCGCGCGGCGTCCTTCTGCTTCTGCGCCTGCCACGGCGCGGCCTTGTCGAAGTACTCGTTCGTCGCCGCGAGCACGCCGAAGATCGCGTCGAGCGCGCGCGTCGGGTTGCACTCGTCGTACGCGCGCGCCGCCGCGATCGCGCCGTCCTGGTACGCGGCGATCACCTTCTCTTCGAGCGGCCCGGCGTCGCCGAGCGCGCCCTCGGCGGGCTCCCGGGGGGTTGCACCCCCCGCAGATCCCCCCGCCCGGCCGAACGGCAGCACGCGGTTCACGAGGTTGCCGAACGCGTTCCCGAGCTCGGCGTGGTAGCGCTGCACGACGTCCTGGATGCTGAAGTCGCCGTCGTGCCCGAACGAGATGGCGCGCATCAGCGCGTAGCGGACGACGTCGACGCCGATCTCCGGCGAGATCTCTCGCGCGAGCTCCGCCGGGCTCACCGTGTTGCGGAGGGTCTTCGACATCTTCTGCCCGCCGTACGTCAGGAAGCCGTGCGCGAAGACCTGCTTCGGCAGCGGCAGCCCCGCGGCCATCAGGAACGCGGGCCAGTACACCGCGTGGAAGCGGATGATGTCCTTGCCCATCAGGTGCACGCACGACGTGAACAGCGCCTCCGCGTCGTCCCGCCCCCCGAGCGCCGTCCAGTAGTTCGCGAGCGCGTCGAACCAGACGTACATGATGTGCCGCGGATCGCCGGGCACCGGCACGCCCCACGTGAACGTCGTGCGCGACACGGACAGGTCCTCGAGGCCGCCCCTCACGAAGCTCTCCACCTCGTTGCGACGGCTCACCGGCTGCACGAACTCCGGGTGGGCGGCGTAGTGCGCGAGGAGCTTGTCGGCATAGGCGGAGAGGCGGAAGAAGTAGCTCTCCTCCTTCTTCACGAGCTCGACGGGCCTCTTGTGGATGGGGCAGAGGTTGCCGGCCTCGAGCTCCTTCTCCGTGTAGTAGGCCTCGCAGCTCACGCAGTAGAGGCCCGCGTAGTGGCCGAGGTAGATGTCGTCCGGGTTCCGGTCCGTGATCCTCTTCCACACCTCCTGCGCGCCGGCGACGTGGCGCGCCTCGGTCGTGCGGATGAAGTCGTCGGGCGCGCAGCCGAGCGCGGGCCAGGCCTCGCGGAAGGCGCGCGACACCTCGTCCGCGAACGCCGAAGGGGCGACGCCCCGCTCCTGCGCGGCGCGCTCGATCTTCAGGCCATGCTCGTCGGTCCCGGTCAGGAAGCGCGTGTCGTCGCCGCGCAGCCGGTGGTAGCGCGCGAGGACGTCCGCCGCGATCGTGGTGTACGCGCTCCCGAGGTGGGGCACGTCGTTCACGTAGTAGATGGGGGTCGTGACGTAGAACCGGCTCGCCATGGCCGCCGTTCAATAGCACAGCGATGCGGCACGGCCGCTGATCAGAAGCTCGAGCAGGGCTCGCCCGTGTCCACGTACGCGGGCAGCGCGTCGATCGTCGACGCGTCGAGCTTCCCGGCGGCGATGAGGTCGTGGAGGAACGAGACCGCCTTCGTCGGCGAGCGCGGCCGCGCGGGATCGCCGTAGTCGACCGCGTAGAGGCCGAAGCGCGGGCAGTAGCCGCTCGCCCACTCGAAGTTGTCCATCAGCGCCCAGTGGAAGTAGCCGCGGATGTCGTCCCCGCGCGCGATCGACGCGCCGAGCTCGAAGACGTGCTCCGCCGTGAAGCGCGTCCGGTTCACGTCGCCCTGATCGGCGATCCCGTTCTCGGTCACGTAGATCGGCAGGCCGTACGCCGCGGCCTCGTCGAGCACCTGACCGAAGCCCTGCGCGTAGATGCTCCACCCGAGGTCCGTCTTGGGGCGCCCGTCGGCGATGTCGAGCTGCTGCGGGATGACGCCGACGAACGGCAGAGAGAGGCCGTTCGCGTTGATCAGCGACACGCCGTAGTAGTTGATGCCGAGGTAGTCGGCGCGGCCCACCAGCGTCGGATCCGGCGGCCCGTCGGGCGTGCCGTCGAAGTCGTCGTCGACCGTGCCCTTCACGATCGCGTCGAGGATCCACGTGTTCCAGAAGTAGTCGCTGTGCTTCGCCGCCTTCGCGCTCGCGTCGTCCCCGGCGATCGGCTCGTACACGCGGTTGTGCTGTGCGATGGAGACCTGCGCCGCCCCGTCGACCTCGTGGAGCTTGTCGTAGCAGGCGGCGTGCGCGCGCACCTGCGCCTTCAAGACCGTCGCGAGCCGGTCCGTGTCGGAGACGCCCGGCGGCCAGAGGCCCGCGAGGTAGCCGACGCTCGCCTCGACGTTGGGCTCGTTGATCGTGACCCACATGTCGACGCGGTCGCCGTAGCGCGTGCCCATGCGCTCGCACCACGACGTGAACACGTCGACCGCGTCGTCGCGCTCCCAGCCCTGCGGATCGTTCTTCTGCGCCGGGTCGGCCATCCAATCGGGCCAGACGAAGTGGTGCAGCGTGACGAGCGGCGTGATCCCGCGCGCGTCGAGCGCGTCGAAGAGCGCGTCGTACTTCGCGAGGCCGTCCGCGTCCGGCGTGTCGGCGTCGAACGCCTCGCGCGTCGGGTAGACGCGCGAGAGCTCGAGCGAGAAGCGGTACGCGCGCATCCCCACCGCGACGAGGTTGTCGAGGTCGTCGTCCGCGTGCGCGAACGCGTCGGGCCCCTGATCAGGGTCGTCGTCGTTCGAGATCTTGCCGGCCGTCCGCGCCCACGCGCCCCAGTCGGTCGCGTCGAGCCCGCCCTCGACCTGGAAGCCCGCCGTCGCGGCGCCCCACAAAAAGCCGCTCGGGAAGCTCACCGACTTCGGCCCCGGCATCCCCGTCGACGAGGACGAGGTCGTCGACGACGCGGTCGCGCTCGACGCGCTCGTCGACGCGGCCTCACCCGTCGCCGCCGTGTCGTCGCCGCCGCCGCAGCCGACGACGAGCCCCGCCGCGAACGCCCACGCGAGCCGCCTCATCGGGCGAGCATCGGCGACGCCCGATGGCGCCGCAAGGCTTGACGCGCCCGGACCCCGCGGGCTTCTTCCGCCGCATGGGACTCCTCGACGGCAAGGTCGCGATCGTCACGGGCTCGGGCAACGGCATCGGCCGCGCGGAGGCGATGCTGTTCGCGAAGGAGGGCGCGAGCGTCGTCGTGAACGACGTCGGCGGCGCGCGCGACGGCAGCGGGCAGGCCGAATCCCCGGCCTCCAAGGTGGTCGCCGAGATCGAGGCCGCCGGCGGCAAGGCCGTCGCGAGCTTCGACAGCGTCGCGACCGCCGACGGCGCGGCGCGCATCGTCGAGCTCGCGGTGAAGACGTTCGGTCGCCTCGACGTGCTCGTGAACAACGCCGGGATCCTGCGGGACAAGTCGCTCCTCAAGATGGACGAGGCCATGTGGGACGCGGTGATCGCGGTCCACCTGAAGGGCACGTTCCTCTGCTCGCAGGCGGCGGCGAAGCAGCTCATCGCGCAAGGGCAGGGCGGCCGCATCGTCAACACGACGAGCGTGAGCGGCATGATGGGCAACTTCGGCCAGGCGAACTACTCGGCGGCGAAGGCCGGGATCTACGGCCTCACGCGCACCTGCGCGATCGAGCTCCAGAAGCACCGGATCACCGTCAACGCCATCGCCCCGATCGCGAAGACCCGCATGACGGAGGACCTGCCGATGTTCCAGCAGGGCATGGACGCGCTCACGCCCGACCACATCGCGCCCGCGGCGCTGTTCCTCGGCTCCGACCTCTGCGGCGACAAGACGGGCCAGGTCCTCGCGGTCGCCGGCGCGCAGATGTACGCGTACAAGGTCGTGCAGAGCGCCGGGAAGTTCAAAGACGAGAACGGCGTGTGGACGGCGCAGGAGATCGCGGACCACTGGGACGCGATCGCCAAGGTGTGACCCAGGCGCACGCCACCGCCGGTTGACGATGCCTGCAATCTCTTTGCAGGCCCGCGCGGATTGTCGGCACCTGAACGGGGTGCTAGCTTCAATTTCCTCGCGTGGGAGACGTCGTGCCCAGGTGAGCGGAGCGAGTCCGAGTCCGGGCCCGCTCCCTGCATCGCCCAAGTCTCGGGGGACTCCGCCCCCAACCCCCGAGAGAGCTGGAGCGGACGTTTGGCGCGCGAAGTCCAAATCCCCATCGTCCTGTGGATCAGCGCCGCGCTGGTGTTCCACGCCGTGGGCGGTGGGGGTGGGCTCGAGGTCGCGGAGGCCGCGATCGACAAGGCGGACCTGCGCGATCTCGTGAAGCTCGAGCGCAAGGAGCTCCGCCCGGCGGACGACTCGTTCGAGATCATGGACATCACCTCGCAGCCGGATGTCTCTGTCACCCAGCCCGCCGAGGCGCCGGACAAAGAGTCCGCGCCCTCCGACGACGAGGTGCCGGACGACGCGGCGAAGGCCGAGGCGAAGGCGAAGCAGGCGAAGGAGAAAGAGCCCGAGCCGCCCAAGCCCGAGGAGATCGCGAAGGCGCCAGAGGCGGAGAAGAAGCCGCCGCCGGCGCTGCCGCTGCCGGTCCCCGCGGCGCCCGCGCCGCCTCCGCCGCCCCCGAAGAAGGACGGGCGCGAGGCCATCCGCCAGCACGTTCAAGACAAGAACCAGCCCGACAACCCCAACGCGAACAAGATCGGCGACGACGCGAACACGGTCGCGGAGGAGACGCAGGCGCGCATCCGCTCGCACGATCAAGACATGAAGGACCCGACGGCCGGCGCGCAGCGCGCGATGGGCCCGAAGGACACGCAGGGCAACAGCGACAAGAACAAGGAAGCCGAGAGCGAGGACCGCGCGGGCCGCGAGGACAAGGCGCCTGGCGAGAAGGCCCGCTACAGCGAGAGCGCGACGCACTCCACGCCCGCGCAGAACGCGCCGAAGGGCGCGCCGGCCGCCGTGGCGGGCGGCTCTCCGGGCAAGGGCCCGGGCGCGAAGGGTGGGGGAGCGATGCCCTCGCCGGCGAGCCCGCCGCCTTCGCCCGGCGGCGCCGGCCCCGCGTCACCGGAGGTGGCGAGCGGCGATCGCGGCAGCTGGAGCGTGGACCCGGCGAACCCGGGCGGTGACGGGACGAGCCGCATCGCGGGCCGCAAGCGCCCGGGCCAGGCGTCGGCGCTGAGCAGCCCGGTGCACGTCGGCTCCATCGGGCTCGGCGGCGCGGGCACGCCGGGCGGTCCGAACATCAACCTGAACATGGCCGGCGTCGTCGCGGCGGTGGGCGACGACAAGCTCCGCCAGGAGCGCGAGGCCGACGGCGCGTCGCGGCGCGGCGAGCACGCCGGCCGGATGATCAAGAACACCGATTTCCAGCGCTACAAGGCCGCGATCGAGAACTACATCCCGAGCGTGAAGGAGGGCGACAAGACGGCCCTGAACGCCGCGCGCGTGCCCTGGGCCACGTACCTCAACACGATCCACAACCGCATCCATCCGCTGTTCGGCGACCGCGAGCTCGACTCGATGGACAAGACGCAGGACAAGATGTTCGCGGACCAGAAGATGTTCGCGGTCGCGGAGATCGTGCTCGAGCCGAACACGGGGCGCGTCGTCCGCCGCGGCATCATGAAGGGCAGCGGCTCGACCGCGTTCGATCTCATCGTCGTGAAGACGATCGACGCCGCCGGGCCGTACGGCAAGGCGCCGGACGCGGTGGTCTCGCCGGACGGCAAGGTGTACCTCCACTGGGAGTTCCACCGGAACCACTTCGACGCGTGCTCCACGCGCAACGCG
>JADMIO011437959.1_pt1 | contig 14185 bp, 8 predicted proteins | sample 8958161 | NCBI WGS metagenome assembly JADMIO01 (sample SAMN16585339, study PRJNA669376) | soil metagenome | isolation source: Crop rotation soil | place: USA: Cullars Rotation, Alabama | collected 2011 | reverse complement strand
CGCGACAACTTGTCCACGTGGAATTCTAAGCTTAGGATCCCAATGTGCTGGAAAGGAAAATAACTCATGTCCTCGCCGCCCATCGTGCGCACGCTGTCGTCGCGGACGACTCCGTCGCGCCCGACGACTTCGGCGGCGCAGTCGGCGATCAGGTCGCAGATTTCGGCGTGATTGACGAGCGGCGGCGTCTGTCGCAGGTAATCGAGCGTGTAGCTTGCCCCCATACTGTCGCAGACGCCGCGTACGACGCGCTCGAACATCTCAGGGATGCGCGCGTGAGTGTCTTTGCTGAACGTGCGCACCGTGCCGCGCATCTCGACGCTGCCGGCGATGACGTTGAAGGCCGAGCCGCCTGTAATCTTGCCTACAGTGACGACCGCCGCATCGAGCGGTGAGACATTGCGGCTGACGATGGTCTGCAACGCGGTGACGACCTGAGCCGCAACGACGATGGCGTCAACCGTCTGTTGCGGCATCGCGCCGTGACCGCCGCGCCCTCGGATTACCAGGGCGAACTCGTCAACCGCCGCCATCAGCGGCCCGGTGTAGACGCCGACGCTGCCGGCGGGAAGGTTGTTCCAGACGTGCAGGCCGATGGCCGCTGTTATATCGGGCGACGCGAGCACGCCGTCTTCGATCATCGCCACTGCGCCGTTGCCGCCTTCTTCGGCGGGCTGGAAAGCGAACTTCAAGTGGCCGCGAAACTCATCGCGCTCGCGGGCCATGCGGCCGGCGACGGCAAGCCCGATGGCGACGTGCGCGTCGTGCCCGCAGGCGTGCATCACGCCGTCGTTCTGCGAGCGGTAAGCGACCGTGTTCTCTTCATGCACCGGCAGCGCGTCCATGTCGGCGCGATAGAGCAGCGCCTTGCTGGCCCTTCCTGTTGCCGCAGGATCGGCTTCGGAGGCCACTTTCGTGCCTTCGAGCAAGCCGACAACGCCGGTACGCCCGACGCCCGGTGTCATCTCGTAGCCATACCCGGCGAGCCGTTCGGCAATCAGATTTGCCGTGCGCTGCTCGCCATAAGCAAGCTCCGGGTGCGCGTGCAGGTCGCGCCGGTCGGCGATCAATTGTTCAACCTCGGAAGGCGAAAGCGAGACGGCGGGTTGAATGTGACTTGCCATACAGTTCTCCACTATCGGATACGATCAAGGCTGTGGGCGTCTTCTGCCGCGGCCGGTTCGCTGGCGACAACGCGCGCGTGTTCTTCTTTCAAGAGATCGAGCAGCGCCTCGCGCCGATCATAGAGCCGCTTCAGCGGGCGCGACTGGTGACGGGCCATCCCGTAGGCCACGAGGATGGGCAGCGCAATAGTGGAATCTACATAACAGACCACCGCGTCGGGCAGTCGGTCGGGATCGATCTTGCCCCAACTGACGGCTTCCGCAGGCGTCGCGCCGCTCAAGCCCCCGGTGTCGGGCCGCGCGTCGGTCACTTGCAAAAAGTAATCGTGGCCCTTCTCTTCGATCTTCAAGACCTCTTGAATCTGTGGCTCGGTCTGTAGCATGAAATTCTTCGGGCTGCCGCCGCCGAAGATCAGCACCGCCGATTTACCGCCGCCGCGCTTGGCCCCTAACACGATGGCGGCGGTTTCGTTCACGTCCGCCGTCACGTCGTAACGCAGGCGGTTGCCGGTCAGGGCTTTCGCCGCGACGTTCATCCCGATAGAGCTGTCGCCCGGCGACGATGTGTAGACCGGCACGCCCGCCTCGTAAGCTGCCGCCAGCAAACTCTTGCGTCCCAATCCCAGCAATCGCTCGCGCTCCGCAATGTACTTGCCCGCCAGGTGATGAAACTCCGCCGTGCTCATGTCGCGCTGAAACTCCGGCCCTTCGATCATGCGGCGGTAGAACTCGTCGGTTGAAAGTAAGACATCATACTCAAAGAAAATGTCGTAGATGCGCACGACGCCTTCTTCGCGCAGCACGACATCGGAAATCTGCGGATTGCCGCGGTGCAGCTTCAAGCCGATGCCGAAGTGTGTGTCGTGATACAGGTTCGCGCCGGTTGAGACGATCCAATCGACGAAGCCGCTTTCGATCAGCGGGATGATCGCCGACATGCCGAGCCCGGCCGGCGTTAGCGCGCCGGTCAAACTCATGCCGACTGTCACGTCGTCGGCCAGCATTTTTTCGACGAACAACTGGCAGGCTTCGCGAAGCCGCGCCGCGTTGTAAGCGAGAAAAGATTGTTCGACCAACTGGGCCACCGTCATCTCGCCCGTGATGGGCGTGGGGTCAATCGGCGCGCCGCCCAGATAGTGATGTCGCTTTGCCATCTTCACCTCCAGTTAGTGACAAGTGACAAGGAACAAGGAACAAGACAGAACTTCGAGGGCGAGACTCTGCCCTGAAACGGAGCCACATCGTCTTGTCACCTGTCACTCGTCACTAGCCTAAGGGTAAGCGTGTGGCAATGCAACCACGCCAGAGGGGATCATTCGGCGAGATAAGGGCACAGGGCTTCGATGAGTTCGCCGGGCACGAAGACCGATTTGAAGGTCGAGCGCGAGACGCAGGCCAGCACGACGTGACCTTCGGCGACCAGATCGCTTTCGCCTTTGCGATTCACCTCGAAGCGCAGGGTCAGCGACTTGTTGCCGATGCGCGCGACGTAAGCCGAGACTTCGATGAGATCGTCGAGCACCAGCGGCTTGCGAAAATCAAAATGAATCTGCACGCGCGGCAGCCAGATGTCCAGCCGGTCGAAGACGACCGAATACGGCAGGCCGACGGCGCGGAACAGCTCCGTCTCGGCGATCTCGAAAAAGCGCAGAAACTGGCCGTAGTAAATAATCCCTGCGCGATCAATGTCAGACCAGCGGACGTGTTCGGTGATGGTGAATCGCTTGTGCATATCGCCTGCCGAGGTTCAGTCCGTATCGTAGGATTCGATGCCGATGGTCTCGTAGAGCGCGGCGGCTTGCGCCTTCAGCGGCGGCTTGAGCGGCACGCTGATGACGCGCACAGTGGTGATGCGCCCGCGCTGTCGAATGGCGATTTCATCGCCGGCACGGACCTCGCGTGCGCTCTTGGCGGGCGAGCCGTTCAACCGCACCGCCCCGGCTTCGCACATTTGTTGCGCGAGCGTGCGGCGCGGCACCAGGCGCGAGAATTTCAGGAAGAGATCAAGGCGCATGTGCGGCGACGCGGCGAAGGAAGTAGGGGAGTGGAGGAGTAAGGAGTGAGGGAGTGAAAGAAGAAAGCAAGCGCACACGGCTGTGGTTTGCTTCACTCCCTCACTCCCTTACTCCCCACTTCTGCTATTGCCGCGTCACTCCTTTTCCGCTTTCGTCTGGGCGGCTTGATAACCTTTGGCGACTTCGATGAAGGCGTCCTCGCGCAGCTTCTTCATGTACTTCTTGCGCGCTTCTTCGGCGCGATCCATCGTGGCGGCGCGGGCGACCATCTCCTGCACTTCTTTGTCTTCATAGGAGCGGACGGTGGCGTCCTTGCGGGCGTCCACGCGAATGATCAGGAAGCCGTCCTGCAAGCGAATCGGCTCGGTGATCTCGCCCGTCTTCAATGAAGAGATCGCGGCGGCCATCTCTTCTCTCAGCTCGGTGGGCTTGAAAGTGCCGAGCTTGCCGTCCTGCGCGCGCGAGGCGCGAGTGGCCGGCGTGTTCGCCTTCACCGCATCGGCGAAGCTGCCGCCGGCACGCAACTCGGCGACCAGGCGGCGGGCGCGCTGCTCGACTTCAGCCGCCGTGTGGCCTTCGAGCGGGAGGAAGATTTCTGATAATGTCACCTCACCCGGCACCTCCAGCTCTTTGGCGTGCTGGTTGTAGAAATCGCGCTTGTCCTTCTCTGACAGCTTCTGGTAGATCGGCACCAGCACTTCGCGCTGTACGACGTATTGTTGCTGCAAGCGGCGGCGCAACGAGTTGCGAGCGGCCTCCGGGTCAACGCCCTGGCTGCGCATTGCCTGTTCAAGCTCCGTCAGCGTCTTCAACCCGCTGTCGCGCGCAACCTGTAACATCTGCTGGTTAAGCTCGGCCTCGACATCAATGCCCAGTTCTTTGGCTTTCTGTTCGAGCAGGATGTCTTCGATCATCATGTCGAGCACGGTCGGCTTCAGCCGCTCAAACTCGGCATTGATTTCGGCCTCGCTCTTGCCCGGCATCTGGTGCTTAAGCTCTTCTTTGAAAGCGTCGAGCGCGCCCAGATAATCGGTGCGTGTAATAATGTCGTTATTGACGCGGGCGACGATCTCGTTGACCAGTTCCGGTTCCTGCGCGCGCGCCGTCCCTGCAAGCCCCAGAATGAACGCCATCGCCAATGCGGTTACTGCTAATTTCATACTGCACATCCTCTCGTTGATAAATGATGAACGATAATTGATGAATGATGAACGAAGAGAAACTTGCTGCCTTAAATTCATTACTCATCAACTGTCATGCGTCGTTACGATCTCGGGCGGTTTCGTAAAGTTCAATTATGCCTGAGCTGCCCCGTGTATGTGAAGCCTAGCGTTGCGTCGTATATGCGGATGCTGGATTTTTCGAGCAAACGTTCGAGGGCGGCGTCAACCGCCTGCTGATTCTTCTGCGCGATCAGCTCTTCGGTGAGCAGGGCGCGGCGGTCGTCGAGCTGGGCGCGGCGCTCGTCAGGCGCGTGCGGCTGGATGCGCTGTTCGAGCTTGAAGAGGTGAAAGCCATAGCCCGACTCGACCACCTGACTGACATCGCCCGGCCTGAGCGGCTGGATCGCCCGTTCGAGCACGTCGGGCAACTGCCCCTCGTCGTAACGGCTCAAGCCGCCGGCTTCGGCGTTCGGCGCGTCGGAGTGCAATCGCGCGAGGGCCGCGAAATCGCGCTTGCCTTCCGTCGCCTCGCGGCGCAGGCGTTCGGCCTCGTCGCGCGTCTGCACGCGAATCTCGCGCACCAGAAAGCCGGGCTTGTCGGTGAGCCGCGCTTGATTCTGATCGATGTAATGCTGCGCTTCTTCGCTGGTCACGCGCACGTCGCGCAGCACCACCTGACGATAATATTTTTCAATCAGCAGGTCGCGCCGCATCTCTTCGCGCGAATCGCTGTTGGTCGCCAGAGCCCGCAGTTGCGGGTTCTCCTGCGCCGCCTGCTCGACCTCGACTTCGGCGACCGCGAGGCCGGCGCGCTCGGCTTCGGCAAGCACCGCGCGGCGGCGCAGGTACTCGTCGAGCAACTGGCTGCGCAAGGCGTCAGCGTTGTCATTGCTTGAGACTTCGCCAAGCTTGGTCGCGACGAACTGCTCGAACTCGGCGCGCGTCACGTCGTCGCCATTGACGGTGGCGACGACCGGCGAGCTGTCATGACGCCGATGACAGGCCGCCGCCATCACCGCCGACAGGCAGAAAATGAAGATGATGGCCTTGCGTCTCACGATCCTTTTATCTTTCTTCGGCGCGCCGGGCATATCTACTTTTGTGACATTCAATACACATATTGACAAAGAAAAAAGTCGGTGATATAGTCGCCGTGCTTGATCAATTTGAAACAACGAACAGGCGGTTGGGATACGATCAATCTCACATCTCCCCGAAGTGATCGTCACTGCTTTCCACGATGTCCCATACCGTAGGATTCAACTGTTCCGCACCTCATCTCTACGCTTGCCTCGCAGTGGTCCTCACCGTTTTACAGGAGAATCTCGACCCGTCACATCGGTGAAGCCGGCGCTTCATCGCCACAAAGATAACGGGCAAAACAGCCTCTAGCTTGGCGGCAAAGAACTGTCTTGCCCGAACACAACACCCTTAAAGGAGCGTGTCATGGCAACTATACCTGTTGTGAATCAGCCGGGCAAAGGCCGGCTGCGCCTGGCATTGAACGCCACCCGGAAGGGCAGGCTGCCTCTGCTTTTCGTCGTCGCGATAACCTTTCTTCTGCCGGCGCTGTGTGCGCTTCACGGTATGAAGGCGCGCGGCGTGGATGCTTCGACAACCGCTCTGCCGGCGGCGAGCGACGCGGTGGGGCAGGCTCCCGCGCCGCCGCCGAGCGGCGATCAGATCATGAGCTTTGCCTATTTTATCGAGCAGGATGATATGGCTTCGACCATAAGGCTTAACAACAATCTGCCCGATATAACCGAGGCGACCGTGACCATCTTCAACAATCAAGGCCAGTCGTTCACTGTACCCACCTTAAGCCTGCCGCCGCAGGACGTGCAGCGTTTTCGCCTCGCTGACCTTTTGGCCAACGCGCCGGGCGATTTTCGTTCCGGCAATGTGCAGGTCGCCTATCACGGGCCGCCAATGGCCGTGACGGGCCAAGTCAGCATCGCCTCGACGACCCGCCACGTCATCTTTGAGTCTTACCCGACGATGGCGATGGCGTTCGCTTCTTCGCGGCTCGATGGCATCGTGTGGGTGCCGGATGCCGGCACACAGGTGAGTGCCGCGCTGACCAACACAACCGGCGATAGTCTGGCGATCAACATCGGCGCGCGAGCTAACACTCAGTCGCTGACCCTGAATGCCCACGAGACGCGCGTCGTTGACCTCAGAGAACTCCTGTCCAACCAGCAAGACGCGCTAGCGGCCCTCGTGCGGATCGAGCATAACGGCTCGCCGGGCGCGCTCATCGTCAACGCCTTTGCGATAAACAAGAAGACAGGCTTCTCCTCCAACCTGCTCTTTATCGACCGAGCGACGGCGAAGACGGCGCACCTGGCCGGCGCGCACGTCCGCTTCGGCAAGCCCGCCCGCAACGAAGGCTTTCCCGCCGGGACGCGATTCAGCGCGCCGCTGATGGTGGCGAATGCCAGCGACCAGCCGACGAAAGCACACGTCTTCGTTGATTATACGATTGGCGGTGTGGCCGGCCGTCTCGACCTCGGCAAGCTGAAGCTGGCACCGCAGCAGGTGCGGCAAATCGAACTTGCCAGCGAGATGGCGCGGCGCGGCGTGAAGGGGCCTGTAGATGATGCCGGCGTTGACATCGAATACAGTGGCAGCCCCGGCGCAGTGATCGCCCGGCTGACGAGCGTCGATCATAGCGGTGATTACGCCTTCGACGTGCCGGTCAAAGACCCGCTGGCCGAACCGGGTCGGGTCGGCGGCAGCTACCCCTGGCGCTTGCAGGACGGCTTCACTACCGTGCTGCACTTGAAGAACACAATTAACCAGCCGGTCTATGCGCTCATCCAGGTACGCTATCCGGGCGGCACCTACAACCTCGAACGCCTGCCGCTCGCGCCGTTTCAAACCATCGCCGTCGATATCCAGTCCTTGCGCGACGCCCAGCAGAAAGATATACGCGGCAGCGTGATGCCGAAGGAGGTCGAAAGCGGCCAACTGGTCTGGTACGAAGAGACCCCCGGCTCGTTGATCGGGCGGGCTGAAGTGCGCAATGTCGCGGTGGCGCTGGCCAGCAGTTTCAGTTGTGGCCAGGCCTGCGAATGCGGACTGAGTTTCCTGAGCGCGGCCATCTCGCCGTCGTCGTTCAGCGGGATGTCAGGCAGCAACACCTCGTTGCAATCGCAAGAAATGCGCCAGGATTGCTTTACGAGCTATGGGCCATACGACCGGACGAATGACAGCACGTGGACGACGAGCAACAGCAGTGTGGCGACGGTCTCGAATGGCTCGGTGCATTTTGTGAGCGCGGGGTCGGTGACGATCCATGCACAATTCAGCGGGATCATCTACGCCAATTTCCCGACGCACTGCTCGGTGATCAACCCTAACCCCAATCCCGGCAGCAGCGGAACAGTGATGCCCTTCATCACTCTGAATGCGTTTGGGAATTGGAATCCTACCTCTATAACTTCGACCCAGAGCTCAGACATCATCATCTCGGTCAATGCCTCAAACGATGTCCCCGCTTCCACATCAGTCACTTTGAGTTTTGGGGCATCGGTTAGCTCAGGCTCGACTGCATCGTTCAGCATTGCACCACCATCAGGTGGTACGCCATTCACCTTCACGATCGGCCCTGGTGGCTCACAAAGCGTCACGGCCCGTTACAGTCTCACTAATTTTACGGGAACACCGGATGTAAAGGCCGTTTGCAATATGACGGTGAATACTCAAGGAGTGTCTGCGAATCCAGCCTCACAAACCAGTACCAGTATTTTACAGGTCAGGTGAAAATCTGGCTGGGTTCAACTACAAGGGGCACATTCAGTGCCCCTTGTACGCATTGTGCAGTGTTACGAATGGGGAGATAACAATGATCAAGATCAGATGCCCTCGCTTTATGACAGTTCCCTGTATGGTCCTGCTGTTCAGTCTGTCGATTTGGACAGGCGGGAGGCAGAGTTCATTGCAAACTTCGCCGGATCACAAAGACATTTCTGTCATCACGTCGGCGACAAGCAAGGCAGATGAGGAGCCTTACGTTCAGTTGAACCCCTTCGGAAGCTGGACGCCAGATACCATTACCCGCGACGGGGCCGCTGTCATCGCCATATCGCTTAGTGCATCGGGTGATGTTCCAGAGGGAACTCAAGTAACCCTGAGTTTCGGTGCAACGGTTTCAAATGGTGCCGCAGGGTTTACCATAACCCCGGCAGAACCGGTTGCCGAAAATCAGTTCACCTTCTCAATCGGCCCTAATGGGCAAAAGACAATTACTGCAAAATATGTGGCGAGCAATGTTACCGGATCGCCTGACGTAAAGGCCATCTGTGATATGTCTGTGCCGGCGGGCATAACTGCGAGGCAGAGTCCACAAACTAGCAGCAGCGAGTTAAGAATCAGGTGAAAAAAAAGGCAGTCGCTATCGCAGGCGGTCGAGCAGCGCGCGGACTTCGGCGAAGATGGCCGCATCGACTTCTGCCGCGAGCTGGAGACGCAGGACGCCGCTCGGCGTGAAGCTCGCCGACCCGGCAGAAACCAGCGCGATCAGCTTGTCGGGATCAATCTTTGCCGCCTCGGAAAACTTCACCGCAAGGCGGTCGCCTTCGCGGTCGATTGAGAGAATGCCGAGGCGCGACGCTTCGCGGCGCAGGCGCGAATACTCGAACAGGTTCTCAATCGTCTCAGGGATCGGCCCGTAGCGGTCGGCGATCTCGGCGTGAATATCGGCAAGCTCGGCCTCGCTCTCAGCCGACGAGATGCGCTTGTAAGTCCTGAGCCGCTGGCTCATGTCGTAGATGTAATCTTCCGGGATGCGTATGTCGATGCCGAGGTTGATGGCCGTCGAAACTTCGTCTTCAATCGGCTCGCCCTTCAGCTCGCGCACCGTGCGTTCGAGCATCTGCGTGTAGAGGTCGAAGCCAATCGCATCAATGTGGCCCGATTGCTGGCCGCCTAAGAGGTTCCCCGCGCCGCGCAGCTCAAGGTCGAGCGCGGCAATGCGAAAGCCCGCGCCCAAATCAGAAAACTCGCGGATGGCCGCTAAGCGTCGCCGCGCGATCTCGGTCAATCCGTCTTCTGAAGGGATGAGTAAGTAAGCATACGCGCGGCGGTTCGAGCGCCCAACGCGGCCGCGCAATTGATAAAGCTGTGACAGGCCGTACTGGTCGGCGCGGTTGATGACTATGGTGTTGGCGAGCGGAATGTCGATGCCGTTTTCGATAATCGTCGTCGCCACCAGCACGTCGATCTCGTGACGGATGAATTTCATCAACACGTCTTCCAGCGCGCGCTCGTCCATCTGCCCGTGCCCGACGCCGATGCGTGCTTCGGGCACGAGCCGCCCGATCAATTCGGCGATGGTGAAGATCGTCTCGACGCGGTTGTGCACGAAGAAAACTTGCCCGCTGCGCTGCAACTCTAATTCGATTGCCGAGCGGATGACGGCTTCGGAGAACTGCACGACCTGCGTTTGAATGGCGAGGCGGTCGCGCGGCGGCGTCTCGATCACCGACATATCGCGCAGGCCCGCCAGCGACATGTTGAGCGTGCGCGGAATGGGCGTCGCCGACATGGCGATCACGTCCACCTTCTTGCGCATCTGCTTGATGCGCTCTTTGTGAGCGACACCGAATCGCTGCTCTTCGTCAACAATCAACAAGCCGAGGTCTTTAAAGCGTATGTCTTTCGACAGCAGCCGGTGCGTGCCGATGACGATGTCGAGCGCGCCGGCTTCGAGCGTCTTGAGAATCTCCTTCTGCTCTTTAGCCGAGCGGAAGCGCGACAGCATCTCGATGCGCATGGGAAAAGCGGCGAAGCGTTTCTGAAACGTCTTGAAGTGCTGGAAGACGAGCACGGTCGTCGGCGCGAGCACCGCCACCTGCTTGCCCTCCATTACGGCCTTGAAAGCGGCCCTCATGGCCACTTCCGTCTTTCCGTAACCCACATCACCGACGATCAGACGATCCATCGGCTGCGGGCTTTCCATGCCGGCCTTCACGTCTTCAATGGCGGTTTCTTGGTCGGGCGTCAGTTGATACTCGAAAGCGTCTTCAAACTCGTGCTGCCAGGGCGTGTCGCCGCCATAGGCGTGGCCGACGACGAGCTTGCGCTCGGCGTAGAGCTTCAACAACTCTTCGGCCATATCGCGCATGGCGCGCTTGGCCCGCGCCTTCGTCTTCTGCCAGCTCAGCCCGCCGAGCCGATCAAGCGTTGGCTTGTGGCCTTCGCCGCCCGAGTAACGCTGCACCAGATCGAGCCGCTCGACGGGAACGTAGAGCCGCGCGCCTTCGGCGAACGTCAGCAGCATGAATTCGCGCACATCGTCGGCGGCGCGCTCGATGCCGAAGGCCGTATTGCCGGTCGCCGCGCCGGCAGTCGTCAGTTGCTTGAGCCCTTGAAACTGGCCGATGCCGTGATCAATGTGGACGACGTAATCGCCGACCTTCAGATCGCCGAGGTCGGATAAAAAGGCCGAAGCCTTGCGTTGCTTGCGTGCGCGTCGGGGCTGCGTGCGCCCCATCGGCGCGCGCTCCGACTCGCCGAAGACATCGCCTTCGGTCAGCACGTCGAGCATCGCCGCCGGCAGCGTGAAACCGTTTGTAAGCTTGCCTACAGTGACAACGCGAGTTGCCGCGAGCGGCGCATTCGTCTCGCGCTCGGTACGGTTGAGCGACGGCAACAGCTCCGCCGTGACTTCGTATTCGCCGAGCATTTCGCGGACACGTTCGGCGAGTCCGAGGCTCGGCATCACAAACGCGGTCGTGCGCCGCGTCGCGTCGCCTTCGAGGTCGCGCGCCAGGTCTTGCACGCGACCGTGATAGCGGCGCGGCGACTGCGACAGGATCGTGATGTCGGGCGTCTCGTCATTGACGTTGAAAAGAAAAAGACTGGCCGCGCGCTTGCGGCTCGCGGCAAAGCTTTCTTCGAGCCGCTCAGTCGCCGCCTCCGCACGCAGATTGCGCTCATCGTCCGGGTTGCGAGTTGATGATTCGCCCGATGGCTCGGCAATCGCCGGCACATCATTGAGCGTCAGCGCGTCAATGCGAAAGCGTTCGTCGGTCGCCGCGGCGGCGCGTCCGAGCAATCGCAGCTCGACGCGCGTCACCTGGTCGAAGCGGGCGCGTAACTCTTCGCCAGTGAGAAACAGCCGGGCCGGCGGCAACGCCAGCTCGCCGGCATCGTCGGCCTGCGCGAATCGCTCGTCGAGATAAGCGAGCAATTCGGCGGCGCGCTTCTCGATTTCCGCCGGCTCGTCGATCACCAGCACCGCGTCCTTCACGTAATCGAAGACCGAACTCGCGAGCGGGCGCACGAGCGGCAGCAGGTATTCCCAGCCGGGGAAGGCTTCGCCGCGCTCGGCAAATGCCAGGCGCGCTCGCAGGTCGCGGCGGAAACGGTCATCGGCCCACTGGCGCTCGGCCTGGTCGGCCCACTGCATGAACTCTTCGCGGCGCACGGCCAGCTCGCGCATCGGCATGATGATGGACTCTGTAACTCGGCCTACGGAACGCTGCGAATCGGCGTCGAACTCGCGAATCGAGTCCACCGTGTCGCCGAAGAATTCGATGCGATGCGGCACGTCGTGGGCCGGCGAGAACACGTCAAGGATGCCGCCGCGCAGGCTGAACTCGCCGACCGCGCCGACCGGCTCCTGCCGCACGTAGCCGCTGGCGATCAGCAGGTCAACGATCAACTCCGGCGGCATGTCTTCGCCGACTCGCAGCGCCAGGCCCGCCGCCTTCAGCAACTCGGGCGAGATGGTGCGCTCGGCCATCGCGCCGAGCGACGTGAGCAGGATGCGCGCTTCGCCTCGTGTTGCGCGATAGAGCGCCAGCGCGCGTTGCTCCAGCACTTCGGCGTGCGGCGAGGTGCCGTTGTAAGGATCGGTCTCGGTCGCAGGAATCGCGAGCACCGCTGTCTCGCAGGAATTCATGGCATTGAGCGCGCAATAAAAGAACTCAACGTCAGGTTGAAACTCTTCGACTTCGCGGTTCGAGCGCGTCACGTAAACGATGCGCCGCGCGGTCATCTTTTCAAGCGCCGCCAGCATCAACGCGCGGGCGCTGCCGGCCAGCCCCGAGACGACAATGATGCGGCGACCGGCGCGAATCTCGCGCACCAGCTCATTCATCTCATCCGACGCGAACAGCGGGCCGAACAGTTCGGCGAAGTAAGTTTCCGGCGGGACGTTGATAGCCATAACGCGATTTTACTCAGGTTGATTGTAACAAGCCGCCCATCGCGCAGGCAAAACCTCGCACGACATGAAATTGATTTAGAGAAGCGCGCGTTGATGGTATGGCGGCGGCGGCGATATGATCAGTGCAGCGAATAATCGTAGAGGTAAGATATGCTACTTTTCTGGATCGTGCTGGCAGCGGCCTTTCTGCTGGCGGTCAACGTCTTCTTCATCAGGTATTTTTACTGGGGGCCGGGAGGCAAGCCGCCGACGCCTGAAGATCAGGCGAAAAAGAAAGCCGGGCCGCCGCCCACCACCCGACCCAAATGGTAGCGGCGGCCAATCTGTTTTTGCTTACTTCAGCCGCATCGTCGGGTCGCCCAGTAGCACCCACGTGCGCCGCACGTCGGCGTCGGTGATCGTTTGCTTCGCCGCCCGCGTCGCATCGCCCAGGCGCATCTGCGAATGGCCGAAGATTTGGCGGAAGACTTCCTGATTCATTTGCCACTGGCCTTCCGGCAAGGTCTGCCCCGTCGAAGCCCACACCGCCGCCGCGCCGCCGTGCGGCGTCTTCAGCACCGACTCTCCAAGACAGTCGAGCGACGGGTCGTTGAAGTAACCATTCAGACAGGTCATCAATAGAAAGACCGGCAGGAATTCGTTCTCCATCCCCGGCGCGTCGGGGTTCGACAGCAGGCTGCCGCGCCACAGGTTGACGCTGCCGTGCCCCGTGTAATTCACCATACGCTGGCCGCGCGCGATGGCGTCGAGCACTGTCTGGTGTGCCACCGCGTCCGACAGCAGGTCGCGATACACGTCAACCACGCGCACGTCGCCCGACACCAGCGGGTGCAGTTGATCGCTCGCGCCTGCGAAATTGTAGCCGTCATTACTATCAGCCACCAGCAGCATCTCGTCGGGCGCGGTCGAATCGTCGTAGCTGAGTATTTTTGCGATGAGCCGTTCCGTCTCTTCGGGAGTGCGCAGCGGCAAGCGTCCCAGCGCCAGCTCCGGCACGCCATCATTGTCGAAGTCCGCCAGCCAATCATCAGACGACGCTTCCATGAAGGTCGCATCAATCAGCTTCGTCGGCACGAGATCGAAGTCGCCAAAACCGAGGTAGTTCTTCTCGTCGTAGCTCGCGTCGCCGACCAGCACGGCGTAACGCGGCTTCTTCTTCCAGCTCGTGTGCGTGTAGGACAGGAAGTCCTTGATGGCCTGTGGCGTCTTATCGCCAAAGCTGAATTCATCGTAGATGTCTTCGATGTCAACGACCATCACCGACAAGCCCTGGCCCTGGCGCGTCGTCCGTAACAGCTCGACGGCGCTAAAGAAGTCGCGCGGCGTGATGATCAACAGGTCGGCCCCTTGCCCGGTCTTTGTGAGAGTCGAAGGGACGTTGGCAGTGGTCTGCTTGACCTGACCCGCCTGGCTGTTGGTGACGGCCAGCAGCGTGCGCGTCCCGCCGCCGGTCGGCGTCAGCGAAACGCTGAAGCTGCCGCCCTGCTGTTGCACTTGCCCGACGATCTCCTGCATCGTCGCCGAGTTGGTAATGTCGAATACACGAATGCCGTTGTTGCTGAAGCCGGCGATGGTCAACTGCTGATTGCTCGCCGCAGTCGCTTTCAACTGGTCGCCGTCGGCCGTATACGTGTGGTTGTAAGTCAGTCGCAGGAAATCGACCAGACTGATGTCGCTGGCGCTGGCCTGCGCGGTCAGCGTCACGGT
>JADMIO011507125.1_pt1 | contig 14186 bp, 12 predicted proteins | sample 8958161 | NCBI WGS metagenome assembly JADMIO01 (sample SAMN16585339, study PRJNA669376) | soil metagenome | isolation source: Crop rotation soil | place: USA: Cullars Rotation, Alabama | collected 2011 | reverse complement strand
GTATCCAGAAGATTCTTGCATTCGGAGCAGTCTAATTTAGTAAGCGAGGAAGGAAGATCGCCAAATGTTTTGCCGGTGAGAGGTGTGTCGCGTACAGACAGCTCCAAAAGCGCTCTACAATGGCTGAGGTGTGTGATGGCGGCATCCTGAAGATTCTGACATGAGAAGCAGACTAATTTAGTAAGCGAGGCGGGAAGATCGCCAAATGTTTTGCCGGTGAGAGATGTGCTGCCTACATGCAGCTCCAAAAGCTTTCTACAATGGCTGAGGTGTGTGATGGCGGCATCCTGAAGATTCTGACATCTGGAGCAGCCTAACATGGTAAGCGAGGAAGGAAGATCGCCAAATGTTTTGCCGGTGAGAGGTGTGCCGCCTACATGCAACTCCAAAAGTGCTCTACAATGTTTAAGGTTTGTGATGGCTGCATCCTGAAGATCCTTGCATCCGGGGCAGTATAATTCGGTGAGCGAGGAGGGAAGATCGCCAAATGTTTTGCCGGTGAGAAGTGTGCCGCCTGCATACAGCGCCGAAAGCATTTTACAATGCTTGAGGTTTGTGATGGCTACATCCTGAAGCTCCGGACACATGGAGCAGCCTAATTTGGTAAGCGAGGAGGGAAGATCGCCAAATGTTTTGCCTGTAACCTTGGTACACATGCTTATATCTAACCAATCAAGGTGCTTGAAAGTGATTTTGCCAATGGCTTCATCATCAATGTTAGCACAATCATGAAGATCAAGATGCCGTAAATCTTTTAACGTGTTAAGAAGTTCTATCTCATCCTTGCCTACTTTTGTGTCACTAAGATTAATAGCTTGAAGATGTGGGCAATACAGTGTAATTTCTTTTAAAATATCTTTTGTAATTGGAGTATTTGATAGACTAATTGGTAGACGCCTCGAACTCCTTTATATTCATCTGGAAATACAAATTCTTTACCTTCTGCTGCTTGTGAAATGGCGTCTCGTATTGCGTTGCTGAATGCAACTTCTTTTTGAGATCGTGTGAATGCACGTTTTACGTCAGGTTCAGATTCATAAAAAATCGTGATCTCTTCCTTAGCTCTATTTTTATCCTCAGCAAATGAAGCGATTATGCCTCCAATATCTGGTAGTAGCGGTAAACTGTCCTCTTTTCCTACTGAGGAGGAGCTACTACTACTGCTGCTTTTTTCTTCTTCTTTGAGTGGTGGCTTTCTGATGTAGGTTCTGTCTGTTTGTTCAGGAGACGCTTGCTTCTCTTCGCCTAATGCCTCTTTGAAAACTTTCGATTTAGTATCATCGCTTTTGTGATCTGTTTTCGAAGGCGTTTTACCTGTTGACGGTACTGACTCAGGCCCCTTTGGTCCTACACTGCCGCTGCTGCCGCTGCTCATAGATCTCCCCTATCTCCCCACCTGATACCAATTAAACATTTTAATATCTACATTAATTTGGACTACTTGCCATAGGTATTAGTAGTCAAAATCAAAGATCTAAGTTCTTCAATGAGGTACAAGGGACAGTTGAGGACCTTATCATCCATTTTTAGATTCATGGGTGAGCAGCGTATAAGCATTTTCGGGCGATACATATCGCCATACACTTTGAGGCTTTTCTTCTTCGAAGAAGTTCCCGATTTAACCTCCAAGGGATACATGAAATTCTCTTGCTCCACAATAAAATCAACCTCTGCTTTGCCTTCGCTTGTCCAATAAAACAGAGGATATTGACTGTGAACCAGTTCCTGGGCAACATAATTTTCTGTAATGGCACCTCGAAATTCCTGAAAGAGCTCATGCTCATGGAGAATAGTTTTTGCAGAGAGATTGGCCATGGCCCCGAGCAATCCAACGTCAACGAGATAGATTTTAAAGGCATTCATATCTGCATATGCAGAAAGTGGGACTTTTGGTGTGCTTATTCGTTGCACCTTATAGATGAGGCCAGCTTCTATAAGCCATTGCAAAGCTCCCTCAAATTCTTTTGCACGTCCACCCTCTCGAATAGCAGAATAGATAAACTTTTTATTCTCTCTTGCTAACTGATTAGGAATGGAATGCCATACTTGGTTAATTTTCATGATCTGTTCTTTGGGAGCATGTTTGGCAAAATCCAGGCTATAGGCATTCAAAATAGCTGTTTGAAGCTCTCTTACTTTGGAAACATTCTGTGATGTGATATATTCAGCAACAGCTTCGGGCATTCCACCTACAAATAAATACTCTTTGAAATGAATCAAGAGTTTTTCGTGTAAATTAGGGGGAAGAGGTTCTATACTTTGTAAATTTTCTATAAAATTTTTTAGTCTGGTTTCGCCTAAAGCCTCAAGAAATTCCAGAAAACTCAAAGGGTAGAGGGTTAAAAACTGCACTTTTCCAACAGGAAATCCTTTAATATGTGAAAGCTTTACCCCGAGAAGAGATCCAGCAGCCACAATATGCTGTTCAGGAGCCTCTTCACAAAAATATTTGAGACTGTTCAGTGCATGTGGACATTCCTGAACTTCATCGAAAATAAGGAGTGTTTTTCCTGCTACAATCTCAGCATTCATTTCAATCGAAAGGGCTTTTAGGATCATCTTAGGATCAAGGCCAGCATCAAAAAGCTTGCTGAGACGTGGATTATCTTCGAAGTTGAGATAAATGGTGTTTACATACTCATCTTGGCCGAATTTTTTTAAAGCGAACGTTTTACCTACCTGCCTTGCTCCCATAAGCAAGAGCGGCTTTCTTTTAGGTTCTTGTTTCCAGGCAGAGAGACTCTCTGAAATTTTTCGCTTCATACCCCCATTGTATCAGATCTAGCCATTTATTCGTTCCAAAAAGTGTAATCTATTACATTTATTCGTACCAAAAAGTGTAAAATATCGAGAATTTCTGGTTAAAAAATTTTATGTATCTACTTATGTATTCGGAGCTTAGGGAGCCGGCTTTTGAGGTTTGTGATGGCAGCATCCAGAAGCTTCCAACAGTCGTAGCAGACTAATTTGGTCAGCGAAGAGGGAAGCTTATCAAATGTATTGCCGGTGAGAGATGTGTGGCCTACTTCCAACTTCAAAAGCGCCCTACAATGGCTGAGGTTTGTGATGGCTGCATCCAGAAGCTTCGAACAATGGGAGCAGACTAATTTAGTAAGCGAGGAGGGAAGATTGCCAAATGTTTCGCCGGTGAGAGGTGTGTTGAATACATTCAGCTCTGAAAGCACTTTACAATGACTGAGGTTTGTGATGGCAGCATCCAGAAGCTTACAACAGTTGTAGCAGGCTAATTTAGTAAGCGAGAGGGGGAGACTGCCAAATGTATTGCCGGTGAGATTTGTACTGTATACATTCAGCTCTGAAAGCACTCTACAATGACTGAGGTTTGTGATGGCTGCATCCAGAAGATTCTCGCATTCGGAACAGTCTAATTTGGTAAGCGAAGAGGGAAGCTTATCAAATGTATTACCGGTGAGAGATGTGCTGCCTACTTCCAGCTCCAAAAGTGCCCTACAATGGCTGAGGTTTGTGATGGCTAGATCCTGAAGCTTCGAACAATAGGAGCAGACTAATTTAGTAAGCGAGGAGGAAAGCTTATCAAATGTTTCACCGGTAAGAGGCGTGAAGCTTACATCCAGCTCCAAAAGCTCTTTACAATGGCTGAGGTTTGTGATGGCGGCATTCTGAAGATCCCAACATCCGGAGCAGACTAATTTGGTAAGCGAAGAAGGAAGCTTATCAAATGTACTGCCTGTAACCTTCTCACACCGGCTTATATCTAACCAATCAAGGTGCGCGAAAGTGATTTTACTAATGGCTTCATCATCAATGTTATTGCACTGAAAAAGATTAAGATGCCGTAAATCTTTTAACGTACTGAGAAGCTCTATCTCATCCTTTCCTACTTTTGTTCTTCTAAGATTAATAGCTTGAAGATATGGGCAATAAAATATAATTTCTTTTAAAATGTCTTTTGTAACCTGAGTCATTGATAGATCTAGTTGGTAGACGTCTTGAACTCCTTTACATCCTTTTGGAAATACAAATTCTTTACCTTTTGCTGCTTGTGAAATGGCTTCTCGTATTGCGTTGCTGAATTCCACCTCTTTTTGAGATTGTGTGAATGCACGTTTTACGTCGGGCTCAGATTCATAAAAAACCGCGATCTCTTCCTCGGCTCTCTTTTTATCCTTAGCAAATGAAGCGATTATGCCTCCAATATCTGGTAGTAGCGGTAAATTGTCATTTTTTACTACTGAAGAGGAGCTACTACTGCTACTTTTTTCCTCTTCTTTGAGCGGTGGCTTTTTGCTATACGTTCTGTCTGCTTGTTTAGAAGACGCTTGCTTCTCTTCGCCTAATGCCTCTTTGGCAACTTTCGATGTAGCATCACCGGTTTTGTGATCTGTTTTCGAAGGTGTTTGAGCTGTTGACGGTTCTACTGGTTCAGGCTCCTTTGGTCCTACGCCGCGACTACTCATAGATACCTCCTATCTCTCCATCTAGTACCAATTAAATATTTTAATATCTATTAATTTTTCTTCTTAGGGAAGAGGGTCAGACCTGACCCTCTACGTGCACTCGGCATCAAAAACAAACCTGCTGTCAAGCCCTGATATGAGCTGCAAAACAGGATATGCAGGAGCGCAAGCGGCAGGATAAGCAGGATAGATAAAAAGATATATTTCCAAATCTAATTCTTAAGGTTGTTTGGATATCTACTGACTTGCCTATCCTACCTATCCTGCATATCATGTTTTGCAGCTCTGTATTCTCTATTTCAGCCGATTGTAAGAAGTATTGCTGTATAGAGAACAGCTGACAGCACAAAAGTGGTCAAACTGTTTGGGTTGCCTTCAGGGAGTTCATGCCTTGTGACGTTCATGATGACGCCGCCACCGATAAAGGCACTTACCAGGGCAATAGCTGTTTGTGAAAGAACAATCCAGTTTCCTGTAAACCAGCCTAAAAAGAGGCATAGAACTAAAAAATATTTCCCAAATTTATCATATTCTTTTCCATGTGCCTGACTCATGCTAAAGTCATTGACAAAGTAGTGAAGGGCAATTGCAATCGTAAAAAATGCAAGAGGCCTCACCTCAGGATTATCTTTATCAACTACAGCATAACCAACAAGAAAATTAAACAGCCCGTAGGAGAGAAGTGAAAGCCAAAAGCTGCCTTTCCCTCCCAAAAATGTATGGCTTCTTCCGACAATAAAAAAAAGTAAAAAGCCAATGAGTGCCATCACGTAGACATGCCGTTCAAAATAGGGAAAAATACCGGAGAGTGCTGCCTGGACAATAAGATCACTTTTGGCAAGTTTTGGAAGAAGATCTACAAACACATAGGCAATAGCAACACCGCCGCCGAGGGACAAAAGCTTTGAGCGAAAAGAGAGACTCAAATTCTGTGTCCTCTCAGCAAAGAGATGCACAGCTGCGAAAAGTACTACAGAGATAAGAGCAATAGCTGGATAAGGCATAGCTTTAAACTAGCATATCAAGGAGTTGATGTTCAGGATTTTGTTGGATGGTGTACTGTTTTTCCCAAGGGCTTGTAAAAAGCACGATGGGTCTATCATTTCGATCTTGTACAAGATAGGAATTGGTTGCCTTCTTAAAAGTCTTCATATCACCTATAAGCCAGGCGCAGCATTGGTAAGGAAGCGGAGTCAAAACAGTTTCAACGCCATACTCATCTTTAAGACGGTACTGCATTACTTCAAATTGCAGCTGGCCTACTGCTCCAAAGAGAGCATCTGACTGCCCTAAAGGCCTTAAAAGCTGTATGGCGCCTTCACTTGTAAGCTGCAAAATTCCTTTATCAAAGGCCTTTCTTTTCCCAACATCGCTCGGAGAGACACGGGCAAAAATCTCTGGCTGAAACTGTGGCAGCGGTTTAAAAGTAAAGCCACCAGACAAAGAGATAGTATCACCAATTGCGAAGACACCAGGGTTAATAACTCCAATAATATCTCCTGCATAGCCAAGGTCAACCGTTGTACGCTCGCCAGCTACCATCCCATGAGGCCGAGAGAGCCTAATATCTCTCTGGAGTCTATGATGTTTTACAACGAGATCTCTTTCAAACCGGCCAGAACAAACCCTTAAAAAGGCCATACTATCGCGATGACGCCTATCCATATTGGCTTGAAGCTTGAAGACATAGGCTGAAAAAGCAGTTTTTACAGGGTCGATTTCAATTTCTTTGCCAGATGCTGTATCTGCTAAGCGAACATGAGGAGAAGGTGCTAAGTGAATAAACGCATCAAAAAAGGGCTCTACCCCAAAATTTGTAAGGGCAGAGGCAAAAAAGACGGGGGATACTTTGCCAGATAAAAAATCTTCGTGAGAAAAGCTGTTTCCTGCCATTTCAAGAAGCTCTAGCTCCTCTTGCAGTCTTAAAAATCCATCTTGGCCAAGTTTTTGAATAACTTCAGGGCTCGATAGCGGATAACGGCTTATGTCTGCCTTTTGAGCACCTCCTGTAGAGGTTTTAGTAAAAAAGAGGCACTCTTTTGTCATCCGGTCAACGACACCTTGAAATTCTCTACCTGTACCGATGGGCCAATTCATAGCAAAGGAATGAATCCCCAAAACGTTCTCAACTTCATGCATGAGATCTAAAGGCTCACGTCCAGGCATATCCATCTTGTTGATGAAGGTAAGAACTGGAATTTTACTCAATTTACACACTTCAAAGAGTTTACGAGTCTGCCTTTCAACGCCTTTACCAGCGTCAATCACCATAATGGCACAATCGGCAGCAGTAAGTGTTCGGTAGGTATCTTCCGAAAAATCCTCGTGACCAGGGGTGTCCAAAACGTTGATGATGGCATCTTTATAGGGAAACTGCATGGCAGAAGCTGTAATCGAAATACCCCGCTCTTGTTCCATAGCCATCCAGTCAGAAGCAGCAGCTTTTCGCCCTTTTCTGCCTCGTACCATACCCGCAGTGTGGATCATGCCAGAGTACAGCAAGAGCTTTTCTGTAAGCGTTGTCTTACCAGCATCGGGATGGCTGATAATGGCAAAAGTGCGCCTTTTACTGCATGCTTCAGCTATAATTTGATAATCAGGTGTGCTCATAAGTAACCAGTATAACAGAAATTTGTTACAATTTAAACATGTATTGGAAAATATGTAAAAAAATCATACGTTTTATACCACTTCTTGTAGTGGCAGGACTCCTTTATCAGCATATAGGCACAAAAATTGATGAGAGGTTCTATCCGCCTCCAGGCAAGCTCGTTGAGGTTTCTGGATGTCGCCTTCATCTCCTCTATACAGGCACAAAAAATGGTCCAACAATTATCTTAGAGGCAGGACTTGGTGGTTTCTCTTCAGACTTCCAGCTTGTACAAGAGGAAGTTGCTACATTTTCACAAGTCTGCAGCTATGACCGTGCAGGCTATGGCTGGAGTGAAGAAAGCCCCTATCCAAGAACAGCTCTTCAGATAGTGGAAGAGCTTCATACCTTGCTGCACAAAGCAGGTATTGCGCCGCCTTATATCTTGGTTGGCCACTCATTTGGTGGTATTACTATAAGGCTCTTTGCCAATCAGTACCCAGACGAGGTGTATGGTCTTGTCTTAGTAGACTCCTCCCATGAAAGACAAGAGGAGCTCCTACCAAAAGAAAAAGAGCCCTCCTCCTTTGATCTTTCAAACCAAAAACTCTTTTATCTTACAGCGCCGCTCGGGCTTCAGCGCTTCTTTCTGCAATATGAACGATGGAAAGCACCACAAGATGCTTTTTATGGCTACTATGCAAAAACCTGTACAAACTCCTACTTTCGCACAGTTGCGGCAGAAAGTGCCCTCTTTGAAGAGAGCCTGAAGCAACTTAGCTCCTCAAAAAGATGTTTTGAAAATAAGCCCTTGATTGTTCTCCGAGAAGGACTCCAAACCGATACACCGGAGGCAGAAGCTATCTGGAAAGCATTACAACAAGATTTAGTAGGGCAATCTACACAGGGAAAAGAGATAGTCGCAGAAAAAAGCGACCATATGATACCGTGGCATGACCCTCATAGTATTGTTGAAGCTATAAAGGAGATTTTATGAGTACAGCAGCTCCGGTTCTTTCAAATCCTCAAACCCATTTTTCCTTTGATGTCATCTGCTCAGAAAAGAGCCTTGCCATCTTTGTACAGGCACAAAAAGAGAATTGTGTACTTCCAAGATTTGATCATATCTGGACTATCCTCAGTGTAGCGTCCTACCTTCCCTTTATCCTCGCCGGTAAAATAATAGCTATTGCAACCAATCTCATTGTGACTGTTGTATCTCTGTATCGTTATGAAGGAAATAATGCTCTCCACTTTTTAAGCAGAGCCGCTGTCATTCATCCCTTACTTGCCATAACCACCACTGTTTCTACTGCTATTAGGGTTGTAGCAGCTCTCACAGGGCTTATGTTGCCCAGTCAATCTGTGTATGGTTTTCAGCTGGCTGAAGAGCTTGATACTGCCACTCTGCAATATTGTCATAACCTTTCTCAAAAGTACCCTGCAACAGAAAATTACACAACATTCATTGAAAGGGATATAACGCCCTCAAACGCAACTTCCTATTTTGGCCAAGAAAAAGCACTTGAGCTGTATTTAAGAACAAAATCAAGAGAACAACTTGATGCTAGAGAACTAGAGATCAAAAACAGAATCTCACAATTTGTAAGTTTTTGTATTACTCAAGACAGACCGCGTCTTGAAACTATGCTCTTTTTTCATGACATCAAATACCATCGTGATATCCCGAATCTAAATCCAAAATTACAGCCTATTTTGGAAAAGCTCTTTAAAACCTCACCTACTATTATAAGTGCGGGTGATAAAATCCCTAAATTACTTACCCTCAATGAAGCTAAAGAAGTATACAATCACATGAAAACTGAAATTGAAACAGGGGTTACTGCCGCAGAGAGACAAAACCCAACGCTTTCTCAAAATTTAGACAGCGTCCTGCAAACACAATTAAGCGAAACTGCACCATATGGACTTAGAAATCCAAATAACCCCTTAAATAACCAGCACATAGAACCACAAATGACTGCCATTCGCCGCCTGATTGCAGAGCAATCCTCTTTTGGCCTTGCTATGGGTTAACGCGAGTTTTGGATAAGCGCTTGTTCGTAAGATTCGTGAAAAATTTGCAGAGCACTTTCTTCACAACGTCAGTTTGACTGCAGTTTTCAATATACTCTCGAAACTTTTCTGCTTTCTTATTCTCGCTCAATTTTTTCACAAATAGATCATAAGCTCTATCTTTTTTCTGAGAACCATTTTCTATGGCATCTATAACATCATAGAATGTTTCATGAAGACAATTCCATGCCCAATTGCTATCAGAGGCTTCAGAAAAACGCGAATCTGTCATAACTTGAAAAGCATATGAAATATCAGTTGCTGTGATTTCGCATCCTCTTTGAGCGAGTATTTCTAGCGCATCAAACGAATATACTTCTTGAGGTTGCTCCAAATACTTATAAATCTTGGCTCTAATTTTCGGCTCATTCTTCAATACAATGGAGTGAGTCTTACTCTTGCTGTTGAACACAGTTATATCTGAATGAAACAGATCACATGATGCCTGCTCAGCAAAGTGCACTTTTGGGCCTGTTTTTGATGAGACGGCTAAAAATCCAATTTTTTTGGGATATTCTTCGTGCAATGCATTGTAGCTTTCTATCAGTGTATTAACGGCTTTTTTAAATACATTCTCCACTGGATGAGAATGTAAATGAGCTACAACTTTTCTGAGATTATAACTATTGGGATTCCAACACTTATGCAACCGAGCTGTAACACCCTTACTTTCAATGCAAATACTATCGTTCTGCAAACTCAACAAATAATTAGTAGGTGATTCTAAAAAATCATTAACTAATAGATTATCAACTAGAGACATGTCATATCCTTAATAAAAGGCATATACTCTAGTAGATGAGCTCTTAATTGTCATTCTTCATCTTTCATTACTTTTGACTTCTTCTGGCATAGCTAGTACTGCATAACAAAGGTTTTACGAGTTAATTTTAATTTGAAATCTCCCGGGGTTTTGAAATTAAAATTAAACGCTAAAACCTTTGTTATGGAGTACTAATAGCCCAAATCAAAATTTTAATAGATATTAAAATTTTGATTTACAGCACTAGATCTGTTGGTAATTCATGACTCTCAGTATAATTCTGACATGGCTTTTGAATTACATCAAAATTTCGCAAAAAAAATAGCTATTTGTACCCTTCCTCTTTGCCAAGTCCTCCTGGAAGATAACGCTTGCTATCCATGGCTGCTACTCGTACCACAAAGGCCAGTAGTCACCAAAATTATGGACCTTACCTCTTCTGATCAGCTGCAACTTCTTAAAGAAATGGACAGTGCCCAAAACATTCTCTGGAAGCTTTTTAAACCTACGCAGTTAAACGTTGCAGCCATAGGCAATAAAACGCCTCAGCTGCATATCCACGTCATCGCACGAAGAGACACAGATCCTGCCTGGCCAAAAACTGTGTGGGATCATCCCGAAAAACGTCCCTATGATGAGGCTGAAAAACAAGAGCTGATTCTGCAACTCCGGGATGCATTCTCACAATGAACAGCAACACAACAAGATACGCAGGATAAGGCAGGATAGGTAAGTCAGATAAACAAAAAATAATTTTATTTATCTGATGCTATCCTGCTCATCCTGCCGCTTGCGATCCTGTATATCTTGTTATTCGCTTTCAAAAATGGCTGTGTGATATAAGGCAGCCATGACATACAAATGTTTACCTGTTCAAAATTTTCAAGGCCAAAATGGCTATTCGATCGTTCCTCTTCGTAAAGAAGATATGGAGACAATTCGGCTTTGGAGAAATGCCCAAATTGACATCTTACGCCAAAAATCTCCACTTTCAGCCGAAGAGCAAAAACATTATTTTGACAAAATTCTTGTTCCATCTTTTGAACAGCCTGAACCCTCACAAATTCTCTTTAGCTACCTTTTGAACAATCAATTTATCGGCTACGGGGGCTTAACGCATATTGACTGGCAAGCCAAAAGAGGTGAGATCTCTTTTCTCATAGATCCCGAAATCCATGAAGCAAACCCAGAATTTTACGAAAAGTTTTTGCAATTTTTATCTCTTCTCTCACAAGTTGCCTTTAAGATCCTCTCTTTCAATAAACTTACCGCCGAAGTGTATGCTTTTCGCGCACCTCTCATTGCTATCCTTGAAGAATTTGGCTTCCAGCAAGAAGGAAGACTGCGAGCTCATGTAATGAAGCAGGACAAACTTATCGACTCTTTCCTTTATGGTCTCTTGAAAGAAGATCCTTCGTATATGAGACATCCGAAAAAAGAGATCACTGGAGCACTTTCTTCCCCCTATTTCCGAAATAGCTCTGTTACACAAGAAGCTGTGCTCATTACCAGCATCGCAAGCAAAGTCCCACTTATCGAAGCTGTGAGAAGATCACTTACAGGCTTTCATAAAGAGCTGAAAATATACGGCTGTGATTCAAATGAAAATGCCCTTGGTCGCTATTTCGTCGATAGTTTTTGGCACTCTCCTCTTTTAAAAGAGCTCCAAATAGAAGAGGTCATCCAGTATTGCCGCACCCATTCCATCACCTCCATCATCCCTACGAGAAACGAAGACACCTATTTTTATGCAACACACCTCAAAAAGCTGCAAGATGCCAAAATTTACGTTATGGTATCTTCCCTTGACACTATAAAAAAATGTCTGGATAAAAAACTTTTCGCAGATTTTCTGGCATCGTCTGGGCTTTTAGCAATTCCTACAGAGCTTGTATGCAATGCAATCCCAAGCGAAAAAGTCGTTGTAAAAGAGCGCTTTGGTGCAGGCTCAATCAATATCGGCTGCAACCTTTTAAAAGACGCTGCCCAAGAGCATGCTCGTACACTGAAAGAGCCTATCTTCCAGCCTTATATAGAAGGCCAAGAATTGAGCATCGATATGTACAGGAGCAAAAAAGGACACATACTCGGTGCAGTAGCAAGAGAGCGAACAATAGTCATGAAGGGAGAGTCTCAGGTTACGACAACAGTTGAAAATAAACTGCTCCTCGATCTTTGCAAAAAAGCTGCCGAAAAGCTTGATGTCTATGGGCATGTGATCTTTCAAGTCCTTCAAACTCAAGACAACCACCTCTATATCATCGAATGTAATCCCCGCTTTGGAGGAGCCTCTACAATAAGCCTCAAAGCAGGACTCAATTCCTTCTTGTGGTTCTTCTTAGAAAATTCCGAGAGCACACAAGAGATGCCACTTTTCCATCACCATACACAGTCTTTAAGACAAGTTCGTCATGCTGTTGACAAGGTTATTTTATGGTAGTAGTTGTCTTCGATCTCGATGATACTCTCTACGATGATATGACCTATGTTTTAAGTGGTTTTCATACAGTCGCAAACTATCTTGCACCAATTGTGGGAGAGTCTTCGAAAAAAATTTTCCAGCGCCTTAAACAGCTTGTAGAACAAGATAGAAATTTTGTCTTCGACCGATTTTTAAAAGAAAAAGGACTTTTTACAAAAACTCTCGTCAAGCATCTTCTCTCCCTCTATCGGAGCCATACACCAACTATCTCTCTTTATAAAGAAGCAAATGCATGCTTGAAAAGGCTCTCACATCTTCCACTCTATCTTGTAACCGATGGCAACAAGCTTGTGCAGAAAAACAAAATTAAAGCCCTTGGACTTTACCCCATCATGCGTAAATGCTTTCTTACAAGTAACTATGGGCTTAAATATGTAAAGCCATCCCCCTACTGTTTTGAGAAAATTTGCAAACTAGAAAAAGTGTCTCCACAGGAAGTTATTTATGTTGCAGATAACCCTACAAAAGATTTTGTAGGGATAAAACCACTTGGCTTTCAAACAGTAAGGGTTCTTACAGGAAATAAACGCAATCTCCGTCTAGACAAAGCTCATGAGGCAGATATCACAATAAACAGCTTACAAGAGCTCAACGAAAAGCTTTTTAAGAGAAAAAACAAATGAAAAACGATACCCTACAAGTTCAGATAGGCAACTACACACTCAGCAATAAAAACCCTCCCTTTATTGTAGCAGAGCTTTCTGGGAATCATAATGGCTCTCTTGAAAGAGCTCTCAAAATCATCGATGCTGCAAAATATGCTGGAGCTCATGCCATCAAGCTACAAACCTATACCGCTGATACCATGACACTTGATATCAAAAATGGTGATTTTTATATTTCTGCAGAGGACAGTCTCTGGAAAGGAAGATCCCTCTATGAGCTGTATACAGAAGCACATACGCCATGGAAATGGCATCCTATTATCTTTGAACATTGCAAAAAAATTGGTCTTGAAGTCTTCAGCAGTCCCTTTGATGAAACAGCGGTTGATTTTCTCGAAACCCTAAACTCGCCCTGTTATAAAATCGCATCTCTTGAAATTGTGAACTTTGCGCTCCTCGAAAAAGTTGCAAAAACGAAAAAACCTGTGATTGTATCAACGGGGGCGGCAACTCTTGAAGAAATCCAGGAAGCTGTAGATCTTTTAAGAAAGCATGAGAGCCACGATATCATCCTTTTGCGCTGTGCAAGTGCTTATCCTGCAAAACCGGAAGATCTTAATTTAAAAAGTCTTGAAGACCTGCAAAAACGTTTTCATACACTTGTTGGACTTTCAGATCATACCTTAGGCATAGGTGCCTCTATCGCAAGTGTTGCTTTAGGAGCGTGCCTTATCGAAAAACATTTTACCTTATCGAGAAAAGAGGGCGGTGTTGACTCAGCCTTCTCTCTTGAACCAGAAGAGCTCAAAGCACTTGTTATTGAAAGCAATAAAGCTTTTTATTCTTTGGGAGATGTTGTCTACGGCCCAACTGCTGCTGAAAAGAATGAGCTCCTCAATAGACGCTCTCTCTATTTTGCAAAAGATTTAGATGCTGGATCTCTCATTACAGAAAGCGATATTCGCGCTGTTCGACCAGGGCACGGCCTTCCCCCAAAACATCTCAAAACACTCATCGGCAAACAGGTAGCTCACAGTGTCAAACGAGGCACCCCTGTCACATGGAACATTTTCACAAACTAATTCATAGCGAAAGGGACCAAAGAGACAAAAGGGACTTAAGGGACAAAACCTACCTCAATTTTTGTCCAACTAATAGGGTCCACTTTACTCCTTTAGTCCCTTTCGTCTCTTTGGTCCCTTTGGTCCCTTTCGCTCTAAGTATTTACTTT
>JADMIO010789837.1_pt1 | contig 14186 bp, 9 predicted proteins | sample 8958161 | NCBI WGS metagenome assembly JADMIO01 (sample SAMN16585339, study PRJNA669376) | soil metagenome | isolation source: Crop rotation soil | place: USA: Cullars Rotation, Alabama | collected 2011 | reverse complement strand
CTTTCCCGAGCAGCGGCGCGGCCCGCACGAGCGCAAACGCCAGCCCGAGGCCGAGCGCGCCGCCGAGCGACGACAAGACAAGGCTCTCGGTCAGCAGCTGCCGCGCCAGGCGGCCGCGGCCCGCGCCGATTGCCGCGCGTACGGTCAACTCGCGCTGGCGCGAGACGCCGCGCGACAGAAACAGGTTGGCGACGTTCGCGCATGCGATCAGCAGCACGAACACCACGCCGGCGGCGAGGACGAGCAGCGCGGGACGAATCCGTGCGGTCATCTCGCGCACGAGGCCGCGGACGTGCGTCACCGGCGGCCTGCCGACGCCGAACAGCAAGTTCGCTGCGAGGGGCCGGATCGTCGCCCGCGCCGCCGCGGTTCCTTCGGCCTCGGCCTGCTCCGGCGTCGTGCCAGGCCGCAGGCGCGCGAGCGCGAAAACCACGATCATGCGGCCGCGCTGTCCCGCGACCGCGTCAGGCGACGGCAGCATCACTTCGAGCGGCGTCCACATCAGCGCGTTGCGATCAGGGAAGGAGAAGCCGGGTCCCGCGACACCGACGATCTGGTACGGCTTGCCGTCGATGACGACCCCGCGGCCGACGACCGCGGGGTCGGCGTTGAAGTGCTGCCGCCAGCCGCGATCGGACAGCACGGCGACGGCATTGGCGCCCTCGCGCGCCTCCGCGTCGCTGAAGAATCGGCCAAGCGCCGGCGTCTGGCCCAGCAGCGCGAACAACGACGGCGTCACAGCGGCGCCCGCGAGCCGCACCGGGTTGCCTGGCAGCCCGACCGTGTACTGCTGGAAGCGGTAGGCGGCGAACTGCTCGAGCGTGCGCGACTCGCGCCACGCGTGATACGTGAGGTTGCTGAGCATCGGCTGCTGCAGCGGCGAGGTCGCGCCAGGATGCTCTTCCGACAGCCGCACGATCCGATCCGATTCGGGATACGGCAGCGGCCGCAGGAGAACGCCGTAGACGACCGAGAACACGGCGGTTGTCGCGCCGATTCCGAGCGCGAGCGTCAACAGCCCGGCCGTGGTGAACGCCTTGCTTCGTTGCATGGTGACGAGCGCGTAGCGCACGTCCTGAAGCAGCGTCTCCATAGCGAGGGACTATACTGCCAGTATGGCTCGCCGAGGGTTTGCCATCCTGATCACCTTCCTCGGGATGGCGCTGTTCGTCTCGATTGTTGGCTTCACGACGATGTACTTCCTGTTCGGCCGCGAGCCCGCGGTGCCGTCGAACGCGACGCTGGTGTTGCGCGTCGGCGGCTCGCTCTCGGAGCTGGCGCCGAACGACGTCTACGGCTACCTGCGCGGCTCGAAAGCGCCGACGGTGCGCGCGCTGGTCGAGAACCTCCGCAAGGCCAAGGTCGACTCGCGCGTACGGGGCGTCCTCCTGAAACCGACCGGCTTCGAGTCGCCGTTCTGGGCCAAGGTGCAGGAAGTGCGCGACGCGGTGGTCGACTTCCGCAAATCGGGAAAACCGATCTACGCCTACCTCGAGTACGGCGGCGATCGCGAGTACTACCTGGCGACCGCCGCCGACAAGATCTTCCTGATGCCGTCGACGCCGCTCGATCTCACCGGCGTCGCCACTTACCAGCTGTTCCTGCGCGGCACGCTCGACAAGATCGGCGCCGTCCCCGACCTGCACCGCGTCGGCGAGTACAAGACCGCGGTCAACACTTTCAAGGAGAAGGGGTACACGCCGGCACACAAGGAGATGGACCAGTCGCTCAACCTCGATCTCTACGAGCAGATCGTCCGCGGCATCGCCGACGGCCGCCGCAAGAACGACGAGGACGTGCGCGCGCTGTTCGACGAGGGCCCGTTCCTGCCGGAAGATGCGCTCCGCGCGGGCCTGGTCGACGATGTCGTCTACGAGGATCAGGTCGAGGAGAAGCTGCGCGGCGGCGACGTCCGCCGCCAGATCGACGCCGACGACTACGGCCGCGTCAGCGCGGCCTCGCTCGGGCTCAATCGCGGCCCGCGCATCGCGATCATCTACGCCAACGGCACGATCAACAGCGGCAAGAGCGGCTACGATCCGCTGAACGGCGCCATCGCCGGCTCCGAGACGCTGATCGACTACATCCGCCAGGCGCGCCGCGACAGCTCGATCCGCGCGATCGTGCTGCGCGTCGACAGCCCCGGTGGATCCTCGATCGCCTCCGACGCGATCTGGCGCGAGCTGATGATCGCGCGCAACGAGAAGGCCGATCGGCCGCTGGTGGTGTCGATGTCCGATCTGGCGGCGTCGGGCGGCTACTACATCGCGATGCCGGCGCAGGTCATCGTCGCGCAGCCGTCGACGCTGACCGGGTCGATCGGCATCTTCGGCGGCAAAGTGGTCACCGGCGGCGTCTACGGCAAGCTGGGCGCGCGCATCGAGTCGACCAGCGTCGGCAAGAACGCCGAAATCAACTCGCCGGCGCGGCCCTACAGCCCCGACGAGCTGAAAAAGCTGCAGGAGCAGCTGCAGGCCTTCTACGATCAGTTCGTCGAGAAGGTCGCCGAGGCGCGCCACAGCACGCCGGAGAAGATCGACGCGCTCGCGCAGGGGCGCGTCTGGACCGGGCGCCAGGCGAAGCAGAACGGGTTGGTCGACGAACTCGGCGGGCTCGATCGCGCCGTCGCCGTCGCCAAGCAGCGGGCGAAGATCGCCGCCGACAGCGACGTCGAGCTGGTCGTCTACCCACCGCGCAAGAGCTTCTACGAATTGTTGTCGGAGCAGGTGAGCGGGTCGAGCGAATCGTCGGAGTCGGTGCAGTCGGCCGCGCTCGGCGACTGGCTGGCCGCCAATCTGACGCAGGGCGAGATCGAAGCGCTGCGCATCATGCGTGGCCCGTGGACGATGTTCAAGCGAGGCGAGCCGCTCGCGCTCATGCCGTTCACCGTCTTACGCTGATGGTGCTGGGGGCCAGGGGCTGGCTGAAGCTGGTAGCGGGGACCGGGTAGCACCTGGGACCGGACGCGGCCAGCCCCGAGCCCCAAGTCCCCAGCCCCTGCTCAATTACGAAGCGGCGCGCTGCAACGCTTCGCGATTGACGTCGATCTTCATCTTCTGCTTCGCCTTGCCCATGTAAGCCGAGAAGAATCGATTGCGTCGATCGGTCAGCAGTTCTTCGCGGAAGCGATCCTTCGACGTGTTCCACTCCTCCGTCGTCACTTCCTTCTTTTCGACAACTTTGATGACGGCCGATCCGTTGTCGGTCGCGATCGGATCGCTCACCGCGCCCACCGGCAGCTTGAACGCCACCTCTTCGACGGCGGGCGCGACGCCGAGGTCGGGAATCGGCGCGCCGGCGGCGATGAGATCAGTCGTCTTCGCCTCGACGCCCGCGGCCTTGGCCGCCTTCTCGAAGTCGGGCGCCGATTTCAGCTTCGCCGCGATCTCGGTCGCCTTCTGCTTGCTGACCTCGCGCGCTTTCTGCTTCACCACCTCGTCGCGCACGCGGTCCTTCACTTCCTCGATCTTGGGCACGTAGGGATCCTGCTTCGCTGTCATCGTCTGGAAGAGGATGCCGCGGCCGGCGCGCAGCGGGCCGGCGACTTCGTCGGGCTTCATCTCGAAGGCGCGGCTGGCCGCCTCGGGCGCCGGCCCCAGGCCCATGATCGGTTCGTCGCGGGCGAAGAAGCCCGACTCGAGCACCGTGAGGCCGCGCGCCTTGGCGACGCGCTCGATATCGGCCGGCTTCTTGACCTCCCGTTCGACCTGCGCCGCGATGTCGTTGGCCTGGGCCTGCGCCCGCTCGTACGAGAGCTGGTCGGTCAGCTGCTGGCGCACTTCGTCGATCGAGCGGGTCGAGGCGGCTTTCTTATCGGTGACCTTGATGATGTGATACCCGTACTGCGTCTTCACCAGGTCGCTGATCTGACCCGTCTGCAGCGTGAACGCGACCTGATCGAACTCCGGGACCATCCGGCCGCGGCCGAAGAAATCGAGGTCGCCGCCGTTCTTCGCGCTGCCCTCGTCTTCCGAGTTCGCCTTGGCCAGCTCCGCGAAATCGGCTCCCGCCTTCGCCTTCTTCAGCAGCTCTTCGGCCTTGGCCTTCACCGCCGCATCGTCCTTGCCCTCGGTCTTGAGAAGGATGTGGCTGGCGCGCACCTGCTCGGGCTGCGAGTACTGCTCGATGTTGGTGTTGTACGCCTGCTGCACGTCCGCGGCCGGAATCGTGATCTTGCTGCGCAGCGCGTCGAAGTCGATCAAGAGGTACTTGATCTTCCGCTTCTCGGGGATCTTGAAGTCTTCCTTGTGACCCTCGAAGTAGGCGGTCACTTCCGCGTCGGTCGCGGTCACCTGCGGCCGGAACGTGTCGGCCGTGAAGCTCACCACGGCGAGCTTGACCTTGTCGTTGCGCCGGCGGTATTCGCTCTCGAGATCCTTGTCGGCGACCGACAGCCAGTCGGTCAGCGACGCGCGCAGCTTGTCGACGGCAAGGCTGCGGCGGACGTTGTCCTCGAACTGCGCCGCGGTCATCGGCGGCCGTTGCATCCGCAGCAGCTGCTGATAGCGCGTTTCGCCGATGAACGTGCCGTTTTCCTGGAACGCCGGCGTGGCGAGAATCCGCTGCCGCACTTCCTCGTCGCTGACCTTGATCCCGAGGCGGTCGGCCTCCGCCAGCGCCGCGCGCTCGTCGACCATCTGTTGCAGGATCTGGTTTTCGACTCCCAGCTGCTTCAGCAGCTGGTCGCTCATTTGCCCGCCGTACGCCGATCGGTAAGCCTGCAGCTGAGCTTGATACGCGCGGCGGAACTCGCTCCCCGTGATCTTCTGCCCCTCAATTCGCGCGATGGTGTCGCTCGACGCCGCGTCGGCGCCCGTGCCCTGGAGGAAATCAGGGATATAGAACAAGACGAACGCCACGCAAACCAGGCCCAGGCTCCACTTGAGCCAGTCCCTGTGGCGGCGCATCCGGTCAAGCATGGTCATATGACACCGGGGCTTTCTCGCTGCGGCCTCTCACCGTGACGAACGTTCGACGACAGAGAGGCCGCCGTGGTGGAGAGCACTTTGGAACCCCTTATGGTACGCCATGAACTTACAGCGTGGCAACTAGTTACCGCCAACCGTGTGGTATATTCGTCGAGGACAGAACTACTTACGGATGTCTCCAGCGAGTCGAGCCACGCGGATGCCGGCCGCGCTGCTGCACGCCGTCGGTCCAGCGGGGAAAAGCGGATCGAAGCTGCGCCGGGCGAGCGAGATCTCGTCGTCGACGCCGGGTCTCGATCTCGCGACCCGGCTGCGCGTGTTCCAGCGCGCGCTGCGCAGCCGCGTCGAGCGGCGCGATGCGCTCATCGATATCGTGCGCGCCGTCAACGCGACCCTCGAACCACCGAAAATCGCCGACGAAATCGTCGAACGTGCCGCGACCTGGGTGCCGGCGCCGTGCTGGGCCGTGGTGTCGTCCGATTTGTCGGGGCAGTTGTCGGTGCTCTCCGATCGCGGCCTGATGCCGGACATGGGGCCTGCCGTCTACGCCGTAGCGCGCTGGGTGATGAACCGCGGGCAGGAATTCGCCACCTCCAGCCTCGCGCGCGACACGCGCGTCACCGATCCGGCGGCCGGCGCGGTGATGGCGTTCCCTCTCAGCTGCCGCGGCCGGCGCGTCGGCGCGCTGATCGCGCTCGATCGCGAGGAATCGGCGCGCGAGCCGCGGCTCTCGGCGGCGATGCTGCGCGCGGTGCGCGTGCTGCTCGAGCCGGCTTCGGTCGCGCTCGACAACGCGCTGCTGCTCAAGCGCGCCGAGGCGCTGTCGGTCACCGACGACCTGACGCATCTCTACAACTCGCGCTATTTGAACCAGGTGCTGCGGCGCGAGACCAAGCGGGCGTCGCGCAGCGGCCGGCCGCTGTCGCTGCTGTTCATCGATCTCGACGGGTTCAAGGCGGTGAACGATACCCACGGCCATCTGTTCGGCAGCCGCGCGCTGGTGGAAGCGGCGGCGGTGATTCGGCAGAGCGCGCGCGAGACCGACGTGGTCGCGCGCTTCGGCGGCGACGAGTTCGCGCTCGTCCTGCCTGACACGGGCGGTGAAGGGGCCTTTGCGGTGGGCGAGCGCATCCGCGAGCGGATTGCCGCCCACAAGTTCCTGGCCGCTGACGGCCTGAACATCCATCTCACCGGCTCGGTCGGCGTGGCGACCCTGCCCGACGTGGCCGCCTCCTCGGAGGAGCTGGTGCAGGCCGCGGACAAGGCGATGTATGCGGTCAAAGAAACCGGCAAGAACGGTATTCAGGCCGCAACCGCTCCCGCCGATAACTGATCACAGCGCACTACGCTGAGCCGTAACGGTCACACTTTTGCACGACGCGTCCGCAAAAGGAGCCTTTTTTGAGCCTCCGTTCGATGCTTTCGGTGTTCTCCAGCGACCTGGCCATCGACCTCGGCACCGCCAATACCTGTGTTTATGCTCGAGGTAAGGGCATCGTCGTCAACGAGCCCTCGATCGTCGCCATCAACAAGGTGAACGGCCGGGTCGAGGCGGTCGGCAAGGACGCCAAGGACATGCTCGGCCGCACCCCGGGCAACATCGTTGCGATCAAGCCGATGAAGGACGGCGTCATCGCCGACTTCGAGGTCACCGAGAAGATGCTGACCTACTTCATCAAGAAGGCGCACAACCGCAACGTCTGGGTGCGCCCGCGCATCGTCATCGGCGTGCCGTCGGAGATCACGCAGGTGGAGAAGCGCGCGGTGAAGGACAGCGCCTACCGCGCCAAGGCCAGCGAGGTGCACCTGGTCGAGGAGGCGATGGCGGCGGCGATCGGCGCCGGGATGCCGATTACCGAGCCGTCCGGCAACATGATCGTCGACATCGGCGGCGGCACCACCGACATCGCCGTCATCTCGCTCGCCGGCATCGTCTACAGCAAGGCGGTGCGAGTCGCCGGCAACGAGATGGACGAAGCGATCATCCAGTACATCAAGAAGCAGTACAACCTGCTCATCGGCGAGCGGACCGCGGAAGCGATCAAGATCGAAGTCGGCTCGGCCTACCCGCTCGAAGAGCGGATGACGATGGAGATCAAGGGCCGGCACCTGATCGAGGGCGTGCCGAAGACCATCACCATCACCGACGAAGAGATTCGCGAAGCGCTGGCCGAAACCGTCAACGTGATCGTCGACGCGGTCCGGGTCGCGCTCGAACGCACGCCGCCGGAGCTGTCGGCCGACATCGTCGATCGCGGCATCGTCCTCACCGGCGGCGGCTCGATGCTGAAGAACCTCGACAAGCGCCTGCGCGAAGAGACGGGACTGCCGCTGGCGATGGCGGAAGATCCGCTGTCGTCGGTCGTCCTCGGCGCCGGCAAGATGCTCTCGGATTTCAACCTGCTGCGGAAGATTTCGATTGATTAGCGACATCCACCAGCGATCGGGCTACCTCTTCATCGGCGTCATGCTGGCGCACGTGCTGCTGATCTCCGCCCAGGTGAACTCGCGGTCGGGCGTGCCGGTGCTCGAATCGGTCACCTTCGGCGTCTTCTCCGAGGTGCAGCGGGCGCTGTCGGGCGGCGTCTCGGGCATCCGCGGCGTCTGGGGCGGCTACGTCGGCCTGCGCCGCGCGAAAAGCGAGAACGAGGAGTTGAAGCGGCAGCTCGCGGCGACGCAGATTGCGCTGCAGGAGCAGCGCGCGCTCGCCGACCGGACGCGCGGCCTCGAGAAGCTGCTGGAGATGCGCGAGCATCTGCCGCTCAAGACCACCGGCGCCGACATCATCGGCGCGGCGGCCGCGCCCGACTTCCGGACGGTGACGATCGACAAGGGATCGAACCACGGGCTGCAGACCGACATGGCGGTGATCGCGCCGGCCGGCGTCGTCGGGCGCGTCGTCGTTCCGAGCGCGCGGTCGGCGAAGGTGCAACTGCTGGTCGATCGCAACGCCGCCGCGGGCGCGCTGATCGAGCGCTCGCGCGCGCAGGGCGTCGTGGTTGGCAGCGGCGACGAGCGGCTGCAGATGGATTACGTGTCCGAAGTCTCCGACGTCGTCGCCGGCGACGTGGTGGTGACGTCGGGCATCGACGGGATCTACCCCAAGGGCTTCGTCATCGGCCGGGTCGAGTCGGTCGAGAAGAGCGGCACCGCCTACCGCCGCATCACGATCAAGCCGGCGGTCGACTTCCGATCGATCGAAGAGGTGCTGGTGGTGCTGACACCGCCGCCGGCGAGCGACGCGGGCCAGGGATCGTCGGAGTGAAGGCCGCCGGCATCATCGTCGCGGTAGCGGTCGCGCTGGCTCTGCAGACGACGCTGTCGCGCATGGCGGTCCGGAGCACGGTGGCGGTCGACCTGGTGCTCGTGGTCGTCGTGTATGTCGCGCTGACATCCGGGCCGGCGACTGGATTGTTGACAGGCACATTCGCCGGGCTGGTCCAGGATGCGTTGTCGAGCCCGGTGATCGGCATCGGCGGGCTGGCGAAGACGATTGTCGGTTTCCTCGCCGGCATCATCGGCAGCCAGTTCATCGTCGCGCAACCGCTGCCGAGGTTCGTGGTGTTTTTCGGTGCGACCGTGCTGCATGCGATCGTCTTCATGGGTCTGTACGTGCTTCTCGGGTTGCGGCAGTTCGGGACACCCTATGCCGCAGTTGCCGGCCAGGCTGCGGCGAACGCGGTGATTGGCGTGGTGGCGTTTCAATTGGTTGAGCTTTTGCCTGGAGCAGTCGAGCGGCGCAAGGCGCAGCGCGGCCGCCTCAGGCGCTAACATTTGCTTATGGCAGCGCACGAAGACCGCCGCCGGATCACCATCCGGCTCTCGCTCCTGCAATACGTCATCACCGTCGTGTTCTCGATCCTTGCCGTCAGCTTCTGGGTGCTGCAGGTGGTCGAGCACGCGAAGTTCGAGGAGATGGCGGAGAACAACCATCAGCGGACGCTGGCGCTGCGGGCGCCGCGCGGCATCGTCTTCGACCGTCACCTCCAGCCGCTGGTGCTGAACCGGCGCTCCTACAGCATCTCGATCGTCCGCGAGCACACCAAGGACCTGAACCGCACGGTGACGATGCTGGCGTCGGTGCTCGGGATGGAGGAGTCGGCGGTGCGCCAGATCGTCGACCGCCATCGCCGCGAACCGACCTACCGCCCGATCGTGGTCGTCCAGGACGCGACGCTCGCGCAGGTGGCGGCGGTGACCGCGCGGCGGCTCGACTTCGAGCTGCCGGACGTGGTGGTGGAGCAGGTGCCGACGCGCCGCTACCCCGACACGCTGGCGGCGCACCTGTTTGGCTACGTCGGCGAGGTCAGCGATCGCGACGTCTCGGCCAACGACGCGCTGCGCAGCGGCGACATCGTCGGCCAGTCGGGGATCGAGAAGATCTACAACGCCGACCTGATGGGCGAGGACGGCGCGCGCCGGGTGGTGGTCAACAGCGTCGGCCGCGAAATCCGCACGCTCGAGGAAGAGCCGCCGATCGAAGGCAAGCGGCTGCAGCTGACGATCGACTACGACGTGCAGAAGGCGATCGAGGACAGCTTCGATCAGCTGGGGTTCAACGGCGCCGCGGTGGTGCTCGATCCGGCCAACGGCGACGTGCTCGGGTTCACCAGCCGGCCGACCTACGACCCGAACGCGTTTGCGGCCGGCATCGATCGCGTCACCTGGGCGTCGCTGACGAGCGACGAGGATCGTCCGCTCAACGATCGTGCGATCCAGGGGCGCTACTCGCCGGGGTCGACCTTCAAGATGGCGGTCGCAACCGCGGCGCTCGAGGAAGGCGTGATCACGCCCGACTTCAAGGTGCATTGCAGCGGCAGCGCGAACTTCTACGGCCGGCCGTTCAAGTGCTGGAAGAAGGGCGGCCACGGCACGATGGACCTCCGCCACGCCATCGAGCAGTCGTGCAACGTCTACTTCTACACGATCGGCAACATGACCGGGATCGACAACATCCACAAGTGGGCGACGCTGCTCGGTCTCGGCGAGAAGAGCGGCATCGACCTGCCCAACGAAGTGCAGGGCCTGGTGCCGTCGCCCGAGTGGAAGCAGCAGTACCGGAAGGAAAAGTGGTACGCGGGCGAGACCGTGTCGGTGTCGATCGGCCAGGGATCGGTGTCGGTGACGCCGGTGTCGATGGCGGTCTACGCGGCGACGATGGCCAACGGCGGCACCCGCGTCACGCCGCACCTGCTCAAGGCGATTGACGACGGCACCGGCTGGAAGGAAGTGCCGCCGCCGCCGGCGAAGTCGAAGGCGCCGCTCAACCCCGAGAAGCTGCAGGCGATCCGCGACGGCTTGTGGATGGTCGTCAACCAGGCGGGCACCGGGCACAACGCGCAGATCAAGGGCTACGACGTCTCGGGCAAGACCGGCACGGCGCAGGTGATCTCGAACCAGGGCAAGGAGCGCGCCGGCAAGACCGACAAGGACCTGCGCGACAACGGCTGGTTCGTGTTCTTCGCGCCGCGCGACAAGCCGGAGATTGCCGGGGTGGTGTTCCTCGAGCACGGCGTCCACGGCTCGAACGCGGCGCTGGTCGCGCACCACCTGATGGACACGTTTTTCGCGAAGAAGGAAGGGCGGCCGCTGCCGCCGAAGCCGGAGTTCAAGGCGAACCTCGTCCCCTAGCGGGCGCGCCGGCAGGAAGACCAGGCAAGAGGCACCAATCGTGTTCGAACGACGTTTGTATTACCACATCGACTGGGCGCTGGTCGGCGCGCTGCTCGCGCTCTGCGCCCTCGGTGTGGCGATGATTTACAGCACCACGGCGGACCCGACGCGCGCGATGTCGCGCATGTACATCACCCAGCTCTACGCCATCGTCCTCGGCCTCCTGGCGATGGTGTTCACCCTGACGCTCGACTACCGGACCTTCACCGACAAGTCGCACCTCATCTACATCGCGCTGCTGGCGCTGCTGCTCTACGTGCTGTTCCTCGGCAATGTGCAGATGGGCGCGCGCCGCTGGATCGGAATCGGCGGCTTCAACCTTCAGCCCTCGGAGTTCGCCAAGGTCGGCGTCGCGCTGGTGCTCGCGAAGTTCTTCGGCGAGAACCGCGGCGCGCCGACGATGTCGGATCTGGCGATCGGCGGCATGCTGACGCTGATTCCGTTCGCCCTGGTCGCCAAGGAGCCGGACCTCGGCACCGCGGTGACGCTGCTGCCGGTGTTCCTGGCGGTGGCCTATCTCGCCGGGATGAGAATGCGCATCCTCGGCATCCTGTTTCTCGCGCTGCTGCTGGCGGCGCCGATCGCGTGGAAGTTCGCGCTCAAGGACTATCAGAAATCCCGGGTGACCACGTTCCTCGATCCGTCGCTCGATGCGAAAGGCGCCGGCTACCAGCAGATTCAGGCGCGCATCACCGTCGGCTCGGGCGGGCTCACCGGCAAAGGTTTCAAGCAGGGGACACAGGGGCAGCTTCGCTTCCTGCCGGTGGCCCACAACGATTTCATCTTCTCGGTGCTTGCCGAGGAGCAGGGGTTTGCGGGCGTCCTGGTGGCGCTCGGTTTATATCTGTTCGTGATTCTGCGCACGCTCGATGCGGCCCGCCTGGCCAAAGACCGGCTCGGCTCGTATCTCGTGCTCGGCGTGCTCGCCAGTTTTACCTTCCAGGTGGTCTACAACGTCACCATGTCGGCAGGGCTGGCGCCCGTCAAGGGGCTGACGCTTCCGCTCATGAGCTACGGAGGGTCGTCGATGATCGCGACGCTCGCGGGCTTCGGGCTGGTGCTCAACGTCCGCATGCGCAGATTCACGAACTAACCACATCGAAATGGTCCGATGGGGTCGGACCCGGACTACGGCTCCGACCCATCGACCCCATTTCGCAGGAGTTCGTGAATGCAGAAGGAGATGATCGTCTCCTCTAACGGCCACGAGACGATGGTGGCCATCCTCGAAGACGACCTCGTCGCTGAAATTTTCGTCGAGCGCGAACGCCACCGCGGGGTGGTCGGCAACGTCTACAAAGGCCGGGTCTCGAAAGTCCTCCCCGGCATGCAATCCTCCTTCATCGATCTCGGACTGGAGCGCGACGGCTTCCTCTACGTCGCCGACGTGATCGACACCCTCGACGAGTTCGACAAACTCTCCGGCGACGACGACGAGGACGGCGGCGGAAAGGGCCGGAACGGAGCCGGATCGCGCGAGGCGAGAGCCGAGCGGCCGCAGCCGAAGATCGAAGAGCTGCTCAAGGAAGGGCAGGAAATCATCGTCCAGGTGGTGAAGGAGCCGCTCGGCACCAAGGGCGCGCGCCTCACCTCGCACGTCACCATGCCGGGACGCTTCCTGGTGTTCATGCCGACGGTGGATCACATCGGCGTCTCACGGAAGATCGAGTCGCGCGAGGAGCGGTCGCGGCTGCGCGGCATCGTCCGCGAGTTCCGGGAGGCGCACGGCTTCACCGGCGGCGTGATCATCCGCACCGCCGCGGGGTCGCGTCCGAAGGAGGACATCCTCGGCGACCTCGAGGCGTTCCACCGCATCTGGACCGAGATGCGGCAGCGCAACGAATCGTCGCGCGCGCCCGCGGTCCTCTACCAGGAGCAGAGCATCGTCAGCCGGCTGCTGCGCGATCTGCTGACCGAGGACTACCAGGCGATCCGGATCGACAACGAAACGGAACACCTGAAGGTGCTGGAACTGGTCGAGCGGATCATGCCGAGCCTGGCGCCGAAGGTGAAGCTGTACAACAAGCCGTTCCCGATCTTCGACGAGTACGGCGTGCAGGCGGAGATCGACAAGGCGCTGAAGAGCAAGGTCTGGCTGAAGTCGGGCGGCTCGATCGTCATCAACCAGACCGAGGCGCTGGTGGCAATCGACGTCAACACCGGGCGCTTCGTCGGCAAGAAGACCAGCGGCCGGCTCGAGGACACCATCGTCAAGACCAACCTCGAGGCGGTGAAAGAGATCGTGCGGCAGATCCGGCTGCGCGATCTGGGCGGCATCATCGTCCTCGATCTGATCGACATGGAGGACAAGAAAAACCGCCAGAAGGTGTACCAGGCGGTGGAGACGGAGCTGAAGAAAGACCGCTCGCCGTCCAAGGCGCTGCAGGTCTCCGACTTCGGCCTGGTGATCATCACGCGCAAGCGCGTCAAGCAGAGCCTCGAGCGCGTCCTCACCGAGCCGTGCCCGTACTGCTCGGGCACCGGCGTGATCAAATCGAGCTCGACGATCTGCTACGAGATCCTCAGCGAGGTGAAAAAGGTCGGCCCCGAGCTGAACGGGCACCGGCTGCTGCTGCGCGTGAACCCGGACATCGCGCGCGCATTGAAGGAAGAAGAGCACGCGGTGGTGAAGGACCTGAAGCAGTCAATCGGCAAGGAGGTCACCATCAAGCCCGACGTGCACCTGCACCACGAGCAGTTCGACGTGATGGCGGTTTGAATCGCCCGCCGCCGGCTGTCAGCTTCGGCGTGACGAGCGGGGACGTACTGGAAGGCCGGTCGACTTCATCGCCCGTCCGCGGCGCGACGCCGCGACGCGGACCATCCTCAGGCAGCTGTTCACCTCGGTGGCCATGTCGGTGACCGGAAACGCACGCGCCTGCACGCGCGCGTAGCAGGTCGTGATCGAGAGGAAAATCAGCACCGCCCGGGGAAAGTCGAGTCGCACGCATATGGATGAGGCAAGCGCGGTACCGGCGCGCCGCGCGCAGGAGCGGCGGGAAATCGGCCGAAATCGACGCGCTGGAGCCGGTTACGGCGTGCGGCTGGTTACGCTTTTGCGCAGCCGGAATCAGATTCGTGGCGGTCGTACACGGAAACGGCCGGCAGCGAGGCGCGGCCGGCCGTCGGGCTGACTGTTCGAACCGGCGCTACACGCTGAAGTGCATCAGGTAGTGGTTGCCGCCGCGGTTGATCCACACGCGGATGTAGTCGCCGCCCTTCAGCGTCTCGACCTTGGCCGCGCCGCGCGCCGGCGGCGTGTCCTTCTGCACCTTCGAGATTTCCGCCTGCGGAATCACGGTGACCACCTCGCGGCCGACGACCTTGCCGCCCTTGAGGAATTCGGCCCAGCGCTCGAGCGACTTCGTCTGGCCCTTGGCGTCGGGCCCGGCGGTGTCGGTTGTCAGCCGCACTTGATACGTGCCGGCGGCGAGCGGCTTGCCGTCCGCCTTCACCGCCTTCGGAATGTGAATGCTGCCGAGCGCCATCTGCCCTTCCGGCGCCGCCGGCGACGGTTCGGTCGCCGGCTGAGCCTTCGGCGCGGCGTGGCCGCCGCCCGCCTGAGCCGCGGCGCCGCCGGGAAAG
>JADMIO011721482.1_pt1 | contig 14188 bp, 13 predicted proteins | sample 8958161 | NCBI WGS metagenome assembly JADMIO01 (sample SAMN16585339, study PRJNA669376) | soil metagenome | isolation source: Crop rotation soil | place: USA: Cullars Rotation, Alabama | collected 2011 | reverse complement strand
GACAACTTGTCCACGTGGAATTCTAAGCTTAGGATCCCAATGTGCTGGAAAGTTGCCGCGCCACCACTGCCGCCGCTCTGTGAGCCGCCGGGTGTCGACGGGTTCACGTCACTGCCGAGCAGCTTGAGGGTCTCCGCTCTTGCGTCCTCGAGTGAAACGCCGAGTGAATTCAGCACGACCGCGGCAATGCCCTTCTCTTCGCGCAGGAGACCGAGCAGCAGGTGCTCCGTACCGACATAGGAATGATTCAGCTCGCGTGCTTCCGCCATTGCATACTCGAGCACCTTCTTCGCGCGCGACGTATACGGCAGCTCACCGAGCGCAATGGTTGCCTTGCCCTTGCGGACGGATTCCTCGATCCGTTCATGGATCTGTTCGAGATCCACATTCAGATTCATGAGTACCGCAGCCGCAACGCCCTCGCCTTCGCGAATGAGACCGAGCAGGATGTGCTCGGTACCGACGTAGTCATGCTGCAGGCGGATCGCCTCCTCGCGAGCCATCGCGAGGACTTTCCGCACCCTGTCCGTGAAATTGTAATTCATGAGATGTTCCTCTTGCCCGAGAGCGTTGCCTCTGGCACAAATCTACGCGTCAACGGGCCTCTGCGAACCCCCCGCCGCACCAGGAGGAATATCCCCCTCAGCGGTAAGAGTCCTTCGAACGTACGCGGCCCGGTGGAAATCGCTTTCAGCTTCTGTCAGCGGACGCCCGGCCGCCTGCTCCAGGTGTGCATCCTGGGCGTATATCATGATCTTGTTGAGTGTGTATACACGAAGCCCGGAAACAATGTTCAGGCTCAATCCCAGTCGTACGCCACTCAAAAGGTTCATCACTTCGTCGAATGACAGAGAACGCGCGTAACGCAATAATCCGTACGCACGCCATATCTTGTCTTCGATTACGGTCGGTGCGTCCCGCATGAGAATTTCACGCGCACCGAGCTCGTGCTCGATCACCTGGGCCACAGTGCGGTCCAGATGGTCGATCAGGTCTTCTTCGCTCTTCCCCAGCGTCACCTGGTTCGAGATCTGGAAGAAGTTGCCGACTACTTCAGAACCTTCGCCATAGAGGCCGCGGAACGTAAGCCCCAGCTGGGCGATGCCCTGGAGCACCTTGCCTATCTCCTTGGTGAGGACCAGCCCGGGGAGATGGATAAGGATCGAGGCGCGCAGTCCGGTCCCCACATTGGTGGGACAGGACGTCAGGTACCCATATTCGTGGTGGTACGCGAACGGCAGCTCGGCGCCCAGCTCCTCGTCGAGCCGGTCGACGGACTGGTAGGCCTCCTTCAGGCGCAGCCCCGCCATGAGCGCCTGCATGCGCAGGTGGTCTTCCTCGTTGACCATCACGCTCAGTGCGTCCTGCGGACCGATCAGGAGGGCGGCGCCGTTCGCCGGCGCCTCCCCGTTGAGGCCGGCCAGCTCGCGGGAGACGAGATGACGTTCGTGGAGCACTTTGCGCGAATTCGGTGACAGCGCGGCCAGATCGAAGGACATGCCGCCCTTGATGTCCGAGAGATCCACCGCCTGTCGCACGCGCTCGAAGATCTGCTTCCGCTCGGCATCGCGGGTTCGGGTGTTGAACGAGTGGCCCTGCAGATTGCGGGCGATCCGGACGCGGGTCGACAGGACAACGTTCGCGTGCGGGCCGCTGCCCTCGAGCCAGCCCAGCCCGAAATCACTGATCGCCGTGGTATCCCGCATCAGACGACGCCTTCCAGGGTGCGGATCATGTCGCGGATCTGTGCGGCACGCTCGAAATCTTCACTTTCAACGGCCTTGTCGAGCTTTCGCTTGAGCCCGACGAGCCGTTCCTGGCGCTCGGCCTGGGTCGGGTCGGGCGGCAGGTAGACTTTGCCGAGGTGCTGCGTGCCGTTGTGGAGGCGGCGGAGGAGGCCCTTCAGGTGCGGCTCGAATGCGACGTAGCACTGCGGGCACCCCAGGCGCCCGAGCTTCTTGAACTCTTCGAGCTTCATCCCGCAGTAGGGACAGGGGCCCGTCGCGGCGGAGTCGGCGCCCGTCTTACCCACCTGTGAGATGAAATCCGACAGCGGGCTGTTGGCTGCGGCCGTGCCCGTATCGAGGCCCTTTTCCGCGGCGCAGCCCTCACACAGATGAGACGTATTCATCTGGTTGTTCTGGATTTCCGTGAGGTGGATGATCGCCTCGTTTTCGCCGCAGCGCTCGCAAAGCATCGTGCTATACCGCCGGAACCATGCTGAGACGTCCCTCCCTGAGCTGCAGAACCCGGTCGGCGCGATCCGCCAGCTCGTGGTTGTGCGTTGCTATCAGCATGGCAACGCCGTGCTCGTCCCGCAACTGAAAAAACAGGTCGTGGAGCTGTTCCGCCGTGTGGGTATCGAGGTTTCCGCTCGGCTCATCCGCCAGGACCACGACCGGCCGATTCGCGAGGGCGCGCGCCACCGCCACCCGCTGCTGCTCCCCGCCGCTCAGCTCCGACGGCCGATGGGTTGCCCGCGATGACAACCCCACCTGGCTCAGCAGTGCCTCCGATCGCGCCCGCGCCTCACGCGTGGTCGCGCCGCCGATCAGGAGTGGAAGCATGACGTTTTCCAGGGCCGTGAATTCCCGTAGCAGGTGATGGAACTGGAAGACGAAGCCGATGCGACGGTTTCGCAGTGACGCGAGCTCACGCGCATTCAGCGACGCGACGTCCGTATTGTCGACCAGCACTGCGCCGGCGCTCGGACGGTCCAGGCAGCCGAGAAGCTGGAGCAGCGTCGACTTCCCCGAGCCGCTCGCCCCTACGATCGCCACGACTTCCCCCGTGGATACAGCGATCTCTACCCCGTCCAGAATGGTGAGTTCATGTCCATCATCCTCGGTGAAGACGCGGCGGAGACCGCGCCCCTCGAGCACCGTGCGCGCTTCAGTCATGCCGGATCGCGTCCACAGGCACGAGCTTGGACGCGCGCCACGCCGGATTGATCGTCGCAATGAATGCGATCAGCAGACTCACGATCACGATGAGCGCGCCATCGATCAGGTCGAGCTCGAGCGGCAGATGATCTATGAAGTACACGTCCGCTGGCAGCTGCACGAGCTGCCAGTGCGTGATCACGTACATCGCACCGAGTCCGCCTGCGACACCAATGAGTGTGCCGACAAGTCCGATGATCAGACCCTGTGAGATGAAAATGCGCAGCACGGAACCGTCGGTCATTCCCATGGACTTCAGAATGCCGATCTCACGCGTCTTCTCCTTCACGAGCATCATCAGTGTGCTGACGATGTTGAATGACGCGACGATGATGATGAGCAGCAGGATGACGGCCATCGCGAGTTTTTCGAGAGCCAGCGCACCGAACAGCGAACGGTTCAGGTCGAGCCACGTATTCGTCGTATCGCGATGCCCCAGCTTCTCACGCAGCGCGGCCGCGGCGACATCGGCTTTCCAGGGATCGGTAATGTTGATGCCGATCATCGAAACCGTGTCGGGCGAAAGCTCGAGATAGCTCTGCACTTCGGACAGCGATCCATAAATGTTCGTGTTGTCGTACTCGAACATGCCGGACTCGAACGTGCCCGTAACTTCGAATGGTCGTATGTGCGGGTCGGGAAATCCCGTCATCACGTTGATCTTCGTATTCTCGATGCTGATGACGTTGATCGTGTCACCCGGAAAGATTCCCATGCGCGACGCGAGTCTGTACCCCACGAGCACGCCGGGCAACCCGCTCTTCGTTTTCCCCCACGGATAAACGCCGTCCCGGATCTTCTGCTCGAGCTCGGTCAGCGGCACCTTCGAGCTCAGCGGCTCTATACCCTGCAGAGCGGCCGGCTGCACATACGTCGGTGTGCTGGAGTGCGTGATCATCACGGCGGTAAGGATGAACGGCTCCGCCGATGTTACGCCCGGCATCTCCTGCACCGTCTTCAGCGTCGTCTTCCAGTCACCCAGGCGAAACGCCATGCCTGCCGATGGATCAAAGAGGTAGATGTGCGGGGTGCTGCCGAGGATCTTCTTCTGGAGGTCGCGCTGCAATCCCGTCATCACCGCGACGACGATGAGCAGTGCCATGACGCCCACTGCAACACCGCCGATCGAGATGATCGTCGAGAACGACAGGAATCGTCCCTTCTTCGTGGACGACAGATACCGCCGCGCGACGAACCAGTCTACGCGCCTCACTCCGCGGACTCTCCAGTCGTTTCCATGCGCATGGTCGGAAACAGCACGACGTCACGAATCGACGGCTGATTGGTGAGCAGCATGACGAGGCGATCGATGCCGATTCCGACACCGCCCGTCGGCGGCATGCCGTATTCCATTGCGCGCAGATAGTCCTCATCGAGCTGCTGCGCTTCGTCGTCACCGCCCGCGCGGAGACCCATCTGGGCCTCGAATCGCTCGCGCTGGTCGAACGGGTCGTTCAGCTCGCTGAATGCATTCGCCACCTCGCGTCCCGCAACCATGAGCTCGAAACGTTCCACCAGTGTCGGATCGCTGCGATGCGGTTTCGCGAGCGGTGACAGCTCGCGTGGATGGTCGATCACGAATACCGGCTGCACGAGCGTCGGCTCGACATAGTTCTTGAACAGCTCGTCGAGCAGCTGCGGACGGTTCATGCCAGCCGCGTTCTCGACATGAAATTTCTTTGCATGCACGAGCAGCTCTGCGTCCGATGCCGCCTTCGCATCGAAGCCCCCTGCTTCCGAAAGTGCATCCATGAATCGGATGCGACGGTACGGCGGCGTGAAATCGATTTCGCTGTCCTCGAACTGCAGTCTCATCGAATCAGGCGCGAGGGATCGGACGACGTCCGCGATCATCTCCTCGACGAGCTGCATCATGTCCTCGTAGTCCGCGAACGCCTGATAGAACTCGAGCATCGTGAACTCGGGGCTGTGCGTGCGGTCGATGCCCTCGTTGCGGAAGTCCTTCGAGATCTCGTAAACCCGCTCGAGCCCGCCGACAATCAGGCGCTTGAGGTAGAGCTCGTCCGCAATACGCAGATACAGCGGCATGTCCAGCGCGTTGTGATGTGTAGTGAAAGGCCGCGCATTCGCACCGCCGTACAGCGGCTGCAGCACCGGCGTCTCGACTTCGATGTAGTCGCGCGCATCGAGGAATCGGCGAATCGTGGAAACAATGCGGGCGCGGCGGATGAATACGTCGCGCACGTCAGTGTTCACGGCGAGATCGGCATAGCGCTGGCGATAGCGCTGTTCGACATCCGTGAATCCGCCGTACTGCCTCTTCTCGCCGGTTGCTTCGTCGACTTCTTCCTTGCCGAACGGGAGTGGCCGTACGCCCTTTGCGAGGAGCTCCCATGCAGACACCTGGAGCGTGACCTCGCCCATGCGCGTGCGCATCAGGGTGCCTTCCGCGCCCACCCAGTCGCCCAGGTCGAGCAGCGGAAGACGGCCGAACGATTCGACACCGAGATCGGCCTGGCGCAGGTACAGCTGGAGTTTGCCCTCACGGTCGCTCAGGTCCGCGAACGTCGTCTTGCCATGCGTGCGCATGGCAGTGATGCGGCCGGCCACGCGTACTGTTGAACCGGGCGCGGCGCCTTCGCTCGCACCCATGCGCGCGGCCGACCCCTCCGACGCTTCGAACTCGCGCTTCGCTTCCGTCGTGTGGTGCGTTACGTCGTACGAATACGCGAACGGCTCGACGCCCTGCTCTCGCAAGGCATTGAGTTTTGCTATCCGGTCTTCGACGACGTGACTGCGCCGCTCCTCCATCCCGTCTCCCTACGCCGCGTGGGCGCCGTGCTTCTTGAGATATGCCTCAATGAATGGATCGATGTCTCCATTCATCACTTTCTGGACGTCACTCACCTTGAGCTCCGTTCGATGGTCCGTCACCTGCGTGTACGGCTGGAACACGTACGAACGGATCTGGTTCCCCCAGGCATTGTCCGTCTTCGTCGCTTCCAGCTTGAGACGCTCCGCTTCACGGATCGAGACTTCCCGTTCGTACAGAGCGGCGCGCAGCATTTTCATGGCCATCGCCTTGTTCTGAAACTGGCTGCGCTCGTTCTGACATGCCACCACGATATTCGTCGGAATATGCGTAATGCGCACCGCGGAGCTGGTCTTGTTGACGTGCTGCCCACCGGCGCCGGACGCGCGATACACATCGATGCGCAGGTCGCCCTCGTCGATGTCGATCGTAATGCTGTCGTCGACGACCGGGTACGTGAACACCGATGCGAACGACGTGTGACGCCGGCTCTGTGAGTCATACGGCGAGATGCGGACAAGGCGGTGAACACCCTTTTCCGCTTTCAGGTACCCATACGCATACTGGTGTCCCGTGAATTCCAGTGTGACGCTCTTGATGCCCGCTTCATCGCCCGGCAGGAGGTCGAGAATGTTCACGGTGTAGCCGTGCGACTCACCCCACCGCGTATACATGCGCATGAGCATTTCGGCCCAGTCCTGCGATTCGGTTCCGCCGGCACCCGGGTGGATCGTGAGCAGCGCGTCACGACCATCATCCTCGCCGCGCAGCATGGTGCGCACTTCGAGCCGTTCGGTGTCCGTTTCGAGTTTGGTGAGCTCCGCGATGAGGTCCGCCTCGAGCGACTCATCGCTTTCCAGCGCGAGCAGGTCGGCGAGCTCGTCGAGGTTGGTGCTGCGCGCTTTCAGGTCTTCCCATGGATCGACCCAGCTCTTCAGCTCGTTCGATTCCGCGATGGTATCGCGCGCCGCGTCCGGTGATTCCCAGAAGGAAGGGTCCGACATACGATGCTCGAGCGCAGCAATGCGCTCGCGTTTCGCAGTCAGGTCAAAGAAAGCCTCCGAGCACATCGATGCGCTCCCGGCTTGCTTCCAGTCGCCGTGTTGTTTCGTTGTCCATGTCGTGCTCCTATACACGAGGGGCCGCCCACCCGGAGGGGACGGCCCGCCTTGATTCGTTCGAAATGTAAATCACCGCACGCGGAAGGCAATCCGCGCCGCCTGAAGAATCGCCTAGAAGATCTGCTGCCCCGAGGCGAGGATGTCGTTCAGGGCGTTGCGGAAGAATGGTGTGGACTTGGCCAGGTCGTTCCCGACCTGCGCCACGTATTCCTCCCAGCTCTTCATGATCTCTTCGCGGAAGTCCTGCCGCAATGTACCCTTGGCGAGCGATTCCGTGCGCTTCTTCGAGTGATAGGCCACGATATCGGAGACGAGTGCACGGGCAATGCGATGCGCGCGCGCGCTCGGGTCCCGTGTGCCGAACACGGCCGGTCGCTGCTCCCCGGCCGGTGCCGGGGCCACGGGTGAAGCATTCGCCGTCGCGAAGCCCGATGCCGCGACCGGGGGCGACACGGGCGCCGCAGGGGGCGCCGGCGGTGCCGGGTGCGGCATCTGCGGCGGTGGTGCCATCGCAGGTGCGGACATGGATGGCGGCTGACTCGTCGCGGCGCCGGCCGACGGTGCCGGGGCTGGAGAATCCATCGCCGGCGCGGACGCGGACATTGCTGCGGCAGGTGCCGACGCGGCCGTTGCCGGCTCGGGTGGCGCCGCGGGCGTCGCGGGCGTCGCGGGACTCGCGGCCTCCGGTGTCGAGCCTGTCACCGCGTCCATCACTGCACCGGCGGTTCCCGCAGCCGCGGCTGCCATCCCCGTGACAGCGCCGGCCATGCCTGCCGCCGTGCTCATGGCGGTCTGGACCGGGGCCGATGCCGCAGCCTCCGTCGCGAGCCCGCCCGCCTGCGGGGGCGTTACCAGGAAGGTCGCGCTGCAGCGTGCGCAGCGCGCGCGCACGCCTGCGGGCGGGATGCGCGCAGGGTCTACGCGGAACGTCGTTTGACAACTCGGGCAGCGAATGTTCATGGCTCTGTCGAAACCTCCAGCTCATCCGCAGTGACAAGGGAACGGCCGTAGAAGGCGCCCGGGGCGTCGGAGCGGCGATCGACCGCATACACGGAGCCCGGCAGCTTCTTCGCGAACGTCTTCATTTCAGTGGCCAGCTCACTTACACGCGCGGTATGCGTGAATTTCCGGTGCTCATTCGTGACAACGCCAATCGACAGCGTCATGAGCGGCACCCACAGGATATTACCACGACGATCGCGCCCCAGGAAATAGCCGGCACGGCGGTCTTCCTCGGTATACTGATAGGCGATCAGCTCGTCGAACAGCTCGATGATCTCCTCACAGCACACCCGCATTTGCTCGAGGTTGATGTTGAAGATGAAGTCGTCGCCGCCGATGTGGCCGATGAAGCCGTCCGGTGAGTGACCCTTGACGAGATCGCGCAGGATGCGGGCGAGCATCCGGATGACGCGGTCACCCTCGTTGTAGCCATACCGGTCGTTGAATTCCTTGAAGTGATCGAGGTCGGCATAGCACACCGCGAAGATCTCGTTACGCCTCATGCGGTCGCCGATGTCGCGCTCGATCTGGACGGTTCCGGGCAGACGCGTAGTCGGGTGAACGCTCACGTCGCGCTCTGCGCGGTGCAGCATCATGCGCAGCCGCAGCAGCTGCTCGCGCGGGGCCATGTCCTCCGTGATGACTTCGTCGGCACCCGCCTCGAGGCCTGACAGCACGACGTCCGCGCGGTTCGCGGGAGCCAGCAGCACGATCGGAACGATCCCGCTGAATGCGTCCTGCTTCAGTGTGTGACACAGGGATACCGCGTCTTCGCTGCGATCACTGTCGAGGAAGATTCCCGCCGGCATCATCCGGTTCACGCAGTCGACTACATCACTCGGAGCGTCGACTTCATGCACAACGAGCCCCTGCTCTTCCGCAAAATTGCGGAGAACCTCGGGGACACCGCGTCGTCCCGGGGAATAAAATACCAGTACCGTTCGAGAGCTCATCGCACCGAAGAGGGACTACATGCTGGGGGAGATTGCGTCCCAAGGTAGTCGCGCCTCCCACGACTGTCAAACCAGATGAGACGGAACTGGCCCCTCTCCAACCGTCCCATTCTCACCATCGGTACTGCAGTTTCGCGTCCAGCCGCAGCATCGTGCCGCGCGCACCTGCAAGGGATTCCGGTGCGAGCCCGCTCTCGAAACGGAGATTGGCACCCCCGCTCCGCAGGCGTGAGCTGATCAGGGCATCGACCGCGCTCGTGAGGTGGTTCGCCAGAATGAGCCCGAGCATGCGCGTCGCGTCGCGGTATGCGCCGTCGCTGTCGCTGATCACGTTCGTATAGACCTGCTGCTCGAGACGGCCCGTGTTCCACGCGAATGCGAACCGGTCCGGAATCGCGCGACCGGCATAATACTCCAGAGCGGCGACGTAGCCTGGTGATGTCGGGTCACCTGCGGACCCCTCGGGAATGAAGAGACGCTGCGCCAGGTCCCACTGCTGGCCGTTGTACGTCGTGACGTCGAGCTCCGGCTGGATGCCCGCCTGCGATGGCTGGGCGTCGTATGCGCCGCTAGCTGGGAAATGGATCAGAATCTCGTAATACGGAAACGTCGTGTCCTGTCGCGCGCCCGTGCTGACACGACGCGCAACATCCCACGCGAAGTCCTTGTACCGGCGTGACAGCTTTTTCGCGGTGCTGCGCTTGTCGAAGTAGCGAACCCATGCCCACGTCTCGACCGCAATGTAAGGGAGCCACCGTTGCTGATGCATCACGTACTGACCGGAACCGGGCACTGCGAGTGACGCGAGAAAGGACAGGTCCTCGCGTGTGACCTGTGCGCGGAGCGGCGACGGCGCTGCCAGACCCGGATGCGCGGCGACCACACTCGATTGTGATTGCGCGCATGTGCTGCGCGCATCCGCAGACAGGAATGCGCAGCTCCATACGGTTGCCATCGCGGCGGCACGCAGGGTGGTGTGGTGAAGGAGATGTTTCATGCGACGGCAATCAGAACCGGACTGCGAGTGAAATCTGGATAGGCGGTGTTTCGTCGCCTGACGATGACACGAACGACTTAGCCACACTCACATCGAATCTCTGATAGACGAAGCCGATGCCCAGCGCCGCGCCGGTGCCGCGGCCGGTTCCGCTCGCCCAGCCGCCGCGCACGAACAGCGTCCGGTCCAGTGAGAGCTCGAGTCCGACGCCTGCCTGCGGATCGACATCGCTGTGCCACGCGCTCGTTGCATCGAATGAGCCCCACAGCTCCGTTGTCGAGTCAGTGCTGAACATGTGCATCAGCTCGTACGCGGCTCCGATCTTCATTCGTGCCGGCGTGATCGCGGCCTGGTCGGCGTTGTTCACCTGCAGCTTGAGGCCCGCGTGGTTGACTGCCGCGCCGAGCGAAAGATACGGGATGCTTTTCGGCTCGACCTGCACGCCGAAATCGACCGCATGCGTCGTTGCCTTGAACACCGGCTGGCCGCAGACACCCGCGCAGTCGTAGAAATTGTATGTGACTCCGAAACGGAGACCCGGAACGAGCACAGTCGCGAACGTCGCATAAAATGCCTGATCCGAAACGTGCAGTGTGCCGGTCGGGTTTCCCTGTGCGTCGGTCGTTTCGACATCGCCGTTGTCGACCGTGCGCACGGAAAAGCCGAGGGTTCCCGCATGCGCGATGCGCAGCAGTGCAGTTACGCCGGTCGCAGTTTCGATGTCGGTCCTGCTGCTGTGGATGCGCAGCTCGCCCGCGGGCAGTGTTGCAATCGCCGCGGGATTGATGAAGAAGCCATCCGCCGAGGCGCGCGCGGTCATGGCATTGCCGAGCGCAAGCGAACGGCCGCCGACGGGAAGCAGGAGCGACAGGCAGCATTCGGAAGCGCCGACGCCCGAAGACTGCGCGCGCGCGACGGTGGGCACGAATCCAATACTCATGAGGATCAATGCACCCGGCACACACCGGAATGCGCGCGGGATCACAACCGCGCGGCTCCTGCCACGCAATGCATCAGAGCGGTCGCGCCTCGTCGATCAGCATGATCGGAATGCCGTCGCGCACTTCGTACCGCAACCGGCACGCATTGCATACGAGCTCGTTCTGTTCCGCACGGTAGTCCAGCTCGCCCTTGCACTTCGGACACACCAGGATTTCCAGCAGCTGCTTATCCAGCATAGCGCTCCTTGTTTCTTGTTTTATGCGACGTGTTACTCGGCTCTCTTCGATCGCTGCCGCTGCTTGCGACCCGTGCGGCGATTCGCCGCATCGCCTGCCTCCGAGCGCATGCTCGCGGGTACCGGAAAGCCCAGGTACTGCAAGGACGACACCTTTTTCCGCCAATTGGGCATCGACTTCACCCGCAGATCCAGGTATACGTGGCCGCCGACAAACGCCTCGATTTTCGCGCGCGCCCGCTCCCCCAGCTTCTTGATCCCCGCACCAGCCCGACCCACGATGATCCCCTTCTGGCTTTCCCGTTCCACGTAGATCGTTGCACGAATGAAGATCGGATCCGTACCCTCGCGGTATTCGTCGATCGCCGCCACCGACGCGTACGGCACCTCTTCCTCGTATTCCTCGAAGATCGTTTCGCGGATCATTTCTGCGACGAAGAAGCGTACGGGCTGAACGGCGAGGTCGTCCGCGGGATAGTAGAATGGGCTCTCCGGAAGCGCCGCCGTCAGTGCGGCGATGATCTCCGTCGTGTGATATCCGGTCGCGGCTGCGATCTCGACCGCCTGCTTGCCCAGCACGCGCTGCGACCAGTCGTGCAGCGCGTTCGCGTCCTCGCGGGCTGCCACGTCGAGCTTGTTGATGACGACGAACAGCGATTCTTCCTTCGCGATCAGTGCTGCCAGCGCCTCGCCCGACGGGACCTCGTCCGGTCGCGTGGCGTCGAGCAGCAGCAGCGCCAGGTCCGCATCCCGGATCACGTTCAGCGCTGTCTCCAGCATCGCCCGCTGCAACGTGTACGACGGGTCCAGCAGACCGGGCGTATCCACGAAAATCAGCTGCGCGGCTGCCGTCGTCAGGATGCCGGTCACCGCCTCACGCGTGGTCTGCGCCCGCGGCGTAACAATGCTCAGCCGCTCGCCGATCAACTGGTTCAGCAGCGTGGACTTGCCTACGTTCGGCCTGCCTACCAGCGCGATATCACCCGCCCTCGTTTTGATATCGGACGGCGCTGCTGGTGTAACCGGTTGATCTTTCATTGTGTTAATCTGGCGGGAAGGAACGGGCAGCGGAAGAACGCGGGCCCGGCGCCCATCGGTCCTGGGCGTCACACCATGTACCCATAGCGGCCACGTCCAATCTGGGTGAAAGACGCGGACGCCCACCGCCCCTCCTGGTACGTGTCCCGGTACTCCTCGATTCGCTCCTCCACATACTGCGTATAAGCGTAGAAGCGAACCGTAACGGTCGTTCCATCCATTTCGACTGTCGGCGCTACGTCAGCTGCAGAAAGCGGGATCACGCCATCCTCCTGGCAGGACGCCAGCCTCGTGGCCGAGTCCTCGTCACCAAACAGGATCTCATAGCTCGGCCACCATACAGGATGACCGAAATTGAGCAGCTGCTCAATCCACCGGTTGAACATGGAGCGCTCGAAATACGACTCCGGCGAACCGTCACTCTCGATGTGTCCCGCCACATCCCACTCGATCCACTCAGGCAGTTCCGCCGGCCTCGTGTCGACCCTTTTGACGAATGAAAAGTCGTATTCCCATCGGGCCACCGCGTCCGGGATCGCCGGCAGTGTCGGCAGATCCGTTTTCACCAGCATCATCCTGCTTTCACTGTCCATATAGCGCGGCGTCACGACGCAGGCGAGCTGATAGCCGGCGGGACGTCGGAGATGTTCGAATGCAGCCAGGAAGCTGTTCACAAGCAGCCACTTGTTCTGCGCCCCGCCATCGCCCACCGCGCGGTTCAGCGCCCGGTGCGACGACCGAATCCGTTCGAATAGTGGCTCAGTGTAACTTTGAGGAAGCAGGACTTTCGTCACGATCGCTTCTCGACGGTGGAGTCTGGTTGCGGAGGTTTTGCTAGTCTATCTCGCTCGAGATTCGAGATCAATCAGCATACCGCGGGGTTTTGCGAACGGAGTTTTTCACGCAAGGACGCAAGGGGTACGGACAGGACGCGGGGACAACGGATTGGTTCGCGGTGGGGCTGCGGGGCCGGTGCACCGCGAGCGACCCGTTGTTGTTGTCAAACAAAAACCAAGCGTGTGCCCTGCGGTCCCCCGCCGGCACGCACTCCCGCCCCGCGTCTCCGCGCCTCCGCGTGAAACAAGTTGCCGGCGCAGTCCCCCGGGAACGCAGAAACGCCCCGTCCGCCAATGAGGCAAACGGGGCGTTCTGAAGATAAGGCCGGCGACGTCGTACTCTCCCACCCCGCTACCGAGGCAGTACCATCCGCGCTGCGAGGCTTAACGACCGTGTTCGGGATGGGAACGGGTGTGACCCTCGCGCTATAGTCACCGACCAAAAGGAATTGGTTGGCAAGTCAGGTGTTGGGGAGCGTTGAGCAGACAGGCTACGAGCATGTCAGAGTCAAGAAACGGAGCAGCAGGATATGTGTGTCAGTGTCTGAAAGGAGAGGACTGATCAAGCCTCTCGGGCCATTAGTATCGCTCGGCTGAGATAGTTGCCCATCTTGCACCTGCGACCTATCAACGTCCTCGTCTCGAACGGCCCTTCAGGGGACTTTCGTCCCGGGAAGATTCGTCTTGAGGGGGGCTTCCCGCTTAGATGCTTTCAGCGGTTCTCCCGTCCCGACATAGCTACCCGGCGCTACCCTTGGCAGAATAGCCGGCACACCAGAGGTCAGTCCGTCCCGGTCCTCTCGTACTAGGGACGGCTCCTCGCAATCTTCCTACGCCCGCGACGGATACAGACCGAACTGTCTCACGACGTTCTGAACCCAGCTCACGTACCACTTTAACCGGCGAACAGCCGGACCCTTGGGACCTTCTCCGGCCCCGGGATGTGATGAGCCGACATCGAGGTGCCAAACCGCGCCGTCGATGTGAACTCTCGGGCGCGATCAGCCTGTTATCCCCAGCGTACCTTTTATCCGTTGAGCGATGGCCCTTCCACACGGGACCACCGGATCACTAAGGCCTGCTTTCGCAGCTGCTCGAGCCGTCGCTCTCGCAGTCAAGCTCCCTTCTGCCTTTACACTCGCCGCGCGATTGCCGACCGCGCTGAGGGAACCATTGCGCGCCTCCGTTACCATTTGGGAGGCGACCGCCCCAGTCAAACTGCCCGCCTGCCGGGGTCCGAGACGAGGCTTCACTCGTCTTCGTTAGGGTTTCAATGTCATGAGGGTGGTATTTCACCGCTTTCCAGCACAGTGGGATCCGAAGCTTGGAATTCACGTGACTTGAAGTCG
>JADMIO011260417.1_pt1 | contig 14188 bp, 12 predicted proteins | sample 8958161 | NCBI WGS metagenome assembly JADMIO01 (sample SAMN16585339, study PRJNA669376) | soil metagenome | isolation source: Crop rotation soil | place: USA: Cullars Rotation, Alabama | collected 2011 | reverse complement strand
GCCGCGACTTCAAGTCACGTGAATTCCAAGCTTCGGATCCCACTGTGCTGGAAAGAGCTCGCCCGAGGTCGCCCTCGCGGGCCCGCAGTCGCGCAGCCGGACGAGGCCGAGCGGAGTCCATCGGGACCTCGACCGACGACACGACGAGATCGTCTTCGCGCTCCTCGCGGACGATCCGAGCCGCCGGCCAGACGACGCCTTCGCCGCGCGGCGCGCGCTCGGCTCGCTCCGATGGCCCGTGACCATCGAGCGCGTCGCCGCGCCTCGGCCGGAGCGCAAGCCAGCGAGCGATCGCCCATCCGGCATTCGCCTCCTGCCCGACGCGGCCGGCGGCGACATCGATCAGTGGCTCGGCCGGCGCGTCGTCCGCGTCCCGCTGGATCCGCAGACGCTCGCCCGCGCCTCGCTCTTCGCCCGCGCCGATCATCCGACGCTGCAAGCGGTCCTCCGGGTCGACCGCGAGGAGGCGGCGATCTGGCTCGCCGCGCCCCGCGGGACACCGCTCGCGGGGCGGCCCACGCCGGCGCAAGCGGCGACGCTCCGCGAGGCCGTCACCCGTTTGCACGAGCTCGGCGAGGCGCACGGCGCGATCGACCTCGACCACGTCGTCGTCGACGACGCGGGGGACGTCACGCTTGCTTTTGCCGGGGCGCCGGGCCCGACCGCGACGTTCGATCTCGACCGCCTCGCGCTGGCGCGCCTCGGCGAATAACTTGCGGTCCGACGGGGACATGTGGACCATGTCGCCATGAAGCGCTCCCTCGCTCTCGGCCTCGGGCTGCTCGCGCTCCTTGCCGCGTGCGATCCTGCTCCCCCGCCGGCGAAGAGCGCCGCGGATCCGGCAGCGCCGACGAAAGGGGCGACCCGTGATGCTGCCCCGACGCCCGTCACGTCGCTGAAGCGCGCCGAGGTGAAAGCGACGATCGCGCAAGGCCTCGGCGCGTTCCTCCAGAACGTCACGGTGGACGACTGGCCGGTGATGCACGACGGCAAGTTCTACGGCTTCAAGATCAAGGCGATCAACCCGGAGTGGGGCGTCGATCTCCGTCCCGGCGACGTCGTGACCAAGGTGAACGGCATCATCCCCGAGCGGCCGGAGGAAGCCGACGCTGCCCTCCGCTCGCTCGACCGAGCGCCGTCGCTCAAGGTCGAATTCGAGCGCGACGGCAAGCCGCGCACGCTCGAGCTGCCGATCGTCGACTGAGGCTACGAGGGGAACCGCGCCTTGTAGGCGGCGTGGATGCGGGCATGGACTTCGTCCATCGTCCCCTTGCCGTCGACGACGACGATCTTGTCCGCCGGCATGTGGCGCGCGAGGTCCCGGTAGAACTCGACGAGGGCGCGCTGGACCTCGTTCTGCTCGTAGAGCTGCGCGGCCTCGCCGCGGACTTCGCGACGTGCCGCGGCGAGCTCGGCCGGCAGGTCGATGACGACGGTGAGATCCGGGCGCTGGGCGTACTTGTTGAGCTGGCGGATCCACTCCACCGCCTGGGCTCCGCCGCGACCGCTCGACACGCTCTGGTACGCCAGGCTGGACGCGTCGTAGCGATCCGAGACCACGATGCCACCGGCGGTGAGGAACGGCTCGATCTCGGACTCGACGTGGTCCATCCGGTCGGCGGCGAAGAGAAGCGCCATCGTGGCCCATCCGGGCGCGCGCCCGCCGGGGCTGACGATGCGGCCAGTGAGGACCTGCCGCACGAGCGCGCCGATCGGCCCATCGCTCGGCTCGCGCGTCACCTTGACCGGCAGCTTGGTCTCCGCGCGAAGGCGATCGACGAGCCGCTGGGTCTGCGTGGTGGTCCCGGCGCCGTCGATGCCCTCGAGCACGATGAATCGCCCCGCTTGCTTCTCCATATCGCGGGCCATAACGCACCTGTGCCTTAGGGGGAATCCTCGCCGAGCACGACGTTGTCGATGAGGCGCGTCGCGCCGATCCGGCACGCGACCGCCAAGAGAGCGGCATCGACCGTAGCCTGATCGTCCATCGGCGCGAGATCCTGGAGATCGGCGACGGTGACGTAGTCGATCGAGCTCGCCTGCGGCTCGATCACCTCGAGCGCCGCGTCGCGGAGGACCCCCGCCCGCCGCTCCCCCGCGGCAAAGGCGGCGCTGGCCGCGTGGAGCCCGCGTGAGAGCGCGAGAGCGCGAGACCGCTCGTCAGCCGAGAGGTAGGCGTTGCGCGAGCTCATCGCGAGCCCGTCGGCTTCACGCACGATCGGGTGGCCGACCAGCTCGACCGGGAGGAACAGATCCGCCGCCATGCGCCGGAGAACCGCGAGCTGCTGGTAGTCCTTCTTGCCGAACACGGCAACGCAGGGCCCGACGATGCCGAAGAGCTTTGCGACCACGGTGGTGACGCCCTCGAAGTGGCCTGGACGGTGCGGCCCGCAGAGGTGCGCCGTCAGGCGCTCCACCCGCACGCGCGTGCGGTCGTGTTCGCCGTACATCCGATCGCTCGCCGGGGCGAACACCGCGTCGACGCCGGTGAGCTCGAGCTTGCGTACGTCGCCCTCGAGATCTCGCGGATAGCGCGCGAGGTCCTCGTTCGGGCCGAACTGCGTCGGGTTGACGAAGATCGAGCAGACGACGAAGTCCGCGCGGCGGCGCGCTTCGCGCACGAGCGCGAGATGCCCTTCGTGGAGCGCCCCCATCGTCGGGACGAAGCCCACCGTGCGATCGCGCCGCCGCGCGGCGTCGCACACCTCCCGCACGCGAGCAGGGTCTTCGAGGACGCGGTCGTGGACGAAGACGTCCTGCATCGGGCGCTGATTTTAGGGCCGGTGTGCTACGGTGACCACGACTTATGGCGCTTTCGTCGTGTTCGCGTCCGCGTCCGACTCGTTTGGCCGCTGGGGCTGGTTACGCCGCGCGCGCCGGTCTCGTCACCTCGTTCGTGTTTGGCCTCGTGCTGGGCTGCGGCAGCCGAGGCCCGCTGGACGATGCTCCGAGCTACGTTCTCGACGGCGGCGTCGAAGCGAGCGCTTCCCTCGAGGCGGGCGCGGCCGAGACCGGGAGCAAGGTTCGCGACTCCGGCTTCGAGGCGGGGACGATCGCGGCGTGCGGCGTGTGCGTCATCGAGACCTGCACGCCGACCATCGTCCAGTGCATCCAGACGGCGTCGTGCGTGTCCGTGCTCCAATGCGCGGCGACGAAGTGCCTCGGCCTCGGCAGCCTCCTCGCGGGCTCGCGCGGCCAGAGCGAAGGCGGCGCCCCGACCGGCGGGGGGCTCAGCCTGACCTGCCTCCTCGGCTGCATCGGCAGCGATCCCCAGGGCGTGCTCGACCTCCTCGGCGTCGTCAAATGCGTCACCGGCGACTGCGCGTCCGACTGTGGCTCGCTCCTCGGCGGGCTCGGAAACCTCGGAGGCCTCGGCGGCCTGGGGGGCGGCGGCGGCGGTCACCGGGAAGCGACTCCGGAGGTGGAGGCCGAGGCGTTCGCCCAGGTCTTCTCGCCTTGGCCCGAGCTGATGTCCCATTGACGAACCGGCTCCGTCCGGGCGACGTTCGGAGCCATGGGGCGCCCGTGGTGGAGGGGAAGGTTCGTCGGCCTGGCCGGCCTGGCCACCGCCTTCGCCGCCTCCGCCTTGGCCTCGGTGCCGTCCGCGTTCGCCCAGGGTCCGGGGCAAGAGATCGCTCGCCGCGCCTTCGAGGACGGCGTCGCCCTGGAGAAGAAGGCGGAGTACGGGGCCGCGCTCATCCGCTTTCGGGAGTCGGCGGCGATCAAGGCGACGCTCGGCAACCGCTACCACATCGCTTACTGCCTCGAGATGACGGGCAAGCTCAGCGACGCGCTCGCGGAGTACGAGTCGCTCGAGCAGGCGGCGAAGGAACAGAAGAAGAACGAGGTCGTCGAGGCGACGCGACTTCGGGTCGAGCCGCTCCGCGCTCGTGTCCCGACGCTCTCGATTCGCGTGCCTCCCCCGGCGCCGACGGACCTCACGGTCAAGCTCGACGAAAGGCCGGTCGCCGCGGTCCTCCTCGACGGTCGCGAGTTCCGGGTGGATCCCGGCGATCACGTGATCGCGGCGCAGGCACCCGATCGTGGCCCCTACACCAAGACGCTCCAGCTCGCGGAAGGCGAGGCGAGCTCGGTGGAGGTCATCCTCCCCGCCGCCGCGCCGGCGGCACCTTCCGCGGTCACCGAGCCACCGCAAGAGCTGCCGCGAAAGTCGCATACGCTCGCGATCGCGGCCACCGCAGGCGCCGGGGTCCTCGCGGTCGGCGGCGTCGTCGCATTTCTCCTCGCGGGATCGGACCAGCACGACGCGCAGCGCACGTGTCCGACGAAGCTCTCGTGCGACAGCGAACGAGCGCAAGTCCGCACGTTCGACGCACTGGCGCTCGGCGGCTTCGTCGGCGCCGGCGCCCTCGCCGTCGGCGCGATCCTCCTCTGGACGGCGAAGCCTCGCCCGCCCAAGGGAGGCGTCCAGGCGGCGCTCGTCACCCGCGGGACCTGGCTCGGCGCCGAGGGGCGGTTCTGACCGTGGGAGCCCGCCGGCGATGGTTGTTCCTCGGAAGCGTCGCTTCGGCATCGGTCTTCGCCTGCGTCGACCTGTTCCACTCGACCGACTTCGTCACGCTCTGCTCCGCGGACGCCGCGGCCTGCAGTCCGCGCGAAGCGAGCGCGCCATCTCCGGGCGAGGCCGCGGCCCCGGAAGCGGGGCCGCTCGACTTCTGCTCGCTCTCGTCCGACCAGGCGGAGGCGCTGGCGGAGCGTGCGTGCGCGTGGATCGGAGCGTGCGGTGGTGGCGCGATCGCCCAGGGCTCCTTCGCCCGATGCGTCTTCCAGGCAAGGGCGATGTACGACTGCCGGCTGAACCCGGGCCTCCGCCCGCGCGGGGCGGTGGAGGCATTCTGGAGTTGCCTCGCGAGCATCACGTCGTGCGGCGACGTGAATCGGTGCTTCTACGGGGACAGCGACGCGGGCCCGCCCCACGGATGCGGCCTCCAGGCAGGCCTCGTGATCACGCAGTGCGCCAGCGGACCGGCAAGCGGCGTCGTGCAATGCGCGCCAGGCGGATCGGCGAACCCGCCTGCGGGGATCGCGCAGTGCTTCGGGCTCGGCCAGGCGTGCGCCGCCAAGGACAGCTCGACCGCGGTGTGCAGCGGCACGGCGACCACGAGGTGCTCGGGCGTCCAATCGTGCCAGGACAAGTTCGCGGTCAAGTGCTACGGGTCGATCGACGTCGGCCGCGACTGCTCGGCCTTCGGCGCGGGGGGATGTGCGCTCGACAGCGCTGGCCCTGCCTGCAAGCCGGTCGCCGACAGCCCCTCCTGCTCGCCGAAGAACTCGAGGATCCTATGTGACGACGCAGGCACCGCTCATAGCTGCGTCGACGGCGGCGACGTCCGCATCGACTGCGCGAGCCTCGCCCTGCCGTGCCACGACGAGACAGTCGACTCGGGGATCGATCCGCTGCTCGCCTGCGCCGAGACCGACGCCGCGGCGGGATGCTTCCACGACGACCAGTGCGACGGCGGGCTGCTCACGAGCTGCGCCCAGGGTCGCGCCTTCGCCGTGAACTGCGGAGACGTCGGCCTCGGGACGTGCGCGCTCGCCGCCGCGCCGCGGACCCCCGCGGGCGCGTGCACACTTCCGTAGCGCGCGAGGAAGCTCTCCCTCGCTTGCTCGTTTGCTAGTTGCTAGTTGCCGAACGAGCTCGCGCTCTCGAGCTGCGCCTTCTGAAGCGCCTCGAGGGCCTTCTTCGTCTCGTCGTCCGGAGCGTCCTTCTTCTTCTTGACCGGCGGCTCTTTCTTCGCCGTCTCCTTGTCCTTGGAGTCGTCGTCCGCGGCTGCGGCCGCGGCTGGCTTCGGCGCCGCGCGCACCGGCGCGGGCCGCCAGACGGGCTTCGGCGCGGCGCGGGGCGCGGGAGCGGCGCTCGCCACCGCGACCGGCGCGAAGGCCACGCCGCCGAAGCCACCAACGCCCGCCCCACCCGAAGCCGTCGGCGGAGGCGAGATCGCCCCAGCGGGCGGCTGACTGACGCCGACCACGCCCCCAACCCCGCCCGCCTGGGCGACGTTGGGTGAGGGTGAGGGTGCGGGTGCGGGTGACGGAGCGGGAGCGGGAGCGCCGTTCGGCGAGACCGGAACGGGCGTCGGGACCGGCGCGGGGGGCGGGACGGGCGCTGCGTTCCGCACGGGAGCGCGCGACGGATCGACGAACGACGCCGTCGTATCCGCTACCGCGTCGCTGCTCTGGAGGACCGCCACCGCGGCGACGCCGACGAAGAGCCCGCAGGCGAGAAGGGCGGCCGCCCACGATGCCGCCGGGCGACCGACGGCCCGATGGCTCGCCGTAATCGAGGTGCCGGGCGGATCCGACGGCGCGTTCGCCGTCATGAAATGCGCCGGCATCGACGGCGACGAGCTGACGCCGGGGACGTTCGACGGCCCGCTGTAGCTGTACGTCGCCGCGTTCCCGCGAGCGCCGGGCGCCGCGGTCCCGATCATTCCGGTCGTCGCGCCCATGGGGGAGGTCCGAGGCGGCTCGCCGTGCGCTCCGCTCACTGCGGTCGAGGGAATCGAACCGGCTTGAGCTCCATGCCCGGACCCATGCCCGGCCCCCCCTCCCCAACCAGGAGGAGGTCGGCTCGGCGGACCCTCGATCGCCGGGTTCCAGGTGCGCTCGGCAGCGCGGTCGAAGTCGGAGCGATCCTCGAGCAACTCCGACGGCGGGCCGGGGAGAAGCTCGCGACGACGGCTGTTCGGCGGACGCGTCGACTCGAGCGTCGCCTTGATCACCGCCGCAGGCGACAGCGACTGGGGAGGAGGCACGCTGTTCGGGTTCGTGCGCTTGACGATCTTCGGCGCGCCGCGAACGACGGTGCGTCCGTCCTCGTCTCCTTCGTCGTCCTCGTCCGGGCGGCCCGGCCGAACCGATGACACGGGAGGCGGCCTTCCGCTCGCAGGCGATCGCATGCTCGCGGGCGCCGGCGTGACGCTGCCCGGCCCCGACCGGGTGGAACGAGGAGGAGCGAACGGGCCGGTCATCGAGCGCGACGACGGGGGCGCGTTGTAAAGCGGCCCCGGAGAGGCGCCGTAGAGCGGCCCCGTCAGCGAGCGCGACTCGACAATACCCGTCATCTCGTCTTCCGAGAGCGACGGCTCGGGCGGACGAGACACGGACGGCGGGACACTGCGCTTCGGAGGAGGACCCGTGATCGCGGACGACGGAATATCGTCCTTGGTGACGACGTCGCCGTCATCACGTCCGGGGCGCTTGGTGAAGGGCAGCATCAGGCTCTTGGATTCCTCGTGGTCCGCTGATCCATGCGAGTGTCAGACCAGGATCACTCCGTTGACCGCCTCAGTTTACCACGTCACTCCAACTCGAAAACGTCTGTCTTTTCGCCTTGTGGGTGCGAAGCCGACAGTGTTCTCCACACCTGGTCTCCACCGTCACCAGAAAGGGACAAAGCCACCAGACACCCGATCGGGAGGGGTGATGGTCCCCCGATCCATCTGATCCGACATCGGAGATGTGCCGAATCCCCGCAGCGCGGGTCGGCGGGTCGGCGGGTCGGCCAGTCCCAATGCCTCCGGATCAGCGCGCGAGGAGAATCGCGATGCTGCCCCCGACGACGAGCGCCGCCAGCCCCACCACCACCGGGATCAGCCACGGCGGCCGGCCACCGTCGAGGCCGGGGACATACATCGGCTCCTCCGCGGCGCGCGGGCCCCCGGCCATCATCGGGGGAGCGGCAACGGGCGGCGGCCCAGCGTAGGCGGGAGGTGCGGCCAAGGCGCCAGGCGCGACGGGCGACATCGGCATGAGCATGGTGCCCCCGAGCGGATTCGGGCGCGCGGCGAACGGATCGGCCTCGACCGCCGCCGGCGCGGGTGCGGGGGCTACTCGGGCTGGGAGCTTCGCTCTGCCCTCGGCGACGCGCCGCTCGAGGTCGGTCTGGGCGGCTCGCGCCCAGTCGCGAATGTCGCCGTCGAGGCCGTAGGCGTGTCCGAGCGCGGTCGCGAAGTCGCCGACGGACTTGGTGCGGATGTTCGGGTTCTTCGCGAGCGCGACCTCCATCACGTCGTCCATCCCCGGCGGGATCGGATATTTCGCCGATGCCGACTTGGTCGTGGGAGGGTCGGGGTCCTTCGTGAGGATCGCGAGCAAGATCGAAGGCCCGTTGTTGCCGGTGAACGGCACGGATCCCGTGATGCACTCGTAGGCAATCGCGGCGAGCGCGAAGACGTCGGCGCGCGCGTCGAGCGTCTCGAGGCCCTGCGCCTGCTCCGGCGCCATGTAGAACGGTGAGCCGATCGTCGTGCCGAGCACGGTCAGCTTCTTCGCGTCCTTGTTCTTGTCCTTCACCGAGCCGAAGTCGAGGATCTTGACGACGTCGCCCTCGCGGGTGCCGCACAAGAACAGGTTGTCCGGCTTGAGATCGCGATGCACCACCTGGCGCGCGTGGGCCTCGTCGAGCCCGATCGCGACTTGCGACATCATGCGGATCACGCGCTCCGGCGGGATCGTCTTCTCTCGCTTCAGGACGAAGCGAAGCTCCTCCCCGTCGAGGAACTCCATCACGAGCAGCCACACCCCGGTGGCCGCGTCCTTCTGGAAATCGAGGACCTTGACGATGTGGTCGTGGGGCAGTGTGCTCGAGATCTCGTACTCGCGCTTGAAGCGCTCGAGGCTGACCTCGTCCTTCGAGACCTCGGAGTGCAGGACCTTCACCGCGATACGCGTGTTGGTCTGCTTGTCGATGCCCTCGTAGACGCGACCCATGCCTCCGTCGGCGACGACGCGGCGGATCTCGTAGCGGTCGCACAGCCTCGTACCGAGCCGCTTGTCCTCTTGGTCCGCCTGCACCGGGACCATGCTGGCGAACTGCAAGGCGCTGCCGTCCGCGGGGCAGAAGCCCGCGTCGTCCGGAAAGCCGCGCATGCATTTCGGACAGCTCTTCATCGGGGATCGTGGGGGTCGTAGCCGTAAAAGAGTGGCGGTACCGCTGCCGTCACCCCGGCCCGCTAATCGACTTTCGTCGCCTGCTGAGGGGCCGAGAAATAGATGATCCGATTGCACGAAGGGCACTGCTCGATCAGCGGTTCGCGCCGCAACTTGTGGAACAGCTGCGGCGGAAGAGCCATGTTGCAGCGATTGCAGGTGCCGTCCATGGTTTGGGCGATCGCGGTGCCGCGACGCCCGCGGATCATCTCGTATCGGCGGTAGAGGACCGGAGGGAGCCGCTTGACGATCATCTCGCGTCCCCCGCCCTTTTGCTGGCGATCGGACTCGAGCTGGGTGACCTTCGCCTGAATGTCGCCTTCCTTCGCCGCGAGCTCGTCGGAGAGCTTCTTGTGCTCGGCCTCCGTCGTCTCGACTTGCGAACGGACGGCCGCGGTGTCGCCGTCGATCCGCTGGATCTCGTCCTCGCGGTCTCGCACGAGCTTTCGAAGCTCCTCGAGCTCCCGCTGGGCGGCCTGGCTCTCACGCTCGGTTCGCGAACGGTTGAGCTTCTCCCGGGAGTGCTCGATTTGCTGGGTCATCGTCCGGATGTCGAACTGAAGCTCCTGCCGCTGCTTGTCGGCCGCCCCCACCGTGGCCCTGTCCGTCGCAAGCCTTTCGTCCAGCTTCTTGAGGCTCTCCTTCAGGGCATCGAGAACGCCCCGCTCTTCCGCCAGCTTCTCCTCGAGGGCCTTCACTTCGGCGTCCATCGCCGCCAGCTCCTCAAGCGCGCGGATCTGGTCCGTATTGCTCAACCGTGTGCTCCTTCTCGTTCTTCTCGTGGGCCCACCTGGATTCGAACCAGGACAAGCCCGGTTATGAGCCGGGAGCTCTGACCGATTGAGCTATGGGCCCTCGCGGGATGTGTGCCTCTACTTCTCTCACCTCGTCGTCGAGTCACGACGGAAAAGGCTAGTCGAACGACGAACGGGGGGGAAGAGGTAGTCATCGGCATGTAAAGCGGCGAAGCTCCGACGTGCTCGAGCCGGCCCCATCTCCTGCCGGCTTGGCGGAGTTGGCGGGGTCGGCCGGGTTGGCCAGGTGGGCGGGTACCGCGGCGTAGAGCGCATCGGCCAGCCCCCGCTCGCTGCCGCTCGCGTCGGTCAGTCCCCGCTCGCTGCCGCTCGCGTCGGTCAGTCCCCGCTCGCTCCCGCTCGCCCCCCCGGGCCAGGCCGCGATGACGCGCGCCCCGTCGAGCGACGGCTCGAGCGTGGTCGGTGCGTTCGCGGTGAGGTTCGAGGCGAGCGCCGTGAGATGGGCGTGCTCCCCGTTGTCGGTCCAAGCGAGCCACCTCGCTCCGGTTACGGGGGCGGCGACCAGCTCCGCGAGCCCGTGCCCCACCCCGCCGTCGACGATCCCCGTCGACTCGATGCCGTCGGGTTTGGCGCGGACCAGGTAGCGGAGGATGCGCGCGCCCGCGCCCTCCGACGGCGCGGCCTCGTCCTCGACCATGACGACGAGGTCGGACCCGCTGTTCGCGAGCTCGAACCCCACCGCCCGGCCCTTCTCCGGCGACACGCGGCGTACTAGACCGGAGCCGGGACCGACGGGCTCGCCTCGTGCGTCGAGCGTGGTGACCTCGACCCAGCGGAAGGCTCGCGGCTCACCCGGACCTTCGACGACGTGCTCCTCCGCCTCCGCGCGACGCGCCAGCCACGCGAGCCAGAAGCCGCCGCCGCTCGCCTTCGGCCGCGCCAAGAGCTGCGGGAGCTCGGCGTCCGACGTCTCCGGTGACGCGACGCGGGGGGCGCGCTTCTCCGGGAGCAGCGCCTGGACCTTCACGAAACCGCGAGCATCGTCCGCGCCTCCCCCATCGGAACCCCAGGGCGCATCCTCGTCCCACGCTGCCACCGCCGTACCGTCTTCGCTCCACGCGATATCGGACGCGGTCGACTCGTCCGCTTGCTGGAGCACCGTCGCCTCGACCTTGCCGACGGCCTCCTCCTCGAGGTGCGCGAGACGGAGCGCGCGAAGCTTGGATCCACCATCGGGCGTCACGCGCTCGAGATAGCCGACCCATGCCGCGTCGCCCGTCCACTTCGGCGTCGGCGGTGGATCGTCGCCGAACGCGGGGCCGACGTCCACGATGCGCGAGGTCTGGAGGTCGAGCGACGCGCGCAGCACCGCCGCGAGGTGCTTCCCCCGATCGTCGTGGAGCAGGCCGACGAGGAGCCCCTTCGGGCCGACCGCGACGTCGCCGACGACGACGCCCTCCCCTGGCAGCGCGACGTGCGCCGCCTCGCGGCGGCATCGCGGGAGCGACTCCGGCACCGCGGGCGACGCTGCAAGCGTAGAGGCCGCGGCCGACGCCGACGCTGCCGCTTCGGTCCCGCCCGCGCTCTTGCTCCCGCACGAGCCGCACCCCGCGCAGCCCAGCACGAGCCACGGGAGGAGACGACGAATCACGACGGACGCACCGCGCGAGATGCCGAGGATGCGGGCGAGGCCGGATCGAGAAATCCGTCGACCACTTCGAGCGCGAGCTCGTAGCGCTCGAGCGGCGGCATGATGTAGGCGCCGGCGACGCGGGACCGAACTGCCGCGAGCATTTCCCGCGCGATCGCGACGCCTTCCTTCCGCGCCGCCGCCCCGGAGCCCGCCTTTCGCATGCGCTCGCGCACTGCCTCCGGCACTTGCATGCCCGGGACCTCGTTGTGGAGGAACTCGGCGTTGCGATAGCTCGCGAGCGGCAAGAGGCCGACGAGCACCGGGAGGCCGAGCGGCGCGATGTCCTCGAGGAAGCGCTCGAGCACTGCGGGATCGTAGACTGGCTGCGTCATGACGATCTCCGCCCCCGCCGCCTTCTTCTGCTGGAGACGCGTGAGCTCGCGATCGTAGTTGAGCGCGGCGGGCTCGGCCCCGGTCGCGAGGACGAACCGGGTCGCGCCGCCGAGCGGCTTGCCGCCCGGATCGACGCCGTGATTGAGCCGCGCGGCGAGCTTCAAGATCCCGATCGAGTCGAGGTCGTACACTGCCGACGCGTCGGGGAAGTCGCCCATCTTCGGCGGATCGCCGGTGATGATGACGAGGTTCCGCAGGCCGAGCTCGTGAGCGGCGAGGAGATGCGCGAGCGTGCCGAGGAGGTTCCGGTCACGCCCGCACACGTGGAGGATCGTCTCGATCCCCGCGTGCTCCTGGATGCGCATCGCCATCGCGATGTTGCCCATCCGGGCCTGCGCCCTCGCCCCATCGGCGATGTTGATGACGTCGACGCCACCCGCCTTCAGCATCTTGGCCGCGGCGAGCGCCTTGCCCGGCTCGAGGCCGATCGGTGGATTCACCTCGACCGAGACCACGAAGCGGCCATCGGAGATCTTCGACGCGAGCGCGCTCCGCTCGAGGAACGGCGCCGACTGGGCCGCCCCAGGCACGTCGGAGCCGTCGGACGACCAGACCTCGAACGTGTCGGACACCCGAATTCCGCCGTCGGAGTCTTGCGGCCCGGTGCCGGTGCTCCGCTCCGCCGCGCCCGCCATCCTCGCCGCGGCGGCGATGCGCCGAACGTGCTCCGGCGTCGTCCCGCAGCAGCCGCCGACGAGCTTCACCCCGAGCTTGAACATGCGGCGCGCGTAGACGCCGAAGTACTCGGAGGTCGAGATGTAGACGAGGCGATCGTCGACGCGGCGCGGGAGGCCCGCGTTCGGGACCGCCCAGACCGGCAGCCCGACCTCGAGCATCGGCGTGATCGCCTCGAGGACGTTCATCGGACCGTCGCAGCAATTGACTCCGACGACGCTCGCCCCCCATTCACGCATGAGGCGCGCGATCTCGCCGCTGGGCGTGCCGTCGGCCATGCGGCTCCGCTCGTCGACCGACGCCGACGCGATGACCGGTACCCCGACGCCGCCCGCGGCGACCGAGGCTTCAATGGCGATCCGGAGCTCGTTCGTCTGGCGGAACGTCTCGATGAGAAGCGCGTCGACGCCGGCGCCGACCAGCGCCTCCGCCTGCTCCATGATCGCGCGACGCACCTTCGTGAGGTCCTCGGGGATCGCCTCGCCGAGGAAGTAGCCCGACGGCCCGATGGCGCCGACGACGAAGGCTTTGCGCGTCGATGCCGGTCCCGCCGCCTCGCGCGCGAGCTTCACCGCCACTTCGTTGAGCTCCCGCACTTGTCCCGAGAGGCCGTGCCGCTCGAGTCGCATCGCGTTCGCCCCGAACGTGTTGGTCTCGAGCACCTGGGCGCCGGCGCGAACGTAGTCCTCGTGGACCTTCCGCACGAGATCCGGCTTGGAGAAGCAGAGCTCTTCGAGGCATGCGTTGTGGAGGATGCCTCGATCGTAGAGCTGCGAGCCCATGGCCCCGTCGACGACGAGCGGCCCGGCGGCGAGCGCCTCTACGATACCGTTGCCCATTCGGAACCGGGGAAGTAGCGCGGGAGAGTGCGCGAGCGCAAGCGCACATCGCGCTATAGTCGGCGAGGATGGCGCCTGGCTCGTCCCCGCTCGCCGACCTCGCTCGGGCTCTCCCTGGGCTCCGCGCGAGCGAAGACGACGCCGATCGCGTCGCTTATGCCCGGGATCTCTGGCCTCGGCACCACCTCGCGGTGCGGGCGGGAGTCGTAGCGAAGCACCGGCCCGCCGGCATCGTCTGGCCGACCTCGACCGAAGAGGTCGCGCGTATCGTCCACTGGGCGCAGGCCTCGGCCACGCCGATCGTCCCGTTCGGGGCGGGCAGCGGGGTGTGCGCCGGCATCCTCCCCGACGAGCGCGTCCTCGTCGTCGACCTGAAGCGCATGGCGCGCTGGCGAAACCTCGACGAGGGCGGCCGCACGCTCGAGGTCGAGGCCGGACACATGGGGCTTCCGCTCGAGGAGGCGCTCGAGCGGAAGGGGCTCACGCTCGGGCACTTCCCCTCGTCGATCCTCTGCAGCACCGTAGGGGGGTGGGTCGCGGCGCGGAGCGCGGGTCAATGCTCCGGCAAATACGGCAAGATCGAGGACATGGTCCTCGGGCTCGAGTGCGTCACCGGCACGGGCGAGGTGGTGACACTCCGCCATCGGACGAGCGGACCGAACCTGATCCCGCTCGTCGTGGGCAGCGAAGGCACGCTCGCCATCGTGACGAGCGCGACGCTCCGGCTTCACCCCCGCCCGACGAGCCGCGCATTCGGCGCGTTCTCGTTTCCCACGACCGAGCACGGCTGGACCGCGATGCGCGAGATGTTCCAAGCCGGGCTCTTTCCAGCACATTGGGATCCTAAGCTTAGAATTCCACGTGGACAAGTTGTCGCG
>JADMIO011430627.1_pt1 | contig 14189 bp, 17 predicted proteins | sample 8958161 | NCBI WGS metagenome assembly JADMIO01 (sample SAMN16585339, study PRJNA669376) | soil metagenome | isolation source: Crop rotation soil | place: USA: Cullars Rotation, Alabama | collected 2011 | reverse complement strand
GAAGCCTCCTGCTTTCACGACGGCCTGGGGCGAGTCCGCGAGATTCTACTGTCCGATCAGTGCGTTCATCGGGACTGAGTCCGTAGGGTGGTACCATCCTCGCGGGCGTGGCTCTATCCGGCACGATCCTGCCTACGTCATTTGCGTGAGGCCACGGTCTTCTCGTCGACCGGCTTGGGATCGGCGAATTGCAGCCAGAAGCCCATCATCTCCTCGTCGCTCGGCTCACCCCAACGAATTGCTTTGGAGGGATCGGGGTTCTGCGCGTTATCGAGCGAGTTATCGAAATACGCCGTGGTCACCAGCTTCGTGCCTTTGGGCAGCAGGAACGGATTTTTAAGAAAGTACGTCTCCTGCCAGCGGAAATCATAGTGCGGCACATTGAGTATCACCTCGCGACGGCCATCGGGATAAATGGCTTCCGTGGTCATGCTTTTTCCGCGATAGTGCATGTGCGCCGTGTAGGCCAGCGCCGTTACGTCCTGGGGCAGGGTATAACACGAGGTCACCCGATGATTTGCCTCGTTGGGTGGAATCAGAAAAAGATCGTTCCAGATTTCGTACTGCGAAATTGCGTGCTTTACCGGTTCTCGAGCAAATACCAGGCCAATGCCGGTGCGATCTTTCACGTTCTCCCCGGTGTGGTTACTGTAATGGACCTGAAACTGTAAATAGGAACCCGCCGGAATTCGCAGAGCATAGCCTGACGGACGAGTCTCCGCCAAGTGCCCCGGCAGGTAGATCCCCGGCACGACGGCCAAGTATCCGGATGACATGCCCGGCATCCCGCCGCCTTCGGGAGTGGAACACCCATCGTCGACTACAGGCGCGTCCGGCCTCAGATGTAATACCTTGCCGGTGCGGTAATGATATTTGTCTACTCCGGCATCGGCCTTGCCACGCTCGGCTACTTCCGCTGCCACTTTGTCGGCTGCAATCACCGTAACCGTGGCGTGATGTACCACTCGCCGGTCGCCGGGAAGCACCTCCGCAGCCTGCACCCATTTGTCCTCAGTAAAGTTCGTGGGAACGTAGATGTATTCGTAGTCGTCCTGACTCTGACCAGTCACCGTAAATTCGGGGATTGTCAGTATCACATCGGGCTTGATATGCCAGCCTTCGAGGAAAACCGGAGCCGGAGGCAAGTCTTTCGCATCGCCTTCCCTGGCGCCGGTTCTTACCCAGGCATCGATGGTTGCGATCTCCTGGTCCGTGAGCCGTGGGTCGTTCGTAAAGTCGCCCACCTTAGGATCGGCGTGCCAAGGCGGCATTTTGCGTTGAACCACTGCCTCACGAATCGGCCGTGCCCATGGACGGGCATCTTTGTAGGTCATCAGCGACATGGGGGCGATGTTGTTCGCCCGATGGCAGACAACACAGTTTTTGTACAGAAGCGGGGCCACATCGCGGTTGTAGGTCACTTCTTTCGGAGAACTCGGGCTTTCCTGTCCGGCTCCCAGGAACAAACCGCTAAATATGGTTGCGACAAGGACGAAAACGATTCTATGCGGAACCATCTTTCCCCCTCAGACGACGCGCCATTCTAAGGCTAGGTCTCCTGGAGCGCAAGAACTTGGAGTTGCATCTGGTGAAAGCGAACCCGAGCCAGCGGGTAAAACGATTTTGCTTGGAATTCCGATGGCCGACGGCCCACCTTTGATTTCTAAAATTCAAAGCAACTGAGGCCGGCTTCGGTTGGGACGACAGAATGGTGAAGAAACAACCGGCAGAGACGCGGGCGAAGGAAACTCGGGGCGAGAAAACTCGGGGACAGACGGAACGTTCCCTAGTTTCTAGGGATGATACTAAAAGGCTAACGGTTCTTCAGAATCCGGCAAACGACGTTCGACAATAGAACCTTACTTTTGTTGCTTAGTTGAAGAACCGGGGAACATCCCGTCTGTCCCCGGTTTTCCCCTCAAGTTCCCTTTTCCACTCTGAAGCATTGCATTTTAACGACATTTCTCGACCTTCGGGTGCTTGTCCACGGTAATCTCCATGGGCTGTGACGTGATTCTGACAAAAGTTGTTGTGCCTTGTATCTCGCCGTCTAACACCAACTGTACAAAGTGACTTCCCGGCTCCAGGGCGTCCCGCTTTGAAAATGTAGCGGTCATGGGTATGGGAAATGCGGTTTCCATCGCTTCTCCAGTAAACACTTCGCCGGGCTTCACGTTCGTTTGTCGGGAAGCAGTTTCAGGCTTCATGAACCTCTTGCCCTGGTTCCGGAAAAACGTCTGGAGCGTACAGCGTAAATTCATACTTGCTGTTTTGTAAGTCGTGCAACGTGCGTGAGACGAGGGGAACAACGTGAATTGGTTTTCGTATAGTAATTGTCGAGCTAGCACTATTCTTGAAGGCAATGCTGAATGTCATCATTAATGAGGCTATCTTATGGTCCACTCGGCAGTATCGTTGGCTCTGGATCTTCGCCTGCAGGCTAGCCTTCTCTTTAACTATTTGAGGCTGAGCCGCGACGCTCAGGATAGTGCCTATTAGCACGACACGGTGTATCTTCATTTGAGAGTCCTTGATCTTCGGTTTAGAAACAATTGTCGTAGACATAACTGTTGTTGATTGCCTGCCCATTATTACCCGCATCGTTCACGCCGAACCCAAACTGATGCGTCAACTCGTGAAGCAATTCGAATGCTCCGAGAAGCGTAGCTGAAGGGGGGGATGTACATTGCGTCACTCGAGAGTTGAAAGCCGGTCTGGCCTGGGCGCCAATTGTAAAAGGATCCTTGGCTGTTGACTGTGACCGAAAACGGGCCAATCGTGGCCATCCCCCACCTACCAAAGCCAGGATAGGTGTTCTGAGCCTTGCCCTGTAATGAGTTGCATAGATTCTGTTCGCACCTTGTCCAGGGAACGCCGCGTGGCACCTGGGATTCTGCAACCTCCTGAGGGTCTCGGCTTCTGCTTGGGCGAAGATCTGTGGTGGTAAATTCGGGGACAGACGGGAGTGACCCTAATGTTCCTGGTGCAATGGGGTCAGTTCCGCCTGTCCCCGATTTTTGCGGCCTGACCGCGGCGCTGAAATCGTCGGCGGGCAAGCAACAGCGGGGGCCGATCTCGAAGCAGCGCAACCAATGGCTACAAACCACGCTGATCGAGGCGGCCAAACTGGCGCCCCGATGGAATCCACAACTGGCGGCTCTGCATGCACGCGAACTGGAGCGTGGACATCGCAACCGCGCAACCCTGGCCGTGGCACGCAAACTTGTCGCCTATCTGCTGGCGGTCGACAAAAGCGGTCAGCCATTCCAGGTGCGCCCGCCCGCGGAAGAATCAACAGCAATCGCTGCCTAAGAAGTAGAACCTAACAAACTTAGCGGCGATCCACCGGCCGTTCCTCGCCAACTCGGGGACTGGGCAGAGGAGTTTCGGCTCCCCATGCTCCTTACCGTCTGTATCGAGGCCGGCCGGTCAACCCTAACTCATACTTCGTGGACCGGGCTCACACCCGTTTCCCGCAAATGGATGTCTGGCCAAGCTGCCGCTTTGGCCGCGCTCAAGGATCGCACGCCGTTCGCCAACCTACTCGCTCTACACCCGCTTCGAGGCCGACCTCTTCTAAGCGTCAGGAGACCTCCGTCTCCACTTGACTTTTACTTATCATGGATGTCCCCGGTTTTCCCGTGCCTATCGCGGACGCATTGTTGGTATAGAAGTTGGCGGCAGCCTGATCGCCGCTAGCTGCTGCAACCTTCGCTGATCCGTTAGAGATGAACTCACCAGCGGTTTCGCCGACTTTTGCACCACCTATCGCGCCACCAATCGCACCACTAGCAGCGTCCTTAGCTATTTCCGTCGGGCTAAGAACCTCTTTTGCCGACTGTCCTTGCAGCGTGCGATCGGCAACTCCTCCCACAACATTGCCCCCGGCTCCAAGCGCAGCCGTCGTTGCGACGCCCGCCTCGGGCCCAGCAAGGCCGATGGCGGCTCCCGTCACTGCTCCCTTCAGTGCGGACCCTTCCACTTTCTTCCAGTAGACTGACTGGCCGTGCAGCTTAGCCGCAATGATTTCGCCACCACCCCCGATCACACCGCCAATGATGGCACCTCCGATGACTGTGCACCACGGGTAACAGGGTCCGTCTGCGTCAGCTTTTGAAAGTGAGTTATTCCGAACGTATCCGTAGAGATTCAGGGTCTGGGGATCGCCGAAGTCCGCGTAGGGCACACTAATTGGCTTGGTTGCCCAGTCGGGAGTCATGAACCTGCCGAGGCTGCTGCCGTAGTAGCGAGCGCCGAACATGTCCAAGCCGGATTCTGCATCGCGTTCTTTGCCGGTGAAATGAGTCAATCGCTGCACGCAGCAACGGTGTCCGAACCGGTAATGCTAAATTCCGCAAGGGTAGACGACTGAAAACTCCGATCACGGAAAGCAATACGAAAATCGAATGAAGCTGTCGGTCCTACATAGATTCCAACGATGCCCTTAGAATAGGCATAGTGAAACATATAATTGGGAGCAGCATCAAAAGCCATCCATACGCCAGTGTTGTGCAGCGCTGATACGACTTTTGGAGGAAACCTGAGGCGCTGAAAATCCCCGAGCCCCGCGTCGTTACACTTTCGAAAGTATGCGAATGCAAATCCATGATTGTCCGTTAGGCACACCTGAAACTCGTCGCTGCAATCTTTGAGCCTGGTATTTCGTGAGCGTGGCGTATCGAGAGTTCCGGTTTGTGTATTCAGTTCGATCACAACTCCATACGATCCCTTGAAGGTGGCGTGATACGGCGTGACTTTGGACGATTGACATTGCGCGGCTGCTGCAGAAAGCAAGGTCACCAGGAGAATGAGCATCTGGGTACTGCGCGTCATTGGCAACCTCCTTGTGTCATAGAACAGTCGAACGTAGCACCGACCGACTCTGCCATTCTGCGACCCGCTGAGCTCGTGCCTTGTTCACGCGGCCACGAAATCGTAGGCGTCACTGGATATTGACTGGTCAACGGCGGGTGGACGACCCTTTTGCCGAACAGTGTATGTCAAGGCCGAGATAACTGAGGGTGCTCAACCCTTTCCGCGTTCTTTGCGGAAAGGGTGGGCTTGGGGTCCGACGTCTTGGTAGTTGTTCCTGATTGTGAGTGGGGCAAGCTCAAGCGACCCTAAGAGCCCGCGGCTCTAATGAACCACCGGGCCCCCCCTTTCGCAAAATACGTGTTCAGCCTCATGACATCCTTTACACAATGTCTCTAGACATCCTTTACACTGCCGCGCCAGCGCAGCGAGCGCGGGAGCAGAGCCGTCGATGCCATGGAAGACGATGGATGTCCAAGAACAGAGAGTGAGTTTTGTAGTCGCAGCCAAACGCGGCGAGAAGACATTCAGCAGCCTATGCCAGGAGTTCGGGATCTCGCGTCCGACCGGATACTTATGGGCGAAGCGCTATGGCGAGCAAGGCCTGAAAGGGATCGCGGAACGTAGCCGGCGTCCGGCGAGGAGTCCGGCGAGAACTGGCGCGGCGATGGAAGAAGCGGTGGTAAAGCTGCGGGGACGCTATCCGGACTGGGGAGCGCGCAAGCTGCAAGTGCTGTTGCGCAACAGCGGGCTAGAACTGAGGCGGAGTACGATTCATCGCATTCTGTTGCGCCACGGGTTGGTTCGCGATTCCCCGCCTGCGATGGCGCCGCAGCGATTCGAGCGCGGCGCTGCGCCCAACGAACTGTGGCAGATGGATTTCAAAGGTCCGTTGTGTCCGGCGGAGCGGGTGGGACCGCTGTCGGTGCTCGACGATCACAGCCGCTACGTGGTGGTGCTGCAGAGAGTGGCGAACAACAGCGGCGAACTGGTGCGAGAGCACTTGCAAGGCGCATTTGGCGAGTGTGGAGTGCCGGAAGGGATGCTGATGGACCACGGGATTCCTTGGTGGGGCGGGCAATCGCCGCAAGGATTCACCAAGTTATCGTTGTGGCTGATGAAGCAAGGCATTGCGCTCCACTGGGGGCGGATTCGCCATCCCCAGACCCAGGGCAAGGTCGAACGTTTTCATGGAGAGTTGAAACGGGCCTTGCAATGTCGTCCGCCACGAGCCGATTTGCAGGAGTGGTTGGACGAGTTCCGTTGGGAACACAATCATGTGCGTCCGCATGAAGCGCTGGGAATGCAATCCCCCATAACGCGCTGGCGGCGCAGTCCGCGGGAATATGACCCCAACCCACCAGCTTGGCAATACCCAGATCGGTCGTGGGTGCTCAAGGTCGACAGTGATGGCAAGATCAAAGTGAAAGGAGAACACTGGCTAATTAGCCGGGCGTTGAGTGGAGAGCGCATCCAGCTAATCCGGATGGAGCAGCGAGTCTTGGTTTACTACTGCCGGACCCTGGTGCGGGAACTCGACCTCGGCAACCAGCATTCCACGATCGTGGAACGCTGGCTGCCCTACGAATCTTTCCCTCAAAAACTGTAAAGGATGTCCCGGGACGTTTTGTAAAGGATGTCGTGGGACTAGACACAAAATACGCGAAAGGATTGGGCACCCTTATGTCCTAATCGAAGCAGAAGGGTCGGCCACCCGCCCCCATCGTAGCAGTAGACCGTCATTGCGAGTGCCAGACTTCGAGTACCTTGCCATCTTCTTTCTGGATTCTTAGCTGCGGAGTCCCTCCTCGCGACCCACGCTTAAGCGTTCCGTAGACGGTCCACACGCCGTTCTTCAACTGCGCATGGTATGGACGGTACCGTGCCACTTCTTCCGCTCCGAAAATGGGCTCGAATACCGCTTCGGCGATCTTCACGGCCGTGACCTCATCTGGAACGATCCCGGTGCCCGGTAGAAGCTCTCTACTCGCGCCACTTAGCTCTATGCATATCACCAGTAGAATCACTAATATTCCCACTGCTCTACGCCCAACGGCTGCCATGCTTAACCTCCGATGAATCTTCGAGGGTGTCCCATCCTTGCGTTGCAAGGGGCTTACCACAAGGCGTCGACATCGATCCTACTCACCGATTCCTGCTCTTACTGGTGTCGCTGACATAGCGCCCATCTCAAAGTTTCCAGTTTTGCAGGTGACCGCGAAAGTTACGCCCCCATTTGAAACTAAAAAATCCCATGCGGGAAAGCGATAGGAAGAAAATTTAAAATTCTAAAAACTGAGAGTAGGGCACGAGTTTTACTCGTCGAAGGCCCGCGTCGAAGACCCAAGGTCCCTCCGCTTCGATCGGGACGACAGAGTGGTGGAGAAACAACCGGCAGAGACGCGGGGAGGGTCCTGCCGCGAAGCTCTGCCGGAAAATTTCCTGCTTATTTTGTTTACTTGGCCACCATAAAACGCAAACGGGTCAGAAAGTCGCGATGGCCGTCCGAGTCGGTCATGCTGCGCATGGCATCGCCGAGGGCGGGAGTACTTGCCAGCATCTCATCGAGCGCCTGCGAAGCTTTATCCAGCGAGGCCGCATCAGGAACTGTGAAATAGTCGTAAAACACGCCCATTTTCTCGCTGTGGTAGTCCTCGTTCAGGAGACCATACGAGGTGATCGTGCCCTCCGCGAGCAGTTTCTCAAGCACCGGCGCCAGAGTTTTCTTGGCAAGCTCGTGAAAGCTTCGGCCCGATCCCGGCTTGGTTTCCCAGCGGGAATAGGTGAGATAGCCACTCGTCGTGCTGCCGGACTTGGAGTTGTAAACATCACTGACCATGAGAAGGTCGGAGTGCTTCGAAGCGGCCTGCACCGGGGCGGTCACCAAGCCGGGTTGGGCATAGATGGCTTCCAGTGCCTTTAGTATTTTTCCTTCCGAGGTGGCCGTCATCCAGGTACCGTGAGTCGGCCCACCCTCCCTGTGAAGGAGGTTGGTATAGGCGCCGTAGCCAACCAGGGTGCCATCGGCGATGAGCTTGTCGAGGACCGGTTTATCCTGCTCGTCGGCTTTTACCATGTCGCCCCACTGGGCGCGCGGCACGCTCCATTCAGCGATATAGAGATAGACGGGAGGTTTGCCTGCTCCTGCCGCCTGTGCGTGTAGAGATGCGGGAATGAACGACGCCAGGCCCAGGAGCACACTACAAACGAAGTGAACTGTCCACTTTTGCATAATCCACCTTAGTTTTGAGATTCCGGGCACAAATCCCCGGTAAAGATGCCTAAACACCAATGAAGACGGTTCGCCAGGTTCCGGCTGGCGTATGAATTGGCGGAATTGTATACCTATTTCCGCTGTTTCGGTGTTTTGTGAAGGTACGTTTTCGCGTCCCGCTCGGATTTAGCCGTTCCATGACTGGCATTGAATCATCGTCTGGCACGGAGCATCAGATAGTTCCGGAGATAAAGATGAAGGTCGTTTCCGTCAATGTGGGGAAGCCGCGGCCGGTCGCCTGGCGAGAAATGGCGGTCGAGACTGGAATCTACAAGCGGCCTGTCGTGGGAAAGGTTGCTGTCGCCAGGCTAAACCTGGCCGGTGATAAGCAGGCAGACCTAACGGTGCACGGCGGTCGGGCCAAGGCGGTCTACGGCTATCCCTCGGAGCATTATGAATACTGGCGTAATGAATTGCCGGAGATGGAGCTACCCTGGGGCGTGTTTGGGGAAAACCTCACCACCGAAGGGTTACAGGAAGAGACGTTGTGCATTGGTGATCAGCTGAGGATTGGATCGGCGGTGCTGATGGTGACGCAACCGCGGCTCCCTTGCTATAAGCTGGGAATCCGCTTCGGTCGCGAAGACATGGTCAAGCGATTTCTGCACAGCGGCCGCAGTGGGTTTTATTTTTCGGTAGTGGAAGAGGGAGAGTTAGAAGCGGATAGTTCGATTGAGATTGTTGAGCGCGATCGGAGCGCGGTTTCGGTTGCGGACATTCATCGCCTCTTTCTCGGGACAGTGAACGATCCCGAGTTGCTGGAACGGGCCGTCCGGCTTCCGGCGTTGCCCGTAAGCTGGCGGGATGATCTGCTCCTGCGGGCCGAACGGCGCATCTAATGTAGTTGAGAAGAAAGGGCTTGTAGGCCGATTTGGCAGAGAAAATCGGCTGTTGCGGCCTTTTCTTTGAGGAGTATGATTTAGCCATGAACAAGCTGGTTCGCGCCCTGGACAAGGGTTTTGCCAGGTTGTCGGTCATATTGTTTGTTCTTACCCTGCCGTTAGCCGCGCAAGTGCGCGGCGTCCCGGCATCCGTCACTTCCTATGGATTTGGCAGCCACTTCGATCCCAACCCAGGTCCTCCAGCGAGCGTGACTTCGCTGGGCCCGAAAGGGTTTCGCGGAGGTAACTCGAATCCTGGACAAGGCTTCTGCTGTACTTCTGCGGTGCCGAGTAATCCCCGTCGTCACCCTGGAGATGGAAATCATCGTGGCGGGAGGAACGGCTTGGTTGGAGGATTCGGCGGATATTACGCGGTGCCCTATCCGGTCTACATGACAACCGAGCCGGTCGAGCAAACTCCTCCTGAGGTCTTTCCCGAAGAAGAGTATCGCGGCGGGCCGACCATTTTTGACCGTCGTGGGCCGGGGACGGAAACTTTCGCACGGGCGAGAGCGCCGGAACCGGAGCGGCAGCCCGAAGCCAGCGAACCAGTTGAACCGCCGCCCGCGGCGGACCAACCGCAGACGTTGCTGGTTTTCCGCGATGGCCGCCAGGTTGAAGTCCAGAACTATGCAATCGTCGGCGACACGCTGCTTGATCTGACCGATGGTCATCGCCGAAAGGTGGCGATCGCTGATCTGGATGTCGAAGCTACTGCCAAGCAGAATGACGAGCGTGGCATCGACTTCCGGTTACCGGTGAAGCCACAGTTGTAAAGGGGTGACGACAAAGACATGCCACGGATGACCGGGCTTGGTTAACCTCAAGAACTTCTTAGGATGACGATGGGACTGGAAATTCGGCTGGCAATTGCGCTGCTGGTTGTGGGGGCGCCGGCTTGGGCGCAGTTTGGCAGTGCCGGCGCGCCGCCCACTGTGCCGTCCTGGGCGGCAACGACAAGCAGTTTGCCTTCCGCGGGTGCCGGTCACGGCGGATTTCATTCGGGGCGCAGCAATGTTGTTTTTCTCGGGCAGCCGTGGCTCGACTCGATTTCTCCCCAGCCCGGCAATACAACTTACATTGTTCTGCAGCCTCCGGTAACGCAAACGGAGAAAGCCGGCCTGGAGTCCCCCCAACCCGTCACACCACTCTTGATTGAATGGCAGGGGAACCGGTTCGTTCGCTCGGGTTCAAAAGAAGAGTCTCGCGAACAAAACGATAAGCAGCCAGTGAAGAAAATCACCCCGGAAATTTCCAGCAAGCCTGTGCCCGTTAAGCCTGCCATCCTGATTTTTCGCGATGGACATCGCGAGTCAGTCGTCGACTATTCCATTGTGGCGGGGAAGCTCTACACCTCGGCCGACTATGCGAAGAGCGGCACCTGGATGAGGACCATCCATCTCTCCTCCCTCGATCTTCCGCAGACGCTTCAAGCCAATCAGCAGGCAGGCGTCGCGTTTGCGCTCCCTTCCGCGCCGAATGTCGTCATCACCCGTCCGTAAGCTGCCGTTTCGCGAGTGCTTTTCTGCGGCAGGAAACCTGAAATTCTAGGGTATTCCCCGGATAGTGCCAAAACCCGGCCGGCGCTAGAGTCGTAGTGTTGTTTACTGAATTTTTCTTTTCATTGTTTCAACATTCAAACCGCTGGAGGAATCCATGAACAAAGATCAAATTTCCGGCAAAGTTGATCAGGCAGTAGGCAAGGTAAAGCAGGGCGTCGGTGAGGCCGTAGGCAACAGCGATTTAGCCGACAAGGGCGTCGCGGATCAGGCCAAGGGCGCCGCCAAAGAAACCTGGGGCAACGCGAAGGATGCCGCCAGCAAGGCGTACGAGACACACCGGGAAGAAAACCGGGAAGAGAACAACGAGACGCGTGAGAAGATCAGCGAGAATATCGACGATGCCAAGAAGAAAGTGAACGATAAGATCGACGACTTTAAACAAAGGCATTCGGCATAGCGGCGTTTCATTGAATGTTCGTACGGCAAACAGGGGGCCCTATGGGCCCCCGATTTTTTTGATACGGTAGTGGGAGGGGGAATGCAAAAGACCGCAAACGTCCCTCGGTTTTGCTGTCGGAGTCGCTTTGGCTTCGGTCAGGATGACAGCGCGGTTGAAAACCTAACAAATTACCCGATTGCCGAATTTTTCATGCTTCCTTTCAAGCTGGTCTATTCCGACGAGTACTATCTGCCGATCGGGCAGCATGTTTTTCCAGCCGAGAAATACCGGCGCATTCATGAACGCCTGCTCGAAAGCGGAGTAGCAGAAGAATCCGACTTTCTCACCCCCGAGCCGGCCGCCCACCAGGACATCTTGCTCGTCCACACGCCCGAGTACGTCGACAAGCTGATCAATGGCACGCTCTCGCGTACGGAAGAGATGCAGATGGAAGTCCCTTATTCGAAGGAACTGGTCAAAGCCTTCTGGCTGGCGGCGGGAGGGTCGATCCTGGCGGGACAGAAAGCGCTCGACGACGGCATCGGTTTTAACATCGGTGGCGGCTTCCATCATGCCTTTCCCGATCATGGCGAAGGCTTCTGCATGATTCATGATGTGGCGGTGGCGATCCGGCGGCTGCAAAGGGACAGCCGGATTCACACGGCGATGACGGTGGATTGCGATGTCCATCACGGCAACGGAACGGCGGCGATCTTCGCCGGAACCCGCGTCCCTGCCGATCCTTTGCCGTCACGTTCCGCATCCACTCTAGGCCAACCACAGATACGCAAAGCGCATGCAGGGGATGTATTCACGATCTCATTACACCAGCACAACAACTATCCCGCGCATAAGCCGCTGTCTTCCATCGATGTCGATTTGCCGGACGGCATTGGCGACGATGACTATCTGGCGTGGCTCGACAATTCCCTCAGCTCAGGCCTGCGGCAGTTTCAGCCGGACCTGATCTGCTACATCGCCGGGGCTGATCCCTATCGAGAAGACCAGCTTGGCGGCTTGTCTCTAACCATCGACGGACTCAAACGGCGGGACGAGTTGATGTTCAAAGTGGCGAAAGCGCGGGGAATTCCAGTGATGGTCAGCTACGCTGGGGGATACGCTCGCAATGTCGAGGACACGGTGACTATCCATTGCAATACCGTGATCGCAGCGAAGGAAGTGATGCGTATTCGCCCCGGCGGGCGCTAAAGCGCGTGCAATGGCGAGCAGCGTGCAGTCGTGGCGCTGAAGTGTGTGCGTGTGAGAACTCGAGACACACCAAAGCGCTGGTTAACCCGATGAGTTGGGGGGATCTGGTCGGCAAAGAGGTTGCAGAGGAACCATTGAAAATAGCCCGGCGGTTCACCGCCGGGAAGAGGGGCAGGACCGGCGACCGGCGTCCTGGAAGGACCCCTGAGGTTGTGAGTTGTCCTGCGATCCGAGGATCGCCGTCGTTGTCAGGCGTCCCTCCGGGACGCCTCGGGGTTTGCGTTCGTCTCCCGGCGATAAATCGCCGGGCTACTGTCGGTGAGTCCCTCCGGGACACGCGTGTTTGGAGGTAGGCGGGCCCACGTTCGGAGCGCGGTTGACGGCCTGTTTACCGCAGCGTTTAAAGCCCACAATCCGTCCAATGAAAGGTTATTCTCAAACCCGTGAAGGGAGGCCCGCGCTACCGTGCAAGCGTCCGCTTTCGGGCCAACGAACATCAGCCCTCTCAAGCAACGCGCTAAAGCGTCCGCCAGCCAAAAAAAAACCGGGGCTTGACGCCCCGGCGTTTAGGTTGGTGGTTGCCCGGATTAAAATCAAGCGCTGCGCCGCGGATGCATGGTCAAGTCCCGCACCTGGGTCAGGATGCTCGACATCTGCATGCCGTTCAGGTTGCTGAGAAAAGGCAGCATCTCCGCAATGAACGGGTCTTTCACGAGGTCGCGAATCTCTTCTTGGCGGTTGCGTTCGCCACCGCTCAAGAGATCGGGTACGCCGACCTCGAGGGCGCGGGCCAGCCGTTCGAGTGATGAGAGGGTTGGCGTAGCCTTCTCATTCTCGATCTTGGAGACGTAAGTCCGCGGCACCGACATGCGGGCGGCCAGCTGCCGTTGGCTCAATCCGTTGCGCAGGCGCAGCGAGCGGATCGCCGAAGCCAGGTTCAGATGTCCGCGGCCGTTGCCCGTGTTGGGTACGATCTGCGGCATGGGCGCGACGGCCACAATTTCCGGTTCGTCCTCATCGAGCGAGCCGTGGCAGCGGCGGCACATATTGTTGGTTGTACGGAATTGAACTAACTGGCAGCGGTCGCAACGGACGACCTCCCTAGAATCTACCGGGGCAAGCGTCGTAGCCATTGAGATGTGGGAGTTGCCAGAGCGGCGGCATCCCTGGAACCTGTAAGTTCCGATCTGCTGCGACTTTGCGGTACCTGAGCTGTGGAAGTCAAGAAAAAATTCAGCAAAAAATACTTTCACCTGGAAGAAAACCTAATAAAACCGGTGAATACCGGGGAAAACAGGGAGAATCCATGACCGATCGCGCTGCCGCCTGGGGGTTACTAACTGAGTTCACCCAATCAGAAAGTTTGCGCAAGCACGCGCTCTCTGTGGAGGCGTGCATGCGCGCCTACGCCGAAAAATTAGGCGGAGATGTAGAACTTTGGGGAGCAGTCGGACTTCTTCACGACTTTGACTACGACCAGTATCCCAGCCTCGATGACCATCCCTACAAGGGACACGAAATTCTTAAAGAGAGGGGCTACTCGGAAGAAATCCGCCGCGCCATTATGTCGCATGCCGAGTACACCGGCGTCACTCGCGACTCGCCGATGGAAAAAGCGCTGTTCGCCTGCGATGAGTTGGCTGGCTTTATCACGGCCTGCGCTCTGGTGAAGCCCAGTAAGTCGCTGGCCGAGGTGGAAGCGAAGTCTGTTCGGAAGAAAATGAAAGATAAAGCCTTCGCCCGCAGCGTCAACCGGGATGACATCACCAACGGAGCCGAGGCGCTGGGGGTGGAGTTGGAAGAGCATATTGGGTTTTGCATTCGTGCCATGCAGGGGATAGCAGGGGATCTGGGACTGTGACGCAGTTGTGGCGCTTTGCCAACCCACTTTTGAACCACAAAGCGCACGAGGGTACACGAAGAAAAAACTTTGTGCCACTTCGTGTCCTTTGTGGTTATTTTTCTGAGCCGACGAAAAGTCGAAGATGTCTCAATCCAGCGGCAGCCCCACATAATTCTCCGCCAACGACTGCGCTGCCGCCCTCGATGACGTCACGTAGTCCAGTTCGGCC